>Ga0302326_10007765_pt1 | contig 23781 bp, 25 predicted proteins | sample Palsa_T0_3_FD_202264 | JGI IMG/M metagenome (GOLD analysis project Ga0302326, IMG submission 202264) | Peat permafrost microbial communities from Stordalen Mire near Abisko, Sweden - Palsa_T0_3 | ecosystem: Environmental > Terrestrial > Soil > Palsa > Peat permafrost | place: Sweden: Abisko... | reverse complement strand
TTTGTTCGGCATATCATGTGATGACGCAAAGGAGCAAACTGTCAACAGTCTTAGGTCGGAATACAGTGGATCATAACGATTCAGGAAGCAAGTGATGTCAGAAACTACCACAACCAATACTGCCAGCGAAGAAAACGTAGCCAAGCAGCTAAAGTCTCTGGGCGGTTCGGCCGACTCCGCCGTCACCCAGCGGACACAGACCCTCGGCCTCGTGCATCAGGCGCGGCTATCACGGGCAAACCGTACCGCCGCCTCGCTCACGGCGCAATTCGGCGCCGACGACCCGCGCGTCGTTGAGGCGCAAGCACGGGTGACTGTGACAAAAGCTACGATCGCCAAGATTTCCGCCTCCAACCAGAACCTGTCGATGCCGGTCGCGCAGGCTTCGCCGTCCGGCTGGGTCATTCAAGGCTACGTGCGGGACATAAACCTAAATCCACTTCCCAAATTAACGGTCTATTTGGCCGATTCGAACACAATGTTTCAAAGCGAGTACGGCATTAATTACACTGACGATAGTGGATATTATTCGATCGAGTACGCTGGAACAGGGGACAAGGCCGACCCGGACGCCAAGGTGCCTACCTTGTACGTTGCGTTAATTAACCCGCGAGGTAATCCTGCTTATATCACGCCGAAGCCTGTCTCTTTATCGTTTGGAGCGACGACCGTGCTGGACATATCGCTGACCTCTGTCGACCAGACGATTGGCGACCCGGACAAACAGATCCGCCAGTTGGCGCTTCCCAACGAGCAGGTCGCGACGGCGCCGTCTACATAGCGGCTGCTACTAGCTGGCAACGGTCGTAGTAGTCAGGATCATCGCGTCTGAATCGCTCTTCCAGCCGCTGCGTTACGGTTGCGTCCCTTTTTGCGCCTCCCAGCAAGTGGGTGAACCCGACTTTTGCGGAGGCCCTCGGCTCCAGCGCGTGGTCCAGGGAGGAGAATAGGTATTGAACCTGCACCCCTCGGTAGACGGGGGCAACCTGGCGTCGCCAGTAAGCGATACACGCCCCGAGGAAAAACTGCTCGATGACAATGTTCAGGCCAATCTTGTAAGACAGACCCGCCCAGGCCGGTGCGTTGGCCGGGTTTAAGACTAGGTCCAGACCGGTCTTGGCATAGTAGCGAATAAACTCGACGTAAGTTCCGCCCATGATGCCGCAGTTCACCTCCGAGAGGGTGGCGCCAGATTGAGAGCGAGTCCAAACCCACTCTTTCGGCAAAGTCAGGCCGTGCTTCAAAAAAGCCTGCTCGATGATCTGCGGCCCACATCCTTCTCCTGCCAATCGAAACTCGGGGCACTGTCCAAACACTGGAGCATTCGTCAAGCGCGCCGGCAACGGCTTCCACAGAAAGACGTCGGTGTCCATGTGGACAAAGGGCTTATCCTGCAAACTGTACGCATACAACTTTCCCATGGCCCACCAATCGGCGTCCAGCGAGTGGAGTTGTTCGAGCTCGGTGGATACGTGGGTGAATTTCAGACCAAGCTGATCGACGAGGAGCGACTTTCCCGCCTCGTCCGTCACGAGAAGCGTTTCCGGGTAGTGGCGCTCCCCAAGCCGGAGAGACAGACCCCATGCCAAAAGGTGATGAAGCGGCTCCCGCCAACTCGTACCGGTGGATGCAAGAAACGGCTTACTCCAGAACGACCACACGGCGCGCATTAGTGACGAGTATAGGACGTTGACCAAAGTTCAACGAGATGTCTTCATATTGGAATCATCCGGCTTGCGCTGGTGGGGAGTCCTCTGCGAATTAGCGGATCCGGGCGCCCTCTCGCGGGGGACCAAAAGCCAACACCAGCGACCGTGGACGGCTAGGCGGTGGACCGAGGCGTCATGACCCGGGCCACCGCCGCGAGGATCCCGTCCGAGTCCAGTCCCAGTTCCTTTCTGAGCAGGGGCTGGGGGCCATGCTCCACGAAGGCATCCGGGATGCCAAGGGAGAGAATCTGTCCTTGCCGAGCGGCCAGAAGTTGCCTGACCTCCGACCCGAACCCTCCGATCAACACATTTTCTTCGATGGTGATGAGCAGCCGGGAGCGATCGCTCAGACTTTCGATAGCCGTCGCGTCAAGCGGTTTCAGGAACCTGGCGTTCAGCACCTCGCAGGTGATGCCCTGGCGATCTAACTCCTGTGCAGCCACGAAGGCTGGTGCGACCATCGAGCCGGCCGCGATGAAACCCACATCTAGATTGTTAGCTTTTGAGACTGAGAGCCGCTCGGCCTTTCCGAGCTCAATGGGACTTCGGAGCTCAGGCAGCCGGTCGTCGCTGGCACCCCGCGGGTAACGGACAACCGAAGGCAGTTCATCGTAGCCAGCCATCCAGCGCGTCATTTCCGCCAGTTCCGTGGTGTCTCGTGGGGCGAGCACCACCAGATTGGGGATTGGAAGGAGGTAGCTCAGGTCGAACGCGCCGTGGTGGGTCGGGCCGTCGTCACCGACCAACCCAGCTCGATCCAAGAAGAACCTAACCGGCAGCCTTTGGATCGCGACATCGTGCAGCACCTGGTCGAACGCCCGTTGCAAAAATGTGCTGTAGATTGCGCAGAACGGGCGAAGGCCGCCAGCCGCCAGCCCGGCCGCAAACGTCACGCCATGCTGTTCGGCGATACCAACGTCGTAGTATCGATCGGGCAACTCGGCGGCGAAACGGGTGAGCCCGGTGCCGTCCGGCATGGCGGCCGTAATTGCAACAACTCTCTCGTCTGCCCTTGCCGCCTCCAAGGCGGCGAGACCAAACGCTTGAGTGTAGGTGATCGGCCCGCTCGCCTTGGAAAGTTCGGATGACTCAAGATCGAAAGGAGTGACGCCGTGCCACTTCCGGGCATCTTCCTCCGCCGACTCGAAGCCTTTCCCCTTCACCGTGATCGCATGAACGAAGGTGGGCCCACGAAGCTCGCGCACGTTCCGGAATATTTCCAGGAGCGAGAGCAGCTCGTGGCCGTCGACCGGGCCGATGTACTCCCAGCCCATTTCCTCAAAGATCGTTCCCGTTTCTTCGGGCGCCAGGTAGTGGGTAATGCCATGACGCAGTCCGGCCGCAACTCGACTGATCGGTCCCGGGATTCGCTCCACCACGCTCTTTGCACGGTGAGCGAGATCCTGAAGCATCGGACGCGAGCGAAGTTTGGCCAGGTAGTTCGTCAGCGCTCCGACGTTCGGCGCGATCGACATGCGATTATCGTTGAGCACCACCGTAACGTCCGTTCCCAACTCGCCCCCGTGATTCAGCGCCTCCCAGCTCATTCCGGAGGCGATTGCCGCATCCCCGGTGACCGCCGCAATCCGCTCGCTCCCCCTCAGAGCGTCGCGCGCGACCGCGAATCCGAGCGCGGCGGATATGGCAGTGCCGGCATGGCCCGCTCCAAAAACATCCAGTTCGTGCTCCTCTCGCTTGAGAAAGCCGCTCAACCCCTTGTGCTTCCGGAGGGTGTCGAATCGGCTGAGCCGGTTGGTCAGAAGCTTATGTGGGTAGGCCTGATGGCCCGTGTCCCATACGACCTTGTCGGGCGGAAGCTGATAGGCGGCATACATCGCCACCGTCAACTCCACCGTTCCGAGGTTGGAGCTCAGGTGGCCGCCCGTTTTGCTGACGTTCTGGAGGATTGCCCGGCGGACCTCGTCAGCAACCTGTAGAAGCTCCTTGTCGGAAAACTGGTGCAGATCGGCAGGGTTCACAACCTGCGTCAGGTATTGAAACGACTTCTCGATGAGTGGCCCTCCATAGTCTGATCTAAATACGTCTTCCGGGTCCTATGACGATGCGCTGATTATTGACGACATTTGCACGAGAATCGCGACTCTCCCGAATTAAGCAGAAAAAGCTCCGTAGCTTAGAGTAAGTTCTTTTTCGACTGATTGATTAACAACTGATTTACAAGTCATGGCTTCCGAACCAAAAACTATTTTGCTCATTGAGGACAACGCAGACGACGAACAGCTAACGCTGCGGGCGATGCGGCAGAGCGAAGTGCCCAACATGATTCTGGTGGCTCGTGACGGCGCCGAGGCCCTTGACCAACTTTTCGGGCCGAATTCAGCCTCTCGTTTGCCGGACCTCATCCTTCTGGATCTGAAACTGCCGAAGGTCAGCGGACTCGAAGTCTTGCAGAAGATCCGCTCGGAAGAAAAGACTCGTGCCCTTCCCATAGTGGTATTGACGTCTTCCGACGAAGAAAAGGATATCGTCGAGAGCTACAATCACGGCGCAAATTCCTATATTCGCAAGCCGGTCGATTTCGACGAGTTCATCGACGCCGTCCGGCAGTTGGGGCTCTACTGGCTGACCATGAACCGGACGCGCCGCCCCGGCGGGTTCTAGCGCTTCGCCGGCCTCAGGAACAGGTCGTCCGCGGTAAGCCGATCTTTGGTGACGCGGCTCACGCTTACGACAGAACCGTCCATATTGAGGCGGTTGACTGGACCCGAGCAGAGACGCCCGTCCAGATCGATTTTGTCGATGTCGCCGTACCAGTAGCCGGCCATTAGGCCAACTTTATCCTCCGTCATCTCCTCGGCCCAGCTCTTTACCTTCAAACCGCCATGCATGCTCCACTGCGGCAGGTACGAGTAGCTCACCCGGCTTGGCGAGTTTCCTGAGTTCAGAAGTGCGGGATCGGTTGGGAACTGGGTGCCTGTGGTGAACGGATCATTGGCGGCCACATAGTCGGCAGGGCCTCCCAAATACCTTGAAACCATTCTCAGGTCCGGAGGCATGGCGCCGTCGTTGGACTGCTCGTAGATCGAGAGGGCGACGTAAATCCGGCGCATCTTTTCTGCATCGCCGGAGGCGCTTTGGCGGTCCAAAACAATCCGGTTTAGCCAGACGAGGATCGACGCCGCGATCCCGATCACGACGATCGAGGCGATTACCGATTTCGTGCCCAATCCAGCCACCCGTCGGGAACCATTGGACATCGGCTGATCAATCTACCACCGATCGCCGGAAATGAATCAGCGCTCGCAAGTAGACTAACCGCGAGCCTATCGAAGGCATGCACGCGAACATGGCAGCCGTCGCAAACATCCAAACCGTCAACATCACGATCAACGACGTTCCGCTGGCGGTACCGAAGGGCGAAATGATCGTCGAGTCGGCCAAGCGACTCGGCATCGAGATTCCAATCTTCTGCTATCACCCGCGCATGAAACCGGTTGGTATGTGCCGGATGTGCTTGATCGAGATCGGAACGAAGGGTCCGGACGGGTCGGTTCGGATGATGCCCAAGCCGCAAACCGCGTGCTCCCTCCCCGCGACGGAAGGCTTGGTGGTCAACACGGACACCGACAAACTCCGCGCGGACCGAAAAGGGGTGCTCGAGTTTCTGCTGATCAACCATCCGCTTGACTGCCCCATTTGTGACCGGGGCGGGGAGTGCCCGCTTCAGAATAACACGCTCTTTTATGGTCCGAGCACCTCGCGGTTCATTGAGGTCAAGCGACACGCGCCAAAGGCAGTTCCGCTCAGCAAATATGTGACTCTGGACTTGGAACGTTGTATCCAGTGCGGTCGATGCGTGCGGTTCACGGAGGAGATCTCTGGCGATGCCCAGCTCGCGTTCCGGTTCCGTGGCGCCGACATGCAGCCCTCCACGTTTGAACTTCGCGACTTCACCAGCAAGTTCTCTGGGAACGTGATCGAGATCTGTCCGGTGGGCGCTCTCACGAACGCCGAGTACCGGTTCCGGGCGAGGCCGTGGGATATTGAGACGCGTCCCGCGATTTGCACGAACTGCGGCAACGGCTGCAACATTTACTTCGACTACCGTGGCAACAAGTTGGCGAGGGTCAACGCGCGGACCAATGAGGCAGTGAACGAAGAGTGGACCTGCGACCGGGGCAAGTTTGGTCACACCCGCTACCAATCGGATCCTCGTCTGGAGACGGTGCTGATTCGTGACGGCGACCAATTGAAACCGAGCGAGTGGCCAGTGGCGTACGCACGAATCGCGGCTGCATTCGGCGCGGAGGGCGCTCTCTTGGGCGGCCAGAAAAACTCGAACGAGGACGACTACCTCATGGGTCGACTGTTCCGAGAGGGCTTTAAGTCAGAGAAAATCGACTCCCGTTCGACGGCCTTCTTGCCCAAAGATGACCAACCGTTTGCACAAAGCTCCATCGCGTCTTTTGAGCACCGGATGACGGTTATTGCCTTCGGCGGCAATCTGGCGGACGAGCAGCCGATCCTCTTCCTTCGCTTGCGAAAGGGCTGGCTGCGAAACGCCTCGAAGATCGTCGTTGCCTCGAGCGCGCGGACCGATATAGACGACTTTGCCCACGCGGTGCTTCGATACAACCCAGGGACGGGTGCAACGCTGGCGGCCGGCCTTGCCGACCTCGTCGCAGGCTCCGGATCTCCCGAGCAGGTCGCGTCTGCAACCGGGGTCAGTCCGGACCAGCTCAAGCTAGCGGTTGAGGCGTTGCAGGCCGAGCCTCCTTCGATCGTGGCTTCCGACTCCATTCTCAACGAAGCCGACGGTGGCTCGCTGGACACGGCGCTCGGCTCGCTGGCGACCAAGCTGGACGGGCAGTACGACCGGTTCGGCCTCAACTCCAACTCCCTGGGCGCCTCCCACGTTGGTCTACGCCCGACGGGACCCGGCGGCAAGGACACACGAGCGATCCTCGAGGGCTGCGTTTCCGGCGCCGTCAAAGCGTTATGGCTGCTGGAGTACGACCCGATCACGGAGTATCCGGACTGTGAGCTGGCGATCAAAGCGCTCGAATCGGTTGATTTCCTGGTGGTTCAGGGTTCCATCGAAACCGAAGCAATGGGTTATGCAAGCGTCGTCCTTCCCATGACCGCCCCCGCTGAGGCGGATGGGACGTATACCAGCATCGAGGGCAGGGTGCAACGAATCGACACGATCCTGACGCCGCGAGGCGACGCGAAACCCGCTTGGGCGGTGGCAAACGAACTTGGTTCCCGAATCGGCTGCTACTGGCCCGTCTTCGAACCCTCAGACGTGATGACCCTAATCGGGCAAAACATTAAAGCGTTTGCAAAGATCGAATACGCAACCCTGCCGGCAGACGGGGTTTTGCTGCCTCTATAGCGAAGCTCACGGGCGGTAGAGTTTCCGCTTCAATTTAGAGTGGCCGACAGGACCGACTTCACAAAGACGATCACCTCTCGAAGCTGTCCTTCATCGAAGTCGAAATCTAGCGCGACAACCTCGTAGCGAAAGCTTTCCACCGTTACGTGCGCGCCAACCGGTGGCACAGCAGTGCTAGTCGCGTAGTACAGCAAGCCTGGAAATCCCCCTTCTTGCTCTCCCGGCGCCAGGTTAGTAGCTTGGCGCACTAGGAGTGAAAAGCCATTCACCCAACTCAGCATACTTGACTGCTCCCGAAGCGAAGAATTCATCGACAACCTCCACTTCAGCCCCCACCTGACTCTGAAATCATACTGATACACTACCTCCCGGGCCGACCCTTGGCCGCTTGTGCCAAAATCGACTGATGGCCGATAGCACCGATCCAACCGGCGGTAACGAACTTGACTACTCTTATGCTCCGGTGGGGCTGTTTGTGCTGACTTTCTGGACCAGTGCGCTTCTGATCGGGCTGGTGGGCTTTGGGGTCACGATCCTTACCGCGAAGGGCTACGGGCCTATCATCGTTACCGAGGACAAGGGGATTGCTGACGGAATGGTGATGGCCGGGATTATCTTTGTGCTGGCCCTTATCATGGGGCTGCTCGGCCGGTCGATGATCCTCAAACGCAAGAATATCGACGCCCTGTGGAAGGTTGCCTTCGGGGTCATTCCGCCGGCCATGGTTGTGCTCACGATCGCCGCAATCACGGTCAACCACTAAGGCGATGAACGCAAAGCTCGAAGGGTGGCTTGGCGATCAGATTCAGGTCCTCAAGGACGAGAGCCTCTACAAGATTCCGCGAATCCTCGAAAGTCCGGCCGGCGGCCGGGTTCGGATGAACGGCAAAGAGGTGATCAACCTCGCCAGCAACAACTATCTCGGACTGGCCAACCATCCCAAGGTTAAGCAGGCGGCGGCGGAGTCGATCGAGCGCTGGGGCGTCGGCGCGGGAGCGGTCCGATGGATTGGCGGAACCATGTCGATCCACCAGGAGCTCGAGGAGCGTCTCGCCAAGTTCAAGCACGTGGAAGCGGTGCTCGTCTTCACGAGTGGGTTCACGGCCAACGCGGGCACGATCCCGGCCGTCACGACCGGCAAAGACGTGATCATCAGCGACGAACTGAACCACGCGAGCATCATCGACGGCGTCCGGCTGAGTGCCGCCAAATACAAGAAGAGCGACGGCTTCGTGTTCCCTCACAAGGACATGGACGCCCTCGAGTCGATTCTCAAGAACACTCAGGGTTTTGAGAAGCGGATGATCATCACGGACGGGGTGTTCAGCATGGATGGCGACATCGCTCCCCTGCCCCAAATCGTGGAGCTTGCCGAGAAGTACAATGCCTTCGTGATGGTTGACGACGCCCACGCGAGCGGCGTCCTCGGTAAGAACGGCGCCGGAACCACCTCCCACTTCAACCTGTACGGCCGCGTCGACATCCAACTCGGGACTCTGAGCAAAGCTCTCGGCGTTGTCGGCGGCTACATTGCGGGCTCGGGAAGGCTGAAGGACTGGCTGATCAACCGGGGCCGGCCTTACCTCTTCAGCACTGCTCATCCACCCATGGTCGCGGCCAGCCTCATTGCGGCCCTGGATGTGATGGAAAACGACCCGGAGCCGATGCAGCGACTCTGGCGAAATACCGAAATTTGGAAGAAATCGCTGGCCGAATCGGGCTTTGACACGATGGGCTCGGAAACTCCGATCACTCCCGTCTTTGTGGGTGACGAGGGAGACTCCCAAGCGATGGAGAAGGCACTTTGGGATGAAGGGGTTTACGCCTTGTCAATCTCTTATCCAACGGTGGCGCGAGGCAAGGCTCGGATCCGGACGATGCCAAGCGCGGCCCATACCGAACAGGATCTCGCGGATGCCTTGACCGCCTTCAAAAAAGTGCGGGATCGGCTCGCGGTCAAGGCATAAAAAAAGGCCCTGCCGATTTTCGCGGCAGGGCTTGGTGAAAGCCAAAGACTTTCGTCCGGAGTGTTTAACTCGAACTCGATCTCTCCCGTTGGTTTGACTGGCGGTGGTTGCTTTTTGTTCCGGGAAGAATTGTCAAGCGAGAGATAATCTGCAACGCCATTTTCTTAGTGGCTCGTTACGCATCTGAAGGGTTAAATCTGCTGGTTACCCAAATCGGGTCCGCCTGGTAACGATCCAACCGTTAGGACCTCAGAAGCCAAACTGCAGGCCACGAAGACGCCACCCCACTCGGCACGAAGCCGGCGAATTTCCGAAAGTCGACCGGCCGATGCCCTGGAAGGGCAACTCGATGGTAGCCGTTGCAAGTAATCGGAACGGACTCCAGCCCCGCAATGCCGCTAGCCCAGGATGGGCTAGACGATCCGCCTTTGGACCCCAACAGCGCCCCGTTGTCGACGTCCAAGGTGCATAGCGGTTCCACGCATGAAATCCCGGAGGGCTGAGAGGAGCCGTTCCGATGAATCGGAACGAGGCCGAGGTAGGTAGCCGCCTGCGTCAAGGTTCCGGCGCAACGGGGCTAGTCCGCAAGGCGGTCGTCCCGCCTGGGACGCTGTTGAGGGCCGAGGGCAGGTCTCGTCTCGCCCACTGTTGGGGCAACGGAGCGTTGGGCGCGCCGTCCGTTCCGATTCATCGGAACGGCTACCATCTTCTCGCCCTCCCGGCTACCCGGATAGACCGTTTTGGTTGGCACTCGCTTGACGAAGCCGCCGCTTGACTACACAGCATCAACCGTCGACGCGCCCCTCCGGGGCCTACTTTGATTTGCCGTGGTAATCCGTGGGCGGGCACCCACGGCTATTTTTGAGTCGCCACTTCGTGGCTAAACGAACCTTCCTTCCTGCATCGCTATACGGCCATTCGAATACCGGCGACCATTCCCAAGGCTACGTCTTCTCGACGTAACGAGAGCGGACCGCCTTCATCGCCGCCTCCGTGCGGGAGTTCACCTGGAGCGCCTTCAGGATGTTGCTCACGTGGTTCTTAACGGTTTTCTCGGCGATCGAGAGCTTGCTTGCAATCTCCTTGTTCCGTAGGCCCTGAGCCACCAAGTCAAGTATTTCGCTTTCTCGGTCGCTGAGGACGTACATCTCAGAATCGTCGATCTCTTCCTCTTCCCGGACCCGGCGGAAATCTTCCAACACCTTGGTCGCCACCTTGGGAGTGATCTTCGCTTCTCCCTTTTCGGCAAGGCGGATCGCCTCGATCACATCCTGCGGAGTGCTGGTTTTGAGGAGGTATCCGAGCGCGCCCGCGCGGAACGCCTCATAAATCGTCTCGTCATCTTCCTTGACGGTGAGGATCACGACGGCAACCCCTTTCTCCTGCTTTAGGAGCCGCCGGGTGAGCTCGATGCCGCTGAGTCGCGGCATATTGATATCGGTAAGCAAAACATCCGGCGGATCGGCAAGGCACACATCCAGAGCCTCCTGGCCATCCCCACACACGGCCAAAAGATCGCACTCGGTCATTAACCGAAGCGTCTTATCAAGCGCTTTTCTATAAGAAGGCTCATCGTCAGCGATTACAACTCGAATCAGCTCAGACATGCACAAGAGACTACCAACTCGACGGTGTGTGCTGCCTTCATAATGGGTGGAAATGGCGCGACTGGAGGTTCGGGGACTGGAAGTGGCATTCGGAGGGACCAAGATTCTTCACGGGGTGAGCTTCGACCTCAATGGAGGGGAGACCCTCGGAGTCGTCGGTGAATCTGGTTGCGGGAAATCTCAAACTGGATTTGCGATCATGAATATGCTGCAGCCTCCAGGGAAGATCGTCGCGGGATCGATCAAGCTGGACGGCAAGGATCTCGTCGGGCTCAATGAGCGGGAGATGCAAAAGATCCGGGGCGAACAGGTCGCGCTCGTCATGCAGGACCCGTTCACCAGCCTCAATCCGATGATGAAGATCGGAGAGCAGATAGCAGAGGTGTACCGGCTCCATCGGGGATTCTCAAGGTCCAAGGCTTGGGCCGAGAGTATCAAGATGCTGGAAATGGTCGGGGTGCCGGCGCCTGCCACCAGCGCAAACCGTTACCCGCACCAGCTCAGCGGCGGCCAACGCCAGCGTGTGGTCATTGCGATGGCGTTTGCGTGCGAACCCAAAGTGCTGATTGCAGACGAGCCTACAACTGCCCTTGACGTGACACTTCAGGCCCAGATTCTCCGGCTCTTGCGGGACCTTCAGGAGCGGGAAGGCACCGCCGTTATGGTCATCTCACACGATATAGGAGCGATCGCGTCAATCAGCCACCGGATCGCGGTCTTCTACGCGGGCAGGATCGTTGAGACGGGCCCGGCCGACCTGGTTCTGAAACACGCGGCAATGCCCTACACCCGAGCGCTTCTGAACGCGTTGCCCACCCCGGAGAAAAGTCGGCTCGAGGCGATCAAGGGCCAGCCGCCCGACTTCGCCCGACTCCCCGTCGGATGCCCATTCGCTCCCCGCTGTCCCCTGGCCATTTCAAAGTGCTCAGATGAACCGCCGCTCGCGGAAGTCAGTCCCAAACACGCGGCGGCATGCTGGCGCTCGGCCGACGTTGAGGACTTACACGAAGGTGGGTACCTTGCTGAACTTCAAGCCCCCGAGTCGAGCTAGAGCGCCACGCACTCTCCTCGCCCCGTTCGGGGCTACGGGGATGGGGGTGGCGGCGGTTCCGGGGGTTGGCACCCCCGGCTATGCTCTTCTCGGCCCTCCGGGCCTGCCTCCTCACTCGCTGAAGAGGCTCAGGCGCGTCCGAAAACCTTGCCAAGACGCTGCACTAGCCGACGAATTTATATCCCACGCCGCGTACCGTAATGATCCGGATGGGGTTCTCATCGTCTGGCTCGATTCGAGTCCGCAGCCAGCGCACATGGACGTCAACCGTCCGTGCGGAGACAAAAGCGTCACGTCCCCAAACCCGATCCAGCAGTGTCTCTCGGGAGAACACCTGGCCCATGTTCCGGCTCAGGAAGTAAAGCAGAGCAAACTCCTTTGGCGACAGGCTATGGAGCTTGTCGTCGATCCAAACCTCGTGGCTCTTTGGATCGATCTTCAGGTTGCCGCGCTCAACGATCTCCTTGACCGGCTCGCCGGTTGATCGGCGAAGTACGGCTTTGACGCGGGCCGCCAACTCTGAGAGGTTGAACGGCTTGACCATGTAGTCATCTGCACCCATCTCCAAGCCTCTAACGCGATCCGCCTCGTCCGCGCGGGCACTGAGGAAGATGATCGGGGTGTGGTTGTCTTTGCGGATCGCCCGGCACAGGTCGAACCCGGACCGTTGAGGCAGCATGATGTCCAGGATCACCAGATCTGGCTTGACTCGCCGAAAAAGGCGCATTCCTTCTTCGGCCGAATCGGCCGTGAAGGTCGAGTAGCCTTCCCTTCGCATCTTCGTTTCAACCGTCTCACGAATTGCGGGCTCGTCGTCGATGACAAGCAGCTTTGCCCCGCCTGCGTTGTCGCGAGGCTGGCCTGGAGTTTCAGCCGCCACCATAGGTTCTATACCGGCCATATGTACGTAGCGAGGACGCTACAATCATAGTGTTCCTTGTTTGTGTTAAGGAATTGTCAACGCGATACTTTCAACCTTCTGCGATGATTTCCACGTTCGCACGCGGAACTGAGACTGTTCGTCCATCGAGAAGCTCGGCCTCCAAGACGCGCACTTGAGTTCCCGACTCAAGCGTCACCAGACTGGCTGGAAGGCCGGTTACTTGGCCTAGCAGTCCGAAGTAGGGCTCGCGGATGATCCGTACCGGAGTTCCGACCTTGAGTTCGAAGGCATCCGTGCCAACGTGAGCGTCCGGCGCCAGTTCCGGCAGGGGAACAATAACTTCGGGACGGATTACGCCGGCGCGGATTTGAGTCGCTCCATTGAGGCTCGCCGCCCTGCCTTGAAGCCCCTTGAGCAGTTCGAAAGACCGCTTGGCCATTGCGAGATAGCCGAAACCCTCGGTAACCACAACCGAGATGTCGATCGCCTCTTGGCCCGTGATCGCAACACCGATGTCGTACCCAAGGAACTTCATCAGGTCGCTGTCTCGAATTCCGCCGGCAACCAGCCCCCGGGCGCCCACCACGGACGCACGCGACATGGCCTCATACGTGATCCCCGCGCCTCCGATCAGCACCTTGCCGGAGTCGGAATCAAGAATGTGCTTTGCGTCCAATACCTCGTCGGGAGACCCGACCGCAAGCCGAATCACGCCCTGGCGCTCTCCACCGACTCCAAATATTCCCTGCACCATAGCGCCCCGGGTCTCGACCACCACACCCTCATGCTCCATGACATCCACGATCGTTCCGTCGATGTACGCTTTCAACTCGACCGGCACGGAGGGTTCACGGATTAAGACGTTGCCGGTGACCTCGGAAATCGACTCAATCGTTCCGTCATACTCGCTGACCACCTGGGTGCGACCGAACTTCGAGCCGAAGAGCCCCTTGGTCTCCGCCACAATTTGGCTCTTCCCGACCGGGTCACCCGGTTTGAGCTTGAAGATGGACGGAACGTCTCGCGCCTCCACTCCCAGCTTCTCCGCCATCTTGATCGTTTGGAGTATGCCTGGAATCAGCGCGCGGGCGACCACTTGATCCGGCTTGACGGCCGCTCCGGTAGTCACAAGAACATCACCTTTGAGGGGGAGTCGGCGCGTCCGCCGAATGACGATATTTCCGCTAACGGTTAAGCCTGGAGTGTATGCGCTCGCCAAAAAGATTTCCTTAATGCGGTGCTCGTGCAGCCCACGGATTTTAGCCGATTTGCAGCCTAGACCGACTTTAACGGCCGGCCATCGTCCCATTCGATGTTGGCCTGCCCAGGTTCATAGCTGTGTAATACGGCGACCGCATAGCCGCGCAACTCCCACCCCTCGAGGCTGCCGATCCCCGCGAACTCGGGATTTAGGCTGTCCAAGTCTAAAAGACCCCGGTCGTTTTGCCGGAGGACCTTGACGAAGTTCGAGCCGTCCGGGCGCTTTCCGAGCACGATCGAGTTGTTTGGTGGGTTGCGGTCAAGCCGAACTACCAGCTTTTCACCGTTCCTGATTCGGGGAAACAGGGAGGCCCCGCTTGCAATGCACAGAATGAGATTGGCAGGATCATTGCCGGCGCAGAAATAAGGCGCCGGGCTGAGTTCCGGGGAATCGCTGTCCAAGAACTCGCACTCGCCTTCCGCGTCGATGACGCCCCGGAGGGTGGCAAGCAGCACCTCATCGATCCGTGCGGACGAAGAAGGATCGCTTTCCGGTCCCGGATCGCGGAGGGCGCTCTGGTGCCTGGGCGGGAGCGAGTCGACCCCGTCAAGGAGCCAATCGACCGGCACCCCGACTGCCTGGGCCGCCGAGGCGATTCGCGAACCTGGTATGTGGCCGGTACACTCCCATCTTCCCACGCTGGACGTATCGACTGCAAGGAGTCTTGCGAGTTCTTTTTGACCCAGTGCGGGCGCCGCGAACTTCCGGGCTACGGCGAGCTTTTCACCGGGCTTCACTGCCTTCTATTATGTGGCGACTTATTCGCACATCCTGCGATCAGCCCCTATTTTTTCAAACAACATTGTTCGTCCGGCAGCCTTAGAACTTGCAAGACCTACCCAACGGGACGACGCTGATCGAGCCGTCCACCTCAAGCACCGCCATCCCGCACTCGTGCACGGAGCCGAGACCGTGCTCACGGAGGACTGCCGCAATCTCTGCATTGCTTACCCCTTCTCTTCGCACTTTCCCACGCAGGAGTTGCCCTTGATAGATGAGCAGAGTCGGCGTCCCAACCACGCGATCGCGCAGCCGAGGGACTCGGATAAAAGTCTTTGCAAGCAGCCAGCTCAAAAGGATGAGGCTCAGGGCGCTAACCATCCCGACGAAAAGATCGCCCGAACCTTCGGTCATGCCGTTCTGAAGGGCGTTGGCGACTGCGACAACGGTGACCAGGTCGTAGAGATTCATCTGGGTTGTGTACCGTTTCCCAAGCAGCCGATAGAGCACCGCGACGAATAGCAAAACGATCGCCGACTTGGCCGCGATTATAGAGAGGTGGTAGGCGTCGAAGGTCCCCATCAGGGCAGCCTCAGCGCCTTGAAGTGATGTTTGCTGCGGAGGACTTCGGATTCGTTGGGAACGACGCTGATCGAACCATCGACTTCAAGGACTGCCATCTTGGCGTCCTCTGGGCGGTCGATCCCGTGCTCTCTCAAGGCCTGTATCAACTGCTCTTGGGTGATTCCCTCTTGATCCATCTTCTGGCGAACGGGGACCCCGTTATTCAGAATGAGGCTGGGCTGTCCGACCATCGACCGCTCAAGCCGTACCGAACGGTGCATCAGCGCGCCAAAGATGCGGTTCGCGATCAACAGGACGGTGGCCGCGACCAATCCTCCGACAAGCGAATTGTCGCCGTTCATCATTGCGTTCTGCACGGAGTTGCCGAGGACGATGATCAGCACGAGATCATAGATGTTCATCTGTCCGAGTTCCCGCTTGCCCAGGAGGCGAAGACCCCCGACGAGGAAGATGTAGATGATCAGACTCTTCAAGGCGATGATGCCGATGCCCTTCAGGTCCGGATGATCGAAAACGTGGGTTAGCCAGTCGGTCATACTTTCCGTGAATTCTGGCCGACTATGCATGCGCTCTTGGTGGTTTGCTTCGGAACTTCGACGATCTACCTATTCCTGATCGTTCTGATTCGCTTTGTCGGCAGACGGACCCTGACCGAACTGACCCCGATCGACCTTCTGGTCGTGATGCTGCTTGGCAGTTGCGTTGAAACGGCGATGGTCCACGGGAGTTCCGCCCTGAGCGCGGGCTTTGTCTCGGCAGCCGTGCTCATCCTGCTTAACAGGCTGCTCACGATGGCAATGCTGAAGCATCCCCGGCTCAAGAACATTGTCTCGGGAGGACCAACCGTGCTTGTGAACAACGGTCGGATCATCGAGGAGAACCTCAAGCGGGCAGGCCTGACCGAAAGTGACGTTCTCCAAGCGTTGCGCGGCCGGGAATGCGGAGATCCCGCGGACGTCCGGCTCGCTGTGCTCGAGCCGGACGGCGAAGTCAACGTGGTTCTGAAATCGGACGTGGCGTGACTCTCTACTACCGTGGAATCTCAATGTTGTCCCGACTCAAACCGCTCTCTGGAGTTTGCCGACGGTGGCGCCGACACGGGCTAGAAACGACAACGCCCCCGGGGAAAACCCCGGAGGCGAAGTATCGAAGTGACTCTCGCTCGTTTAGAACGGGCAGGAGCTGTTGGCAGTCGTGCCGGTGCAGTTGGTGACGTACCAGGACGAGGGCTCCTGGTTGAACGTCGGGTCGCTGCCGACCGGGTTTGCATTGTACGTTCCGGAGATCGGACCCGTAGGCCAAGCCGGCATATAGGTCGGGACCAAGTCGCTCGCATCATTGACGGCGCCGCCGCTGATGAGGCCTTGCACCATCGCGAACTGCTGCTTGGCAGTGTCAATCTGCTTCAGGTTCGCAATACAAGTCTGCGTCCGGCTGTTCGTCCGAGCAGTGATAAAGTTGGGCACGGCAATCGCAAGAAGGATGCCGATGATCAAAACGACGATCATGATTTCGACGAGCGTAAAGCCCTTCGATCGGTTGGTTCGGTTCATATCGCTAAAAAAACTCCCATCGCCTTGCGGGGAAAACCCCGCACCAAGCTGATGCCGTGTTCTGGCAATCTATTACTCGGCATAATTATCAGGTTTCGTAATATTGTTTCCGAACGATTCGAAAACTCGACTGGTCGCGGGACGGATGTCAAAAGGGACACTCTCCGTCGTAATGATCGTTTCCGCAATGGGCGATGAACCACTTCGTCCCGTGGTCCCTAAAAGTCGCCGGTTCCCCGAGCCGGGTGGCGGAATAACTCCCGACGACCGGTCCGGACGGCCAAGCATCCATATACTTCGAAACTAGATCCTTGGCGTCTTTGACAACGTAGCTGTGTGAGAGCTTCCGATGCTTCGAGAGCTTTGTTTTTGCGAGTTCAATAATCCTTAAATTGGTAAGGCACGTCTCGTACTCGCTCCGCTTCCTAGCATTGAGTAGCTGTGGCACCGCCACTTTCAAGACCACCCCCGCCAAGGCTGCTACCAATAGCAGCTCGACAAGCGTGAATCCAAGCTTAGTTCCAATCCTCCGCATTGCGTCAACCACACCGTTGCCGGTGCAGCTCCAGCAGGATATTTGGCGTGATCGGGTCGTCTCCACCCCCGTATTAGAACCATTTTTGCAGTCTTGCGGCGGTATATGGCACAACCCGCTTTGCTGGGCGTGCGCACAAGACCTGACCCCTGCGATTTGTGCCGGATTGGGTGCTTTCTTGCCTGGAGACGACGAAGGAGTTTAGGGGTCCTGCCAACAATGAAGAAGGTTGCTCGACTTAGCTCCCCACCACACTACGGCCACCGCGTGCACGCCCGACTGGCTTGATTCGCGAGAAACGCTGGATCGTTATCTGGCGGACCTCCACGTGGTCGATGAGCAAGACCGGTCTCTCTTCATCAACCTGGTAGAGGATTCACTGCAAATTGCGCGTGAGTGCGGCAACAAATTGGCGGAGGCGATGCTCTGCCGGAGCCTGTGCCGACCGATGCGGGAAGCCGGCAAGTTTACGGCCGCTCTGGAGTACGCGACCAGATCGGTAGAGATCTGCGACGAGATTGGAGAGCTAAAGGTCAAGGCGTTCGCCCTCACCGCGGTGGCGACCTGCCTCATGACCTCCGGCAACCCGGCGGGCGCCTTTGCGGCGCTCGCTCAGGCCGAACAAATTGCCCGCAACGAGGACTTTCGGGATGCGGAGGCGGAATCTCTTCTCATCAAGGGTTACCTGCTGAATCTCAGCTCCGCAAGTCCCACGGAAGCGCTGGAGTGCTATCGGGAGGCGGTCGCTCGATTTAAGGACATCCTCCCTCCGGGCCGGTATCTGTCGGTCGTCAACAACATATCGAGCACGCTAAACGATTTGGGGCGATACGACGAATCATTGGCGTACATCAACGAAGGGTTAGAGCTCGTCGCCGCCACCAACAACCGAACAATGAACGCGTTCTTTTTGGGGAACAAAGCCGTTGCGTCGGTTCCTACCCTACCGTTCAGCGAAGTACTGGAACTCTCAAGAAGGGGAGAAGAGACATTCCAAGGGATCGGCCGCTTGATCTACATCCCGAGCACAATGGTCGAGCTCGGGGCTGCCTATCTCAAATTCAACCGGCTCGAAGAGGCAAGATTTTGTCTAGAACGCGGAAAGGAACTCTCTCTCGGACAGCAGATCCAGCCGTATCTCAAGGAACTGAGCAGGCTGCTTGCGGAAGTCTACGAATCTCTCGGAATGTTTCGAGAGGCGAATGCAGAACTCCGGCTGGCCATGGACATCACGGAGAGATCGGTCCAGAGCGACCTTGACATCAGCGTTAAGCACGCTCTGCTGCAGCAAGAGGTCGAATGGACCCGGCGCGAGTCGGCACTTCTAAAGGAGGCCAAAGAGTCAGCCGAAGAAGCAAACCGGTGCAAGTCAGAGTTTCTGGCCAACATGAGCCACGAAATCCGTACCCCGCTTCACGGTGTGATCGGAATTGCGACGCTGCTGATGCACACAGACCTCACCGACGAGCAGCAACAGTTCGTGGAGATGATCACGACTTCCAGCGACGCCTTGCTTAGCGTGATCGGCAATGTACTCGACATTTCCAAAATTGAGGCCGGCAAGCTTGTCCTGGAGACCGAGGAGTTCCTCCCTTACGCGATGCTGGAAGACGTCGCGATGGTGCTTGCCCCCAGCATCCACGAAAAGGGCTTGGATTTTGTGCTGGACATCGCCCACAACTTCCCCCATAAGGCGGTAGGGGACTCCACCCGAATCCGGCAGATCGTCTTCAACCTGCTCGGCAATGCACTCAAGTTCACCGACAAGGGCAGCATCTGCCTCTCCGCGAGGGCCCACCTTCGGAACGACGGGAAAACCAGAGTTCGAATCTCGATCATCGACACCGGAATCGGAATACCGAAGACCCGCCAAGAAGCGATATTCGACAGTTTCACCCAAGCCGACGGGTCGACCAACCGTCGCTTTGGCGGCACCGGACTCGGGCTAACCATCTGCAAGCGCTTGGTAGAGTTTATGGGCGGCAGGATCGGCGTGACCAGCCATCTGGATCGGGGCAGTCGATTCTGGTTCGAATTGGAACTTCCCACGGAGACGGCCTCAAGACCAGGAGAGACCGGACGGCTCGACGGGATTCGGGCCCTCGTTCTTGGAAAAGAGCGCAATTCGCGGACGTCGATCGGGCGTCAACTCGAGTCCTTGGGGTGCTCCGTCGCGTACACCGCCCTGCGCCAGTCCGGTTCCCTTTCCGACTGCGACATCGTCGTGCTGGATACCCGTCTTTCCCAGGAAGCGGTGGCGGAAGAAGTGGAGAAACTGCGCGCAACCGCCGGAAGGCCCGATCTTCCGATGATCATTATGGGCCACGTCGGCGGCCAACTCGGACCTCTTTCTGCATCGGCCCGAGCCGGGACTGCGGTCTGTTTCAAGCCGGCCCGGAACCGCGATCTCATTCGGGTCGTCCGCCGGCTCCTATTCCAAGAGGTCGGCATCAAGGAAGGAAACGAACTGCGGCTGGAGGCGCGCCCGCTGGCGGGCCGGAAGATTCTCATTGCAGAAGACAACCTAATCAACCAAAAGGTGGCGTCCCAACTGCTGTCCCGAATGGGCGCCCACTGCACGATCGCAGAGAACGGAGAAGTGGCCATCAGCCGAGCTCGGGAGGTCCAGTTCGATCTGGTTCTTATGGACTGTCAGATGCCGATCGTCGACGGTTACTCGGCAACCCTTGCGATACGTTCTCAAGAGCATGGTAAACGCGTCCCAATTCTGGCGATGACCGCCAACACGCTAGAGACCGATCGTCTCGCGTGTCTGGAAGCGGGCATGGACGGTTACCTCTCCAAGCCGATTCGCGAGCAGGACCTGCTGAAGGCTATCCAAAAGCACCTTGGTCGCGAAACGGAGGCGGTCCTTCTGGCCGCCTGAACTCGAACGAACGACCTGTAGAAAGTTTTTTGCGTCTTTTGACGGAGCCGGTACGTCGTTTCCGAATAGGACCTGGTAGAGACCACGGTTCCTACTAAACGGCTCGCAATGAGAGAATTGCGTCGTTCGGTCAGGAGGACGCATTGGCGCTTGAAATACTGAAACAAGAAGGCTTGAACTCACGGAACGGCTCAAGCAATGGGCAGCCGAATGCCGGATCGAACCTTGCCCCGGCTCGGGCGATTGTCGAAATTGAGACCGAGGAACATTCTCGGCCACCCAGCAGCAACATCTTGCGCACCCTAGGATGGGATACCACCGATCCGGCGTCCCGAAAGCGGCTGCGCAACCTACTTGAGAGGATAGATGAGGCCGGGATAGACGAACCGGACTCATTCCTCCCGCTGAAGGAGGCAGCCCAGCGCGCAGGTATCGCCGAACGCACCGTTCGTCGTTATATTGCGGACGGTAATCTCGAGACCGAGAAGGTTAAGGGACCCCGAGGATGGGAACACCGGGTCTATGTCCCACTGCTATTCTCACTGCTCCAGGAGAAATCGGGGGCGTTTGAGCGCGCTCGGTCCAGCCCCGTGGAGGAGATGGCGCGAGAGATGGCTGGACTCTGCCGAATGATTGTCGACCAGCAGGCTCGGGCCGATCAGCGCACGACCCACCTGCTCGAAGAACTTCGCAACCAGAGCCGAGTCATCGATGAACTTCGGGCGGAACAACGGGACTCGAGAGCCCAGGTGCACTGTCTTCAGGATCAAATGATCCGCGCTCTCATGCCCCGCCAGAAGCCGCCTTTCTGGAAGCGAATCTTCTTCGCCCCTTACGAGAGCTAATCCATCCCCGACAGGCTGGCCGCTTCTCATGACCGGCCGTGGCCAGGCTGTCAGGGGTGTTGCTGACTCGGTGGATTCACGTGGTGATTGATCCAGTGTTCGGCATGGACCGCCGTGTGATGCACCGACCGATCCGTGTGCCCTCGCTTCGGGTAATGGTGATGAACAACGTGCGGCGCACTGACGTGATGATTCACCCAGTGCGCGGCATGCTTTACGGCGTGCCGGACTGTGTTCTTGTCGTGGTTGTCGTTCTGACCCATTGCCACTGAGCAACAGGCGACGAACGCCAGGAAAGGCAGATATTTGAGCATTTGCTCTTTGTTAGGCTCTCCACCTGCCTTTTCCGTTCCCTTGGGCTACTCGCCGTCCGGCTTTTTGGTTGCCAGGTAGGCCGTTCTCAGGGCAATGGTCTGAGGGGACGCATTGGGATCGTCGCCGATCTTTCGCACTGGCCGGGTCCCCGAGACGGGAGTAACGGCCACGTCCGTCGGCGTCCCGTCACGCTGAACCGTCAGCGCAATCGGAGTTCCAACTGTGGCTGCCTCGATGTGGTCGTGGATGAGCTTCGTGAGGTCTGGCCTCGACAGTCCCTCCACTTTCTGGCCGTCGATTGCGACCAACGTATCACCCTGAGTCAGCTTGCCTTCGGCGGGCCCATGGATGCCCACGACGCGCACTGCGCCGCCGGGACCCTGGGTGGCATTAAACCCTGCGTCCGCAAAATCTTCGCTGGTTTCGGTGAGCTGCATCCCTATCTTGGCTAGCTGCTCTTTGAGCGGAAGCTCGCCAGGCGTATCCACAACCTTGTCGTAGAACGGACCAAGCTCAGGACCGCCGAACCGGACGCACTGCTTCCGAATCTCGTCCTCCTCAAATCCGGGCTTGTTGTTCTTGCACATCGCGAACAAGGCGTGGGCGACATCGTCCAGGGAATGCTTGCCACCGGTGCGGTATCGGATCTCTGTGTCGAGGCAGAAGCCGGCCAGCCAGCCCAGATTGTAGTAGCTGATCTGGAAGCCGTTGCTGTTGCCGCGTCCACCGGCTGCGTCGGCAACCTTCATGCTGGCCTGACTTCCAGATACCTGCAAGTGGGCCGGGTTGGACTCGACAGCGCCGTAGTTTCGAATGATGCCGTCAAGCAACTGCGGCTCCTGCCATTCTCCGTACCGGTACGGCAACACGGTCGCATAATAGTCGGTCACACCCTCCAGCCACCAAAGGGCGCCCGTTCTCGGTAGGTGCAGATAGTCGAACGGTCCGAGCACCTTGGACCTCGCACGCTTGACGTTCCACGCGTGAAAGAACTCATGGGCCAAGACGCTCTGCGCTCGCGGCCCCTCGCCGCTTGACAGGCTAATCTGAGTGCTGTTGAGGTGCTCTAGCCCGCCCGCGCCATCGTTTGCTTGGTAGACGATGAAGTGCCACACATACTTATGGTAGGGGGCGCCACCCCAGAAATCCATCTCGGCGGCACTCACGAACCGGCAGTCTTTGAGCAGCTTGGTCCGATCAACATCTCCCTTATATTTGCCCTCGAGAACGGTGTAGAAGTCGACCCCTCGCACCTGGTAGTGGTCCACCAGGACGTCGCCCGTGCTAACCGGGGCATCCGCCAACACATCGTAGGTAGGAGCGGAAAAGGTCGTGGGATCTCCCTTGACCGAGTCCAAGCCCAACAAGATCGGCCACCCGGTCGGCACCGTGAAGTGAATCTGGCAGGGCTCCAGTTTTCGGTCAACCGCATACATATAAGTGGCAGCGCCCGCGATTTGCACAAAACTGTCATCGTTGCCCATCCCAAACCTACGAACCCCACCGGTTGGAATCCAATAGTGAAACGTCGTCGGGCCGGTAACCCCACTGACGGTCCAGGTGTTGGCATCTGGGTGTGCGAGTTCCAACGCCTTTCCCGCGCTGTCAGTCGCAGTGACATCGTGAACGTTCTCGTAGAAGTTGCCGTAAACGTAGGCGCCGGGCATCCAACTTGGCATCTGGACGCTTGAGGTATTCCCTTTGGCCGGAATCTGGATCGAGATCTCCAACCGCTTGTCGGCCGGTGAGACTTTGACGTCGTAGAGGATCTCGGCGTGAGCCGCGGCAGCGCACGCGAGGGCCGCGGAGGATAAGGCCAGACGATGAACAAGTAAGGGAGCGCCCGAGCGAACCATGCAACATTGTGCCACGGTCGACCCGCGCGTGCGGAGGACATACTGACGAAGTGACAGCAAGCGAATCCCTCGAGCGAATCGCCGGCGCCGTTCAAGCTCTAGCAGGTGTTGAGTCCGTCTGGATCGCCGGCTCTGTAAAAACTGGCCTGGACGACGCGGTCAGCGACCTCGACCTTTGGCTGAAGTGTGCTGACTGGGATCCGAAATGCGTTCCGGGCTTGTTCCTCGCGGGGCGTGTTATGCCGTTTGGAGATGCCCCCCTTTTTCACGGCATCGACCAGGAGGGGCTGATCGTGGATGTTCGCTTCGGCCCAAACCCGCCCTCCGAATACGATCTTCTCCCAACCTTTCCAACGCCGGTGACGCCACCGGGGCCGTTCGAGGAGCCCAGCCTGTTCACCGACTTCTGGATCAGCAGCTACAAACATCGCAAGCCGGTCTTCCGAGGCGTCGACGCGTTGGCTGTGTTCGGACTGCACTTCGATCGAATGTGGTTGATTCGAGCCTGGGTGCTCCAGGAGACAGGGACCGACCCCGGCAACGAGGTCTTCACGATTCACGGTTTGACTCCCTTGGTGCGAAGTCACCTTGGCCCGCAGCGGATGGCGCTGCTAGGCGCGCCGACTCGGAATCGTCCTGAGCTTCTCGCCG
>Ga0302326_10007764_pt1 | contig 23783 bp, 21 predicted proteins | sample Palsa_T0_3_FD_202264 | JGI IMG/M metagenome (GOLD analysis project Ga0302326, IMG submission 202264) | Peat permafrost microbial communities from Stordalen Mire near Abisko, Sweden - Palsa_T0_3 | ecosystem: Environmental > Terrestrial > Soil > Palsa > Peat permafrost | place: Sweden: Abisko... | reverse complement strand
CGTAGGTGTACAGCAGTGAATGACTGTAGGTGATGTTGTTGGGCGCGAGCTGTGCCTCGATGTCGGGAATGGAGATGTAGCGTCCAATGCGCAGATTCTCGCCCTGGAAGATCTTCGGAATATAAAAGTCGAGGTAGTACATGACCGGATCGAAGCCGTAGAGACGCTTCTCCTCGGTGTACTGATAGCTTACGATGTCGTTCGCGAACGTGTACTTGTAATCCGTACCGGCCAGCAATGCGATCCGGAATCCCCAGTCGTTGTGACTGGTCTGTACCTCATCGGGAGTGCGCTCCAGGTACAGCGCCGCCTGATCGAGCTGAATCGTGTTGGGCTCATACGAGTAGGCCGCCGGATAATTACCGCCGGTACCGGTCTGCTTGTTGAAATGGCTGGTGGAAGTGCTGATGTTGCCGCCGGGCTCGACCCAGCCGTAGATCGTGACGCGGCTGTCCTTCCAGGCTTTGCCGTTGGGGCCGCAGTAGATCGCATCCATCAGTGCGTTGTAGTACATGTTCTCGTAGCCGATGATGTTGGTCCCGCCCTCGTTGAATACGGAGTACGGCCATGGCGGGTTTGATTCCGGCGGGTCCGGCAGGCCTTTGCGAACACCCGGTGTGCCGGCATCGGCGGCAGCCGCGGTGGCGTCGGCGCTCGGACCAGGTACCGCATCGGGGAACAGGTGCGACTTGTAGCTGTCCCCGAGACGTGCCCAGAAGCTCGTGAGCTCGGAGCCTTTGGAGCAGCCGTCGGCCGGACCGCTGTCCGCCAGCGCTGCCGATGCGGCCGTAGTCAGGATGGCCACGACCAGCAGATGTCGCGCCGTGGCCGCGGCGGCCGCGGCGGCCGCAACGGCTGCGAATCGGAACGGGCCCTGCATTGCGTTTCTCTCCTCCAATCCGCTGACACGCGCGCCAGTGTGCCGAAGGGCTCGTTAGGAATCCGTTAAGAAACGGCGCCGCAGCCTCGAGGCGCCTGTGGCCCTGAAGTAGCCATTTGAAAGATATGAAAGTTTATGATGCCCGGATGAGCAGCAGCTCCGGCGTGGCCGACGACGCGCACCAGTTCTTTGCCACAGCGCCGCGCGGCTTGTCTGATCTGCTGGCGCGTGAGCTCGCCGTGCTGGGAGCCGCGGACATCCGCGAGCGCAGCGGCGGCGTGCATTTCCGCGGCGCCCTCGAGCTCGCTTACCGTGCCTGTCTGTGGTCGCGCATCGCCAGCCGCGTGCTGCTCGAGCTGGCTGAATTCGACGCGCCGGACGAACAGGCGTTCTACCGCGCCGTGACCGCCTGTGACTGGGCCGCCCATATCGATCCCGCGCGCACGATTGCCTGCGAGTTCACGGGCACTCACCCGACGATCACGCACACGCATTACGGGGCACTGCGGCTCAAGGACGGCATCTGCGATCGCCTGCGCGCGGACCTCGGGGTTCGCCCGGATGTCGAACTCGAACGCCCGGCGGTCAGGGTTCATGCGCACGCGAACGGCAGCCGGATCACGCTCTCGCTCGACTTCGCCGGCCACGGGTTGCATCGGCGCGGCTATCGACAGGAAGCGGGTGAGGCGCCGCTGCGCGAGAACCTCGCGGCCGGCGTGCTGCTGCGGGCGCGCTGGGACGAGGCCGCAACGCGCAGCGAGGAGTTTCTCGATCCGCTGTGCGGCTCGGGCACGCTCGTGATCGAGGCGGCGATGATCGCGGCCGATCGCGCGCCGGCACTGCTGCGCGAGTATTTCGGCTTTCTCGGCTGGCGGCGCCACGAGCCGCTGCTTTGGCGAAGGTTGCTGGACGAGGCGCACGCCCGCGCGCGCAGCACCGTGGCTAGCCTCATCCGCGGCAGCGACGCAGATCAGCGCGCAATCAGCGCCAGCGTGGCGAACGCGCAGCGCGCCGGGGTCGCGCCGCTGGTGCAATTCGAGCAGCGGCCCGTCCAAAGTGTGCACCCGGCCGGCGGCGGCCCCGGGTTGGTCTGCACCAATCCCCCGTACGGCGAGCGGCTCGGCGACGCGAGCCAATCGGCAGCGGTGTACGCCGAGCTCGGCCGTGCGCTGCGCGATCGTTTCGCAGGCTGGGATGCGGCGATCCTGACCCCGCCCGGCGATGCGGCCCGCGCGCTGCGCTTGCGCAGCTACCGCGTCCATGAGCTCTGGAACGGCGCCATCGCCTGCCGGCTGCTGCGCATCGACCTGTCCGCCCCGGGCAGTGCCGATCCCGAGGCGAACCGGCGTGAACGCGAAGCCGCCGTGGCAGGCAGCGTCGGGGCACAGATGTTCGCCAATCGGCTCGAAAAGAATCTCAAGCGGCTCGGCAAGATGGCGCAGCGCGCCGGCGTGGGCTGTTATCGCGTCTACGATGCCGACATGCCCGAATATGCCTTTGCCGTGGATCGTTACGTTGCAGCCGGCAGCCAGGCGGTGCATCTGCAGGTGCAGGAATATGCGCCGCCGAGGGAAATTCAGCCCGAAGACGCACAGCGCCGTCGCCGTGAGGCGCTCTCGACGCTGCCGCGGGTATTCGCGATCCCGCCGGAACGCATTCACCTGCGCCTTCGCTCACGCCAGAGCGGGGCCGGCCAATACCAGCCATTGCACGGCAGCGGCGGCGGTGCCGGCGCAGGTCCGTTCGCGGTCGAGGAGGGGTCACTGAGCTTCCTGGTCAACCTGGATGATTACCTCGACACCGGTCTGTTCCTGGATCACCGGCTGACCCGGGCGCGGCTGCGCGAGAGCGCGCGTAACGCGCGCTTTCTGAATCTGTTCTGCTACACGGCCAGCGCGACGGTGTACGCGGTCGCCGGCGGCGCACGCGCCAGCCTGAGCCTCGATCTGTCCAATCGCTATCTCGACTGGGCCGGGCAGAACTACGCGCTCAACGGCTTGGACAGGACGCAGCATCGCCTCGAGCGGGCCGATTGCCTGGAATGGTTGCGCGACGCAGCGCCCGATCAGTACGAGCTGATCTTTCTGGACCCGCCGACGTTTTCGAACTCCAAGCGCATGCAGGGGGTGCTCGACATCCAGCGCGACCACCTTGAGCTGATCGAGCGTTGCATGCTGCGGCTCGCGCCCGCCGGTCTGCTGGTGTTTGCGTGCAATGCGCAGCGCTTCCGCCTCGACGAGCAGGTCGGGCGGCGATGGCAGATCAGCGACATATCGACCCAGACGCTGCCGTTCGACTTTGCCCGCAATCCGCGCATCCACCGCTGTTTCGAGATCAGGGCAGGGGGCTAGGCGCCGGCCTGCTGCCTGCCGGAATCGCAAATCGAGTGTTATGACAATTGTAATAACATTGGAAAAAAAGAATTCGGCCCATTCGAGCGCAGCCGCCAGCCGCCTCTTGAGGCAGCCATTAAGGGGTGATTCGGGCAGATCCGCGGTCTATCGACTGTCTTGTTCCGCGGCCGCGCGCTGTGCGGCGGCGGCCTGCTGCGCGTCCTGCAGCTTCTGCTCGACCTGTGCCTCGGTCTGTTTTGCGTCGCGCGCCTGCTGGGCTTCGGCTGCCGCCCCCGCGGCAGTCCCGGTCGCGGTGCCCGCCAGGCCACAGCCCGAAAGCGCGCCGCAGCCGAGTAGAACCAATATCCAGCCGCCGGGGTACCTGAGTTTCATAGTGTGAGCCGATGTTACCAATAATTCATGGGGCGGTAACGCGCGGGCGCTGACCGCCGCCTAGGCTCAAAATCCGGCAGCAATTATGGGGAGAGACTCTTGAACGAAAATCGATTCAGCCGATCAGCAGGCATTGCGGTATGGGTCGTCGGTTCATCCCTGGTCGCCTTGCAAGCGCACGCGGCGTTGCTGACGCTGGAACCCACCGGGCGGATCACATCGGGGTCGCAGATTGAGAATTATTTCGACGGCGGCCAAGACTCCTATCAGAACGCGGGTAACGCTGATCCAAATGGGCCGAACGATGAGGTCATTTTCCCCACGGTGACCAGCGGATTTAGTACCACCTACCTCGACAGCAAGAGCGCGGCGAAAGCGGCCAACGTCCCGTCAGGCGCGGCTGACGTGTTTTATCAGTCAGTCGCGAGCACGATGAACTTCGCGGCATCAACCCGGGGTTATTGCTGATTCAGAGCAAATCGCGCAGTCGATACCACAGCATCGCCAGCGCCAGCGTCGGTCGGCGCAGCCGCATGCCGCCCGGGAACTCGTGGTGCGGAAGGCGCGCGACCACGTCGAAGCGCTCGTTGACTCCGGTGATGGCTTCGGCGGCGAGTTCGCCGGCCATGCCGGCCAACGCCATGCCGTGTCCGGAGAAGCCTTGCAGGAAATAGACATTCGGGGACAAGCGGCCAAAGTGCGGCGCGCGATTGAGCGTGATGTCGAGCAGGCACCCCCAGGAGTACTCAATGCGCGCGCCGGCGAGCTGCGGAAACACCCTGCGCATGCGCTGCGCCGTGGCCGGCCCGACCGCGCGCAGATCCACGCCCGAGTAGTTGACGCGGCCGCCAAACAGCAGGCGGTGATCGCTCGAGCGCCGGAAGTAGTCGAGTATCCAATTTGTATCGCAGACCGCGGCATTGTTTGCGATCAGCTGCCGGGCGCGCTGCTCGCCGAGCGGTTCGGTGGCGATGATGTAGGTGCCCACGGTCATGAGCTTGCGCTGCAGCGCGGGCACGGTATGGCCGAGCCAGGCGTTGCCGGCGAGCACCAGCTGGCCGCACTCGACCACGCCCCGGGCGGTACGCACGCGCAGGCGCTGCGCCTCGCTCCAGTCCAAGACGGGGCTGTTCTCGTGGATCAGCACGCCGGCCTGCTGCGCGGCGCGCGCCAGCCCGAGCGTGTAACGCAGCGGGTGCAGATGCCCGCCGTTGGCATCGTACAGTGCACCGATATAGCGTTCGCTGCCTAGCACGGCGCGCAGCGCCTCGCGCCCGATCAGGTGCGTGCTCTGGTAGCCATATTTTCCGGCGACCTCGACCTGCCAGGCCTGCAGCGCGCGCCATTGCCGCGGCTTGATGGCCGTGAGCATTTGACCGTCGACCCAGTCGCAATCAATTGCGTGACGATCGATGCGCTGCTTGAGCAGCGCGATGCCCGCCAGCGAGATGTCCCAGATGCGGCGCGCATCCGTCTCGCCGGCCAAGGCCTCCAGACGATCCTGCTCGGCGGCCACACCAAAGATGACCTGGCCGCCGGAGCGTCCCGAGGCGCCCCAGCCCAATCGACGCGCTTCCAACAGCACGACGCGATAACCGCGCTCAGCCAGCGACAGTGCGGTCGAGCAGCCGGCAATTCCGCCGCCGAGGACGCAGATGTCCGCGCTGACCTGGCCCTCCAGAGCCGGCGTGACCGGCAACAACGCGCTCGAGGCCAGGTAATAGCTGCTGACATAATCCGGCAATGCGGCGGCTGACATTCACACCTCTTGCCAGAAATTACACATTAAATCAATAGCTTGACATCACGCATCATTATCCGGCCGCACCTAAAAGCGTTGCTGTTTCGAAGGCGTCGGTCTGGCGCCTATGGTCTAATAGACACCGTTCAACCAAGGCAAGCACGGACAGGACTGTACATTCATACAGCTCCATCCGGTGCGACACAATCATGGGTTCTAAGCGTCCTGTCATCGGTATCCCGGCGGACCGGCGCGTGCTCGGCGACCAGGCGTACCACCTGGCCGGTGAGAAGTATGTGATGGCCGTGCTCGATGCGGCCGACGCCCTGCCGCTGATCGTGCCGGCCATTGGTCGCGAACTGCAGCTCGAGGAATTGCTCGAGACCCTCGACGGACTGCTGTTCATGGGCAGCGCGTCCAATGTGGATCCGCGCCATTACGGCGAATCCAGTGAGCGCGGCTCGCTGCACGATCAGCATCGCGACGAGACCACGCTGCCGCTGATTCCACGGGCGGTGGCGGCCGGAGTGCCGGTGCTCGGCATTTGCCGCGGCTTCCAGGAGATGAACGTCGCCTTTGGCGGCTCGCTCTGGCAGAAGTTGCATGAAGTGCCCGGGCACATGGATCACCGCGAGGATTCGCGACTGCCGTTTGAGCAGCAGTACGAGTTCGCGCACGAGGTGATTCTCGAACCGGGAGGCCAGCTGCGGCGCCTGGCCGGCAGCGAGCGCATCCGCGTGAATTCGCTGCATGGTCAGGGCGTGCGCGAGCTCGGTCAGGGACTGGCGGTCGAGGCGCGCGCCCCCGACGGCGTGATCGAGGCGTTCCGGGTCGAAAACGCGCCGCGCTTTGCGCTCGCCATCCAGTGGCATCCGGAGTGGCGCGTCAGCAGCAGTGCTTTCTCGCGCGCGCTATTTGCCGAATTCGGCGCGGCCTGCCGTGCCAAAAGTTAAGGTGATTCATGGCTAATGAAATACAACAGTTCTTCCGCGACCACGGTATCTCCGAAGTCGAGGCCATCATTCCCGACATGGCCGGCATCGCGCGCGGCAAGATCATGCCGGCGGAGAAATTCGCCGAGGACGAGGGCATGCGGTTGCCTGAGAGCATCTTCCTGCAGACCGTCACCGGCGATTACCCGCCGGATACCTCCGAGGCCATGAGCCCGGCCGAGATCGACATCGTGCTGCGCGCGGACCCGAAGACCGTGCGGGTGGTACCGTGGGCGGCGGAGCCGACCGCGCAGGTGATCCACGACTGCTTCTACTCCGACGGCCGGCGCGTGATGATGGCGCCGCGACATGTGCTGCGCCACGTGCTCGAGCTCTATGAGCAGCGCGGCTGGGAACCGGTGATCGCTCCTGAACTCGAGTTCTACCTGATCGAGCCGAACATCGATGCCGATTACCCGCTCAAGCCCCCGGTCGGGCGTTCGGGACGCGCCGAGCCGGGCCGGCAGTCCTACAGCATCGCGGCAGTCAATGAGTTCGATCCGCTGTTCGACGACATCTACGCCTTCTGCGAGGCGCAGGACATCGAGATCGACACGCTGATTCACGAGGACGGCCCGGCGCAGATGGAAATCAATCTGCTGCACGGCGCGGCGTTGGACCTGGCCGATCAGGCGTTTCTGTTCAAGCGCACCGCGCGCGAGGCGGCGCTGCGCCACAAGATGTATGCCACCTTCATGGCCAAGCCCCATGCCAAGGAGCCGGGCAGTGCCATGCACATTCACCAGAGCGTGATCGACAAGAAGACGCGCAAGAACATCTTCAGCAACGCCGACGGCACGCCCTCAGCGCTGTTTTTCTCCCATATCGCCGGGCTGCAGCGTTATGTGCCGGCGGCGATGTCGCTGTTCGCCTCCAACGTCAATTCCTACCGCCGCATGACGCGCTACCTGTCCGCGCCGATCAACGTGCAGTGGGGCTATGACAACCGTACCGCGGGCCTGCGGGTGCCGATGTCGAGTGTCGAGGCGCGCCGCATAGAGAATCGCGTCGGCGGCGCCGATGCCAACCCCTACATCGCCATCGCCGCCTCGCTGGCCTGCGGATACCTCGGCATGGTCGAGGGGTTGCAGCCGACCGAGCCGATCTCGGGCAGCGCCCATGAGTTGCCCTATTCCTTGCCGCGATCGCTCGACGAGGCGCTGGCAAGATTGCGCGATTGCGAGCCGCTGCTGGAAATCCTGGGCGAGCCGTTCGTGGCCGCCTATACCATCGTCAAGCAGGCCGAGCATGAGGTGTTCCTGCAGGTGATCAGTTCCTGGGAGCGTGAGCACCTGCTGCTCAACGTCTGATCATCGGGCCCGGGGGTCTTTCGGTCGCTGGCGTTGCCACCGATAATAGCGTGCCGCCGCCCCACTGACCCCAAGAGGCCTGCCGATGACTCGCTGCGCTTGGCGCGCTGCCGCTCCACTCTGGATCGCAATGCTGCTGGCCGCTTGTGGTCACGGGAGCCCGGCGCCGCCGGCCCCGGCCACCCCGGCCGCGGCGTCCGCTGCGAATGGCGCCGCGCCCGCCGGCGGCGCGCCCGCCGGCGGCGCGATGGACAATCAAAAGGTCCTGAACGTCTACAACTGGTCGGATTACATCGATCCGACAGTGGTGCCGGCCTTCGAGAAGGAATACGGCATCAAGGTCAACTACGACGTGTTCGACTCCAACGAGGTGGTCGAAACCAAGCTGCTGGCCGGACGCACCGGCTACGACGTGGTCGTGCCTTCGGCCTCGTTCCTGCAGCGACAGATCCAGGCGGGTGTGTTCCAGAAGCTCGACAAGTCGCTGCTGCCGAATCTCAAGAATCTTGATCCGACGATCACGCAGATTATCCAGGTGCATGACCCCGGCAATAAGTACAGCGTGAACTACCTCTGGGGCACTTCCGGAGTCGGCTACAACGAGGCCAAGATCGCCCAGGCGATGCCGAACGCGCCCGTGGACAGCCTGGCCATGTTCTACGACCCCAAGGTGATCAAGAACTTCAAGGCCTGCGGCGTCTCGATCCTGGACGCGCCGGACGAGGTGGTCGGCACGGTGCTGATTTTTCTGGGCCGCAATGCCAACAGCGAATCGCTCGAGGATCTGAAGGCCGCTGAGCAAGTACTGTTGTCGATCCGGCCCTACGTTCGCTACATCAATTCTTCGCGCTACATCGACGATCTGGCCAACGGCGATCTGTGCCTGGCGCTGGGCTGGAGTGGCGACGTCGGCCAGGCGCGTGCGCGGGCCAGTGAGGACGGCAAGGGCGTGCAGATCAAGTACAACATCCCGCGCGAAGGTGCCATCATGTTCTTCGACATGCTCGCGATCCCCGCCGACGCGCCCCATCCCAAGAACGCGCATCTGTTCATCAACTATCTGCTCCGGCCGGAAGTGGCGGCCAGAAACTCCGCGCTCATGCATTACGCGACCAGTAATGCCGCCGCCTACAGCCTGATCGATCCCGCGGTCTACAACGATCGCGGTATCTATCCGAGCGAGGCGCAGAAGGCGCACCTGTATCCGAACGCGGCGCACAGCCTGGCCTATACGCGCGAACTCAATCGTTCCTGGACGCGCTTCAAGACCGGACAATGATGGCAGCCTATGTCGAGATCGATCAGGTCAGCAAACGCTTTGGCGATTTCGTAGCGGTCGACAACGTTTCGCTGCAGGTCGAGCGCGGGGAAATCTTCTGCCTGCTCGGCGCCTCGGGATGCGGCAAGACCACGCTGCTGCGGCTGCTGGCGGGTTTTGAGACCCCGAGCTCCGGTCGTCTGCTGATCGACGGGCAGGATCTGGCCGCCGTGCCGCCCTACCAGCGGCCGGTCAACATGATGTTCCAGTCCTATGCGCTGTTCCCGCACATGTCGGTCGAGCGCAATGTGGCCTTCGGCCTGGAGCAGGAGCGGCTGGGAAAGGCGCAGATCCGGCGCCGCGTGGGCGAGATTCTCGAGATCGTCAAAATGGCGCCTTACCTCAAGCGCAAACCACACCAGCTCTCCGGTGGCCAGCGCCAGCGCGTGGCGCTGGCACGCGCCCTGGTCAAGCGTCCGAAGCTGCTGCTGCTCGATGAGCCGCTGGGCGCCCTCGACCGCAAGCTGCGCGAGCACACCCAGTTCGAGCTGATCAACATCCAGCAGCAGCTCGGCGTGACCTTCGTGGTCGTGACGCACGATCAGGAGGAGGCCATGACGCTGGCATCGCGCATCGGCGTGATGAATCACGGCCAGATCGTGCAGATCGGCGCACCACGTCAGATCTACGAGTTTCCGGCGACACGCTTCGTCGCCGATTTCATCGGCTCGGTGAACCTGTTCGACGGTCGCATGATCGAGGATGAGCCGGATTACGTGCGGGTTCAATGTGCCGATTTGCCCGCCAGCGTACTGGTCGATCACGGCATCAGCGCGGCGCCCGATGCGCCGTTGTGGGTCGCGGTGCGGCCGGAAAAGATCAACCTCTCGCGCGAGGCCCCGAGCGCAGCGGACAACTGGGCTCGCGGCGTGATTCATGAGATCGCCTATCTCGGGGACCTGTCGGTGTTCCTGGTGCGGCTGGAATCCGGGCGCGACGTGCGTGCCACGCTCGCCAACAGTACCCGCAAGCCCGAGGAGCAGTTCAGCCGCGAGATGCCCGTGTACCTCTCCTGGGACGCCTCCAGTCCCGTGATCGGCAGTACTTGAGAGCGCGGCTCAGGATGCTCGAGCCATTGCGCAATTTCTGGCAGCGGCTGCGATTGCAGCGCTTCGCCCGCACGGCCGTGACCTCGGTGCCGATGTTGTGGCTGCTGCTGTTCTTCCTGGTGCCTTTCCTGATCGTGCTCAAGATCTCGTTTTCCGAGGCCGTGCTGGCCATGCCGCCGTATGCACCGCTGCTCGCCTGGACGCAGGAGCGGGTGCTGTCGATACAGCTGCACCTGGCGAACTACCACTTTCTGTTCAGCGATGCGCTGTATCTGGATTCATTCCTGTACTCGGTGAAGGTGGCGGCGGTGTCCACGCTCCTGTGCCTGCTGCTCGGCTATCCGATGGCACTGGGCATCACCCGGGCGAGTCCGGCGCTGCGCAATCTGCTGCTCATGCTGGTGATCCTGCCGTTCTGGACCTCCTTCCTGCTGCGCGTCTACGCCTGGATCGGACTGCTCAAGGACGATGGACTGATCAACAACCTGCTGCTGAGCGTGCACCTGATCACGCAGCCGATACCAATGGTCGCCAGTCCGTTCGCGGTCTATGTCGGCATCGTCTACTCCTATCTGCCGTTCATGGTGCTGCCGCTGTATTCCAATCTCGAAAAGCACGATCGCTCGCTGCTCGAGGCCGCCGCGGATCTGGGCGCCGCGCCGTGGAAGGTGTTTGTGCGCGTGACCTGGCCGCTATCGGTGCCGGGAGTGGTAGCCGGAGCGCTGTTGGTGTTTATTCCCGCGGTCGGTGAATACGTGATTCCGTCGCTGCTGGGCCCGTCCAATCAGCTCATGATCGGTCGGGTGCTGTCGGATGAGTTCTTCGAGAATCGCGACTGGCCGGTTGCCAGTGCCGTGGCGATCGTGATCCTGATCATGCTGCTCGGGCCGATCGTCCTGTTCCAGCGCTATCGCAGCCGCGAGCTCGAGGCAGCACCATGAGGATGCGTCGGCCGCTGCTGTTGCCGAGCATGCTGGCGTTTGGCTTTGCGTTCCTGTACGTGCCGATCCTGTCCATGATCGCCTATTCGTTCAACGCCTCGCGACTGGTCACGGTCTGGGACGCCGCGCATTCGCCGACGCTCAAGTGGTACGGCGCGCTGTTCGGTAATGCCCAGATCGTGGACGCGGCCTGGCTGTCATTGAAGATCGCCGCCATGAATGCGACCGGCGCGGTGATCCTGGGAACCATGGTGGGCTTCACGCTCGCGCGCTTCGGCCGCTTCCGCGGCCGCGGACTGCTCGCCGCCCTGAGCACCGCGCCGCTGGTGCTGCCGGAGATCATCACCGGCCTGTCGCTGCTGCTGCTGTTCGTGGCCATGGAGCAGCTCATCGGCTGGCCCGCCAGACGTGGCGTGACCACGATTACGATTGCTCATATCAGCTTCTCGCTGTCCTACGTGGCCGTGATCGTGCAGTCACGGCTGGTGGGATTTGATGAGTCGCTGGAGGAGGCGGCGCTGGATCTCGGGGCAAGACCGGCCACGGTGTTCGCGCGCATCACGCTGCCGCTGATCGTGCCGGCGTTGCTTTCGGGCTGGCTGTTGTCGTTTACGTTGTCGTGGGATGATGTGGTGATATCACAGTTCGTCGCGGGACCGGGTTCGAGCACACTGCCGATGGTGATCTTTTCCAAGGTACGGCTCGGTGTCAGCCCGGATGTGAACGCGCTGGCGACCCTCATGGTGCTGATCGTCGCTGTCGGCGTGGTCGGTTCGGCGTGGTTTCTGCAGCGGCGGCAGCGCCAGCGTGCGCGTGAAATGCAGCTGGCCGCTGCCTCAGGTGCCTGAATCATGGCCGGACGCATCCTGCTGGGACTGGACGTTGGCGGCTCATCGATCAAGGGCGCGTTGGTCGATGTCGATCGCGGCGCGACCTCGAGCGCGCTGCGCTCCGTGGCGACACCGTCGCCATCGACTCCCGAGCAGGTGCTGGAAGCCTGCGCGCAAATCGATCGCGAACTCGGCGCAAGCGGTGCGGTAGGGCTGGCTTTTCCGGCAGTGGTACAGCGCGGCATCGCCAGAACCGCGGCCAACGTCGATAAATCGTGGATTGGCTGCGCCGGTGGCGAGCGGCTCGCGCAGCTGATCGGTCGCCCGGTAAGCTTCATCAACGACGCCGACGCCGCCGGCCTGGCCGAGGTGGCCGCCGGGGCCGCCAGTGGCGTGCGCGGGGTCGTGATCCTGCTGACCTTTGGCACCGGCATCGGCTCGGGGCTGTTCCTCGATGGTGAGCTGGTACCCAACACGGAGCTGGGACACCTGGAGTTTCACGGGCGCGACGCCGAGCTTTCCGCCTCCGCGCGCGTGCGCACCGAGGAGCACCTGGACTGGCCGGGCTGGTGTGCCCGGGTCAACGACTACCTGGCACGTCTGCACGCGCTGTTCTGGCCCGATCTGTTCATCATTGGCGGTTCGGTCACCGAGCACTTCGATCAATTCGGTCCGCTGCTGCGAAGCCCGACGCTGATCCGGCGCGCGACCCATGCCGGCCAGGCGGGCGTGATCGGGGCCGCGTTCGCCGCGGCGCGGGCGCAGCAGCGCTAGCGCCAGCCATGAGCTTACGCAGCAAGCTGCCGCTGGTCGGCACCACGATCTTCAGCGTCATGTCCCGGCGCGCGGCCGAGTTGGGCGCGGTGAATCTCGGGCAAGGCTTTCCCGACTACGACATCGATCCGCGCCTGGGCGAGCTGGTCGCGCAGGCCATGCAGGACGGCTACAACCAGTACGCGCCGATGCCGGGACTGCCACGGCTGCGCGAAGCGATCGCGGCCAAGCTCGAACGTCGCTACTCGGTACGCGTCGATCCTGAGCTGGAAATCACGGTCACGCTGGGCGCGACCGAGGCCATCTTCTCCAGCGTGCAGGCTCTGGTGGGTTCGGGAGATGAGGTCATCGTGTTCGATCCTGCCTACGATTCATACGACAGCGCGGTGCGACTGTCCGGGGCGGCCTGCGTGCACGTGCCGCTGCAGCCGCCGCACTTTCGCTACGATTGGGAGCGCGTCGGCGCGGCGGTGACCGCGCGGACCCGGCTGCTGATCATCAATTCGCCGCACAATCCGGGCTGTACCTGCCTGACGGCGGCCGACCTGCAGGCGCTGGCGGCGTTGCTGCGCGACCGCGAAATTTATCTGATCTCCGATGAGGTGTATGAGCACATCGTATTCGATGGCGTGATGCATCGCAGCGTGCTCGCTTATCCGGAGCTGCGCGCGCGCAGCGTTGCGGTGTTTTCCTTCGGCAAGACACTGCACGCCACCGGACTGCGTGTCGGCTACGGCGTGGCACCCGCGGCGCTGACCGCGGAACTGCGCAAAGTTCATCAGTTCAATACTTTCACGATCGCGACGGCGCTGCAGCAGGCGATCGCCCGCTACCTCGAGGAGCATCCGACGTGCGGCGAAGATCTGGGCGCGTTCTTCGCAGCCAAGCGCGACCTGCTGGCCGCGGCGCTCAGCGACAGCGCTCTGGTGTTGCCGCGCGCTGAAGGCTCGTTTTTCCAGCTGGTGGACTATGGAGCGCTCAGCAGTGCCGGTGACCTGGAGTTTGCCGAGGAGCTGCTGACGCAGGCACGGGTGGCGACGATCCCGTTGTCGGTGTTTTATGAGCGTCCACCGCCCATGACACTGCTGCGCCTGTGCGTGGCCAAACGTGATCAGACGCTGACCGAGGCGGCCTCGCGCCTCATGACCTACATGGCACGTAGAGTGCGCTCATGAAGAACACCACGCGCGTGAATCATCCGCCGACGGTGGAAGTGCCGGTGGACAATCGGCCGGTCGTGGCCCCGATCTATCAGACGGTCAAATTCGAATTCGAGACGGTCGATGAGGCGCTGCGCTCCATGCGCGGTGAGCGACCCGGATTTTCCTACCTGCGCACTTCCAATCCGACGACACGACAGCTGGAACTGACGCTGGCGCAACTGCAGGGGCGTGAGGATTGCGTCGTCTGCGCCTCGGGAGTCGGCGTCATCGCGCAGGCGCTGCTGTCGCTGACTCGCCAGGGCGACCACGTCCTGGGCTTCATCGAGACCTATGGACCGACGCGCCATCTGCTGCTGCATACACTGGCGAAGTTCGGGGTCACGCACACGCTGCTCTCGATAGAGGATCTGGCCGGTGTCGAGCGCGTGCTGGCCTCGCAACCCACGCGGCTGATGATCTTCGAGAGTCCCACCAATCCGATCAACAAGATTGCCGATATCGCCTCGCTCACGCGTCTGGCACGGGCCCACGGGGCGCTGACGCTGCTCGACAACACCTTCGCCGGTGTGCATCAGCACGGCCAGTACGAGATCGACATATTTCTGCACAGCCTGACCAAGTTCGTCTCCGGGCATGGCGATGTCATGGGCGGCGCCGCCATCGGCCAGCGCACTTTGATTCGGAGCCTGCGCACGGATTTCACCGTGTTCGGCGGCGTGCTCGACCCGCACGCCGCATTCCTGCTGCAGCGGGGGTTGAAGACCTACTTCGTGCGCTATCGTGCGCAGTGCCAGAGCGCGCAGCGCGTGGCCGAATTCCTCGCCAGCCACGCCTCGGTGGAGCGCACGCACTATCCCGGTCTGGCGGGCGATCCCGGGCACGCGCTGGCGCGTACGCAGATGAGCGAGTTCGGCGCGGTCGTGAGCTTCGGGCTGCGCGGCGGCGCCGCGGCGGGCCGGCGATTCACCGATGCATTGCAGCTGTTTTCGATGGCCGCGAGTGTGGGCGCCACCGATTCGCTGGTGCTGCCGCCGCAGATGCTCGCCAGCCGCGACCTCAGTGAAGCGCAGCGGCGCATTGCCGGAGTCGGACCAGGCACGGTGCGCCTGTCGGTCGGCCTCGAGGATGTCGATGATTTGATCGAGGACATCGCGCAGGCGCTGGCCGCGGCCGAACAGCGCCAATCGTAGCGCGGCCGCCGATGGGATTTGAAAATTCTGCAACGCGCGCGGCGCGATCGCAGCAGGTACAATGGACGCGCCGCCGCCTCGCGGCACGATAGCCGCTGCCATAGTCTGCATGTTCCGACGTCGATTTCTTCTATCCGGTGCGGCGCTCGCCGCAGCCGCAATCCCCTGGCCCGGTACCGTGGCGGCGCAGAGCGCGCGGCCTGCGAGCCTGAAGCGCCTCGGTCAGGCGGCGCCGTTCGACTACGCCAGGCTCAAGGGCCTGGCACGCTCGATGGCTGGTGCGGCCTATCAGAGCCCGAATGCGGAGCTGCCGCCGGCGATTGGCAAGCTCAGCTGGGACCAATGGCAGTCGATCCGTTTTCGCGACGATCATTCGCTGTGGTTCGGTGAAGGCCTGCGCTTTCGCGTGCAGCTGTTTCATCTCGGCTTCACGATCAGGAAGCCGGTGCGCATCTACAGCGTCGAGAACGCGCAGGCGCAGGAGCTGAGCTTCGATCCGGCGCTGTTCGATTACAGCCGCAGTGGCGTGGATGCCCACAAGCTCGCCGAGACGCTCGGATTTGCCGGCTTCAGGCTGCTGTTCCATGGCGACTGGAAGCGCGACATCGCGGCCTTCCAGGGTGCCTCCTATTTCCGCGCCGTCGATGGCGAGCTTCAGTACGGCATGTCGCAGCGTGGCCTCGCGGTCGATTGCGGCCTGCCGCGACCCGAGGAATTTCCTGATTTCATCGCCTACTACCTGGAGCGCCCGGCCAAGGATTCCAGCCAGCTCACCGTCTACGGACTGCTCGACTCGCCCAGCCTGACCGGCGCGTATCGCTTCGTGATCGACGTTGACGACACGCTGGTGATGGATATCGATGCGGCGTTGTATCCGCGCAAGAGCATCGAGCGGCTGGGGATTGCGCCCGGAACCAGCATGTTTCTGTGCGGACCCAATGACCGGCGCGTGGACTCGGACTGGCGGCCCGCGATCCATGATTCCGACGGGCTGCAGCTGCGAACCGGTGCCGGCGAGTGGCTGTGGCGGCCGCTGGTGAACTCGCCGGCGCTGCGCGTGAACTCGTATGCGGATGAGGCGCCGCGCGGCTTCGGGCTCATGCAGCGCGATCGCAATTTCGACCACTATCAGGATGACGGCGTATTCTACGATCGACGGCCCAGCGTTTGGGTGGAGCCCAAGGGCAACTGGGGCCGCGGTTCGGTCATGCTGGTGGAGATTCCGGCAGTTGACGAGACCTTCGACAACATCGTCGCCTTCTGGAACCCATCGGACAAGCCGCAGCGCGGCCAGGAGTTGCTGTTCGGCTATCGCCTGTACTGGTGCCGTTACAATCCCGCCAATTGTCCACTGGCGCAGGTGTATGCCACCCGCGACGGCGTTGGCGGCATCGTCGGCCAGAAACACGGCTACTTCTCCTGGCGCTTCGTGGTTGATTTCGTCGGCGGGAATTTCTCTCTGCTGGGCGAGGAGGCGCACATCGAGCCAGTGATCAGCGCCTCGCGCGGGAGCATCGAGATCACCTCGGCACGCCCGCAGCACGCCATCAACGGCTGGCGCGCCATGTTCGATCTCAAGCTGACCGACGACAGCCTCGAGCCGGTCAATCTGCGGCTGTTCCTGGCCTTGGATGGCCAGCCGCTGACGGAAACCTGGATTTATCAATACACGCCGCCGCCGGTGGAACAACGGCGGGTTTGAGGGCAGCACCATGGGCGCCAGACTGCAGGATTCAGCACTCGATCAGCTGTTCAGGAGCGCGCGTACGCGCAACGGCTGGACGGATCGGCCGGTTCCCGAGGAGCTGGTGCGCGAGCTGTACGAGCTCGCCCGCCTCGGGCCGACCTCGGCGAATGCCTGTCCGGCGCGCTTCGTCTGGGTGCGCAGCCCCGAGGGCAAGCAGCGTCTCGCGGACCTGGCCAGCGACAACAACAAGGCGAAGATTCTGGCGGCGCCGCTGACCGTGATCATCGGCTATGACCTCAATTTCGCCGAGCAGTTGCCGAAGCTGTTCCCGGCCAGGGGCGAGGCGATGAAGAAAAATTTTCAGGCTGACCCGGCGAACGCGCAAATCGTAGCCTTTCGCAACGGCAGCCTGCAGGGCGCCTACCTGATCCTCGCGGCCCGGGCGCTCGGGCTCGACTGCGGGCCGATGTCGGGCTTCAACAACGCCGGTGTCGACGGCGCCTTCTTCGCCGGCAGCAACGTCAAGTCCAATTTCATCTGCTCGCTCGGCTACGGCAACGACCAGAATCTGTTTCCGCGCAATCCTCGCTTGAGCTTCGAGGAGGCCGGGGGCTTCGCCTGAGTCCCGGGGCGCCTAGAGGTTGCGAATCAGCGCGTCGCCGAACTCGCTGCACTTGACCTTGGTTGCACCTTCCATCAGACGCGCGAAATCGTAGGTGACGACCTTCTGCTCGATGGTCCTGTCCATGGCAGTGATGATGGCGTCCGCGGCCTCGGTCCAGCCCATGTAGCGCAGCATCATCTCACCCGAGAGAATGACCGAGCCGGGATTGACCTGGTCGAGATCGGCGTATTTCGGCGCCGTGCCGTGTGTGGCTTCGAACACGGCATGCCCGGTCAGATAGTTGATGTTGGCACCCGGGGCGATGCCGATGCCGCCGACCTGGGCGGCGAGCGCATCGGAGAGATAGTCGCCGTTGAGATTCATGGTCGCGACCACGTCGAATTCATCGGCCCGCGTGAGCACCTGCTGCAGCGTAATGTCCGCAATCGCGTCCTTGATGAGCACCTTGCCGCTCTTGAGCGCTGCGGCCTGCTCGTCGTTGGCGGCCTTTTCACCCAGCGCTGCCTTGGTGCGTTCCCATTGCAGCCAGGTATAGACCCGATCGGCGAACTCGCGTTCGGCCAGGGCATACGACCAACTGCGAAACGAGCCCTCGGTGTACTTGAGGATATTGCCCTTGTGCACGATGGTGACGCTCTTGCGCCGATTCGCAATGGCATATTCGACCGCGGAGCGAAACAGGCGTTCGGTGCCTTCGATCGACACGTTCTTGAGCCCCAGGCCGCTGGTGTTCGGGAAGCGGATCTTGGCGTAGTGGCGCGGAAAGTTGCTCTTGAGGAGCTCGAGGAATTTCTGGTTGTCCTGCGTACCCTGTTCGAATTCAATGCCGGAATACAGGTCTTCGGTGTTCTCGCGGAAGATCACCATGTTGACCTTTTCGGGGGCCCTGACCGGCGACGGCACTCCCTTGAACCAGCGCACCGGGCGCAGGCACACGTACAGGTCCAGCAGCTGACGCAGCGCCACGTTCAGCGAGCGAATGCCGCCGCCAACCGGTGTCGTGAGCGGTCCCTTGATCGAGACCAGATATTCGCGGCAAGTCTCGACAGTCTCGTCCGGCAACCAGCTCTTGAAGGCGTTGAATGCCTTCTCGCCGGCATAGACCTCCATCCAATGAATCCGGCGGCGCCCGCCATAGGCCTTGTTCACCGCCGCGTCGAGCACGCGCACGCTGGCGCGCCAGATGTCGCGCCCGGTCCCGTCGCCCTCGATGAATGGAATGATCGGCTGATCCGGCACCAGCAATTTGCCGTTCTGGATCGAGATTTTTTTGCCGCCAGCCGGTGCGACCGGCGTCGGCGAAGTCGGTGTCGCGTTGGTCATTTCGGCGCATGCTAGCACAGCGCGATATGCGCGACGCATTGGTAGAATCGCGCGCCTATGTACCGCACCTTGGCCTCGGCACCGGCCGCAGACGGCTTCTGGATGCCGGCTGAATTCGAGACTCACGAGGGCTGCTGGATGCTCTGGCCCGAGCGGCCGGACAATTGGCGCGCGCGCGCGGCACCGGCGCAGCACGCCTTCGCCGCGGTCGCAGCGGCGATCGTGCGCTTCGAGCCCGTCACGGTCGGCGTCTCGGCCGCTCAGTACGCCAACGCGCGTGCGCAGCTGCACGCCGCCGTACGCGTGGTCGAACTCTCGAGCGACGATGCTTGGATGCGCGATGTGGGACCCAGCTTCGTCGTCAACGCGGCCGGCGAACTGCGGGGCGTAGACTGGGGTTTCAACGCCTGGGGAGGCCTGTATCGGCCTCACCGGCGCGACGACGCCGTGGCGCAGAAGGTTCTGGAACTGGAACGCGCGCCGCGCTATCGCGCGTCCATGATCAACGAGGGCGGGGCGATTCACGTTGACGGGCAGGGGACCGTGCTGGTTACCGAGCAGTGTCTGCTCAATCGCAATCGCAATCCGAGCCTCGATCGCAGGCAGATTGAAGCGCGGCTGCGCCGCTATCTGGGCATCAGCTGCGTGATCTGGCTCGGTGAGGGCGTGGTCGCCGATGAGACCTCGGGACATATCGATAACCTTGCCTGCTTTGCGCGCCCCGGCGAGGTTTGCCTGAGCTGGTGCGCCGATCGACGCGATCCGCAGCGACGGGTATCGCAGGATGCGTTCGAGCGGCTCATGGCCGCGCGCGATGCCCGCGGGCGGCGATTGAAGGTGCACAAGCTGCCGGCACCGGGGCCGCTGTTCATGACACGCCGCGAGGCTGCCGGCGTCGCGCGCGACCGTGGCATTCGACCCATGGCGGCCGGTCGCAGGCTGGCGGGCAGCTACGTGAATTTCTACCTGGCCAACGGCGCGTTGATCCTGCCGCTGCTCGATACCCGGACGGACGGTGCGGCACGGCGTGCGCTGCGAGGCATTTTTCCGCGGCGCCGGATTATCGGCGTCGACGCGCGTGAGATCCTGCTCGGCGGCGGCAACATTCATTGCATTACCCAACAGCAACCCGCGCGCCATGCCAGGCGAGTGGCGCCCTAGCACTACAGCGTCGAGACCTCGCGCTCGGCGATCGACAGCCACTGCTGCTGCATCCTGCGGTAATAGCGCGGGGCGAGCCGGGCATGATCCAGCAGTTCCTTGAGCACGCTGCGTGCCTCCTCGATCCTGCCGCAGGCGCGCAGCAGCTGCGCGTAGCGCACCGGTGCTTCAGCCCCGGAATAGTACTGGCTCAGAGCCTGGTATTCCTCGAGCGCCTTGGCGCGGTTGCCTTCCCCTTCGAGCGCACGCGCATACAGCAGATGTCCATCCGGTGAGCGGAAGCTGGGATTGTGGGCGATCAGGGAGTCGAGGGTCGTCCTGGCGTCGGCGAAGGCGCCGGCGGCGAATTGCGCCTGCGCCAGCCCCAGCAACAGGTTTGGATCGGATTCATACAGGCCGGTCAGGGCCTGGGAGTAGATGGCGATGGCCTCGGCGGGTCGGCCCTGTCGCGTCAATTCATCGGCGTAGCGCTGGCGACTGGCCACATCCCCGGTCAGGCGCGCCTCGACCTCGAAGCGGCGCAGGTCCTGCTCCGGATCAAGCGCCTTGCGCACCCCGCGGACGGCGCGGCGAGTGCCGCGGGCGCGAAACAGCCCGGGCAGGATCTCCACCAGTATGTAGGCGATCGGTCCAGCCAGCGGCAGCAGCGCGATGGCCCAGATCCACAAGGTATTGCGGCCGCTGCGGATGCAGTGAACGATCAGCAGCACCTGGATCACGAGCGAAATGATGAATGCCGAACTCATGCACTAGAGCTTAATGGCTCGTCGGGCAGCGCGATAGCGCAGGAGCCTGTCGCGCGGAGCATGCGTGCTAAGATCCTGGCGCGGCGCAATCCGCCGCGGCCAGTGCATGCACATAGCGAGAATATTCCTACTGACGGCCATGCTTCTCTGCTGCGCTGTGAGCAGAGCTCAGACGCCGCCGAGCGAGGATACACCACGGCGAGCGCGCATCGGGCTCGTGCTCTCGGGCGGCGGTGCGCGCGGCGCCGCGCACATCGGCGTACTCAAGATGCTCGATCGTCTGCACGTGCCGATCGACGCCATCGCCGGCACCAGCATGGGCGCGGTGGTCGGCGGGCTGTACGCCAGCGGCATGTCCGGGCAGGAGATCGAGCAAGCCATGGCTTCGGTCGACTGGCAGGCCGCGTTTCGCGACCGACCGCGACGCACGGAGCTGGGGTTTCGCCGCAAGGAGGAGGACCGAAACTTCCTGGTCAATCTGCCCTTGGGGCTGCATGGCAAGAAGCTGGTCATTCCCGAGGGGCTGGTACAAGGTGAGAAGCTGACCGAGACGCTTCGGCAATTGACATTGCCGGTCGCCACCCTGACCGACTTCGATCAGCTGCCGACGCGATTTCGCGCCGTCGCGACCAACCTCGAGACCGGTTCCGCCGTGGTGATTGGCGACGGTGATCTGACCACGGCGATGCGCGCCAGCATGGCGGCGCCCGGTGCGTTCGCGCCGGTGGAATATCGGGGCCTGCTGCTGGTCGACGGCGGTCTGGCCGAGAATCTGCCGGTCGATGTCGCGCGCACCATGGGCGTAGACGTGCTGATCGTGGTCGATGCCGGGTACCCGCTGCAGCCGCGCAAGGATCTGGTCTCGCTGCCTAGTATCAGCAACCAGGTGCTGGCGATACTTCTGCGGCGCGATTCGGAGCGGCAGCTGCAGACGCTTTCAGCCGGTGACATCGTGGTCAGCCCGCAACTGGGTGATTTCTCCTCGTACGATTTTGTCGACACGCTCAAGATCGTCAATGCCGGAGAACATGCGGCCCAGTCGGTGGCGGACCGGCTTCAGGCCCTGGCCGTATCCGATGATGCCTATGCGCACTATCTGCAGGCCCGCAACGCGGCGCGCTCGGGCCTGCCAACGGTGCAGTTTGTGCGCGTCGACGCCGATTCGATGCAGTACCAGCGCCAGATCCAGGATATGTTCGGGGATTTTGTCGGCAGCACGCTCGACCCTGGTGCGCTCAAAGGGCAGATCGACAGGCTTTACGGGCGAGGCGATCTGGAGCTGCTCGACTATCGCCTGGTGCAGGATCCGACGGGCCAGGAAGGCCTTGATTTCACCGCCCAGCGCAATTCCTGGGGACCCAACTATCTGCGCTTCGGGGTATCGATGGAGGATGATTTCCAGGGCTTTACGATCTTCAACGCTGCCGCGCGTCTGGATTTCACCGAGCTCAACTCCCTAGGAGCCGCGGCGCGCTTGGATCTGCAGGCCGGCACCGCACCGCTGGTCGGCACGGAGCTGTATCTGCCGCTGTCCAACACCACGCGCTACTTCATCGCACCGCACCTGCAGGCCGAGGCACACAACATCGCACAGGACGAGGACGGCAGACAGGTCGGCTGGTATCGCGTCAGCAGCTTCGATGACGGCATCGACTTTGGCCGGGAGTTCGGCGATTGGGGCGAACTGCGTTTCGGCGCCGGCGAGACCCGGGGCAGCTCGCACGTGAGCCTGGGCGATTTCAGCGTGCCGTCCTCCGACTTCAATGTCGGCCAGTTCTTCACGCGCTTCGGCTACGACACGCTCGACAGCCCAAATTTCCCGCATTCCGGGCAGGCGCTCACGGCGCAGCTGACCGTTGAGGGCAACGGCGGCGGTGAGCAGGGCACCAACCAGTTCAAATTCGATTGGCGCGCGGCCCATTCCTGGGCGCGCAATACCATCGTCGCCTGGTTCTCGAGCGGCACTACCATCGGCGGCAGCGAGACCAACGTGCGCACTTTCTTCCCGCTGGGCGGCTTCCTGAACCTGTCCGGCGTGCGGGCCGAGACGCTGGCTGGACCGCAGTACGCGATAGGGCGCCTGATTTATCTGCACAAGGTGGGCAATGGCGGGGAGGGCATTCTCGATGTGCCGGCTTACGTCGGCGTGTCGCTCGAGGAGGGTAACGTCTGGGATAGCCGCGGCCAGGTCGGCGTCGGCAACACGCACAAGGATGCGTCGGTGTTTGTCGGCGCCGACACCTATATCGGGCCAGCCTACCTGGCAGCCGGCTACGACGAGACCGGGTCGATCGTCTTTTACGTCTTCCTGGGCCGCAGCTTCTGAGCTGCCATACAGGACGGCCCCTACAGGCCGCGGCTCGCGGCGAGGTTCTCCACCTTTTCGAACACCAGCGCCGGCTTGTCGCCGATACGGGAATACTCGTGTTTGCGGCTCATGTCCACGAGCGCGGTGTCCCGTTCCGGCACGCTCGCGAACCAATGGACGCGATGCCATTCCGCGCCCATGATCTTGCGGAACGGATCGCCCGGCCGAAGACTGACACGCACGCCGTACGGTTTGGGGCCTTGACCGAAGGAACGGCGCAGGTTGTGGGGCTGGCATATGGCGGTCATATCGGCTCGGATTGTAGCGGCATTGCAACGCAAAGCACGAGGGCTCGGCTATGAAGGTTCCTGAGACGCATTTTGTCAGCGGTCATCGCATCCAGCCGCCATTTCCGGCCGGGTTGGAGCGCGCCCTGTTCGCCTTGGGCTGCTTCTGGGGGGCAGAGAAGACCTTCTGGCAGCTTCCGGGCGTCTATTCGACCGCCGTAGGCTACGCTGGCGGGCACGCCCCCAACCCCAGCTATCAGCAGGTCTGCAGCGGTCTGACCGGGCATGCCGAGGCGGTGTTGGTCGTGTTCGATCCCACGCGCATCGCATACACGGATCTGCTGCGTGTGTTCTGGGAGTCTCACGATCCCACACAGGGCATGCGCCAGGGCAACGACATCGGCACGCAGTATCGCTCTGCGATTTACACCTTTGATGCCGAACAGCGTCAGAGCGCCGAAGACTCCAGGCGCCAGTATCAGCAAGCGCTCAGCAACGCGCGCCATGGGGCCATCACTACCGAGATTCGCGAGGCACCGCCCTTCTATTACGCCGAGGACTATCACCAGCAGTACCTGGCGAAGAATCCTGGCGGCTATTGCCCGGATCATTCCTGTGGAATCCCCTATAAATCCCCGGTGTCAGCCGTCGGGGAGAAGGCGTGATAGTGGGTTAACCGAGGGTTCTGTCGTGGAACCAAGAGGGTTAGCAGCTGACGACGTCGAAGATCCT
>Ga0302326_10007762_pt1 | contig 23786 bp, 15 predicted proteins | sample Palsa_T0_3_FD_202264 | JGI IMG/M metagenome (GOLD analysis project Ga0302326, IMG submission 202264) | Peat permafrost microbial communities from Stordalen Mire near Abisko, Sweden - Palsa_T0_3 | ecosystem: Environmental > Terrestrial > Soil > Palsa > Peat permafrost | place: Sweden: Abisko... | reverse complement strand
CACCATGCCTTACTCCGAGTCCATTGGGTTCATCGCGAGCATTGAAAAACCCGACGACATCGATATGGTCTATTACGTGGTCGCTCACGAAATGGCCCATCAATGGTGGGCGCACCAGGTTGTCGGTGCCAACATGGAAGGAGCAACGTCACTGTCCGAGACGCTGGCTCAGTATTCGGCTCTCATGGTCATGGAAAAGGAATACGGCCGCGACACCATGCGCAAGTTCATGGAATACGAAATGGATAACTATCTTCGTTCGCGTGGTACAGAGCGGATCAAGGAGCGGCCCTTGATGCGCGTCGAAGCCAACCAGGGGTACATCCACTATCGCAAGGGCAGCGTGGTCATGTATTACCTGCGTGAAATGATCGGCGAAGACCAGGTCAATCGCGCTCTTCGCAAGGTCCTCAACCAATACGGTTATGCGCCGCCGCCTTATCCAACGTCCTGGGCGCTTGTCGATGCGTTGCGCGAGCAGACTCCGCCTCAATATCAGTACCTTTTGAAAGACCTGTTCGAGGACATCACTTTGTTCTCAAACCGCGCGCTTCATGCTACTGCCAAACAACGCGCCGACGGCAAGTATGATGTCACAGTTGAAGTCGAGACGCATAAGTACAAGGCCGATGAAAAAGGGACGGAAACGGAAGTTCCGGTGGACGACTGGATTGAGGTCGGTGCGCTGGCTGCTCCTGAAAAGGGAAAGCACTATGGACAGGTGCTTGCACGCCAGCTTGTGCACATGACCGGTACGCATGGGACCTACACCTTTGTGACAGATCGTATGCCGGACAAGGCCGGAATCGATCCCCTGCTTCTTCTCATCGACCGGGTGCCGGATGACAACCTGAAAGCGGTGGAGAAAGCATTGTGATTTTCTGCCTGTTCACGGTTCGTTGATATTCGCCGGCTAAACGGTGCGGCCCAGGCCAAAGACGGAAAGAGGATTAGCTGCGACGGACATTGTCACCGTGGACGTTGGCTCAATCGTTCTGGCAATTCCGGCTACCCGCTGATGCGACTGAACCCGGTCCGCATGTTCATAAGTATCAATCACCACAATCACCTCGTTGGCTCCCGTTTCGCTCACCAGCTTCTGCAGACCTGTCTTCACCGCTCGATCCGATCCCACAATCGCTTCGCTCAGCTTGCTCTCGACGGCCGCCCGCTCCCAGTCCTGCCAGAGCGGCTCCATCGAATCCACCGGGGGCAGCAACTCTACTGGCTGATTACGAATCCGTTCTTGAATCTCTTGTGGTTTGTCGCATAGTGTCGCATAATGTCGCGTAAATCTATTATTTACAGCGCATACTGACTAGTAAACCCTCGCTTTGTGTCGCACCGAAAAGCGTCAAATCCCAAACGCAACATGCACCAAAACAGGCACCTGAATCCAGCTAATCATTTCGCGCGAGCCGCCCCCAACATCCAGGTGACACGTACCGGGCGCTGGAGAACGATTTTAGAACTTTTCTGTTGCATTCCGGAACTTTCGAGACGCTGGAATTCTCTCGTATCTAAAATGATTGACTGTAGAGCAACTCTCATCGATTATCTCTGCGAACAGGGCGAAGACACGGGCACAATCGGCCTGTTGCCGATAAGCCCGATTTCCGAAAAGGCGGCGCGCGGCTTTCGCTTACGCGAGGTTGCCATGCTGGGAAGTGGATCATCGGTAGGCTTCACCGGCGCACAAGATCAAGCTGGGCCAGATTGCTCATGAGCCCTGGTGACGGAAATGTCCTTATAAAGCGTTCCTTCCTTCATGATGACGTGGAGGTTCTTCTCATGCACAACCAGGTCAAGGTCCGCGAGTGGATCGCCATCAACCAGAAGCAAATCGGCGACGTAGCCAGCCTTGATTTGACCGAGCTCATCGCCCATTCCCATTACCTGTCCCCCGATGCGGGTGCCGCACTGCAACGCCTCGCTGGGTGAAAAACCCAGCAGATCGACAAAATGCTTGAGGTCGCGGGCATTGTCTCCCTGCGGCGACTGAGCGAATCCATAGTCTCCCCCTATGAGGACGCGCACGCCCCGCTTGCGGAGTTCGGTATAGACCGCAGCGGTGGTATCGATCGTGCGCTGCATTTTGCGTCCAACTTCGGAGTCGCGATAGAACCCAAACTTCTCCCCTTCGTACAGAGTGCTGTAAATAATGCCAATCGCAGGTCCGACAAAAATGCGATCCTTGGCCGACTCGAGCAGATCGATGGCTTCTTCGTCCGCCGATTCGCAGTGATAGATCACATCGATCCCACAGCGAACAGCCCGCTTTACAGATTCCGCCGCGCGGGCGTGGCAGTTGACCCTCTTGCCGAAATCGCGAGCGACGCTGACGGCGGTCTGGATCTCCTTCTCGGTCATGACGGTGAGACCACCGTGGGCGGCTGGGCTGAGGTCGTCGCCGGAAATGTTGAGCTTGATGTTGTCCACGCCCTCGCGGCAGCACAAGCGGACGGCCTTGGTGATCTCCTCCACGCCATCGGCAATCAGCCCAAAGCTTTCGAAGTACATATGCGCCTTGCGTTCGTCGCCAAGACCTCCGGTGACGGTGATCTCGGGGCTGCCGGCACGAATACGCGGACCGGGAAACTCCCCTGCGTTGACGGCATTCCGAATGACAACGTCGAGACGCAGCTTCGACGTCGCTGCGCTGTAGGCGCTGGTAAAGCCGTGATCGAGCAGCGTTTTGGCATTGCGCACGGTGAGCAGCACATGCTCTTCGGGAGGAATGTTGCCGAGGTCGGAGTCATTCACGGCCCCACCAAAGGAAATGTGAGCGTGGCCTTCGACGAGCCCGGGCATCAGCGTTCTGCCACGGGCTTCGATGACGGTCGCACTGTTAGCCGCTAGCTTTTCCGGCGCAGGCGCAACTGCTTTGATCCTGCTGCCTTCAACAAGCACATCGCCGGGAAAAGCTGCTGCGCCGCTGCCATCCCAAATACTGGCGCCGCGATAGAGAACTGGCTTCATAGCAATTACCTCCGTAACAAATGTAGAGCTGATGTTATTGATCCGCTACATACACGCCGATGCGGCCCGCCAGGCCGGGAGAAATCCGCGCCATGATGAGGCCGTAGGCCAGAGACAGGACAAGGACCCCGAATGCAGCCCACGGAAACACGTTGTAAGGCCATGGTTGGCCTGGCTGAATGAGGCCCCAAAGCGGAAACAGCATGACGAGCGTGCCCGCAGCCGGCAGCAGGACATGGCGAAGTACATCGAGTTCACTGCGATGGTGCCGGATGACGTAAACCGGCAGCGCAAGGTTTGTGAGCATGTAAGTGAGGATGATGGGAATGGTTCCAAGCGTGCCGGCGAAACCGAAGTACTCCAGCGGCGACACTCCGCCCAGAAGGCCAAAGCCGAGGATAAGCGAAACCGCAAGGGCCAGGAATACCCACGTTGCACTGTGGGGGGTCTGGTGCCGCGGGTGGATTTTGCCGAGGACTGCAGGGAGCAAACCTTCACGTCCGGAGTTGAAGAGGATTCGCGACTGAGAATTTACGAGGCCGATGAGCGAGCCAAGAATGCTGGTAAGACCGGCGACGTAGGCCACAGCCAGCAGCGAAGGAGCCGAGATCCTGAGGCCGTCGATAAAAGGGAGCTGCGATGCGCCAAGAGCGCGCTCATCCATGCTGAATCCGACGGTGGTTGCGTAGGCAAGGAAGATGTAGAAAACGCCGATTGCGAGCGTCCCAGTGATCAGTGCGCGCGGAATATTCAGTCGCGGATTCTCTGTTTCCTCAGCAAGCGAGGCGGAGTTCTCCCAGCCGATGAAGAGATAGATGGCCAACGGGAATCCCGCTCCAAGCCCGGCTAGGCCACCACGAAGGTTTGAAAGCCGGAAGGGCGCAAGATTGAGGAAGTTGAGATGGGCGGTCATCATGAGAATGCTGCCCAGGATCAGCAGGGCCGCCTCAAAGTAAAAGAAAATGCCGGACCAGAAGGTTGAAAGTCCGATGCCACGCATAACCAGCCAGCCAGTTCCTGTGGATATGAGCACGGTGAGAATTGCCCAGTTGAGCGATAGACCTAGAAATGTCCTCAGGGTTTCAGAGGTCCAGACTCCAGCGATGGACACGACGGTCGATGACGCCACAATGTATCCGAAAGTTAGGAAGACGGAGACCGCTGCGCCAATGGAAGGGCCGAATGCCTTGCCAGTGAAGGTCACAAACGACCCGGTAGACGGAGTGAAGCGCGAAAACTGCGCGATTGTGTTCGTCAGGAATAGGATGACCAACATGGCAGCGAGAATGGTTAAAGGCGCGGCAAGTCCTGCTCCACGCACAATGACTGAAAAGCCAAAGAAGAAGCTCATGGCGGGCGCAATGCTGGCCAGGGTGGTTGCAACGATATGGCTGAGCGAGAGCACACTCCGCCGCAGCCGCACCTCCCCGGTTTTCGGGCTCGATGTTGTTTCACTCACCGGCATGGCCCTCCCAGGCTCCAAGGTCGTGAGTCACGTGATGGCCTCGCTCAGAATTGAGATAAGCATCGCAATGCTGAACACCGTATCGCTGATCGAGGCGTCTTGAGCGACAGTTCCGTTGAGACCGGTCTCCGTATGCAAGTCCTTTCCGCCGGCGGGGAGTTAATCGGTGGTCACGAGGTACGAGCCAAATGCTCCGGCGCCCATCGAGGTTTTTCCCCACGGTCCACATACTTTATAAATAACCTTATCAAAGTCCCGGGGACCCGTTTAGACTGATTCCAGTTTGGCGGGGGCGGCCGGCATCGGCGAGCGGCTGCGGATCGATTTCGAGCGGTGGGGGAAGATGAAGGCTGCGCATATTCTGAAGGTTTTTCTGGTTGTCTCAGGGTGCGGAATCTGCGCGCCAAACGCCTTCGGCCAGGTCGGCGTTCTGCTCGATCAGGTCGGGTATGAAGCCACAGCGGCGAAGCTGGCGATTATCGCCGGAACCGCGCAAGATGGCCCGAAGAAGTTCGAACTGATCGACACGGATACCGCCAAACAGGTGTATTCCGGAGATCTGAAGCCGGCTGGTCATGTATTTGGTTGGAAGGGCGGCGCGTTCTGGATCGCAGACTTTTCCGACTGGCGGAAGCCGGGGCATTATGCCGTTCATGTGCATTCGGCAAAGGGTGAGGTGCAATCGTGTCCTTTTGAGATTCAGGACGACATTCTGGTGCGCGATACACTCTCCAATGTCATCTTCTATTTCAAGGGGCAGCGATCGAGCGGACTTTTCGACCAGGCCGACCGGCACTTGGCAGTGCCGAACTCACCAGGGACTTTTGTCGACGTTCACGGTGGCTGGTACGACGCGACAGGAGACTACGGCATTCATCTATCGCACCAGAATCCGACATCTTATTTCAATCCGCAACAGGCTCCTCTGGTGGTTTGGAGCCTGCTGTCGAGCTACAACCTATTGAAGAGCCAGAACGACGACAACTTCAGCGAATACGAACGCCGGCTGCTGGATGAGGGTTTGTTCGGTGCGGATTTCCTGGTTCGAATCAAGCGGCCAGATGGCTCATTTTTTGAGACGATCTCGGCGCCCGGGCGTGAAAAGCTCGCCAAGGATCGCGAGATCGGGAATCCCAATTGGCGTACGCGCATCAAGACCAGCGCATCGGAATCCACGGAGTCTATTGTTGCGGTGGAAGGACCGCACGCGTACGAGGCCGGCTTCCGCTCCGGCGGCGGAATGGCGATTGCGGCGCTGGCGCTGGCAAGCACCATGCCGGAGGATGGCGATTTCAAGCGCGCGCGCTATTTGCAGGCGGCCGAAGAAGCGTTTCATTTTCTGGATGCTCACAACCGCGAATTGCTGAACGACGGGGTCGAGAACATCCTTGACGATTACTGTGCGCTGATGGCCGCAACCGAGCTGTACAAGGCCAGCCACGAAGAGGCTTACCACAAGGCGGCTGCACTTCGCGCGCAGAGCCTCATGGCGCGCCTGACAACTTCCGGAGCCTGGCGTGATTACTGGCGCGCCGATGCAGGGACGCGTCCTTACTTTCATCCGTCGGATGCTGGGCTGCCCGTCATCAGCCTGCTGCAATACGCGCTCATCGCCTCGCCAGACGACAGGCGCAAGGCATTGCAGACCGTGGAGCGCTCGTTGCGCTTCGAACTTGCGGTTACGGCGGAAGTCAACAATCCCTTCGGGTACGCGCGTCAACTTGTGCGCACCAAGGACGGAAAGCTGCGCACCGCATTCTTCTTCCCGCATGACACCGAGGCCGCACCGTGGTGGCAGGGAGAGAACGCCCGGCTGGGATCGCTGGCGGCGGCGGCGCGCCTTGCAGTTCCATTTTTCTCCGATCGGCCGCAGTTTCAGGCGGAGCTGCGCAATTACGCGTGGAGCCAATTGCACTGGATACTAGGCCGCAATCCATTCGACACCAGCATGCTGATGGGGAGCGGGCATAACAACGCTGCGTATATGTTCTTCGAGTCCTATAAATACACGAGCGCACCGGGGGCTATCCTGAACGGCATCACGTCGGCTCTGGATGACGAAGACGGCATCGCCTTCAATGAGGGCTTTGCAGTAACCGGCAAGGACGAAGACTGGCGATGGACCGAGGAATGGCTGCCGCACGCCGCCTGGTATCTCTACGCGATCAGCCTGCGGCATTAGAGCATTTTCGATTCACTTGTTGCCATTTTGAGATATTGCAAGGTGGCTTTTTCTCGAGAAAAAAGCCACTGAGCATCCAGGTTTCTGTAAAGAGCAGAATCGAAAATGCTGTAGCGTGACTCTGAACGATGAAATAGCGCGGCTTTCAGCCGTGGCATTTACGACGCGGAATGACTTGCGCCTCGGTGCCCCAAGGGAATGCCGGGGGGCATCCATTTGCAGTGAATCCGGGACTCCCAGGAACCAAAAAACGCTTGCGCGTGCCGATTCCTCATCGCGTCCCGTTCGCGGCAGGACGTCCCACTTTCACTTGCGTGAGAGCGGGACTTCCGTAGCTTGCGGTGAATACCTTTCCAGTTTCCGCGTCCACGGCTACGGCGTAGGGGGCCTGACTGGCGGAGAAGGCGCCAATCACGCGGTTGTTGCGGCCATCGATGGCTGTTACCGAATTCCCATGAACATTCGCAACATAGATGACGTTACAAGTTGGATCCACCACCACGGCCTGCGGGTGGTGGCCAACCGGAAGCGTGGCGATGATCCGCTGCGAGCGCAGGTCAATCACGCTCAACGTCTCGTCTCCATAGTTGACCGCGTAGAGCCTTTGCGTGGCCGGATTCACCGCCAACGCACAGGGAATTTGCCCCACGGGGATGGCATGGACGGCCAACGTCTTCTCATTCAGGGATACGATCTCAGAGGTTACGGTATGGGCCAGGTAGAGAGAGCCTGAGCCTTCGTCGAACGCCATTCCCCAAATATGCGCGCCGACCCTGATCTTCCGCACCGCGCCGGTTGCGCCATTCACGATTCGGAGGTCCGGATCCTCGTAGTGGGTCAGGAAGATGGTGTTGGTGCGGGAGTCGATCGCGATGCCGTCGGCTCCGCCCACGTTCATCGAGTGCGCCCTGTCTGTGCGAACGTCGATCACGGTGACGGCATTGCTGTAGGTATTGGTTACGTAAACCGTGCCGGTCGAGTCGTTCGCGGCGATTGCGTACGGATGAGCCTCGCCGGGAATTGTCGCCACCACGCTGTCGTTGACGCCGTCGATAACGCTGATGGAGCCGCTGCCGGCATTTGCAACATAGATCTTATTCATCTTTCGATCGATGGCCAGGGCAATTGGGTTGGCGCCCACCTTCACGGTCCGCATGGTTCCGGCGCTGTCCATCGTCATCGCGGTGCCATCGCGTTCATCCACGGCATAGGCCTTATGGGTCGAGGGGTTTACGGCAACGCCCATGGAGGTGATCAGGCGGCCGGGCGGGGCGCTGCTCCCCGCCTGGGCAACGCAAGCCGCGGCGCAGGCAAGGAAAAGACCGCAGAGCGCGCCTGCCCGGAGCGGGGCGGCCGACCTCAACGAAACCACGTGCGCGAATGCATTTGGACGATGCATGTTGTGAATAGCCTCTTGAGACTTACTATATTATTAACCATTAGAAAGTCCGGCGTCGAATCGGCTGGCTCCGGACGCGAAGGGTTTCGATGATGCGGCAGGTGCATGCGTTCTTTTTTTTCCTGGTCCTGGCGCTTCCGGCGTCCGCGGGGTTCAGCCAGCAGCCAAGGTTTTGCGTACTCGCGTTCTACTCGACCAGCGTGGAACAGGACCATGTCGACTTCGCTCTGCAAGCCATTCCTTTCTTCGCCCAGATGGCGAAACGGGACGGGTTCGAATTCAAGTCCACCGCCGACTGGAACGACATGAATCCCGAGGTACTGAAACAGTACCAGGTAGTGATGTGGCTTGACGATTTTCCTTCCACCTCCGCCCAGCGCACTGCGTTTGAAGAGTACATGGAGCATGGCGGCGGATGGTTTGGCTTCCATATCGCCGGGTGGATGGACGGCCGCAAAACCTGGCCGTGGTTCGCCGATTTTCTGGGCACGTTGTTCTACGGGAACAGCTGGCCTCCGCTGCCTGGCAAGCTTACTGTGGACGATCCGAAGCACCCTGCCGTGAAGGGCGTCCCGTCGAGCTTTCTGTCGCCCCTGAATGAGTGGTATAGCTGGGATCCCGATCCGCGGCAGACGCCGGGAGTAAAAGTCCTGATGACGCTTGCTCCATCCAACTACCCCATCGGATTCAAGGACACATTGGAGGGTGGCGATATTCCCGTCACATGGACGAACACGAAATATCGCATGCTCTACACGAACATGGGACACGGCAATCGGATATTCACCAGCGCTCAGCAGAACCGCTTTTTCGAAAGCGCCTTGCTCTGGCTGGGCAGGCAGCAGGCTTCGCCGAAAGACAAGGTTCCGGCGCGATAGGAAGGTAACAATCGCCGTGCATTCTTCACTCGCTACGGCCGATCCAGAACCATCGGGGGACATTTGACGAAGCGGAGATTTTTGCTCCTTCTATCGGCATTCTTGGTGTTGGCGGCCTGTGGCGCGCAGGGGGAGGATGACATACCGCGCGCGGCGTGGAGGCGGCCGCTCGGCCTTCCGCTTGAGAATCCAGGGGTGAACCGCTCGCCCGGCGGCATCGACGATGGCTACTGGCAAGGCGCGCCCGTGGGGGGATTCGGGGCCGGGACGTTCTCGCGCTCCTACCGCGGCGATTTCGCCCGCTGGCACATCAAGGCAGGTGTCCACAAATACCAGCCCGTGTACGCCGACCAGTTTGCCGTGTTTGAGCGCTCTGAAGGCGACGACGCGGGCACCGCGCAGGTGCTTATGAACGGCCATCCCGGCAGCGGACAGCTTTCGTCGTGGCAGTGGGACTACCCGGTGGGTGCGGGGGACTATGTCGCGCTCTTTCCCAAGTCATGGTTCGATTATCGGTGGAAGAAGTTTCCCGCTCATGTCACGCTGGAACAGTTTTCGCCCCTGATTCCGGGAAACTATCGCGAGTCCAGCTACCCGGTCGCGGTGTACCGCTGGCACGCGGAGAATCCAACCAGCCACGCGGTCACGGTTTCCCTTCTGCTGTCGTGGACCAACATGGCGGGGTGGTTCCGGACTTTTACGCGCGACTTTGCCGGAACGCCGAATCAGGGCAATTTCAACACGTACATGACCACCTCGACGGGCAACGCCGGCTCCATGAAGGGCATTGTCTTCGAACGCAAGCGAGGCGGGGCAGGCCCCAACGAGTGGGATGGGCAGTTCGCCATCGCCGCGCTCGAAGCCGAGGGCGTGGAGGTGAGCTACCAAACCACCTTCCAGGCCAGTGGGGACGGCTGGTCAGTGTGGGAGCCCTTCGCAAAGGATGGGCGTCTGGCCAACGACTCCAAATCGTGGGTCAGCGACAAGGAGGAACTGGCCGGCGCCATCGCGGTGCGGTTTACCCTGCAGCCGGGCGAGAAGCGCATCGTTCCCATGGTCATCGCCTGGGACTTTCCGCTGGTTCAGTTTGGAGAAGGACGGCGCTGGGAGCGCCGCTATACCGACTTCTATGGGACCTCGGGGCGAAATGCATGGGCCGTCGCGCGCGATGGGTTGCTGAACGCCCAGGCATGGAGCGGTGCATTGGATGCATGGCAGGCGCCCTACATGCACGATGAGAGCAAACCGCTCTGGTTCCGGGGCATGCTCTTTAACGAGCTTTACGCGCTGACCGACGGTGGCACTTTCTGGGGGCGCGAGGCCGGCAGCGATGCGAAGATTCCCGCCAAATTCGCGCTGCTTGAGTGCTTCGATTACGCATACTACGGAACGCTCGATGTACGTTTCTACGCATCGCTGCCGCTGGTCAAATTCTGGCCGGAGATTGACAAGCAGGCGCTGCGCGAGTTTGCCGGGACGGTGACGAAGGAATGGCCGGAGCAGGGTTTATGGGTTTGGAAGACGATGCAGACCGGTGAGCCGGTGACCCACAAACGCAAAAAAATGGGCGCCGTGCCACACGACCTGGGCGTTCCCGAAGGCGATCCGTTTGTGGCCGTCAACGAGCCGGGATGGCAGGACACCAACGATTGGAAGGATCTGAACTCCAAGTTTGTGTTGATGGTGTATCGCGACTATGTGCTTAGCGGGCGCAGCGACCAGAAGTTCCTGCGCGAGACCTGGCCGGCCGTGCAGGCGGCCATCCAGTATCTGCGCCAGTTCGATCATGGGGGTGGCGTTCCGGAGAATAGTGGCTACCCCGACCAGACTTACGACGATTGGGTGGTGAGCGGCGTCAGCGCGTATTCCGGCGGACTCTGGCTGGCCGCCCTGCGGGCCGCCGAAGAGACCGCCCGCGTCCTGGGCGATGTGAAGTCGGCAGATGCCTACCACGCCCTGTTCCTCAAAGGACAGAAAACCTACATCGCGCTGCTGTGGAATGGCTCGTACTTTTGCTACGACACCAGCAGTGCATCGAAGGACGACATCCAGGCCGACCAGCTCGCCGGCCAATGGTATGCCGATCTGACCGGCCTCGGCGACACGGTGCCCCGGGAGATGCAAGATGCGGCGCTCAAGACAATTTTCGACGTGAATGTGACGAAGTTTGGCAACGGCGAGATGGGCGCGGCCAATGGAATGACTGCCGACGGCGCGATTGTGGACAATGCCGAGGCCAGGGAGGTTTGGGTTGGAACCACCTTTGCTTATGCAGGCCTGCTGATGAGCCATGGCATGACGGACCGCGCGTGGAAGACGGCATGGGGCCTGTATCACGTCATCTACGAGAGCAAAGGATATTGGTTTCGCACCCCCGAAGCATGGGATGGTACTGGCAATTTCCGCGCCGGCATGTACATGCGCCCAATGGCGGTGTGGGCCATGGAGATGACTCCGCGCCGCGCGCAAATCAAACCGAAGCCAGACGTGGGGCAATGAAGGCAATCGATACGAAATGGAGGGGAAAAATTTGGCCAGACGTGGAGCAGGCAGAGTAAGGATGCAAAGGATGTGCATGCGGGCGCTGCCGGTTCTTGCGCTCGGGCTTTGGCTTTGCGCTTCGAGCCCGGCCTTCGCCCGGCAAAAGGCGCCGCAGTTCCGCGTGATCGCGTTGGCTGAGCCCGGCGGCATTCACAAGCCGTTTGTCGATGGGGCGATGGAATGGCTGAATGCGCTGGCTAAAAAAGACAACTTCGCGGTGGACTACATTCAAAACACCGACAAGATCGACGATGCATTTCTCTCGCACTACCAGCTCTTCATTCAGTTGAATTATCCGCCCTATAACTGGACGCCCACCGCGCAGGCCGCTTTTGTGCGTTATATCGAGGAGGGCCGCGGTGGATGGATTGGATTTCATCATGCCACCCTGCTCGGCGAATTCGACGGATTCAAGATGTGGCCGTGGTTCTCCGGCTTCATGGGCGGCATTCGTTTTACCAGCTATATTCCGGGATTTGCCGACGGGATGGTGACGGTAGAGGATCCATCGCATCCGGCGATGAAAGGAGTGGCCTCGCCCTTTCTGGTGAATAAAGAAGAGTGGTACACGTGGAGCAAGTCGCCGCGCGCCAACGTGCATGTGCTGGCAAGCGTGAATGAGAACACTTACTCGCCGGACACCAAGACCAAGATGGGCGATCATCCCGTGATCTGGTCCAATGAGCATTACAAGGCCCGCAACATTTACATCTTCATGGGCCACCGCCCTGAGCTGTTTCAGAATCCGGCCTTCACTGCCATCTTCAGCAATTCCATCTTCTGGGCCGCTCACCAGCCGCGCAACAGCAAGGGCCACTGACAGCGGCGAAGCGGCAACCGGGGCGGGCTTACTTCGACGACCAATAGTTGGCGAAGCCGATGTATTCGGCGGGGACAGCGGCCAGGATCCTGCGATGCAATTCCAGCAGGTCAACCGAGCCCAGAGAGCTGTAGAGGACCTTGCCGTCGGAGCTGAGAAGAACGGTGTAGGGCACTGCCGACTGCCAGGCTGGATCGAAGGCAGCCTGCAACGCCGCTGTGTCGTCGGAGGCAAAAATCAGGTTTCGGCTGGTCGCATGCTTCCGCTCGAGGAAGCGCAGCACCCCGGCCTTCTCTTCCGGCATGTTGGCCGCGACGGTCACCAATTCAAAATCGCGATCGTTGTACATCCGATAAGTGTCCTGCAGGTCAGCGAACTCGGCCACGCACGACCCGCACCAGGTGGCCCAAAAGCTGACCAGGGTCACATGTCCGGTGGCATTCGCCCGCAGCTTTTTCAGCCCCTCGGCGTCCACCGGCTCCACGCTTACCGGCTGGGCGTCGAGCTTTTGCTTGTAGGCAAGGCTCAGCGCCTCTTTTTCCTGCCATTTCGTGGAGCACCCAAAGGCGCCGGTGTGTGTGACCAGCACCGGCTTGCCTGCCAGCAACGCCTCGATTGCATCGCGGGCCTCGTGGGTCTTCACCAGCTCGATGCGATAGTTATCGTCAATGCGGCCCTCGTAGCGAAGCCGGCGCTCCCTGTCGAAGATGAAGATGTGGGGCGTCGCCTGCGGCCCGTAGGCGCGCGTCGCCGCCTGCGTGTCTCCGTCGTAGAGATACGGATAATGAAGGTGCTTGTAGGCGAAGCGGACCTTCATCTCGGGCAGCGTGTCGCTGATGTCGGAGCAGTCCAGCTCTTCGATGGTGAGGGCCTTGGGATCGTTTCCCTGGATGGCGACCACCGCCACGCCGCGTTTGCCGTACTCCTCATAGAGCCGCTCGATGCGCTGCTCGTACACTTGCGCGATGGGGCAATGGTTGCAGGTGAACACGACCGCCAGCACACGACTGGCCGCGTAGTCGCTCAGCTTGTGCACCTTGCCGTCCACCCCGGGAAGCGCGAAGTCCGGCGCCGGCGAGCCGAGCGCCAGAATGGGATGGGCAGTCTGGCACAAGGCGCCCGCCGCCAAACTCATGGTCAGAAGGAAGATCGAGATCTTGCGCATGGAGCATTCCTCCCTGGGGCCATTTCCGTGCTCATGGATTCGGCCCGCGGATTCGGGCCGCTGGAGCTTTATAACGTTGTATAAGAAAGATGCCGCTTTGCCAAGCGGCAAATGCAGCCGTTCCTTTACCAGGCTAAGGGGAGGGATGCGGGATGAGGATGGCGGGCAGGGCCTCGAGCGCCAGCGCGATCGATCCCCACAGCGCGGAACGGTTGCCCAATGCGCTGGATTCAATCCTGGTGACCGCAAATTCACTGCCATTGAGTTGCTGGCGCATGAAGTCAATCATGACCGGATGACTGCCGATTTCGCCGCCCAGCAGGATCAGCCTGGGATTCAGAATCAAAGACAGATTGATCACGATGTCGGCTGCAATCTCCGCGCGCTGACGAATCAACTTGGCGGCGCAACTGTCCCCTGCCCGCGCCAGGTTCAAGATTGCGGTGGCGTCGACAGGCGGTTCTGCGCGCTTTGCGCCGGGTGAAGCTTTGGCACAAATTTCCCGCCAGCTCTTGAGGATTCCGGAACTGGTCAGCACAGATTCCAATTCGCCAAACTCGTGAATGGCGGGAGCGCGCCGGGAGATCGACGGCAGGCGCAGGTAGCCAATCTCTCCCGCCGACCAATGGGCGCCATGGTGGACCCTGCCTTCCAGGCAGATCCCCGCGCCCACGTTCGCACCCAGATGAATCAGCACAAAATCGCGTTCAGAACGCGCCGCACCGCGGAACTGCTCGCCCAGCGCGGCCAGGTTCATGTCGTTTTCAACGATGATATGGCAATTCACGATCCTGCTCAGCATGGACCGCAGCGGCACTGAACGCCAACCTTGCAAGGTACTGATTGAAAGCACGCTTCCTTCGTTGACGTTGACGATTGCGGGCACGCCGATGGCCACGGCCAGCAATTGGCCAGCGGTCCTCCGCTGTCTTTTCAGCAGCGCCTTCAATTCCTCGCCAATGTATGCGCAGATGGCGTCAGGAGTCGTGCGGCGCTTTGAGAACGAAACAGTGCGCGCGGCGAGTTCGCTGCCGTTGAGGTCGGTGAGCAGGAGGGACATGCCGGCTGCGGTGATTTCGATGCCCAGCATGCATCCGCGTTCGGCTTTGAAGCGGATCAGGTCGGGGGGACGGCCGCCGCTGGATTCGCCTTCTCCCAACGGCTCGACCAGATTCGCCGCCAGAAGGTCTTTCACCACATTGGTGACAGTGGGCGCACTGAGGCCGGAGGCGCGCACCAGGTCGGCCCGGGAACAGGAGCCGCTCTCGCGCAGCAGCTTCAGGACGCCATGGGCATTCGTGAAGCGCAGCACGGAGGGACGGCCGATCGGAATGATCTTCTTCTTCACTTTTTCACGGTACGATGAAGGAATCTCAGGCTTACTATATGACAGTGCATCCCTCACCGTCACCCGTGGCGCGCCGGATTTGCAGTTGGCGCTCGAACGGGTCTTGCTTTTTTCGATGTGTGCGATGATAGTTTATAAACATTAGGAAGTAGGCAGATGATTGAAATGACGAACCAGGAAGATCCACGATGGGTTGGCGGGGTAGCGCCGCCGCCCGAGCTGTTGAACGCCAACGGAACCCAGATTCTGGAACTCGAGTGCCGCGAACAGCCCGCGTGCCTGCTTCGGATCATCGATGCATACCAAAGCGGCCCGGCGATTCGCGCCGAATTGAAAACGTTTCGCGAACTCGCGGAACGGCCCGGCGCAGTCCTGTTGGCAGGGATGGGCGCTTCTTATTGTTCCGCCATCGCCGCTTCCATCCTGCTGCAATCGCACGGCCGACTTTCGTTCACGGTGGACGCAGGAGAATGGCTGCATTTTGCGCGCCCGCTGGTGAAAGAAATCGCGCTTACGATGCTGCTGACGACCTCGGGTGAGAGCGCGGAGACGGTGGAACTGATGCGAAGCCGCAGCGATGAACCGGTTGGCCTGCTTTGCAACAACACCGCCAGCACATGCTGGAAGCTGGGCAGGAACAACCTGCCCATCCTGGCGGGACCCGAATACGGCATCGCCACCAAAACCTACGCGAACGCCACCGCGGCGGCGATCATTCTGGCTTCTGAGATGCTCGGGATTCCGTGGGAAAAAGACGCCGAAGCAGCGGCTGAGAGTTTTGCCGCGGATCTGGACGCGGTCTTTGCCCTGCGCGCCGATCTCGAATCATTTTGTCGCGACGCAGCCAATATCGAAGTTGTGGGGCGTGGCGCGGCCTATGGGGGCGCCATCATGGGTGCCCTCAGCATTCGAGAGATGAGCGGATTTCGCGCCGCCGCACATACCGGCGCAGGCTTCAAGCATGGGCCCATCCTGGATGTCGATGGATCGCACGTTTCCATCATCTTTGCCCTGGGCCGCGCTGCTGCTCTGGCAAAGCGGCTGGCCGAGGATTGCAACCGGCGCGGCGGGAAGGTGGTGTTGATTTCGACTGCGGATCACAAGCCCACTGCCTTGCTCTTTCCAGTGCGAATCGGTGAAGTGCCGGAACCATGGGAAGGCATCACTTCGCTGCTCGTTCCGCAGGCTCTTACGCTGGCGATGGTGGGGCGCACCGGGTCCCGTTTAGCGCCTCGATTTAAATACGGCGCGATGGTGCAGTAAGTAGGATGAGAATGTCTTGAACGAAGGAGGAAGCCTTGGCAGCAACCGAAACGCCACCGCAAACGAGGGTTCGCTGGGGATTCCTGTGGCAGGTCTCGTGCATCGCCGGGCTGGGCGGAATCCTCTACGGTTTCGACATGGGCGTCATCGCCGCCGCCCTTGTCTATGTCCGGGAATCCTTCCAGCTCTCCACGATCATGCAGGAAATTGTTGTGAGCGTGGTGCTGGTCGGAGCCATGGGCGGCGCTCTCGGAGGAGGCGCGATTGCAGACAGAATTGGCAGGCGCGAGACCCTGCTCTGGGGAGCAGTTCTGTTTCTGGCCGGCTCTGTGCTGGCCTTTGCCGCGCCTGGCGTCGTTTTGCTTATTGTGGCCCGTGCGCTTCTCGGGATCGCCATCGGCTTCACGTCCGTCACCGCCCCGGTGTACGTCTCGGAACTAGCGCCGCCGCAATCGCGCGGAATGCTCATCGGGTTGTATCAATTCGCGCTCACCGTGGGGATTGCGTTGGCAGACCTGGTCGGCTATTGGCTGGCATCGCAACACGGCTGGCGGACGATGTTCGGCATTGGAGCCATTCCGGCAGCCGTCTTCCTCGTCTGCATCCTTACACTTCCGGAGAGCCCCCGCTGGCTGCTTGCCCAGAACCGCGATCATGAAGCTGAGGCCGTGCTGAGCACCTACACCGACGGGCCCGGAGCCCAGGTGCTGCTCGAAGACATCCGTGCGGGTCTGCAAGTGAAAATGGAGCAGCGCTGGAGCGCATTATGGTCTCCGGCGGTTCGCACGTCGCTGCTGATTGCCGTGGGCTTTACCATCCTCCAGCAGGCAACCGGCATCAACACAATCATTTACTACGGTCCGAAGATATTTACGCTCGCCGGAATCGCGTCGAGCGAGAATGCGATCCTTGCCACTCTGATTGTGGCCGTCACCAATGTACTGGCCACGATCATCGCTTTGGTCCTGGTCGATCGAGTGGGCCGCAAACCGCTGCTCTACTGGGGCGTGGGTGGAATGACCATCTCATTGGTATTGCTGGCTTATTCATTTCATGCCCCGAGCGCCTTCGGCGCGCCGCCCGGAATCGTGGCCACGGTCTGCCTGATGGTATACATTACTTGCTTCGCATTCAGCATGGGGCCGATTGCGTGGATCCTTGTCTCGGAGATCTTTCCGCTCCGGGTGCGCGGCCGCGGAGTTGCCGCCGCATCCCTGGGCTCCGGCGCCTGCAATTTCGCGGTTTCCGTGACCTTTCTATCTCTCATTCATGCCGCGGGGAACTCCCTGACCTTTTTGATCTATGCGGCTTTTTGCATTGTCACCCTGTTCTTTGTCCGGTTCGCTATCCCGGAGACACGAGGACGCGAACTGGAGAGCATCAGCTCAGAGGCAAACGCAGTTGCGCGATAAAGACTCCGCCATCCTGACCAATTCTCTTCCCCGGCCCGGATCCGGGGCGAGCACGACTGCATCCGGCGCCCACACCGGCGCTGGGCAGGCTCTGCCAGAATCCGGAACGAGCTACGTGGCCGGCGCCGATATCGGTGGAACGAACCTGCGCCTTGCTCTGGCCGACGCCCAGGGCGTGATCGCCGCACGATGGTCCGCATCCACAGCCGGGATTTGTAACGCCGAGTCCGTTGTGAAGCTTATCGGCGACGGGGTGCAGGCGATGCTGGACGAGATTGCGGCGCCGGTGGAGTCTCTGAAGGCAATCGCCGCCGGGGCGCCCGGCGCAACCAACGTAGGCGATGGAATCGTGCTTGCGACATCGTATCTGATGGGATGGCGCAATGTGCCCTTCCGCGCGATGCTGGAGGATGCCCTGCATGTTCCCGCCGCCGTCGAGAACGATGTCAATCTGGCAGCCCTGGGCGAAGGATGGAGAGGCGCCGCGCAACAGGCAAGCGACTTTGTCTTTCTGGCGATCGGAACCGGCGTCGGCGCGGGCATTGTTATCAACCGCCAGATTCTGCGCGGCGTCAACTGGAACGCTGGCGAAGTTGGCTACATGCTGGTTCCGGGCACGCTCGAGACGAAACGCGAGATCGGCCAGGCCGGCTCGCTGGAAGAGATGATCGGAGGCGAAGGCATTCGGGCCCAGTGGCGTATTCTCTGCAACGAAAACGCCACGCCGCTGCCGGGCAACCTAATTGCCACTGAAATCTTCGATCATGCTGTGCTGGGCGATGCCTTGGCGCAGACCATTCTCGCCCAAACCGCGCGGATCTTGTTTTACGCGATTTACAACATCTGGTCGGTGTTGAACTCCCCGCTGTTTGTGCTGGGCGGCGGCATAGGAGTTCATCCCGCGCTCCACCGCGAGGTTAACCGGCTGTTGACCGAATGGCAGATGGATTCGTCGCTTCAGCTCACCCAGAGCTTACTGGGCCGGGATGCGCAGCTCTTCGGAGCGCTGCGCTTCGCGATCGAGACAGCCGAATTGGAAGCCACGACGGCTGCTCGTGAAGGAAGGCCCTCCCGGCTGCAAGTGCTGGGATCGGGCGCACTCGCACCGGGCGCGCTGGGTTCGGGCTTGTCTTCGTAAGGTGAAGAGCGCTCGACCAGCGCCAGCGGGCATTCCGTAGATAATCCGATTTACCCTGCACACGATTGCGCATCCTCTTTGGTCATGCAGCGCGCCGAACGCCGCGGGGGCGAGGCCGCAGCAGAGTGACATTGAAGCGGCTGCCGGACTCCAAGATATATTGAACGAAATTTAGTCTTGCATTTGAGCAGAATTCCGTGTAATTTGCTTTCATCGCCGTTCATGCAGGCCGCGTTATCTTCCGCCTCGCGCTCGTACCAACTTTCTTTCTAACGATCATAAAGGAGGTTGGAAATGGAATCGACGACAGCGAGGCTCAATCGTCAACGCTACAGTCAAGGCGGCATCGGCAGGCAGACCTTGACGAATCAACCCTTTGGAATTGCTGCATAACCGATGAAGTCTTGTTGAAACTTTGGGAGGCATGTAATGAGGAGTTTTTCCGGGTTGTTCCGTTCACTCCTTCTGTTTGCGTCTGTGGCCGGAATCTGTCATTTCGGCTGGGGACAGGAAGTAACAGCATCCATTGCCGGCACGGTAACGGATCCAGGCGGCGCCGCTTTGCCTGGAGCCACGGTGACGGCAACGTCACAGGAGCGCGGTCAGACTTACGCCGCCCTGACGAATGAAAGCGGCCTTTACCGGATCGCCCAGCTTCCGGTTGGCACCTATACAGTCAAGGTCGAGAAAAGCGGATTCGCTTTGGCCTCCTACCCGACGTTTGTGCTTACGTTGAATCAGGTAGCTCGTGTCGACGTGGCGATGAAAGTCGGTCAGACGAGCGAGACGGTGGAAGTAACCGGCTCAGCGCCCGTGCTGGCAACAGAGACGACACAGGTCGACACCGTCATCGACGCTGCAACCAACGACAATCTTCCGCTGGCTTCGCGCAATTACGTGCAACTGACGCTTCTCGCGCCGGGCTCGGTTTCGACCGATCCGAGCAGTTTCAATAACGGCAACAACACCGGTGGTTATGGCGGCCGCCCGCTGATCAACGGCAATCGCGAGCAGGCTAACAACTTCATGCTCGACGGCATGGACAACAATCAGGTTTCGGACAATCTGCTGGGCTACACGCCGGCGCCGGACGCGATCCAGGAGTTCAACCTGATCACCAATAACGCACCGGCGGAGTTCGGCAATTTTGAAGGCGGAATCGTCAACGCGACCATCAAGTCCGGCACCAATGCCTTTCACGGCGATGTTTGGGAGTTTTTCCGCAACGACGTTCTCAACGCGAACAGCTGGTCGAACGATCTGGTGAGTCCGGCGCTTCCCAAGGCCGCGCTGCGCTGGAATATGTTTGGCGCCACCGCCGGAGGGCCGGTCATCAAGAACAGGCTCTTCTTCTTTGCCGACTTCCAGGATCAGCGATTCGATATTCCAAGCTCTTCCAGTGCCAACACGGTGTTTACCGCCGATGAACGAGGCGGAGATTTCGGCGCACTTTGTTCGGGCGGATTTTCCAAAGGGGTCTGCAACGGGCCAGGCCAGTTGTATAACCCGTGCGCGTCTTTTACAGCGCCATGCACTCCCTCGTCAACGCCCGCTTCGACGCGCCAGCCCTTTCCGAACAACGTAATTCCGAAAGTCATGATCAGCCCGGTGGCGGCGGCGTTATTTCAGTCAAAGCTGTATCCGTCTCCCGTCAACACTGCGCTGCAGAACAACGCAGTGAATACGAGTAATTCAGCCTTCAATGAGGAGCAGGGCGATCTGAAGATCGATTTCAAGGCCTCGCAAAAAGACAACATCTCCTATCGCTTCACCAGGGCTTATCAAGACAATCCATCCTTCAATTCGCAGGAGCTGTTGTCGAACGGCGTCTCATCGACGCCGATTTACAACACGGTTGGAGACTGGACTCGCACGATCGGAAACAATCTGGTGAACGATGCCCGCATTGGTTGGAGCCACATCACTTTGAATAGCGGCAACGCGTGGGCGTCCGACGTTGGACAGTTTGGCAATACACTGGGCATTGGGAACGGCAATCCTGCAGCGCTTCCCGGCTTGCTTTCGCTCACCTTCAGCAATTCGGCTGTCACCAGCATAGGAGCCTCTGAGCAGACCCAGAGCTTCGATGACCACGTCTGGCAGTTCGACGAGGGGTTGAGCTGGAGCCACGGACGGCATGACTTCAAGTTTGGCGGCCAGTTATCCCGCCAGATTATCAAGACCTTCTACGCCGGCAACAACGGTCAGCTTGGTCTGATGGACTTTGACGGAAGATTTACCAGTCCCGGGGTTGGAGCTTCCGGAGGGGACGGCGGCGCCGATTTCGCCCTCGGCCTCGATTATCAATACGGCCGCGGGGTAAGTACCGGGAAGACCTGGCAGCAATCCAGCAACCTCATCGGGATCTACGCGGAAGACACCTGGCGCCTCACGGATCGCTTAACCTTGAACCTCGGTCTGCGGTACGATGCGCACACGCCCTGGGTGGAAGTCAACGACCAGCAAGCGAACTACAACATCGCTACCGGCAATATCGACCTCGCCGGCAAGGACGGGGCCAGTCGCGGTCTCTACGACGGCTTCTATGGAGGCAGGGACTTCCAGCCCCGCGTCGGGTTCGCGTGGACTCCGGCGGCATTGGGCGGGCGCACCGTGATCCGCGGCGCGTTCTCGATTTCGTCGTATCTTGAAGGTACCGGCACGAACCTTCGTTTGACGCTCAATCCACCGTACACTCCGGCAGAAATCAACGCCATCTACAACGGCACAGCTCTGCCTCTGACCGATACGACGGATGGCATTGCGGGTTCGGCTTCGTCCGCCTCTTGCGCTGCGCCGGCTTATGCCTGCTACGCTCAGGATTTCCTCCGGGTTTGGGATCCCAAAGTGCAGCCTGCCATCGCGGATGAATACAACGTGACGGTCCAGCACCAATTTGCCGCCAATACGACGGTCCAGGTCGGGTATGTGGGGCAGAGGGGAACTCACTTGATGGTGCCATTCGACTATGCGCAGAGAGTGCTGCAGCCGAATTCGTCCTGCGGCACTCCTCCCTGCACGACATCCAGCCCCTATTTCTCAGCCAACCCGACGCTCTACAACGTTTTGGGCAACCCTGCTCAAGGCGGCGAAGGCGCCACCGTTTCAGGCACCAAGTCCAACGGCAACATGAGGTACGACTCGTTGCAAGCCGTGCTGCAAAAAGAGGCCGGTCATGGTTTGCAATATCAAGTCTCGTATACCTTCTCCAAGTGCATGTCGGACAACACGGGGTATTATGGCGCGTGGAACAACGCCCTGAGCGCCTCGGCGTACTGGCAGAACGTCTACGATCAGCGCTCGGAGTGGGCGCCATGCTACTACGACGCCACTCACGTCCTTTCAGCCTATTCGGTTTATGAAGTTCCCGTTGGGCGCGGAAAGATGGTGGGGAATAAAGTCAATCCGGTGGTGAATGAAGTGATTGGCGGATGGGCGGTTAGCCCGATCGTTTCTTTCCGTACCGGCTGGCCGATGCCGGTTTATGGAGCCCAGGACGAGTCCGGCACATTCGGGCGCGGAGCGCGGGCAGACTGCAATGGAACTCCGTCGATTACGAAGAACTCGATCCCGGGAATAGGCGTTCAGTGGTTCACCAATAGCGGACAATTCACCAATCCGGCGGTTGGCGCCTTCGGCAACTGCTCACCTCAGCTCAGTGGGCTGCGTTCGCCGCGTTACACCGACGTCGACATGAGTGTGCACAAGGACTTCCCCATCCGCGAGCGATTCCGGCTGCAGTTCCGAACCGACTTCATCAACACGTTCAACCATGTCCAACTCAACGCACCCAACATGGGTTTGGGATCCACGATGGGCCAGATTACCGGCGCCCAACCGCCAAGGAACATCCAGTTGGCGCTGAAACTCTACTACTGAGAACACGGGCACGTATAATGATGCAGGCGAGCACCCCTCGCCTGCATCCTCTGCGTTTGTTTTCAGAGAAGGACTTGGACATTCCTTTCAAGATGTGCCGATACCTGGCGAAGGCCGCGGCGATTCCTGCCTTACTGGGATGTTTCTGGCAAGGGTCGATCCTGTTCGGTCAGCAACCCCCATCTCCCAGTTCGCGACCTGCTCTAACTCCCGAGAAAGCAATCACGCTGGCGGAAGAGGGACGCTGCGGCGAAAGCATCTCCGCGCTGAAACATGCAATGGCGGCTACTGTTCCCGCCGATGTGCGGAAACAGGCCGGCGTGCTCGGCGTTCGCTGTTCCCTGACCATGGATGACCGTGACTCGACGGATGAATTCATCCAGTTGTTGACCAAGCAATTTCGCAAGGACCCGGACGTCCTCTTTGTCATCGTCCACGCCTATTCAGACCTATCCACAAGAACAGCCCAGGATCTTGGCCGCGATGCTCCGCAATCGATCGCCGCACATAAGTTGAATGCTGAAGCCCTCGAGATGCAGGGTAAGTGGGAACCTGCTCAGCATGAGTACGAAGCGATCATTCAAAAAGACCCGAACGTTCGCGGCATTCACTTCCTGCTGGGCAGGCTGCTGCTCTCGCGGCCGGATGCAGGACCCGAAGCCGCAGAGCGCGCCCGGGAAGAGTTCCTCAAGGAAATTGCGATCGATCCGGGCAATGCAGGCGCACACTACATTTTGGGAGAACTTTCGCGCAGGGACGAGAAATGCGAGCAGGCAATCCCGCAATTCTCTGAGGCGATCAAGTTCAACTCCAATTTTGCGGAGGCCTATCTGGGCAAGGGACTTTGCCTTGTGAGTTTGAAAAGATATGAAGAGGCAGTTCCTCCACTGCGCATCGCGGAGCGCCTCACGCCGGGAAATCCGGAGGTCCACTTCACACTAGCTACGGCACTGCAAAGATCCGGGCACAACGAGGACGCAGAAAAGGAATTCTCCATTCACAGCAGTCTCACTTCCGGGCGCGGCCCTGAAACCCCACAATAGTGGCAAGGCACAAAACGCGCGCAGACTGAGTTCACATGCGGCGTTGGAGGCATGCGGCAAATCGAATCCCGCCTCAGCTTTCGATTTTTAGAGAACCGAGATGCGGACAGATCCCGGCACGCAAAACCTATGGCACATTCCCACACCATGCGTTTCTTGGCCGTGATACTTGCCGTCAGTCTGGTCGCCACGCTTGCGCTGACTCCTGCATTGATCGACTCGAATGCCCTGGCACAAACATCTGGCAAATCGGGGACCATCCGTTTCGAGGATA
>Ga0302326_10007760_pt1 | contig 23789 bp, 20 predicted proteins | sample Palsa_T0_3_FD_202264 | JGI IMG/M metagenome (GOLD analysis project Ga0302326, IMG submission 202264) | Peat permafrost microbial communities from Stordalen Mire near Abisko, Sweden - Palsa_T0_3 | ecosystem: Environmental > Terrestrial > Soil > Palsa > Peat permafrost | place: Sweden: Abisko... | reverse complement strand
CAGCATGCGTCCGGCGCTCCAGTTCTTCTCCGGATACTTGCGCGGGACCGGCCCAGTCAGCCAGACGCCGGGATACAGCTCACGGGTTTGGCTGTACTCGATGAAGCTTCCGCCGGCGCTCTCATAGTCACTCTTAGTGGCAATCATGGTGTTGACTTCGCGCACGCCGGCGGCGTCGGTGCGGCTGCGAAAGATGCCCGCGCCAACGTGCGCGCGAGCCAGCGCGTCCGGGTTCGACTTAGAGTATTCACGGCGCAGCGTCACCAGCCCGGCGGTGTGATCCAGATGATGGTGCGAAAGGATCACGTCCGGCACATTGGAGAGATCGATATGCAACTCGTGGGCGTTGCGCAATACGGTGTCCGGATGGGCGCCGGTATCGAACAGAATGCGGTGGCCATCGGCGACCACCAGCGCCGCGAAGCCCCATTCACCGTAGCCCTCATCGGCCGTCAGCATTGTGGAGAGCAGGCGCACATCGAGGGAAGCGACCTGATCGGCGGCCGGGCAAGTGATGGCTGCCCCGAGCACGCAGGCGAGCAATGCGGATCGGCTGAACATAGCATGTTACGTTAACACAATCGAGGAGGCAGGTATGCCGCGCATGGTGCACGGAAGATGGTGGCTTGCACTGATAGCCGCAGGTGCGAGTTTCGGACAGCAGCGAGGCATCGTGCTCGCGGATTTGACCTGGGTGGAAGCGGAGAAGGCGCTGACGCCGGAGACGGTGGTAGTGATTCCCATCGGCGCCGAAGCGAAAGAGCACGGGCCGCACCTGAAGCTGAAGACCGATTATCTGGAAGCGGAGTATTACAAACGGCAGATCCTGGAACGCGCCGATGTAGTGGTGGCGCCGACGGTCAACTACAGTTTCTATCCCGCGTTCGTGGAGTATCCGGGCTCGACGACCCTGCGCCTGGAGACCGCGCGCGATATGCTGGTGGACATTTGCCGCGTTCTGGCGCGCTACGGGCCGAAGCGGTTCTATGCGCTGAACACCGGCGTTTCGACATTGCGCGCGCTGAAGCCCGCCGCGGAGATACTGGCCGCCGAGCGAATCCTGCTGCGATACACGGACATTCTGGAAGTTGGGGCGGAGGCGGAGAGGCTGGTCAAAAAGGAAGGGGGCGGGACGCATGCCGATGAGATCGAGACATCGCTGATGTTGTACATCGATCCGGCGTCGGTGGATATGCGCAAGGCGGTGAAGGACTACCATCCGTCGGAAGGCGGCGGCCTGACCCTCGATCCGCACAAGCCGGGCGCGTACTCGGCGAGCGGAATTTACGGGGACGCGACGCTGGCTACGCGGGAGAAGGGCGAGGCGGTAGCGCGGGCGACGGTGGAAGGCATGCTGCGGGAGATTGAGGCGCTGCGGCGCGCGCCGGTGGGCGGCAAATAGCTTCGGGGACTGCGCAGTCAGGACAAGTATCAACCGATCTGTTTGGTGCGCACCGCCTTCAGCTCGTGAACGATGAGCTCGTCGATCAGGCCGAGGAAGCGCACCATGTGAGGCAGTCCGGGATGCGCGTCGAAGGAGGCCTCGTCAACCCACTCGGAGTGAATGAAGTAGACGCTCGCACCGCGCGTCGATTCGAAGAGATGGATGCGAACGCACCCGGGCTCGGCCCGGGTGGGGTCCAGAATCCGCATCAGCTCGTCACGCACTTGTAACTCTTTTCCAGGCTTGGGATCGAAGCGGACAAAGATGGCCAGCGGCATTCCCCCAGAATAACTGAAAACAAAGCAAATATTTCGCTTGACAGATATCACAAATTGCTATATTCTGATTACGATCTGCAATATATATGAGACTTGGCGAAAAGCTCCGGTACCTGCGGGAAATCGAAGGCACGCTGCGCGGCCGGCAGGGGGCGCTGACGCAGGCCGAAGTGGTGCGGCTGCTGAAGAAGGATCTGCGCGAGACCATCAGCCAGGCGTATTTGTCGCAGATCGAGAGCGGCGCGCGGCCGCATCTGACCAACTCCAGCCGCATGCTGCTGGCGAAGTTTTACAAAGTGCATCCGGGCTATCTGGTGGACGACCCGGAGGGCTATCAGGAAGAGCTGATGTCGGACGTGGGCGCGCTGGAGGACAAGCTGGATTTGTGGCTGATCAACGGCGCGGAGCGTTTCCGCGGCGATGCGGAGTTAGGCCAGGCGTTGTTGCGCGTGGCGCGGCACGACGATTCGCGCATGTGCGTGGTGTTGCTGGGCGCCATTCTGGACAATCCAGGGCTGGCCGAGCGGCTGCTGCAGGTATTGAAGCCCTCTCCGGCGGCGGCCGCCGCGGAGGCTTCGCCCAAGTTTTCATCCAAACCTTTGTCCAAGACAGGGAGGCGATCGCAATGACGTGGGCCGATTTCTATCTGATCTGTTTTCTGTTGGGCCTGGCGCTGAGCCTGCTGTCGGTGTTGACCGGCAGCGCGCATCTGCATCTGCCGCACGTGCACGTGCCGCATGTGCATGTGCCGCATGTGCACGCGGGCGGCGCGGAGGCGGAAGGCGTTCCGTGGCTGAATTTTGGCACGATGACCGCATTTCTGGCGTGGTTCGGCGGCACGGGTTATTTGCTGGAGCGCTTTTATGCGGTGTGGTTCCTGGTGGCGCTGGCAATTGCCATCTTGAGCGGACTGGGCGGCGCGGCCATCGTCTTCTGGTTCCTGGCGAAGCTGGCGTCGGGTGAAGAGGCTTTGGATCCGGCGGACTACGACATGATCGGCGTGCTGGGCAAACTGAGCATCCCGATTCGCGAGGGCGGCACTGGCGAGATTGTTTTCTCGCAAGAGGGCGTACGCCGCGTTTCCGGCGCGCGCAGCGACGATGGAACTGCCATCCCCAAGGGCGCGGAAGTGGTGGTGCAGCGGTATGAGAAGGGCCTGGCATACGTGCGCCGGTGGGAGGATATGGCCGGCACCGCGGAGGATCTGGCCGAGAAGGAGAGTTAGCGGCTGAGTTAGCACGTGACGTTCGAAAAGGAAGATTATGCAGAAGGACATGGTTGTAGTTGTCGTGTTGTTGATGTTACTCGCGATCGTGTTGATCGCGTCGATGTTGGCGCGGCTGTACCGCAAGGCGGGTCCGCATGAAGCCCTGATCGTTTACGGACGGAAGGGCACGCGCATTGTCAAAGGGCGTGGAACGGTCATCTGGCCGGTGGTCGAGAGTTACAAGAGCCTGTCGCTGGAGCTGATGTCGTTCGACGTCGCGCCGCAGCAGGACCTGTACACCCGTCAAGGTGTGGCGGTGACGGTGGAGGCTGTCGCGCAGATCAAGGTAAAGTCCGATCCGGAGTCCATACAGACTGCCGCCGAGCAGTTTCTGACCAAGACGGATCAGGAGCGCGAAGGCCTGATACGGCTGGTGATGGAAGGCCACCTGCGCGGCATCATCGGGCAGTTGACCGTGGAAGAGATCGTCAAGCAGCCGGAAATGGTGGGCGACCGCATGCGCTCCACCTGCGCGGACGATATGAACAAGATGGGGCTGGAGGTGATTTCGTTCACCATCAAGGAAGTTCGCGACAAGAACGAGTACATCTCCAACATGGGCCGGCCGGACGTGGCGCGGATCAAGCGCGATGCGGACGTAGCCGCCGCCGAAGCCGAGCGCGATACGGCCATCAAACGCGCCGAAGCTACCCGTGCCGCCGCCGTGGCCAGGGCCCAGGCCGACCAGGAGCGGGTGTTGGCGGAGACGCTCTCGCAGGCGAAGCAGGCGGAAGCCACGCGCGATCTGGAGATCAAGAAGGCCAACTACAACGAAACGATCAAGAAGCAGCAGGCCTCGGCCGACAAGGCCTATGAAATCCAGGCCAATGTCATGCAGCAGCAGGTGATCACGGAGCAGGTGAAAATCCAGCAGGTGCAGAAGGAGCACGAAGTTGCGGTGCAGGACGCTGAAATCCAGCGCCGCGAGCGCGAACTAATCGCCACCGTGCTGAAGCCGGCGGAAGTGGAGCGGCAGCGCATCGAGACGCTGGCCGGAGCCGAGAAATCGAAGCTGGTGATGGAAGCCGACGGTCACGCCGCCGCCATTCGCGCCCAGGGCGAGGCCGAAGCCGAAATCATCTTCAAGAAAGGCGACGCCGAAGCCCGGGCGATGAACGTCAAGGCTGCGGCTTACCAGGAGTATAACCAAGCCGCGGTGGTGGACAAGCTGATCAGCGGCTTGCCCGAGATCGTTCGCGCGCTGGCGGCACCGCTGGCCAACGTGGACAAGATCACGATCGTCTCGACAGGCGACGGGCACTCGGCGGGCATGAACAAGATCACCGGAGACATCGCCGCCATGGCCGCGCAGATTCCCGCGCTGTTTGAAACCCTCTCCGGCATGAAGATGTCCGAGTTGTTCTCGAAGGTGAAACAGATCGGGGAGAAGGAGCCCAAGCCGCCCGAGGACAAAGCCACGGGAGCGGCAGTTTAGCGTAGAGTTGCAAGGGGCCGGCATGCCCGGCCCCAATTTGGAAGGAGACCGATTATGGCACTACTGGAACGAGTATCTACATTAGTTCGCGCGAACCTCAACGACCTTATCGACAAGGCCGAAGATCCGGAAAAAATGATCAAGCAGGTGATTCTGGATATGCAGAACCAACTGCTGCAGGTCAAGACGCAGGTGGCTATCGCCATTGCCGATCAGCACGTGCTGGAGAAGAAGCACCAGGAAAACGAAGAGAAGACGGCGGAGTGGGTGCGCAAGGCGGAGATGGCCGTGGACAAGAAGCAGGACGACCTGGCGCGCGTGGCGCTGGAACGTTCCGTGAGCTATCGCCAGATGGGCGAAAGCTTCCGGCAGCAGGTGGCCGATCAGAAGCAGCAGGTGGAGAATCTGAAGTCCGCGCTGCAGAAGCTGGCGCAGAAACTGGCGGAGGCGCAGGCCAAGAAGGACGTGTTGATTGCGCAGCACCGCCGCGCGCGAGCCTCCGGCAAAGCCACCGACGCACAGTTTGCCACCAGCGACCATTCCACGGAAGCCACGTTCGAGAGGATGAAGGACAAGGTCCGCCACAGCGAAGCCGTCAGCCAGGCCAAGGCGGAGTTGTTCAAAGACGACGTGGAGGAGCAATTGGCCGCACTCGAAAAGCAGGACCAGATCGAGAAGATGCTGGCGGACATGAAGTCCAAGCGGAGCTGACCGATGACGTCCATGGAAATAGCGTTGCTATTCGCGATCGCCGCGCTGGTCTACCAGGAAGTTTCCTGGAGGGACAAAGCGCGGCGCATCCAGGCCGATTACGAGAAACGCATTTCGACCGAAGTGGCGATGGCGTACGAGACCAGTTTGGCGGACGATGAGATGCCGGTGCGGGCACTTACCTTTCAAGCGGAGAAGCAGGAGCCGCGCGGGTTGTTCCACGAAGTGACTCGCCACCTGTTTATCGCCATTGCCATGAATGGGGACGCGGTGAAGTATGCCGCCGGCGACTTGAACGAGATCGAGCGATTCAGTATTCCGCCGGAGATCAGGCGAGCGCTCGTGGAGTTTGTGGCTCCGGCGCGGGAGACGGCGATGGGGGCGGGGCGCGGGTGAGGGAGCCTGAATGTGTCACTCAAGCTTGACGGTTCGTCCAGTCCGCCCGGATCTCCGCCGGAATATATTATTCCTGGCGTAGCGCGGTGACTGGATTGATCTGGATGGCGCGCCGCGCGGGAATCCAGCATGCCAGCGCCGCGATGGCCAGCATCATTGCCAGCACGATCGCCAGAGTCAGCGGATCGGTGGGCCGGATGCCGTAGAGAATCTTCTCCAGAAAGCGTCCGGCGACCAGCGCCACGGCCAGTCCCACAAAGGTACCCGATCCGATCAGCAGTAAAGCGCGGCGCGCCACGATGGCCAGCACCTGTCCCTGGGTGGCGCCGATCGCCATGCGGATGCCGATCTCGCGCGTACGGCGCGATATGGCATAGGCCATTACGCCGTAGATGCCCGTGGCGGCCAGGATCAGCGCCAGCACGCCGAACGCGCCCAACGCCGACGCGGCCATGCGCGCGGGGAACAGCGGCAGGTCCATGCGCTGGACAAGCGTGCCGGCGGAATACAACGGCAGCGACGGATCCAGATCCCTGGAGGCATCCTGAATGAGCCGAAGCGCCTCGGGCGCATTCAGATTCGTGCGGGCCACCAGGGCGGCCGTGGGGGTGTACCAGATTTCCGATGGCCCCCACCAGGCTGCCTTGCGCGGCTCGGTGAGCGAGAAGTACTTGCCATCCTCAGCTACGCCCACAATCTGAATGGGCTGGCCTTCGGGGCTGGTGCGGAACCGCGTACCAATGGGGTCTTTGCCATGTATCAACTGGTCGGCGAAGGCTTTGTTGACCACCGCCACGCGCGTGCCATCCTGCTTGTCGCGGGAATCGAATTCGCGGCCCGTGCGCAGCCTGGACTGCATGGTGCGGAAATAATCGGTACTGACTGCGGTGCTGTAGGCGCTGGGTGCATCGGTGGGTTTGGGTATGGGGTCGCCTTCAATGTAAACGGCATCCGAGGTAAAATTCAGGGACAGCGGCAGCCAGTCGATGGTCGCCGCCGATTCGATGCCCGGGATGGCGCGGACTTTATCCAACAGCCGCCGTTGGTACTCGCGGCCGCGTGCCTCACTGTAACCCTGGATGTTGAGGTCGAACGAAGCCGTCACGACGCCTCTCGGATTGTAGCCGATGGGCGCATCCAGCGCACGTTGCAGGCTGCGCACCACCAGCACGGAGCAAACCAGAAGCACGGCGGACAATGCCACCTGGGTGGCCACCATGTAGTCGCGCAACTGCCAGTGGCGCAGCCTTTCGGAGATAGCTTCATTCTTCAGCGCGCCGGCCAGGTTCGTGCGGGCGGCTTGCAGCGCAGGCAGCAGGCCGAACAGCAATGTGGTGAGCACGGAAACCATCAGCGCGAACAGAAACACGCGTCCATCCGGCACCGCGTTGATCACCAGCGGAAAATCGGCGGGCGGACGCCATGCGGCCAAAGCATCGGTAATCCATACGGCCAATAGCGCTCCGCCGGCCCCGCCCAGGATGGCAATGACCAGGTTCTCGGTAAGCAACTGCCGTACCAGCGAGCCACGCCCCGCGCCCACGGCCAAACGCAGCGCAATCTCTTTGCGCCGGTCTGCCGCGCGGGCCATCAGTATACTCGCCAGGTTGGTACAGGCCACCAGCAGGACCAGGCAGGAGACACCGAACAAGGCAGCCGCGAATCCAATCACTGCGCCGCGAATGTAGTTTCCGGCCAAGCCGGGCGGCGTCAGTCCGATCTTGAGGCCCGCATCGGTCTTGGGATACTGCTGCGCCAGGCCGCGTGCGACACTGTTCAGGCCGGCTACGGCACGTGCCATCGACACGCCTGGCTTCAGGCGGCCCGCCACGAAGAAGTTGCCGGCGTCGCGGTCTTCCAGGTATCCGCGGCCGCCTTCGAGCTGCTTCTGCATCATCGACGGGAAGAAAACGTCGGGCTTGAAGAACAGCTCGGTGCCGAAGAAGCCCTGCGGCGTGATGCCCAGGATGGTGAAATCCATGCCGTTGATTTTCACGATGCGGCCCACCACGGTGGGGTCGCCGCCGAAATGTTTCTGCCAGCAGGGCCAGGCGAGTACAGCCACGGGATGCCCGCCGGGCCGTAGGTCGTCATCCTGATGGAGCACCCGGCCGCGCACGGCGCCCACTCCCAACAAGTCGAAATAATTGCCTGTGACCAGGTACCCCCACAGCCGCTGGTTGTTACCGGGCAGGCCGAGACTGGCGGGAAGGAAGCGATAGGCCATCAGTCCCGACAGCACGGTGTTGCGGTCGCGCATATCGCGGAAATCGGGATAGGAGAGCGTGGGCACAACGTCACCACCCATTTTCTCGTTGAGAGAGACGATTTCCGAAGCGTGAGAGACGGGCAGCGGGCGCAGCAGGGCCGCGTTAATGATGCTGAAGATGGCGGTATTGGCGCCAATCCCGAGTGCCAGGGTCAAGACCGCGACAGCCGAGAAAGTCGGGTTCTGGCGGAGCCGGCGGAAGGCCAGGCGGAGGTCCGGTACGAAACGGTCCATGATACGCCGTGAGCATGTGAAGCGCCATGGTCAGGTACTAGCAAACGCGGCGCCCCACCCCCACGTAGTGGGGTGGTCGTGTCCGGTTTCGGAACGGGACGTCCCGCCTGCGGACGGCTTAGACCTGGTTACGCCAGCGGCATGACATCCACCTCGACGTGTAGCTTGTGCCGGGCGCCGCCCAGGAGCAAGCCGTAGATGGGACTGACGTCGCTGTAATCGCGTCCCCAAGCCACTGTGATATGGCCGTCGGAGGGTACGCAATTGTTAGTGGGATCGAAATCCACCCACCCGGTAACGGGGCACCATGCCGAGCACCAGGCATGCGAGGCGTCGGCGCCAACCAAACGCGGGCGGCCAGGCGGCGGCATGGTCCTCAGATAGCCGCTGACGTAACGCGCCGGGAGACCCAGAGACCGCAAGCATGCGATCTGGAGATGGGCGAAGTCCTGGCACACGCCGCGGCGCTTTTCGAAAAAGGTCTGAACGGGGGTCGCTACTTCGGTGGCTTTCTTGTCAAAGCGGAAGTCCTGGTGGATGCGGCGCGTGAGATCGAGAACCGCCGCCAGCAGCGGACGCCCGCCGGGAAACGACTCGCGCGCATAGCCGGCCAGCTCCGCATTGGACCGCACCCGCTGGCTGTCGAACACGAACTGCAAGGCGTTCAGGATGTCGTCGCTGGGGCTGCCGGCCAAAGATTCCTGCACCGTCTCCCAGGGAGGAGAGCCGGAAAAGTCCGGGGGGGCGACGGCAGTCACTTCCAGGTTGCTGTTGGCTTCCACGATGAGGCAGTCGTGAGGCTCCTGCATGGTGAAGGAGGTCAGTGTATTGCCGAAGTAGTCGAAGTGGGAGGAGGTGACCGGCGGCGTAGGCAGAATGGCCACATAGCTTTCCCAGCACCTCTGTACGGGAAGATTGCGGGGAGTGAGACGCACCACGTGATGCGACACCGAGACTTCGTCCTCGTAATCGTAAGTGGTTCTGTGCCGGACGCGATAGATCAAGTGGCCCGCTCCATTTCCGCGTGACTGAAATAGACGTTGGTGATGGCATCCGACAAAGCCGGCAGCGCCGCACCGGTGGCAGCGAGCAGCTGGTCGAGCGATTTGCGGAGGCCGCTCTCGCCCGGCTCGCACAACTCGCGGACGTCGGCGCGAAACAGATTCGCGGCCGCTTCTTCCAGGTGCGCCTGTTTCGAAACCGGCCAGGCAGCCCCGGCGGGCCTGCCGGACAAGGACCGGCAATGCTCCAACAGATCGTGTATCTGGAAAGCCAGCGAGCGCGGGTTGGCCTCTTCGTTCATCAGCAGATCCAGCACGGGCGCGGCTTGCAGCTCAGTGAAGTATCTGGACCGATAGGTCATCCCACTGTCGGCGACTTCCAGCAGCATCTCAAGCGTGGGCCAGGTCCGAGGGCTAAGTGGCACGATGATCGCGCGGAAAAGGCCCACCAGTTGGATGGAGCGCTCGATACGTCTTCCGGCGCCCAGAAAATGCCATCCCGCGCCGCGGGTGATGTTCTCCATTTCGATTCCGCGAAGGGCGGCGAGAGTGCCGATACAACGATTCAGTACGGCCAACGCTTCGCCGGTGGAGGCGTAGCCCCAGGCCGATGTGTGGGCGGCGCCGAACTGGCTCGCGACACGGAGCATGTCGCTCGAAAGGCTGGCCCGGACTTGCGCAACGGCGCGCGCGGCGCGGCTTAAGACCGCGTTCAGGCTATCGCTGCGCTGCTCTTCAAAGATCAAGGAAAGGATTTCCTGTTCCAGATCCCGCCATTGGTCCAGGTGCCCTTGGGGGTCCTCCTCCGACAGCCGGGAGTGCGGCGATGCCAGGCAATCGTACAACTTCATCAGGGAATCCCACTCGGACGTGCCGGAGGCCCCGAACTCACCGGTCAGCCGGATCAGAATGCAGCGAAGCACGCGCGCGAGGTGCTCGCCGCGTTCGGCGTATCGCCCCAGCCAGAAGATATGGTCGGCTGCGCGGCTGGGCAGATCGGTACCCTCGCCGCGATTGAGTTCGAGCGGCTGGCCGCGGGGACGCTGCAGCGTGACTGCTTCCACAGGCAGATTCGAAAGCACCCAGGTATCCTTGCTGCCGCCGCCGCGCTGCATGGAAACTACGGGCGTATCGAGCGCGGGAGAGACGCGCGCGAGCCCGCCGGGCATGGCTATCCAGGAGTCTTGCGACGCCGCCAGAAAGACGCGCAGGACCACCCGCCGGGGCGTCAGTGTGTTTTGGGACCAGACCGGAACGGTGGAGAGGTTCACCAGTTCCTGCCCGGCGAAGTCGCATGGACGTTCCCGCAGGCGCGCGATCAGGCGGGACCGTTCGTCGCCCCTGAGCTTCCCGCCGAAGACCGGCTCCATGCCTGGCGTGGATCCCTGCGCGGGGAAGGCCGGCTTGACGACCAGGAAATCCAGGTTATCGAGCACGTATTGGAGGGGCTTGGGCTGGCCGCACCACCAGGTGGCCACGGAAGGGAGTTTGAGCCGCTCTCCAAGCAATTGCTGGCAGAGGTGCGGAAGGAACGGCATGAAGGCCGGCGATTCGATCAGACCGCTGCCTAACGCATTGGCGACCACCACGTTGCCCGCCCGCACGGCTTCGACCAGACCCGCCACGCCCAGAAAAGAGTCAGAGCGCAATTCGATGGGGTCGCAGAAGCTGTCGTCCACGCGCCGCAGGATTACGTCTACGGGCTTCAGACCGTCGAGTGTCTGGAGGAAAACGCGGCTGTCGCGCACCGTAAGGTCGGCCCCCTGAACCAGTGTGAAACCGAGATAGCGAGCCAGGTAGGAGTGCTCGAAGTAAGTCTCGTTGAAGGGCCCCGGCGTAAGCAGCACCACCCGCGGATTGTCATGGCGCGTGGGCGATAGGTTCAGCAGATGGTCGCGAAACGAGCGGAAAAATGAAGCCAGCCGCTGGACCTGGAACTCGCGGAACAAGTCCGGAAAGGTTTCCGCCAGGACGGTGCGGTTCTCGAGTGCGTATCCCGCGCCCGAAGGCGCCTGGGTTCGATCGGCGAGCACCCACCATTGGCCATCGGGCGAGCGCGCCAGATCGACGGCGAGTAAGTGCAAATAGGGATGAACTGCGGTGGGCATGCCGTGACACGCGCGCCAGAAGCCGGGGTTGGCGAATACCAGCGCCGGCGGGAGCAAGCCGCCGCGAAGCAGTTGTTGGGGGCCGTAAAGGTCTGCAAGGATATGGTTGAGAAGACGCGCGCGCTGTATAAGACCGGCTTCGAGCGAATCCCACTCGGACGGCGGAATCAGGAGAGGGATGGAATCCAGATTCCACGGGCGGTCCATACCGAGCGGATCGCCGTAGACATTATAGGTAACGCCGTTTTCCCGGATGCGTTGGCGCGCGATCTTCCAGCGGCGGACAAGCTCGTCGGCGCCGAGGGCGGACATGGAACCGATCAGCGCGTCCCAGTGGGGGCGAAGAACGCCTGGGGCGGCGGACATCTCGTCGTAAACGCCGTCGGTATGGCTGTAACCGGCGGCCAAAAGGGGCGCGTCCAGAGTGTCTGGGGAAATGCTCATCGGGATCTGCGTGTATTCTCATGGTACTGCAACGATGTGAACGGTAAATTACAGAGGCGACATGACGCCAGTTGGAGTGGGGCAGGCTCGAAGCCTGCAGCGGCCTCGTAGGCCGCCCCGCGCGCGCCGTCAGAGCCGCTTCGCAGCGCTCCGATCCTGCTAGAATATTCCCAGGAGTTCGCGCATGTCGCTGAGATACTCTCTCGCAACGTTCCTGATTGCGGCTGGCGTCATCCTGGCCGAAGAACCGCCGGCCACACCCGCCCCGCCGGTTGCCGATTACGTGATTGCCCCCGGCACCCGCATTCCTCTCGGCCTGATCAACTCGGTGAGCACCAAGAATGCGGCGGAGGGCGATCGCATCTACCTGGAGACCGTGTTCCCGATCTTGAACAACGGCCGCATCGTAATCCCGCCGGGCAGTTGGGTGGCCGGCACGGTGACCGAGGTGAAGCGTCCGGGACGGGTGAAGGGCCGCGGCGAGTTGTACCTGCGCTTCGATGTCCTGACGCTGCCCAACGGGGTGACACGCGATTTCCGCGCGCGTGTGGGCGGGATCGATGGCCGGGGCGGCGAGGAATTCAACAAGGCGGAAGGCAAGATCCAGAGCGAGGGTAACAAGGCCGGTGACGCGCGCACAGTTGCCGAAGCCGCGGGAGCGGGCGCAGGGATCGGCCTGATCGCCGGCAGCGCCAGCCAGCACTACGCCCTGGGCGGAGGCATCGGGGCCGCGGTGGGAGCTACCGCCGGGCTGATGGCTGTTCTGCTCACGCGTGGACCGGATGCCGTGCTGGCCAAAGGCAGCACCATTGAAATGATCACGGACCGTCCCCTGCAGTTTCAAAAGAGCGAAATCGATTTCGGGTCGACGCAATCCGGCAATTTTTCGGACGGACCCGGACCCCGGCCCTCCAGGAGAGATTCCGGCTGGTCGCGCTGGCCATTCTAGCGAGTTCAACCCGCCCAAAAGTAAGTTGCTTTCATGCTGCGGCATGCTACGCGGGCGGCGCTTTACGCTGGTCTGCGCCGCCCTTCTCTTCGGCACACCGGAGGGCTCCGCTACACGCTGGCGTGATGCCGAAATTGGTTTGTTTGAGCGAGTATATCACCGGCAGCCGGTTTGTCCAACCTTTTTTTGCGGTTTTTTGTATCTTGAAGACTAACTATGCGTCCCACCCGACGAACGTTCACCACCCTATCCGGGGCTGCCGCCCTGGGCATAGGTGCCGGAGCCAGCCCCTCTGGCGCCTCCCCCGCCCCGCAAGCTAAAGCCGACGGGAAAGATTACTACCGGTTCCCGGATAGTTTCCTCTGGGGATGCGCCACCGCTGCCTACCAGGTGGAAGGCGCCGTTCAGGAAGACGGACGCAAGCCTTCCGTCTGGGACACCTTCGCGCACCAGCCCGGGCACGTCGCCATGGGCCACACAGGCGATGTCGCGGTGGACCAGTACCATCGCTACCCGCAGGATGTGCAGCTCATGAAATCGCTGGGCGTGAAGGCCTACCGTTTCTCCATCGCCTGGCCGCGCGTCTTCCCCAACGGCTCCGGGCAGCCGAACGAAAAGGGCATCGCCTTCTACGAGCGCCTGGTGGACGCCCTGCTGGCCGCCGGCATCGAGCCGTATGCCACGCTGTTCCATTGGGACCTGCCGCAAGCCTTGCAGGACAGCGTCGGCGGCTGGCAATCGCGCGAGACGGCCAGGTATTTCGGCGAGTATGCCGGCTTCGTCTCGCGGCGGCTTTCCGACCGCGTTTCGCACTTCTTCACTATGAACGAGTTCTCCTGCTTCACCGACTTGGCTTATGGCTACGGCGTGTTCGCTCCCGGCCTGAAGCTGCCGCCGCGTCGGCTCAATCAGGTGCGCCATCACGCCCTGCTGGGGCACGGCCTGGCGCTCGCAGCCATTCGCGCGGCCGCGCGGCGGCCTGTGCAGGTAGGCTTGGCCGAGAATTCCACCATCTGCGTGCCCGTCGTCGAAACCGAGCCTCACATCGCCGCGGCCCGCCGTGCCATGCGCCAGTTGAATGCGCCGTTTCTGACCGCGATTCTGGAGGGCAAATACACCGCCGAGTATCTCTCCGCCGCGGGCGCCAACGCGCCGGAGTTCACCCCGGAAGACATGCGCATTATCGGCGGACATCTCGATTTGGTGGGCCTCAACTGCTATGCGCCCACGTATATCCGCGCCGCGGAAGGACCGAAAGGGTTCGCGGAAGTGCCCAATCCCTCGTCTTATCCCCACATGGCATCTCCCTGGCTGTTCATCGGTCCCCAAATCCTGTACTGGGCGCCCCGCCACCTGAAGGAGATCTGGGGCGTGAACAACGTCATGATCACCGAAAACGGTTGCTCGGCCGACGACCGGCCCGCCGCGGACGGCCACGTCTACGATACGGATCGGGTGATGTATCTGCGGAACCACTTCGTGCAGGCGCATCGGGCTGTTTCCGAAGGCTGGCCGCTCACCGGCTATTTCCTCTGGAGCCTGCTGGACAACTTCGAGTGGGCCGATGGATATACGAAACGTTTCGGGATCTACTACGTGAATTTCGAAACGCTCGAGCGCACTCCCAAGCTGAGCGCGGAGTTTTACCGCGAAGTAATAGCGCGCCGCGCCGTCGTCTGAATTAATTCAGATTCCAACTACAGCAATCCTGCAACCCCGCCGATAGTAAAACCGGATACGTTGCATGCCATTGGAATTGAACCCGGACATCTTCCGCGCGGTGCTGGAAAGCCTACCGATCGGGATCTACATGACCGACCTGAACCGCCAGGTCGCTTTCTGGAATGCCAGCGCCGAGAAGATCACGGGCTATCTCGGCCAGGAAGTTATCGGGCGTTTCTGCCACAACAATCTACTGATGCATTGCGACGAAAACCAGGTGGCTATGTGCGGGCACGACTGTCCGCTGGCGCAGACCATGCAGGATGGCCGGCCGCACGAAACCGAGCTGTTCCTGCGCCACAAGGAAGGACAACAGGTACCGGTGCGCGTCCACTCGGTTCCGATCAGGGACGAGTTTGGCGTCATCATCGGCGCCGCGGAATGCTTCGAAGAGCGGTCGTTCCGGGCTACCGAAGTGCATTGCCCCCATCTGAGGGGAGACCTTGCACTGGATGACGTAACGGAGATACCGGATTGCCAGTCGACGCTGGCCGGCATCGCCGTCGCGCTGGAGGATTTCGCCGTCTCCCAGTCGCCTTTTGGCGTTCTTTCAATCGCCATCGACGATCCGGACCGTTTGCGGCGCGTTTACGGTTGCAAGGCGATAAACCAGGTGCTATACGCAACCGCACAGACACTCTTGAGCGGCCTGCGGCCGGACGACCTGGTGGGTCGCTGGCGGGAGGATCGGTTCGTGACGTTGGCGGCGTGTCCGGCCGCGGACGGCCTTCGCAGCTGTGCCGAAAGGCTGCGGCGTCTGGTTTCCCTGTCCTCGGTTCCATGGTGGGGCGACCGGCTGTCGTTCACCATATCCCTGGGCGGGACGATGGTCCTCCCCGGCGACACTGTCGACTCGCTGTTGGGGCGCGCTGAAGAAGCTTTAGCAGCCGCCGTGGCGGCCCACGCGGACTCAGTCCTGGTGGTTTGAGGCTTATATCCTATGTTCTCAATTATTGGAATTGTACTGGTCATCGCCGCGATCGTCGGCGGATATCTGATGGAAAAAGGGAACCTGCTGGTCCTGCTCCAGCCGGCCGAATTGATTATCATCGCCGGCGCTGCCGCCGGCACCGTGCTGATCGCCAACCCGCTTTACATCCTGAAGCAGATCGTGGCAGGCATGATGGGAGTCTTCAAAGGGTCCAGGTTCACTCACCAGCTCTATCTGGACTCCTTGAAGATGCTCTTCGACCTGTTCAGCCGTTCGCGTAAGGAAGGTTTAACGGCCATCGAGACCGATATCGAAGAGCCGGCAAAGAGCAAGACATTCAGTGCGTTTCCTTCCGTAATCAAGGATCATCATGTCCTCGCATTCATCTGCGATACGCTGCGCACGGCTACCACCGGCGCAGTCGAACCGTTCGATATCGACCAGATGATGGACTTGGACTTGGAGGTCCACCATCGTGACGCTACCCTGCCTGTGTCGGCTTTAAGCACCGTCGCGGACGCGCTGCCCGGCCTGGGTATCGTGGCGGCGGTGCTCGGCGTGGTCATCACCATGGGGGCTCTCGGCGGCCCACCGGAAGAGATCGGGCACAAAGTAGCGGCCGCTCTTGTGGGTACCTTTCTGGGCATCCTGCTCTGTTACGGCTTTGTGGGACCGCTGGCGGCCAACATGTCCAAAATCGTGGATGAGGAGAGCGCTTATTATCAGGTTCTGCGCGTGACCATGGCGTCGTTCATCAAGGGCATGGCGCCTATTTTGGCGGTCGAGATGGGCCGCCGCTCCTCTCCCGGGCAGATCCGGCCGGGGTTCCAGGAATTGGAAACCTTATGCCGCAAGAAGGGGACAGCCGCGGCCACGCCGGATGCAGCAGCCGCGGCCTAGAAGCGCACTTATATGGCTCACATTCGTCCAATCGTCATCGTCAAGAAAAAAGCGGCTCACGGCGGTCACCATGGGGGCGCCTGGAAGGTGGCTTACGCCGATTTCGTCACCGCCATGATGGCGCTGTTTATCGTACTCTGGCTGCTCAACAGCAGCAAGCAAATTCGGGAAGCAGTAGGCGGATACTTCAAGGACCCTACCGGCACCTCCAAGCTGGTAGGCAGCGGCAACACCGGCGCGGGCGAAAACTTCACGCTGACCAAAGACAACATGAACAAGCTCAAGGATGAGCTGCAGAAGGCCGTCCGCAAAGTCGTCGATTTCGAGAAGCTGAAGAACCAGATCGAGATGACGGTTACCAACGAAGGGTTGCGTATCGAGTTGATGGAGAGCGAGAAGGGCACATTCTTCGCCAGCGGCGCAAGCGAGCCAAGCGAAGATGGCCGGCAGATCCTAGTGATGCTGGCGCATGAGATGGCTAAACTCCCGAATACTATCTCCATCGAAGGGCACACCGACAACAAACCATTCGTGGGAAGGGACAGTTATAGCAACTGGGAACTCTCGGCGGATCGCGCTAACGGCGCGCGGCGCATGATGCAGGAAAATGGGGTCGGGCCACGGCAAGTAACCCAGGTGCGTGGCTATGCGGACCAGCGCCTGCGCAAACCGAACAACCCCGCGGACCCTTCGAATCGCCGCATCTCGGTGGTCGTTCAATATCTGGAAAAGCCGGAACCGGCTGCGAAGCCGCCCGCGGCAAGTCCCGCACAGCCGCCTACGGCTAAGAAGAAATGACGATCTACGATTACTGACCGGCGACGGTGTAAGTGACGCTCCGGACCGCTGATTGGAAGCCCTTGCAACGCCGTAATCTTGATCTCGCACTTGCCCGGACGCGCCACCGCACTCACGGCCATGTGAATGGCTCCCGAAGAGTCGGGCGCCGGAAGCTCGGCTTCCTTCTGCTCCACAAAGTACAGCAGAGGCTTCGCGGAAGCCGGCAGCGATCCGTCGAGCATCGGCACCACATCCCACCCATGAAACAGGAACGAGTCGTTAGCATCCGCATCCGCGGTCAGCGGGTCGATGCGCGCGACCACAATCGCGCGGGCTGTCGAGTTCTACTGTGCTGGTGCTGGCACGGTTCGCTTCACGGTCGAACACCACGCTTTCGACGGTGTGGTGGCCGGCGGGCAGCCAACTGGCCGGAATTCGGGCCGCGCCGATCGGCTACAACGCACGCCCTCAACCTGCCCGTTCGCGTCTTTCACCACGGCGAGCAGGGAGGCATGCAGCCGGTGCGACTTGCGTGCGGGCTGCAGCGTGGCAGTCAGGCTCGCGCCCGGCAGCTCGAAGACCACGGCGGCCTGTGAATTCGCGGTTCCGGCCGGAACTGGAACGCGGCAGTCTTCCAGGCGGCGAGCCGCCGATGTACGGTACCGCGAAGTAGCCGTTACGGCTAGCGACCTTCGCATTAGCAAGCAAATCGGCGCGTGCCAGCTTCACTTCGATCTTCCGGAAATGCCCGTCGTATTTGCCGGATGAGGGATGGTAGTCCGCTTCGTAATGCGTGTCCGTGCCCTCGGCCAGCGCGCGCAAGCTCGTCTGTGAATCCGAAGTCCGCACGGCGTCCTGCAGGTAATCGTCTTGCCGGGACCTTTCCGCCACGCCGGCCGTTCCGATCCCCCTGGTGGTCGCAATCGGCTCTCCCGGGGCCAACGAGTTCTGTTGCTGGCTGAGCGTCGCGACGTGCTGCATAGCCATGGAGGAAGCCTGCGCCGTGGAAGTTTGACTGAGGCCATTGGCATCGAATGCGTAGATACCGAGGTCAGCCAGGTTGGCCTTGTCAAGCATCGCCTGAAACCGATCGGGCTCCCCGGTGGACGTGAATCCGGGGCTCAGCAACAGGACGGTCTTGTGGCCGGGAAATGTTCCGAGCTGCCGGATCAGCAGATTGATCTGGTCCATCTGGCGCGCTCCCTCAACGCCGATGAACTGTTCCTCTCGAGCACCAGGTCCCCGCGCTGAGAGTTGGCGCCCGGGCCATTGTCTACATCCGCCCCCGGGATGGCGGCCATACTGACCGAGCCGGTGGTGGACAGGTCGTTGACGGCCCCTGCTTTGCCGCCGGCGCTCACAGACCCCACCTATAACTGCACGTTGGGTGTGGAGTTCAGCACAGCCTCCGCGGCCCGGTGATATCCACACTCGATCCGTTGAAGGCGCGGGCGGCCGCGTGCAGCAACTCATCGCGGTTGGTAGTAAACGCGTGCCTCGATGAATTCCTGGGCGGCCGCCACGGCCCACTTCCAGGTTGCGACGCGCCGGCCGACGCAACCCGCGGCTCCGCCGGCTGTCCGGGCTGGGCTGGCGCTTCGTCTCCGCCGACCAACCGGAGGGTGCGGATTTCCTGGCGGACGCCGTCTTCATAGATCTCCACATCGCCCGGCTTGAGGTTCCTGACCAGACGGCCCTTCTTATCGCGGACGACCAGGTCGAGCGCGACCTCATTTACGGTGGCGCGGATCGTAAGCTCGTTCTCGGCCTGCGGCGCATTCTGAGCCGGCGCCGTAACGATGCAGCAGAGGGGGCGCACCAGACAGCCGTTAAACTGAGCTTCAGCATCGCTAGAGACTGGCTAGAGACCCAAACATCACTTTAGCTCAACGACCACCGTCCGGTAGGGCTTGCCGCCCTTGTTTACCAACTGCGGCGCATCCTCGCCTTGCGTATGCCAGATTACGTCGCCGGACTTGCGCGCCTGGATGGTCTTGGCGCCGGTCTTGGGGTCCGTGCGCTCGTAACGGCAGTCGTCCAGAAACACGATCACCTGATCGTGCGCGCGCACGCCCCGCTCGCGCACAGCTCCCGGCGCCGACGTCACCTCCGTCACCTGCACGCGGGCGTTATCCAATTTCGCCGTTGTTGGCAGCCCGGCCCCTCCGACGGCGGCAACTCCCCACGCGATTACAGACAGCAGACGTTTCATTTCGTGTCCTGAGCCTCCTTGCTTATGATAAGCGAGGCGACCCGGTTCTATTCCACCTGGAATGCCGCGTTGCTCGTGAGCGTACCCTCCGGGATGACCACCCGCACCCTTCCCGTGGTGGCGCCAGCGGGAACCGTGGCCGTAATGAGCGACGAGGCAGTAACAGTAAATGCCGCAGCTGTACCGTTGAAAGTCACACTGGTGGCGCCCGTCAGATCCGATCCAAGGATCCTGATCTGCGCTCCCACCTCGCCGGCGGTTGGTACGGTTCTCACAAACGGATGCAACCCCATCGACAGCTTGAACACGGTGCCATCGCCGCTGGTGCCCCCGCATGCGCCACCACAAGTTGTCCCATAGAAGGCTCCGTTCGTGCTCTGCGTAAGCGCGCCCTCCGGGTCGAATCCGTCCGGACAGCCGGATTCAGTACAAAAGCTGTGGAGCGTGGTAAGCACGCCCTGTGGAGTGAGCTGGAAGACCGTGCCGGCGGTCAGCGAATAAGAGCCTCCGGCGTTGGCGGCGCCCCCTCCCCAGGTGGTCCCATAGAAATTGCCGTCCGTGCCCTCGACCAGTGCGCCAAACGGGGATTCACCGTCCGTGCAGTAGGGCTGCCTGCAGAAAACGTATAGCGTGGTCAGACTATTAGTCGCAGGGTTGATCTTGTAGACGGTGCCGCTTCCGCCTTCTCCACCGGGCAGCACTCCTCCAAACTGGGTGGTGCCGTAGAGGTTCCCGTCCGTACCCTGAATCAGCCCGCCGATAGGTGAGGTGCCGTCGGCGCAGTTAGCCATGCTGCAAAATTCGTGGACAGTCCCTAGCGCGCCGCTGGGTGTGATTTCGAATACCGTCCCGCCTTGCGCAGTTCCGCCGATATTAGTTGTCCCATAGATTCTCCCGTTGGTAGCTTGAATTAGAGTACCCTGGGGCTGGCTGCCGTCGGCGCAGTTTGCCTGGATGCAAAAGCTGTACAGGGTAGTATATGTGCCGCTTTGCGTGAGCTTGAACAGCGTGCCGGCGTCGTTGGCCCCGCCAAAGGTGGCTGTTCCGTAAAGGTCCCCATTAGTCGCCAGGACCAGTCCGCCAACCGGATTCTCGCCGTCGGGACACTGGGGCGAAGGGCAAAAGCCGTAGAGGGCCGCTGCGTCGCCGCTGGCAGACATCTTGAAGACCTCGCCTGCGCCGTGCGGCCCGCCGAAGTACGTGGTGCCGTAAAATTCCCCGCTAGGCGCCAGAACCAGCCCGGAAATTGGCTGAATGCCATTGAGGCTGCTTGTGAGCGACGCAAAGGCGTCCGTTCGGCTGATTGTAAATACCGTGCCGTTACCGCTCGAGCCGCCGAGAAGTGTGGTGCCGTACAGGCTGGCATTGAAGCCCTGCACAAGCGAGATATATGCGGGACCGGCCCCATTTGTCCCATCGAAACTCTCCAAGGTTGTGAATGTCTGCGCAGATAAGGCCATGGCTGTCACCGCCCAGAGGACCAGCCGCATTCCGAGATTCTCGCACCAGTTTGGTTTTTGCATATCACTTCTCCGAACTATAGGCGTTGCGACGCTAGACCGCAACGTTTTTTGGGTGGGTAAGGGGTGGTGCACCCCAGCAGATTCAGTGGGATGACCCGGCGCCGAACTCGGCGGCTCGCCGCGCCAAATAGCGGAAGCCGCGGCTGAGGGCTTCGTTCCGCAGCGCGGCCAGTTGTGAGCTATCGCGCGAAAGCTCGGCTTCCGCCAGCCGGCCGTCCAGCTCCAGTTCGTATGCGTGCCTGGTGCGCGCTTCGGAAACGATAGATGGCAGCCCGGCGGCCTGGCGGGTGACGCGCGCGTAGGAGATGCCCACCTCCAGGCGTGCTATACGGTTCTGACTGTCGCGCACCAGAGCCCAAGCCTGTTCGGCGGATGCGCGTGCTTTCGCCCGCTCCCCCTGGGCGAGGAGGATCTCGGCCAGCAGCGCTTCCGCGCGCGCCTGCTCCCAGGGCAGCCGGTGTGCGGCAGTATCTTTTATAGCGTTATTCGCCAGCGCGGCCGCTTCGGTGGGTCGACGCATGGCGAATTCGACGGAAGCCGGCAGCAGCCAATCCGTCCAAGCGGCCATATCCGGCCCGCAGGTGCGCAGTCTGTCGTACTTCTGCAGGGTAGCCCGGGCGCCAGTCGGCTCGTCCTCCGCTAACAGGATCTCCGCCTTGCGCGCCAGCACCGCGATCTGGCTGTTCACGGCGCCCGCTTCCCTGGCATTCACCCATGCCTCTTCGCAAGCTTCCATTGCGCGAGGCAGATTCCCCTGAATACGGTAGACATCGGCCATACTGGCCAAGTCGCCCGCCAGGGCGTCGTGTGCGCCGAGAGAGCGCGCGATCTTCACCGCGGGTTCAATGTTCTCTCTGGCGGCATCCACCTCGCCCATGGCCAATAGCACGTCGCCCAGGATGGACAGACTCCGCTGTTCGCCGTTGTGGTTACCGGTCTGCCGGCTGAGCGCCACCAGTTGCCCCTGAAGGGCAGCCGCTTGGCTCAGATCGCCACGCGACTCCGAAACCAGGGCCATGCCGTTCAGGACGTTGGATTCCTCGGCCGCGGAGCCGATCTCGCGCGCGATGGCGAGTGCCCGGTCGTAGTAACGGGCTGCGTCATCCAAATCCAGTGCGCCGAGGGCGGCGTTGCCGAAACGGCGCAGGATAGCGGCTACGCAAGCTTTGTCGTGAAACTGATCGCAAATGCGGCGGGCATCTTCCGATAGATCCCGCCAGCGCGCATCGCCCAGGTACATAAACAGACCGCTTTCGAACGACATGGCGTGCGCATAGAGCAGCTTCGCATTGGCGGCGGCCGCTTTGCGCGCCGCTTCGGCCGCCACGCCGGCGCTGCGGCGATAATCGGAACGCGAGGCCAGCGCGCGCGCCGCTTCCATATCGATGCGCGGGTCGCCGGCCTCCGCCGCGGGCAGCCTGCGCAGCGCTTCCACGGTGTGCAAAGCGTCCGGCACCTTGGCATCCGCCGTTTGCGCGGCCGCCAGGTGTAAGCCGTACTCGATATCGTCGGGATGGCGCGCGAACAGAAGCGCATAGACTTCGGCGGCGCGGCCCGGTTCGTTATCGACCTCGCGGTATTGCGCTTCGATGGCCAGCTTGGCATCCTGGCTCTCGATGCCCGCCGCCAGATCGTAGGCCCGCTTGCTCTCTTCGCGCGCCAGCCCCTCGTAACCCAGCTTCGCCTCTGCGAACGACAGCGCCGCATGCGCCGGCGCGAAGCCCGATTCGATTTGGATGCATTGCCGCAGCAGATCGCGGCCCTGCAGGAAATCCCCTCGGCGCATATGCGCCAGCGCGTCCGCATACGCGCGGGCGGCCGCCGGATCGCGCGGCGAGGCGTCGCGCAGCGCCATTTCGGCGTTAGGCACCGCTTCCAGGCGCAGGCCGCTGCGCAGGCGCGCCCCCGCGCGGGACATTACATCCAGGATCCCCGGTTCGGTTCCACTCTCCGACACCGAGGCGATTACGTCGCCGCTGCGCGCATCCTGGGCCCAGATGTCGACGCGCACGCGGCTGCCACCCCCGGCCCCCAGGTCGGCGTACGCTCCCGAGACTACGATATCGGCGCCCAGGTTTCGCCGGATAGCAGAGAGCGTCTCGCGCGAAGGCGAAGCGACCGGATGCAAGGTTAGTTCCGTTTCCATGCGCGAAACATTCTCGCCGGGAATGGTTCGGATTTGTTGGCCATCTGCCAGGTCGGCGCTGATCATTTCGGGAATCGCGCCAGCCAACCACGCAGCTTCCGGACGCGCCGTGAGATTGCGGAAATCCAGTACCGCCACGCTGCGCCGGGACACGGCTGCGCGGCTCGGGATGGTGCGTCCGCGGAACTCATAATCAGCCAGCATGACGGCCATGAACACCAACACTACGGCCGCCGCGATGCTGCCCGACAGGCGCATGGCGCGGGCGCGCCAGGGCTGGCGCGGCGGCGCAAGCGCCGGTGGTACGGCCGTCTCGCGCCAACGGCAAAGCGGCACATACGAACCCTTCGGCAGGTCGATAACGATGTTATCCCCGGCGCCTTCGACGGCGTAATACTCGATCAGCTTGGCGCGCAGACGCCGGACTTCCGAGCGAACCACCGAGTCCAGCTTGGGGTCGTAGCCGGGATCGCGGCCGAAGACCGCCACGCCCACGATGGATTCTTTCAACGGATTGCCGGCCAGGCTCTCCTCGACCAGGTAGCCCAGCAGCTTTTGCAGGCGCGGTGCGGATCTGAAAACGGCGGAGCGGCGGATGGCGAGCAATTCCGCGCGCACCGCTTCGGGCGGCGGAGACGCAGCCCTGTCTACTGTGAATCCAGCGGCCATCCCGTGACGCCCGTTTTCATTGTATTGGATGGGAGCGCCGGCAATGCGGACGCCTGGCGTGCCGACGGCGATTGAGATTCCGTAAAATAGCGGAAGAAATGAAGAAGCTGGCATTCGCACTGGCGCTGCTCTCGGCTCTCGGTTGTTCGCGGGCGCGGCTGCTGACCGTGGGCTCAAAGAACTTCACCGAGCAGATCGTCCTGGGCGAGATCATCGCACAACAACTGGAGCGCCGCCTTGGTGCGAAGGTCGACCGCAAGCTGGATTTAGGCGGCACGTTGCTGGCTCAGCAGGCCTTGCAGAACGGCGAAATCGACTTATATCCGGAATACACGGGAACCGCGCTCACCGCAGTGCTGAAACTGGCGCC
>Ga0302326_10007758_pt1 | contig 23793 bp, 19 predicted proteins | sample Palsa_T0_3_FD_202264 | JGI IMG/M metagenome (GOLD analysis project Ga0302326, IMG submission 202264) | Peat permafrost microbial communities from Stordalen Mire near Abisko, Sweden - Palsa_T0_3 | ecosystem: Environmental > Terrestrial > Soil > Palsa > Peat permafrost | place: Sweden: Abisko... | reverse complement strand
GGGTGAACACCGCTTCCGCAGTTTCGGCCGCCAGCTGGCGGCCGGAATCGGAGGCGCCGGCCTGGACGATGACCGGCCAGCCCTGGATCGGCCGCGCGATATTGAGCGGACCGCGCACCGAAAGGTCTTTGCCCTTGTGATTGAGCACGTGCAGTTTGCCCGGATCGAAATAAAGCCCGTGCTCGACGTCGCGGACGAAAGCGTCGTCCGTCCATGAATCCCAGAGGCCGGTGACGACATCGTAAAACTCCCGCGCGCGGCGATAACGCTCGCCGTGCTCCATGTGATCGGTCATGCCGAAATTGAGCGCCGCATCCGGATTGGAGGTTGTGACGATGTTCCAGCCGGCGCGGCCGCCGCTGAGATGGTCGAGCGACGCGAACCGCCGGGCGACGTGATAGGGCGCGTCGAACGTGGTCGAGCCGGTGGCGACCAGGCCCAGATGCTCGGTGACCATCGCGAGCGCCGAAAGAAGCGTAAACGGCTCGTACGAGGTCACCGTATGGCTGTGCTTGAGCGCTTCCAGCGGCATGTTCAATACGGCCAGATGATCGGCCATGAAGAAGGCGTCGAACCTGGCCCGTTCCAGCGTCTGCGCGAAGCGCTTGATGTGCGCGAAATTGAAATTGGCGTCCGGGAACGCGCCGGGATAGCGCCAGGCGCCGGTATGAATGGTCACCGGCCGCATGAAGGCGCCGAGACGCAGTTGCTTTGAGTCGCTCATAGCTTCGTCAATTTTTTAGTCCGAGACATGATCTTGATAGTCAGAGTTCCCTTAAAGGGCAATAATCCGCTTCCATGGACAGCATTGCAAAAATATAGGGGGCCACCATGAGCAACGCACGTTATCTCAATCCGCAGGCCCTTTTCGCGCCACCTGGCTACAGTCACGTCGTCGAGGTCAGCGGCCCTGGGCGCACCATCTATATCGCCGGGCAAATCGGTGCCGATCGTAACTTCAAAATCGCCGGCGATCCCGGCGATGTGCGCGCGCAAATTATTCAGGCTTTCGAGAATTTGAAATTGGCGCTAGCCGAAGTCGGCGCAACGTTCAAGGACGTGGTGAAGATCAACAATTACCTGCTCGATGTCGCCCACTTGAAACAATTCCGGGAGGTCCGCGACACCTATCTCAACATGGCGGCGCCGCCCGCCAGCACGCTGATCGTCGTTTCCAAGCTTGCGCTCGACGGACTTCTGTTCGAGATCGACGCAGTGGCGGTGCTGCCGGCGACGTAATGCAGGCGCGCAGGCTGAAATCTAACTTCTTGCCGCGTGAATGGCCTGCCACACCCGCTCCGGCGTCAGTGGCAACTGGATATCGGTGACACCGAGCGGCCGCAGCGCCTCGAGCACCGCGCTGACGATTGCCGTTGGCGCGCCGATCGAACCGGCCTCGCCACAGCCTTTGGCGCCCAGGGGATTATGGGTACAAGGCTGACTTTCATCGAGCTCCGACACGATGACCGGGATATCGGTCGCGCGCGGCAGCGCGTAGTCCATGAACGAGCCGGACAGCAATTGGCCTGTGTCCGGGTCGTAAACGCAATGCTCGCACAGTGCCTGCCCGAGACCCTGCGCGACCCCGCCTTGGATTTGTCCCTCGACGATCATCGGATTGATCACGGTGCCGACGTCGTCCACGCCCCAATAACCGAGGACGCGGACTTCGCCGGTGTCGCGATCGATCTCGACCTCGCAAGCATGCGCGCCGTTGCTCCAGGCAAAGGCCGGCGGATCGTAGAACGCCGTTTCGGCAAGCCCGAGCTCCAGATCGGAGGGATAGGCGGTCGGAAGATGGGCAACCCGCGCGACCTGCTGGAGCGTCGCGCGCCGATCCGTGCCGGCGATGGAAAATATGCCGCCCGCGAACGTCATGTCCGCCGGCGAAGCTTCGAGCAGGTGCGCGGCGATGTGCTTGCCTTTTTCGATGATCTTGGTCGCTGCACAATCCAGGGCGGAGCCACCGACCGCAATCGAGCGTGAGCCGAAAGTGCCCGACCCGAACGGCACCTTATCGGTGTCGCCTTCGATGACCTCGACACTGGCGAAGGGAACGCCAAGACGCGACGACACGATTTGCGCAAACGTCGTGGCGTGACCTTGGCCGTGATTATGCGTGCCGAGCAGCGCTTGCACGCTGCCGTCGGGTTGCACGCGGATCGTGGCGGCCTCGAAGAAGCCGATGCGCGCACCCAGCGCCGCGGCGAACCGCGAGGGCGCCACGCCCGACGACTCCACATAGCAGGCGATGCCGAACCCGCGCAGCTTCTCGGCGTGCACGCCAGCCTCCCGTCGCCTGGCGAACCCGCCGTAATCGGCGATTTCCAAAAGGCGCGCAAGAACTTTGGGAAAATTCCCGCAATCGTAGACCGGACCGATCGGCGTCTTGTAAGGCATGGCGTCGGCGGGAATGAGATTGCGCCGCCGGATCTCCGTCCGGTCGAGCCGCAATACGCGCGCCGCTTCATCGGCAAGCCGCTCGAGCACATAACAGGCCTCAGGACGGCCGGCCCCTCGATAGGCATCCGTCGGCAGCGTATTGGTGAACACGCCGGTCGATCGAATCGCAATCGCCGGCGTGCGGTAGACGCCGGCAAGCAGCGCGCTGTAGATCGCGCTTGGGATGGCGGCGCCAAAGGTCGAGACGTAGGCGCCAAGGTTGGCGATAGTGTCGACGCGCAAAGCGAGGAAGTGCCCTTCGGCATCGAGCGCCAGTTCTGCATGCGTCTGGTGGTCGCGGCCCTGGTTGTCGGAGATAAAACATTCGCTGCGCGTGGCGACCCATTTCACCGGCCGTCGCAATCGTCGCGCCACCCAGGCGACGATGGTCTCCTCGGGATAATGCTTGCCCTTGTACCCGAAGCCGCCGCCGACGTCGGGGGCGATGAGCCGGATCGCGGTCTGTGGCAGCTTGAGCTGCTCGCTGACCGTGCGCCGAATGAGATGCGGCACCTGAGTAGCGCAATAAAGCGTAAGCTTGTCGCGCGTGCCGCCGTCCGCCAAAAAGGCGCGCGGCTCGATCGCCGCACCGATCAGGCGGTTATTGACGAGGTCGAGCCGCACGATGTGGGCCGCGCCGTCAAAGGCTTTGCGGACTGCCGCCTCATCGCCGCGCGCAAAGCGGAAGCAGACATTGTCGGGCGCCGCCTGGTGAAGGAGCGGCGCGTCCTTGTGCATCGCGGCTTTCGCATCGATCACTGCTGGCAGCGGCTCGTAGTCCACGTGAACGAGATCGGCGGCATCGCGCGCTTGCGCCAAGCTCTCGGCGATGACAGCGGCCACCGCCTCGCCGACGTGGCGGACCGTCTCGCGCGCCAGCGCCCAGCGCGGCGGCTCCGCCATCGGCTTGCCGTCCGCCGATTTGATGGCCCAAAGCGGCGCCATCGGGCCGACGCCATCGGACGCCATGTCGGCACCGGTGAACACCGCGGCGACGCCCGGATGACCCAAAGCCGACGCGCTATCGATCCGCCGGATGCGGGCATGGGCATGCGGCGAGCGCACCAGCGCGCAATGCAGCTCTCCAGGCAGCGCGATGTCGGCGACGAAACAAGCGAGGCCGCGCAGGAATTTATCGTCTTCGACGCGGCGGACCGGCGCGCCGATACCTTCATGCGTCACTGTCGGGCGTGGATTTATGGGTATTCCTCGCGGAAGAGATCGAGGTGCTCGAACGCCACTTTATCCGAGACGATAAAAAGGTCGGCATCGCCGCCCGTCGCCGTATGGCTCGCCAAATTCCAGTGCGGAATCGAGAACACGTCGTGTTGCGACCAGTGGAACGTGTGTTCGCCGACCGTCGAACGTCCCGTTCCGGAAACCACCAGGCAGATCATGTTGCAAGTCATGCGTTTTGGCCGGGTGGCGCGGTTCTGCGGCAGTCGTACAGCGTAACAATCGAGTGCCGGCATGACGGCGCCGCCGGTGGCGGGATTGGTGTAGCGCACCGTGCGCGCGCCATCGCGACCCGCGGGAAGAGCAGCCAGCAGCCGGCGGGTCGCGGCCCCGGAATAATGGTACTTGGGCGAATGAGCCGGCGTATGCTGCGCATCGGCGTCGACCATGCCGGATTCGGCCCATAGCTTCTCGTCGCCTTCATCCACCTGCCAGAACTGATTGGCTTTGGGATCGCCGGGCTCGAAAAAATTGGCATCGAGCGTGCGGATCAGCGGGATGTTGGCGGCGTCGAACCAGACGATGCGATGATCGCTTTCGTTGATGTGGCCGTGCCAGCACATCGGCGGCGTCAAGATCAGATCGCCATCATGCATGTCACAGCGCCGGCCGTTGACGATGGTTGCCGCGCCCTCCGCACGCGTAGCGAAACGGACGGCCGCAAACGTATGCCGGTGCGGGCGGGCGCGGTCACCCGGATCGAGAACGGTGAAGGCGGCGATGAGGTTCGACGTCGTCACCGTCTCGCCGCCAAAGGCCGGATTGACCAGGATCAGCGCCCGGCGCTCCACATCGTCGATCGGCACTTCAGACACCGCACGCGCGGTGAACGGCTCGATGTCGCGCCAGCGCCAGATCAGGGGCGGATCCTTCGCCTGCGGCTTGACCGGCGTGATCGTGCGAAAGCGATCCCACAGCGGATGCAGGTTGGACGCTTCCAACTGGGCCACGAAGTCGCTTTGCTTGGCGGCCGGCGCGGCATTGGCCATGCTCGGTATCCTCAGGGCTTTGGCAGTTTCTCGTCGATATTGGTCTTGTCGACCATGACGTGCTTGATGAAGACCCGCTGCTCGACCTTGTCTCCCTTTAGATATTGCGCGAGCACATCGACGCCCAATCGGCCCCACAGATACGGATTAAGCTCGACGGTCATGGCGAGCTTGCCGTCCTTGACCGCATGCAGCGCCGGCGGCACGCCGTTCATGCCGGTCACGATTGTTTTATCCGACCGGCCGGCGGCGATGACAGCTTGCGTGGCGCCCAAAGCGACATCGTCGTTGGCGGCATAGATCACCTTAAGATCCGGATTGGCGACCAGTGCATCCTCGGCCTGTTTGACGCCGCGCTCGCGCGTCATCGCTCCGTCGGCGCGAAACACAATTTCAACCTTCGGATATTTGGCCATCACCTCGGTGTAGCCTTCGGCGAGATTGCGGAAGGTTGGGGCGCCGCTCGGGCCGAGCAGCATGGCCACTTTGCCTTCGCCGCCGATGGCCTTCGCCGTCCATTCCGCGATGTCGCGGCCGATCTGCTTTTCGTCCATCGCGACATGGATCGTCTGGTTGGGCGAGGTCGAGCCGCGCGCGATCGACACGATCGGAATATTTGCAGCCTTGGCCGCGTCATAGGCCGCGTTGACGCCGACCGCGTCGACCGGCGAGATCAGAATACCTTTGACGCCGCGGGCAACGAGATCCTGCACGCCGTTGATCTGCTTAACCTTGTCCTCGTTGGCCGAGACGGTGGCGACGTCCCAGCCAAGCTCGTCGGCGCGCCCGCGAATGCCTTTGAGCATCACGATGTAGAAAGGATTGTCATCCTGCGCCAGCGAGACGCCGATCGTGATCTTTTGTTGTGCCGGTGCGGGTGTGGAGCCGAGGCCGAGCGCGACCGCCAATACGGCGAGCGCGAACGCGGCCTGACGAAGCTTCAGCATGGCCAGTCCTCCCTCTCAATGGCGAGAGCGTAGCCGATCTGCCGCCGCGGCGGCAATGATTACGACCCCGATCGCTACCCGCTGCCAATAAGAATCGACGTTGAGGAGATTGAGGCCATTGCCGAGCACGACCATGATGAAGACGCCGATTATGCTTTTGTAGAGCGCGCCTTCGCCGCCATGCAGGCTTGCACCGCCCAGAATCACCGCCGCGATCGCTGTGAGCTCGTAATACTCGCCGGCCGTGGGCTGGCCCGATTGCAAACGGGCCGCAAGCATGACCCCGGCCAAGCCGGCGAGGCCGCCACACCAGATGTAGGTCGATGCGATGATCCGATCGACCGGCACGCCGGAAAGATAGGCCGCTTCCCGATTGCCGCCGGTAGCGTAAATGCGCCGGCCGTAGGGCGTGGCCGCCATTACCCAGGACAGAACCACGAGCAGTACAGCGGGGACCCAGACCAGGTAGTGAATTCCTAAGAGGCGCGCCGACCCAAACGCGAGGAAAGCGGTCGGCAAACGATCATCTCCCACAGGTGCGCCGCCGGTGATGAGATAGACAAGCCCGCGCACCAGCACCATCGTGCCGAGCGTGCTGATGAACGGATTGATGCCAAGCTTGGCGACGATCACGCCATTGACCAGTCCGACCGCGATGCCGGTCGCGATGCCGGCCAGCACGCCCGCGGCCAAACCGAACTGCACCATTGCCATGGCGGCAATGCAGCCGGCCAAAGCGACGCTCGATCCGACCGAAAGATCAAAGCCACCGCCGATGATCACAAACGTCATGCCGATGGCGATGACCGCCATGATTGAGGACTGCACCAGGATGTTGGTGAGGTTGAGCGGCGACAGGAACCGGCCGGTCAACAGGGCGGTGACAAGGCACAGTACCAGCAGCGCGATCAGTGGGCCTTGGCCGAAGAGATTGAAGCGTTGCAGCGATGGCGGCATGGTCATCCGCCGATTGCGGCATGCAGTCGCTTCTCGTCGAAGCCTTCGGAACGCTGCAAGCGATCCGTTATGCGTCCCCCGTGTACCGCGAAGATTCCGTCGCAGATGAGGGCGAGCTCGGCAAGATCGCTGGAGCGCACAAGAACGCCACCGCCGCGTTTGGCGAAATCGCGTATCAGGGCATGAATCTGCGCCTTCGCCGCCACATCGACGCCTTGCGTCGGCTCGTCCAGCAGCAGCACGCCCACCTCGCGCGCCAGCCACTTCGCCACAATCACCTTCTGCTGATTGCCGCCGGACAACGTCGACGCCGGCACATAAGCTTGCCGCGGACGGATATCGAGCAATTCCATTAATTGTCTGACCATCCGGTCGCCTTTGGCTCGGTCAAGGTGTCCGCCGCGCGCCAGCCGATCGAGGCTAGGCAGCAGAATGTTGTCGCGCACCGACAGATTCATGACCAGTCCCAGCCGGCGTTCGTCAGGGACGAAGCCAATGCCGAGGCGCACGGCCGCCGCCGGACTAGCGATCTGCTCCAACCGGCCGTCGCGGCGCACGTCGATCGTCTCGCCGCCAATGCCGAATATCCGACGCAACACATGACTGGCGCCGCTACCAAGCAACCCGGCCAAGCCCATGACCTCGCTGGCGCGCAAGCGGATGGCGTCGGGTCGGCTGGTGACGTCTTCGAGCAGCACGGCGCCTGCTGTCGTCGTCGGGGCATCGGCTTGAGCGACTGCACGGCCGGTCATGGCCTCGACCAAATCGGCGACTTTGAAAGCGCCGCGCCGGCTCGTCGCCGCGACGCGGCCGTCGCGCAGCACGGTGCATCGGTCGGCGAGCGCGACCACCTCGTCGAGCCGATGCGAGACATAAATGATCGCCGTGCCCTGGCTTTTCATGCGCGTGAGCACCGCGAACAGCCGCTCGATCTCGCGCGTCTCCAGCGCGGCAGTGGGCTCGTCGAGAAGGAGGACCCGGCATTGCCGGCGCAGCGCCTTGGCAATGGCGACCAGCTGGCGCTCGGCAAAGCTCAATCGATCGACGCGGATGTCGGGATCCGGAGCAAAGTTGAGCTGCGCAAGTTGCTCCTGCGCTTCCTTGCGCATGCCCGCCCGATCGATGACCCGCAGACCGAACATGCGCCGTAGCGGCGCATCGCCAAGCGTCAGATTCTCGGCAACCGAGAGCGCCGGAACAAGGCGCAGTTCCTGCGGAATCATAATGATCCCCGCCGCGATGGCATCGCGGGGACCGTTGAAGTGGCAAACCTCCCCACCAACCGCGATCTCGCCGCGGTCGGGCCGATGCACGCCTGCGAGAATGCGCACCAGTGTCGATTTACCGGCGCCGTTCTCACCCACTAGTGCGTGCAGCTCGCCCGGCAGCACGTCGAAATCCACGTTATCGAGCGCACGCGTCGCGCCGAAATGCTTGGAAACGCCGCGCGCGCTGGCCGCCGGAACATTCATGCGTGCGGCGCTCTCGACGCTACCGCGGCGCGCGCATGACGCGCATCTTCTCGTCGGCGAAACGGCCGCGATCGATAATCACGTCGTTGTCCAGCGTGACGGTGCAATCGCGCATCGGCACGTCATAGTGGCCCTTCGTAGTACGTTTGCCCCCGCCCTGCGAGTTCGGTCCGGTGGAGAAGAGGAAATTTCCGGCAAAGCAGCGCGCGCCGGCATGATGACGCTTGGGATCGGCGCCATTGAGCGCGATCGCGTCCCAGCGCCCCTGCGGGTTCAATCCCCAACCGAGATGCGAGATGGCGTGACCATCCATGTCCTCGGCAGTGGCACGGTTGCCGTTCAACCAGTCATTCATCAGCTTGGCGTCGAGCCCGCCTTCGATCTTGCGGATGAAGCCGTCGCGGATATCGAGCCGCACCTCGTCCTGCACGTAACGGCAATAGGGCAGTACGACAATGTCGCCCGGCGCAAACGCCACCGTGCCGTTCGCCGAACCTTCATTCGGAAACGTGTGCACGTGTCCGGCGCCCCAGTGGTCGAAACGGCCCGGCGCTTCCGAGAAGCCGTACTGGACCATGGTGGGATAACCACCGAGGCTTACGGTGAGGTCGGTCCCGCCTGCTCGGGTAATGTGCATCGTTTTGGCGCGCTTAAGCCGCTCGCCCGCATGCGTGACGGCCTCCTTCAGGCCGGGAGGGGCCATGAGCTCCTCCAGTTCGTCGGGGCCGTCGATGACCATGAGTGCCCGCGTCCCGGCTTCGCGCGCCTCTTTGAGCCAGCGCGTGAACAGCGGGATGTGCAGGCAGACCAGCATGTCGGCGGCCTTGATCGCACCAAGCGTGCCTTTGCAGCGGCCGACAGTCTCGACCCCAACTTTGGTCCATGACGGCATGGAATTGACGCACATCTCATAGGCGTCGGCGCCAAGGTCTTCGGCTGCAGCAAACGCGGCCGACACGTAATCGCGGCGCGCTCCGAGATCGCTCAAGAGCACGATGGTTTCGCCCTTCTGCACATTGCAGAGCTGGAATTCGCTTCGAAACAACATCGCGAGTTTGGCGTGATTGATGGCTTCGGACATGGCGCAGCACCCCAATGTTCACCGTACCGCTCCGAACCTTAGCAAGAGACCGGCGGCGATGACAGGGCGGGGGCGGGGGCGCGTCGGCGGATTTCCAAGCCGGTCCGGTGGTGGACCGCCAGCTCGCCGCGACGCGCTTGCGCACACGCGAACTGGAGATCGGTCTATTCGGCGTGGTAGGATTTGAACGAGACCGATGAGAAGATCCGCGAACGTTCCAGCATAGAAATGAGGCACCATGTCGCGTTCAACGCATGAGGTGAATATCACGCGCCTCATCGACGAAGGGCCGATCACCCGGTTTCAGATCAGCACCATCGTTTGCTGCGCTCTGGTCAACCTGTTTGACGGCATGGACACGCAATCAATCGGCGTCGCCGCGCCGTTCATTGCCGAAGGTCTCGGCATCAAGATTGCCAACTTTGGACCGATTTTCTCTTCGGCACTTGTGGGCGCAACCATTGGCGCAGCCTCGTTTGGCCCGCTTGCCGATCGTCTGGGCCGCAAGACGCTGCTGATGATCGCAATCGTATTCATCGGCACCTTCACGATCCTGACCGCCATGGCAAATTCCGTCCCCATGTTGATGAGCTTTCGAGTGCTGGCGGGGCTTGGGCTGGGCGGGGCAACGCCGTGCTTTATCGCGTTGACATCTGAATACGCGCCGGCGCGGCTACGGGCGACTTTGGTGACCCTGATGTGGTCGGCGTTTCCGTTTGGCGGGATGATTGGCGGGTTGTTGAACTCTTACTTGCTGACGCACGTCGGATGGCGAGCGATCTTCTATGTTGGCGGCGTGGCGCCGCTTCTGCTTGCTGTCGTGCTGATGTTTTATCTTCCGGAATCCATCAAGTTCCTTCTGGCGCGCCGTAACGACATGGACGCCGTTCGACGGATCGTGGCCCGTTTCCGCATTCTCAATATCGGTGCTGACGCGCATTTTGTCGTCGAGGAGGAACGCCTGCCCGGCTCGACCATTCGGCATCTGTTCACCGAAGGGCGCATGCTGGGCACCCTGTTGCTATGGGTGCCGTTTTTCATGGGCTTCGGCGTGCTCACCGTGGTGACGTTATGGACCCCGGCTCTGTTGCGGCTCAACGGCATTTCGCCGGCGGCTACCGCCTTTGTGATCGCGTTTAACGGTTTGGGCGCCTTTATCGGCCAGTCGACCGCAGGCCGGTTGATGCAGCGCTTCGGCATCCTCGGCGTACTTTTTCCGGCATTCTTGCTCGGTACCGCGGCAACCGTCGGACTGGGCTACGGCGCATCGTCGGTCGCGCTCGCCGCAACTTTCATCGGACTGGTCGGACTCTTCATGGGCCTTGGCACGGCCGGAGCGATCGCTCTATCCGCGATAATTTATCCGACGCCGATCCGATCGACGGGCGTCGGTTGGGGCATGGCGATGGGCCGTTTCGGTCAAATCGTCGGCCCGCTCATCGCCGGAGCGCTGCTTGGCGCCGGTTGGACCGCCGACCGCATCATGATCGTCATAGCCTGCGGAGGTCTCATCGCGGCGCTGTTCATCGCGCTGTTTCGGGCATGGTTCGTCAAGCGCGACGTGGGTGGGAACGCAATGGCGGGGACTTCTTCGGCCAAGTCGCCGCTGTCCACCTGAACGAACGGCAGCCATCGCCGGATACGCAAGCGCGGGCAATATCTGGCGGTCCCGGCAAGACTCGAACTTGCGACCTTCGGTTTAGGAAACCGCTGCTCTATCCGGCTGAGCTACGGGACCATGGCTTTGTATTATAATCGATTCTAGATTTTGGGCCGATGCGCAAAATCCGATTGCTGCCGAACTTGCTGCCAAAGCCTCATCATTTCGCGCGCCGGAATGGGTTTTATAGCAGGGCAAAAGGCGGCGTCGAGCTATTGAGGGGTCGACCAATCTGCCAGCCTGCCACGGCAACGACAGTTTCGCCGCGCCGCGATAGTCATACGTGACGCGTCACACCGTTAAATTCGCGCTTGCCCGCTCGACCGGCGCGGGCGGTTTAAGGGTAAGCGGCTCGAGCGCGGCCATCATGCTCTCGATACGCACGATCACGTCGCGCGAGAACAGGCCGACGTCGAGGTAAAGCGCCATCAACAACACGATCCGACTGGTCGAATCCGGATTGCTCACTAGGCACTCGGTCAGCGTGCGGCGAAACAGGTCGTGCGGTTCGGGCAGGTTTGACATAACCCGGTGCAACAGTTCGAGACGGCCGAGCTTGCGCCGCGAATGCTGCGCGCGTGTCTGCTGCTTGCGGCCGGAATTGCCGAGCATCGCCGCCAGACGCTGAAGACGGCCCGCATAGGCGACAGGATCATAGATGCGATCCAGAACGCTTACGTAGTCAGCGAGGATTTCCTGCCGTGGCCGCAGCGTCGCGAAGTTAAGCCCCATGGTGCACTGGTCCGCGCTCTTCACGTCCTCACGCTCGACGTGCGGATGCAGGCGGCCCTCCTTTTCGAGCCGGCGCGTGAGCTGCGTGTTCGGCAACGCGTAAAGGAGCCCCACCATGCAGACCGGGATAGCCGCCTCCTCGATAAGCTCGACCATGGCATCCGCCACCGAGTGGGCCTCGCTGTCGAAACCGATGATAAAGCCTGCGTGCACAAAAAGACCGGCCGCGTAAATCGTGTGGATGCTCTGTGCAATGTTGCGCCGCGTGTTTTGCTTTTTGCGCATCGCAATCAGCGTCGCGGTGTCGGGACTCTCGATGCCGATAAACACGCCGACGAAATTGGCGCGGTTCAACAGCGCCAGGAGCGCGGCATCGTCGGCGAGATTGATCGAGGCTTCAGTCGTGAACTCGAACGGATAGTCGTGCGCTTCGAGCCACTTTGCGAGATCCGGAAGAAACGCCTTGACGGCCTTCTTGTTGCCGATGAGGTTGTCGTCGACGAAGTCGACATGGCCGCGATAGCCCAGGCGGTAGAGCTCGTCGAGCTCCGCGAGCATCTGGGCGTTGGTCTTGGCGCGCGGCACGCGCCCGTAAAGCTCGATGATGTCGCAGAACTCGCAGGTGAACGGGCAGCCGCGAGAGAACTGCACGCCGATGTGGAGGTAATCGTCGAATTGCAGGAGATCGAAGCGGGGGATCGGCGACTTGGTTACGTCGACCTGAAATTTCTCCGCCTCGAACCGCCCTTCGCGCGCACCCGCCTCCCAGGCTTCGACGAATTTGTCGATGACCCCTTCGGCTTCGCCGAGGACAAGAAAATTCGCCGTCTGATAGAACTGCGGAGTCGAGGTGACGCTCGGCCCGCCGATAGCAACCGGCTTTCCCCGCGCCCGGCAGAGATCGACGATGTCAAGCGTGTCGCCCCCCTGCGGCAGCATGCCGCCGGTCAAGATCAGGTCGGCCCAGTCAAGGTCGTCGTCGCGCAACTCCTCGGTGTTGCGGTTGACCAGCCGGATCGACCAGGAACGCGGCAAGAGCGCGGCGACGGTGATCAGGCCCAGCGGCGGCGACGGATATTTGGCGCCGAAAATTTCGGAGGTCCGCTTGAAACTCCAAAACGTATCTGCCTCGAACCGGGGATAGATCAAAAGCGCATTGCAGGCTTTTGCATCCAATACGCGCTCCCCCCGACCGCCTACGCTCATACCCTCCACAGGGGTGCCTCCGTTCGTCCGAGAACCCCCAGATAACTTCCGAGGCGGCTTGAACACTGGCGCTTTTCCGGCCTTCCTGCAAGACTAACGTGCGGTGTGGACGGCTTGCGAGCCCCTCGGCGGCGACGAATCCGGTTCACATTCGATTGCTGACGGCACGAATGGCGAAACGCCGGTCACTGCGTTGCCGCTGCTTCCGCAGGCACCTCGTCGGTCACCACCTTGAAACCGCCAAGCGTGCACATGCCGAATGAGGTCGAAATGGCGACGTCGGTGGCGTCGCGTCCGCGCGCCATGAGGATGCGGCCGATGCGCGGCTTATTGTGGCGCGCGTCGAAGGTGTACCAGCGATCGCCGAGATAGACTTCGAACCAGGCGGAAAAGTCCATCGGATCGGGTTCGGGCGGCACGCCGATATCGCCGAGATAGCCGGTGCAATAGCGCGCCGGCACGTTCATGCAGCGGCACAACGTGATCGCCAGATGCGCGAAGTCGCGACAGACGCCGCGTCCTTCGCCATGTGTATCCCAAGCGGTCTTGGTTGGGCTGGCGTGGGCGTAGCCGAATTCGATGCGGCCGTGGACGTAATCGCAGATCGCCTGCACCAGCTTCCACCCTTTGGGCACGTTGCCGAATTTGGACCATGCGATCTTGATAAAGCGGTCGGTTTCGCAATAACGGCTGCCGAGCAGATAGACCAGCGTGTCGACCGGAAGCTCCTCCAAAGGATGCTGCTCGGCGTCAGGCGCGACGTCATCGGGCGCGCCGCTGTCCTGGATCAGGAAATCCGTGGACAGCGTGACGCGGCCTTGGGGTGCGTGGATCACGTGGCAGACATTGCCGAAGCCGTCGCGATAGGTGTTGGCGGCAAGCGCAGGATCAAGCTGCATCCGATCCGGCGTGATCAGGTCCGCGGCGCGCGAGGGATGCACGCTGAGCGTCAGGATCATCGGCGTCGGCTGCGGACATTGGTAGGAGATTTGGTAACCGGCGCGAATTTTCATCGAAAAACTCTTCGCTCGCGGCGGCCGATTTCTGCGTCATAACGTGTTTGATGCTCAGAAACGGCATAACCGTACTACAATAACGGATTACCGACGACATGCATTTCTTGGGCCATAAATTTCTTGGGCCACAAATTGCACACGTTTATTCACGAGCTTGAGCGGCGATGAATGAGACGAAGGAAAGCTTGCTGGCGGCCGACGAGCCGGCGCCGGTCACCGTTTACAACGCCGGGGGACCATCGCCGTTCATGCTCGTTGCCGATCACGCCGGCAATGCGATGCCCCGCGCGCTCGGCCGGCTCGGCATTGCCGAAGCGGAATGCCGCCGCCACATCGCCTGGGACATCGGCATTGCCGGTCTCGGCCGGCTTTTGGCGGACGCGCTTGACGCCACGCTGATCCGCCAAAACTATTCGCGCCTCGTCATCGACTGCAACCGGCCGCCGGGCGCGGCGACATCTATTCCGGACATCAGTGACCTCACGGCGATTCCCGGCAATGCGGCTTTAGGCGACGCCGACAAGGCCGCACGCGCCCGCGCGATCTTTTGGCCGTACCACGCGCGCATCGAGGCCGAGCTTGAGCGCCGGCAGCAGGCCGGCCGTGCGGCGGTGCTAATCGCCCTGCACAGTTTTACGCCGGTCTTTAAGGGCTTGGCGCGTTCCTGGCATGCCGCGCTCCTTTATAATCGCGATCCGCGGCTGGCCCGCCGACTTTTGGCGCTGCTCAAGAAAGAAAGCGGACTCATCGTCGGCGATAACGAGCCGTACTTCGTGAGCGATACGTCGGACTACACCATCCCGGTGCACGGCGAGCGCCGCCACGTACCGCATGCTTTGATCGAGATCCGCCAGGATCTGATCGCCGACGAGAAGGGCGAGCGGCAATGGGCGCAGCTCCTGGCGCGCCTCTTGCCGGAAGCGTATGCGAGTTTGACAGCTTGACGGTCCATGCCGCTTGGCGCGGATTAGCGGTTGGGCGCAAGGGTCGCTACATAAGATAAAAAGGCGTCCTTTGCCGTGAAGCCGAATGTCCCTGGGAGGAATCGATGGCCAAGCTCACCCAAAGCTACGTGCACGGCGGCTCGGTCACGCCGCTCATCGGCGACACAATCGGCGTCCATTTCGACAAGGCGGCGGAACGGTGGAACGAGCGCGACGCGCTGATCGTGCGCCAGCAACGTATCAGCTGGAGCTACGGCGAGCTCAAAGCCAAAGTCGACGCCTTTGCCGCGGGCCTGCTCGCGCTCGGGCTTGCGCCCGGCGACCGCGTCGGCATCTGGTCACCGAACAACGCCGAATGGGTCATCACGCAATTGGCCACCGCCAAGGCCGGGCTCATCCTCGTCAACATCAATCCCGCCTACCGGCTGTCCGAGCTCGATTACGCGCTCAACAAAGTCGGCTGCAAGGCGCTGGTCACCGCCGACTCGTTCAAGACCAGCGATTATGTCGGCATGCTGCGCGAGCTTGCGCCCGAAATAGACCGCTGCGCGCCCAGCAAATTGCAAGCCAAGCGGCTGCCCGCCCTGACGACGCTCATCCGCATTGGCGAGGGCGAAAAACGCGGCTTCTTGCGCTTCGATGCCGTGCTCGACATGGGCGGCGACCGCCATCGCGCGCAGCTAGCGGAATTGGCGTCGAAGCTGCAATTCGACGATCCCATCAACATCCAGTTCACCAGCGGCACCACCGGCACGCCCAAAGGCGCGACGCTGACCCATCACAATATCCTCAATAACGGCTATTTCATCGGCGAAGCGCAACGCCTGACCGATCGCGACCGCGTCTGCATTCCGGTGCCGCTCTATCATTGTTTCGGCATGGTGCTCGGCAACCTTGCCTGCATCACCCACGGCGCCGCCATGGTGTATCCCTCGGAGGGATTTGATCCGCTGATCACGCTCGAGACCGTCGAGGCGGAGCGCTGCACCGCGCTCTATGGCGTGCCCACCATGTTCATCGCCGAGCTCGGCCATCCCGAGTTCAAGCGCTTCGATCTTTCCTCGCTGCGTACCGGCATCATGGCCGGCTCGCCCTGCCCGATCGAGGTGATGAAACGCTGTATCGGCGAAATGAATATGCGCGATGTCACCATCGCCTACGGCATGACCGAGACCAGCCCGGTGAGCACGCAAACTTCGCACGACGATCCGCTTGAGCGCCGCGTCGGCACCGTGGGCCGCATCCACCCCCATGTCGAAATCAAGATCGTCGATACCGACGGCCGCATCGTGCCGCCGGGCACGCCGGGCGAATTGTGCACGCGCGGCTATTCGGTGATGCTCGGCTATTGGGGCGACGAGGAGAGAACGGCGGAAGCCGTCGATCGCGCCGGCTGGATGCATACCGGCGACCTCGCCACACTCGACGATGACGGCTATTGCAACATCGTCGGCCGGATCAAGGACATGGTGATCCGCGGCGGCGAGAACGTCTATCCGCGCGAAGTCGAGGAATATTTGTTTCGCCACCCCAAGATCGAAACGGTCCAGGTGGTGGGCGTGCCCGACCTGAAATACGGCGAAGAGCTATGCGCCTGGATCAAGCTCAAGCCCGGTGCCACCGCGAGCGCCGACGAGATCCAAAGCTTCTGCAAGGGTCAGATCGCGCATTACAAGATTCCGCGTTACATCAAATTCGTCGATGCCTTCCCCATGACCGTCACCGGCAAGGTGCAAAAGTTCATCATGCGCGAAGCGACGGTCAAGGAGCTGGGCCTGAGCGAGCAAAAGACGGCATAACGCGATCCGATCGCTGATCGAGGCCTAGGCAGCGTCGTCGATTATCCCTTCCAGCTCGACATAGACGCACTCGCCAAGCGCCGCGTGATGTCCCTCCCCGGACGCCAATAACGCGTGCGCCTCTTCGACGGTTTCGGCCTCGACCCACCATTGCTCCGCGCGGGTAACGAGCATGGTCGCGTGGAAGGTCTTGAGCTTTGGCCGTGGTCTGAGCTTTTGCGCGGTCATTTCGGGTTCGGGATGCGAATCGTTTTAGGCAATTATTTTACCCTAAAGACACCCGCCCGAACAGACCGGGAACGTGCGGTCTCGCCCGCCTCCACTGAGGTTCCGGAACAGGCTATCATGCACTTTCGTTGTTCAATCTTGCTTGAGGAGTGGATCGTGGCCCCGCGCGCGTATTGGAAAGGCTATTTACGGCTCTCGCTGGTTTCCTGTCCGATCGCGCTCTACCCGGCGACCTCGGAGCGCGAAAAGGTCAGTTTCAATCAGATCAATCGCGAGACCGGCCATCGCATTCGCTATCGCAAGGTCGATTCCGAGAGCGGCGAGGAAGTGCCGTCGGATCAGATCATCAAGGGTTACGAAGTCGCCAAAGGCGAATACGTCGAGATCAGCGACGAAGAGCTCGAGTCGATCGCGCTCGAGGGCACGAAGACCATCGAGATCGACGAATTCGTGCCCCGTAACGAGATCGACGAACTTTACAACATCCGCCCTTATTACATCGCGCCCGACGGCAAAGTGGGCCAGGACGCCTTCGTCGTCATCCGCAACATCATCGAGCAGATGAAAATGGTTGCGATCGGCCGCGTGGTGCTCACCAGCCGCGAGCACGTCATCGCCATCGTGCCGCGCGGCAAGGGGCTCATGGGCACGCTGCTGCGCTTCCCTTACGAGGTGCGGGATTCGGGCGAGTATTTCGACGACATTCCGAACGTCAAGCTCACCAAGGACATGATGGACTTAGCGCGGCACATCGTTGAGACAAAAAGCGGGCATTTCAGGCCGCAAGCCTTCGAAGACCATTACGAGCATGCGCTCAAGCAATTGATCGAGAAAAAGGCCAAGGGCGAAAAGATCGAAGTCCCGAAGGAGCGCCCGACCGGTAAGGTGATCAACCTCATGGACGCGTTGCGCCGTTCGGTGCAGGCGGAGAGCGGCGGCCAGACCTCGCGCGCGACCGGCAAAAAGGGCCGCAAGAAGATCGAGGGGCAAAAGGAAATGCTGCTGCCGATTCCAGGCAAAAAGACAGCGCGCGAAGAGCACGGAAAAACGACCCGAGCCACCGGAAAACACCGGAAGGCCGGCTAAGCGGCCGCGCCTTCGCGCGCATCCGCTCCCGCCGCAGTACTGCCGTATTCCGGCCTTTCGCTCGGAACTTATGAGCGGGTGGAATGGGGTGCCGGCAGCGGTGCTTGCAACCGGGTTTGCCGCTATAAATTGCTGCTTCTCCGCCGCGGCGGAAGAACCGCCGCAGCCGGCGTTTCCTTACGCCGGAGCGATCATTGCGCGCGGCATCGCCAGCCGCTTCATCGACGGCCGCACCTTCATCCTCGATGACGGCCGCGAGGTCCGCTGGGCCGCGATCGAAGTACCGCCGCTGCCGTACCGCAGGAACCCGGCACAGCGCCGGGCGGCGCCGCGGCGCGGGATGCGCTTGCCGGACTGCTCGCGGGCAGCGAAGGCGTGCTGCGGCAGGCCGAGCCGCAAAAAGCCGACCGCTACGGACGCGTCGTGGCGTATACCTTTACCGCACGCGACGGCGTCGAACGCTCGGTGCAGGCGGATTTGATCGCGGCTGGGCCTGCCCGCGTCGCGGCGCGGGCGGGAAACCGGGCGTGCGCAGTGGAACTCCTGAGCCCGGAAAACACCGCGCGGCGCGCCAAGCTTGGCCCTTGGGCCAGTTCGTATTATGACTCGCTCGACGCCGATAACCCCGCCGATGTGCTGGCCGAGCAAGGCCATTTTGCGCTGGTCGAGGGTAAGGTGGTTTCGGTGCGCGAGAGCGGGGCGACCATCTACGTGAATTTCGGGCGGCGGTGGAGCAAGGACTTCACTGTTACGATCCTGAAGCGAAATACGCGTAACTTCACGGCGGCGGGTCTTGAACCAAAGACGCTCGCCGGCGGCGCGTCCGGGTACGCGGATGGATCGAGGAACGCGGCGGGCCTTGGATCGAGGCGGCGCGCCCGGAGCAGATAGAGCTCACCGATCGGCAATGAATGGACGGGTGAGGCGGTGATCGATTTGCGGATCATTTTGCGGATCATGGGGCCGGCAAAGCTTCGGCTTGTGCACGCCGCCTTCGCGGCGCTGGCCCTGACGCTCGGCTTGGCGCTGGCCGCCTGCACGGCCTCCCCTCCCGTCGTCGAGCCGCTAGCCGCGCTGCCCGCTCCGGCGAAGCCCGCCGAAGCGACGGATATGTCGCCTGCGGTGCTGCGCGAGCATCAACGCATCCTCGCCACCTATGGCGGGGTTTACAACGATCCCAAGCTGCAAGGCATGATCGAGCAGACCGTCGAACGCCTGGTGGCAGCGTCCGAGCGGCCCGACCTGCACTACAAGGTCACCATGCTCAATTCGCAGTCGATCAACGCCTTCGCCTTGCCCGGCGGACAGCTGTACGTGACTCGCGGCCTGGTCGCGCTCGCCAATGACGAATCCGAACTCGCGTCCGTGCTCGCGCACGAGATGGGACACGTGATCGCGCGCCATGCCGCCGTTCGCGAGGAGCAGGCAAAGCAGGCCGCCCTGGTGGGACGCGTGGTCAGCGACGTCATCAGCGACCCGGAAGTGGGAGCGCTCGCGCTCGCCAAATCGAAGCTCGCGCTGGCGAGCTTCTCGCGTGCGCAGGAATTCGAGGCGGACGCCATCGGCATCGGCATAGCCGCGCGCGCCGGCTACGATCCCTATGGCGCGGTGCGCTTCCTTAGCTCGATGGAGCACAATTCCGAACTCAAGCCGCAGCAGAGCGGCGGCGCCATCGATCCGCGCGCGCCGGATTTCCTATCCTCGCATCCGGCAACCCCGGAGCGGATCTCCAACGCGACCGCCAATGCCCGCCAATATAGTGGCCCGTCTGCCGCGGCTACCGCCATCGCCGGCACGGTCGGTGTGCGCGACAGGGTCGCCTATCTCTCCGGCATCGACGGCATCGTGTTCGGCGAGGATCCGAGCGAAGGCTTTGTCCGCGGACGCCGCTTCCTGCATCCGCGTCTGGGCTTCACCTTTACCGCCCCTGATGGCTTCACACTCGACAACACGGCGCAAGCGGTGCTCGGCGTCAAGCATGGCGGCGGCCAGGCGCTCCGCCTCGACGTCGTGCGCGTACCTTCGGAGCAGGCGCTTGCCGGTTATCTGACCTCCGGCTGGATCGAGAATATCGATCCCAGCACGGTAGAGGACGTCACCGTCAATGGCTTTCCCGGCGCAACCGCCGCCGCCAAAGGCGATCAATGGGACTTCCGCCTCTACGCCATTCGCTTCGGCAGCGACGTTTACCGCTTCATCTTCGCCACCAAGCATCGCGCGCCCGAGAGCGACCGCATCTTTCGCGAGTCGGTCGGCACGTTCCGCCGCATGAGCCTGGCAGAAATCGAAGCTGCGAAGCCGCTACGCCTGCAAGTGGTGACCGTCGGCACCGGCGATACGGCCGAGAAGCTGGCGAGCCGGATGGCGGTCGCCGACCGCCAGCTGGAGCGCTTTCGCGTGCTCAACGGGCTTGAACCGGGCGAGAAGCTGAAGTCGGGCAACGAGGTCAAGATCGTCGTCGAATAGCGCCGCAGCATGCGACATGACCGATCCGATCGACTCACCAAAACCGTTATTGAGAAGCGATCCGCGATTTGTCGAGACCGCAGGTTTCGACTATTCAGGATCGACGTAAAGGGAGGAAATCAATGGCCTATATATTCAAGGAAACCGAACTGCCGTCCTTGATCTCGGTCGTGCCGGGCCGCGAACGCATCTTCTTTGTCAATCAAGAACTCGCCGGCATCGACGACATGCTCGCTGGCGTCATGCATTACAAGAAGGGTGCGGCATCTCCCCTGCACTTGCACAAGAATTGCGAGCATTTCTATTTCATCATCAACGGCAAGGCGACGGTGGAATCCGACGAAGGAACCCGCGCGGTTGGACCCGGCGATATGATTTTCATTCCGGCCGAAGAGAAGCACCGCCTGCGTGCCACCGAGCCACTGTTTTATTTTGAATTTCAAGCGCCCAATCGCTTCAAGACCACGATCCTCGAAGGCACCGATGCCGACTTGCGCTGGGAGCGCAAGGATGGCCGCGTCTGGGTCCAGACCTGAGCTGGCCTCGAGGAGATAGGAGAAGAATCATGCCGCTCACATTCATCGATACCAATCGCCTTCCCAAAAAGGCTTCGACGGGACGTGGCGAAGTCGTCGAAGTGCTCAACAACGCCCTGTGCGGGGCTCGTAACGTGCATGGCTCGGTACGCTTGCTCAAATCCGGCGAAACGTTCGAGCCCGAAGCGACCGGCAGGCACCAGCTCATTTATCTGATGGACGGGAAAGGGCGCATCCGACTCGACAATCGCGACTACGACGTCGAGAAGGGCGCCGGGGTCTATCTCGGGCCTGCCGAGACCGCCGCAATCCGTGCAGCGGATGGAGCCCCACTCAAGCTCTTTCACCTGATCGTGCCGCAGATACCGAAGTAGGAGAAGCTCAAAAATTAATGGCCCGCTTGGCCACCGCCAGCGCCGCTTCCTTCACCGCTTCGCTCAGCGTCGGATGGGCATGGCAGGTGCGGGCGATGTCTTCCGCCGAAGCGCCGAACTCCATGGCGATGGCAGCTTCGGCGATGAGGGCTTCGGCGTCGGGTCCAAGGATGTGCACGCCGAGCACGCGATCGGTCTTGGCGTCGGCTAGTATCTTGACGAAGCCGTCGGTCGCGAGATTGGCCCGCGCGCGGCTGTTGGCGGTGAAGGGAAATTTGCCGACATTGTAGGCGACGCCGGCAGCTTTCAGCTCCTCCTCGGTCTTGCCGACCGCGGCGATCTCCGGCGAGGTGTAGACGACGTTCGGGATCACCTCGTAGTTCACATGCCCGGCCTGCCCGGCAATGATTTCCGCCGCAGCAACGCCTTCCTCCTCACCCTTATGGGCGAGCATGGGGCCTGCGATGACGTCGCCGATGGCGTAGATGCCGGCGACATTTGTGCGGAAATGCGGATCGACGACGACGCGGCCGCGATTGTCTTTTTTCACGCCGGCCGCTTCGAGGCCGAGGCCCTCGGTGTAAGGCACGCGCCCGATCGCCACCAGGACGATGTCAGCCTCGATGGTCTCCGCTGGCCCGCCGGCAGCGGGCTCGACCTTGACCTTGAGCGTCTTGCCGGAAGCGTCGATCGCGGTGACCTTGGAGGATAATTTGAACGCGATGCCCTGCTTTTGCTGGAGGCGGTGGAACTGCCGCGCCACCTCGCTGTCGATGCCGGGCAGGATGTGATCGAGGAATTCGACGATCGTCACCTGCGCGCCGAGCCGTCGCCACACTGAACCAAGTTCGAGACCGATAATACCGGCGCCGACGACGAGGAGCTTTTCTGGCACCTTGGCAAGTTCGAGCGCGCCGGTCGACGACACAATGCGCTTTTCGTCGATGTCGATGCCGTTCAATCGGGCAACGTCCGAGCCGGTGGCAATGACGATGTTCTTTGTTTCCAGCGTCTGCGTCTTGCCGTCCGTGCCTTTCACTTCGACCTTGCCCGGGACGACGATACGGCCGGCACCGTGAAACGCTTCGATCTTGTTCTTCTTGAACAGGAAATCGACGCCCTTCACGTTGCCGTCGACGTTCTGCTCCTTGTATGTGAGCAACGCGGCAAGATCGACGCTCGGCTTGCCGACCTTGATCCCCATTTGCGCAAAACTGTGGCCGGCCTCTTCGTAAAGCTCGGAAGCGTGCAGCAAGGCCTTCGAAGGGATGCAGCCGACGTTGAGGCAGGTGCCGCCGAAGGTGGAGCGCCTCTCTACGACAGCGGTCTTTAGGCCAAGCTGCGCTGCGCGAATGGCGCAGACATAACCGCCGGGGCCGGTGCCGATGACAATGAGGTCGTAGGGCATGGACTACAAATCCAGCACCAGCCGCGCCGGCTCCTCCAACGATTCCTTCACCCGCACCAGGAACGTCACCGCCTCGCGACCGTCGACGATGCGGTGATCGTAGGAGAGCGCCAGATACATCATCGGCCGCACCTCGACCTTGCCGGCGACCGCCATCGGCCGCTCCTGAATCTTGTGCATGCCGAGGATGCCCGATTGCGGCGCGTTGAGGATCGGCGTCGACATCAGCGAGCCGTAGACGCCGCCATTGGTGATGCTGAACGTGCCGCCCTGCAATTCGTCGATCTTGAGCGTGCCGTCGCGGGCGCGGCGGCCGAAATCGGCGATCGCCTTATCGATCTCGGCGATTGATTTTAAGTCGCAGTCGCGCACCACCGGCACGACCAGGCCGCGCTCGGTGCCGACGGCGATACCGATATGATAGTAGTTCTTGTAGATGATGTCGGCGCCGTCGATTTCGGCGTTGACGGCGGGGATTTCCTTGAGCGCCTGCACGCAGGCGCGCACGAAAAAACCCATGAAGCCGAGCTTAACGCCGTGCTTCTTCTCGAACAGCTCGCGATACTGGCCGCGCAGCGCCATGACGTGGGTCATGTCGACCTCGTTGAAGGTCGTGAGCATGGCGGCGGTGTTCTGCGCATCCTTGAGCCGCCGCGCGATGGTCTGCCGCAGCCGGGTCATGCGCACCCGCTCCTCGCGCGCGGCGTCATCGGCCGGCGAAGGCGCGCGCACATGGACGGCGGCAGCGGGCGCGGCGACCGGCGTCGGTTGCGCGGCGGCGCGCTCGATAGCGGCAAGCATGTCGCCCTTGGTGACGCGGCCGTCCTTGCCGGTGCCGGGCAATGCTGAGGGATCCACGCCGGTCTCCGCCGCGATCTTGCGCACCGACGGCGCCAACGGCCCATCGGCCGCTGGAGCGGCCGCGGGCCTTGCCGGCGCAGGTTGTGGCGCGGGCCGCGGCGCGGCTTCCGCGGGCTTCGCCTGCGGTTTTGCCGGCGCCGCGCCGGGACCTTCCTTGATCGCGCCAAGAAGCGCGCCGACGGCGACCGTATCTCCGTCTTTCACCGCGACGTCGGTGAGCACGCCGGCGGCCGGCGCCGGCACCTCGATCGTGACCTTGTCGGTTTCAAGCTCAACCAGCGGCTCGTCGACGGCGACCGTGTCGCCCGCTTTCTTGAACCACTTGCCGATGGTCGCTTCGGTCACCGACTCGC
>Ga0302326_10007757_pt1 | contig 23794 bp, 19 predicted proteins | sample Palsa_T0_3_FD_202264 | JGI IMG/M metagenome (GOLD analysis project Ga0302326, IMG submission 202264) | Peat permafrost microbial communities from Stordalen Mire near Abisko, Sweden - Palsa_T0_3 | ecosystem: Environmental > Terrestrial > Soil > Palsa > Peat permafrost | place: Sweden: Abisko... | reverse complement strand
TCACTCTGACATTCCGTGACATTCAAGGCGGTTTTATCATTGCTCTGTTATATATCTGGATTCGCTATATTGAGATGGTGGTACGGGGCGATGTACAGGCTTATCCAGAAGATATTGCGGCACGACGAATCAACTATACCTGTTCGATCTATCGCTTTGTCTTGGATCCTTCCCGTCAATTCATTACCAAATGGTCGAAGGCGACAGGCTGTTTCCCGAAATCGATCCCGATTGGTAACACGTTTAATTTCGGGGATCGGGAGAATTTTATTCGCAGTGCTGCACAATATTCTGTGCCGTTCGTTGCGAATAAAGTAGAAATCATGGATCCGATCATCTTTCGCGATTTCAATACCATCTCGAAACGCTTTGCCCCGGATATTCTATCGGGCACACCAGCCACTATGGTGCCAGAACATAATTTTACCGGATTGCCTTATATCGATACCATTGGCGGATTCAATCGGTTGAATTTCTTAGCAACCAAACTCCAACTGGCAAATCCGCTTGATATCTCTTGGCAAGACATTAAAACGCAACTGCGGAATCTTGCCAATAATACGATGCCGTCTGTCAGTGACCAACAAGCACCGAATTTTCTGAATGACACCGTTTTTGTCTAAGAGGATTATCGCGCATGTTTGACGATCAATCACTACCCGCCGCGATCCTGAAAAATCCGGCTGCCGTTCAGAGCAAAGTACTGACGAATTTTGAAAATCTCCTCAACGGCACGATCACAGTGGCCGATCCAAACAATTCCTTCAATCTCCTGCTTGAAGCCAGTGCCTCAATCAACGCACAAACCGTGCGCTATATGGAGAGTCAATTCGAATCTCAGTATGTGGTACGAGCAACAACCTCAGCCCAACTCTATAACCACATGTCTGATTTTGATTTTCTGCAGTTGGTGGCATCACCCTCTGGTACCACGCTGAACCTAACCTTCGATAATGATTATCTCACTGCCAATGCTGTCTCTTATGATGACACCTTCAACCGTGTTGTCATTCCCATCGGCACGCAATTCTTTGTCGGCCCCTTGATCTTTGGTATCTACTATCCGATCAATATCAATATCAATAAAGTCAATAACAATATCAATGTGTTGTGGGATACCACTACACTCAGTCCGTTAGCAACACTGTCGACGAATATCGTACCGTTTGTCCAATTTAGTACCAGTGGGTTAAACCTCATCACGCTGACGATTCCCGTGGCACAATTCAATCTCACCACGGGTCTCTATCAGGTGGTTGCCCAACAAGGCTTTATCAAGAATATCGCCTATACCGATCAATTCTATGCGGCTCGGGTCTTCACCAATCTTCCCGTTGGTGGCACAACAGAATTAGCTATCACCCTGTCAGAGACCGTTTATGATCCAACGTCACCCACCGCCAAGATCAACATCCAAAATGATACCAATATTGTCACGGTTACCATTCCACAGATTTATTTCACCAATGGTCAGATCGGTAATCAAGTCACGGTCTATCTCTATACCACCAAAGGTGCTATCACACTGGATCTGACCAGTGTGGAATTGACCAAATGTAACGTGAGTTTTAATCTGACAGCACCTGGTGTCACAGCGTTTTCTTCGATTTTAGCAAATCCCGCAACGATCGCACTCACCCCGGCCGATACAGTTATCACCGGTGGTTCATCATCGTTGACCTTCACGCAATTGCGAAACCTGATCGTCAATGGCGGCCTTTATACCGGTGTGCCCATCACACCAGCGGAGTTGACCACGTTTGCTGCCAAACAAGGGTTTGCTCTGACCAAATATATTGATAATGTCACTGATCGTATTTATTATGCCAGTAACACGATCACCGGTGGACAAAATGGCTTTATTATGGTGACGATGGGCACCATCGCCTTACTCCCAGCAACGATTGCGCAAACGTCCAGTATACTGGCCTTCCCATCAGACGATGCCATCACCATCCTGCCGACAACACGCTATGCCTATAACAGTCAGACGGGTCTTTGTACCCCATTGACCGATACTCAAGTCACCGTGTTGAACCAAATGACACCGGCTGTGCTTGCTGCAACACTGAATGCAAACACCTATACCAAATGCCCGTTCCATATTGTGACTTATACCGCATCTCAGTTCCCATTGAGCAAAAGCTTTAATTTGATGAACCCGGCGGTGACAACGATCAACTTTGTTTCTGACAATGTTCTGCTGACACCACAAATGTCGGTGGTGAGTGCGACCATTATTCATAACAACAATGGCACCGGGGGTTACACCCTGCGGTTGGGTGTCACCAAGACGCCAGCGATGATTGCGATTGCTGAGTCGAACATCACGGTGTATCTGGCAACCACGGATAGTGACAACAATACACTCTATGGGATTGCCACCCTAACGGGGACGGTCAGTGGACTCTTTATCTACGAGTTGGTCATTCCGACAACCTATTATCTCTCGCAGCAAGATACCTTCCGTTCGACTATGGCAATTGTCGGTGGTAGTACGACAGCCATTGTTGATATCCCCCTGGCATCAACTTTTACCGTTACGTTCCTGTTAACCCCCAGTCTTTATCCGAGTGTCGAACAAGACGTCGATTTGGTGAATGGGATTCCCACACCCTATAATCAATTGTTGGGGATTTCCCAACAGACGCTTGCTTGTGTCTTTGGTGTCGATCTCACCGATCAAGTCTACAACATCACCAATGCAACATTCGCCTCGACACTCTATGCGACCTACCCCGCCAATGTCTATGCGACCTACCCGAATGATGTCTATCAGGTGAATGCCCAAGGCGGTTTGGTTTACACCATTGTCAGCAGTGAAACTGTGTCCGGTAATGGTCCAACCCCATCAGTGGTTGATGATATCACCTATTATCTCAATAACTATCCTATCCTCGCACCCACGGGTTATCTCGTTGCTCTGGAAGACTTCGTCTGGGGTAACTATCTTGAACTGAACAAGCTCCACAGTGCCGGGGATCAGATCCTTGATGCCAATGGCAATCCCATCATTCAATATGCTGCAGGCTCGATTCAACTCGACGCCAATGGGAATCCCATCGTCATTACCACCGAAGCCTTGCAATATTACGTGAAAAGCATTATGTTTGATCTGCGGCTGTTTTATAGTCAAAACACCGTTGATGTGGCCTTTGTGCAAAATCTGACGAGCACACTCCAATCTTATTTCAACACCATCGCCACGATTGAAAGCAGTCTGCTCGAACAAACCCAATTGTATTATGTACCCAACAACACCATGGGCACAGCAACCTTCAGTGTTGGTAATAACACACCCATCGTGCTCGATCTTGGATTTAGTTTCAACTTTGTTATCTATGTCACCCAAGCCACACTGACCAATGAGACATTACTTGCTTCAATTACCACGGATATCACGACCATTGTGCAGCAAGAGATGACCAATTCGGTGATTTCCCTGACAGACATCGCGAACAATGCAAAGACCCAACTGTCTGATAGTGTTATCAGCATTGATGTGGATGGCATTGATGGCAATCTTGCCTTACAAACGGTGATTGTACCTGCAGGGATCACCACGCCGATCGTCGGTCAACAATTGATTTACGATGTTGACAATAATGCCTTGAGTCTTCAGTCTAATATCACGATATCCTATCGTCTAGCGGCATAGTCAAGAGAGATTCGCCCACTGGGCGAATCTCTCTTCTCACCTATCAAGCCGCAATAGCAAATTTGGTGGTGAGTTTGTCCACCAACATCGTGGTGATCGCCAAACACGTTGCTTTGGCAACATCAACCGGTGTGATGGTGGTATTGTCTTGCATCAAGGCGAGGAGTTGTTTGTTGATTGCTCTGTAGAGCGTTGTCATAAAGGGATCATTTTCCATTCCAAGCAGATATTCCAAAGCGATATCATCAAGCGGTTTGGTCAGGAGTGTTGCGAGCGCTCTATTGCGTTCATGCCGATGGATGATTGCAAACGAGGTGTCATAGTGACCCGTCTTGATGGCGTTTTGATAATGCACATCAAGAGTATAGACCAGAGCATCTTGCAAGGCTTGTGTCTTCTGGGCTGCAGCCAGTGCCGCGAGACGTTTGGTATTGCGTTGCACAGTTTCCTGCGCACGGGGATAGAGTATGTGAATCGCATTGGCACTGACACCATCAGACGGCATCGTCATCGAATCATTGATCTGCATATAGGCGAGATAGGTGTGCACCATCGCTTCGGTACCCGATGTTGCACAGAACTGTTGCATAACAGTCTCTTGCACAACACCGGGTGCCAGCAACAAGCGATCTTGTAGCACTGACTCTTTGGGATAAATCATTGCCGCCCGCAACAATTGGATATTGCCGAGGACAACGTCGATATTGGTCATCACGTGTGTGGTTGGTATCTGCGTCGCACTATTGATCTTGCTCATTGCGGTGGTGTTGATCAAGCGGAGGAGATCTTCCACCGCATCGATTTTGTCGGTAACGGCAATCACCGCCGCAGAGAGGGTTTGTCCCTTCAACGCTTCAGCCGCCGATACGGCGAATTGACGATAACCCCTGGGTAACAGAATAGCATCCAGAGCTACTTTTTGGTATGACAACAACAATGTTCTTGCTGCAACATCATCGATCTCGGTGGTTGCTGCCGCGGTTATGGCTGCTTCCAACAACAGACGTACCTGAGATTCATCCGTGATTGTACTGACAGTACCGAATGGTATGACTTGAAGGATGTTACTCGTGTCATAATACTGCGCAGTATCCCGCTTGAAGCAGGGTACATGATCCTTGGCGAACAACATCGCTGCTGTGCGATACTGCGGATGATTCAGCTTTCCCCAACTGAAGTGACGGAGTTGGGATACACCACCGTCCTGCATCTCTGGTGGTAAAGCGTTTTGAATCGACAGACTTATCTGTTTGGCGTGCGCCGGTAATATTTGCCGAAGCTGATAGAGGGGTGATGTTGTCATCCCAGCAATGCCGTCTGACAATTCATTCATTGTCTCACCAACGATGGGATCATTGTCACGCAGTGTCACATACTGTTGTTCAAGCGAAGCTTGATCCGTGATACCCGAGAGCAGACACCGATCCAGCAGACGCGAGACGCAAAGACCCAGATCATTATTCGCTGCAAATTGCAGCGTGTCATTGGGAAGTGTTGTTGTCACCAGCGCTTCGAGGGCTGCGATCGGGAGTGAAGAGGACACACTGGGCAGTTTTGTCAATACCCTTGTCAAGAGGTCTTTGGTGATATATGTGGTAACCGAACCATTCAATGTCATAACACGACCTCATAGAAACGATGATTGGGAATTCTATAGAATGGCTGCATGATAGATCAATTGTTGGGCACCACACGCGTGACTGGAATGAATTGTGAGATCATTCTAGCAGGAATCGTGTTGCCGAGTGTCGCACCCCAATAAAACGGACTCATCTTTGTGCTGGCGACTTGACCCAAGAGATAAGTTGCTTTGCGTCGGAGATTACGCAGCCAACCAATCCGATCGGCGAGTCCCATCCCTGACAGAGTCATCAGATACTCTTGGAAGGTACTATTGGCGGTAAACACTTGCATCAGAGCTTCCCAGGTACTACCCGATCCAATGGCAACATACATCGCCGGCGATAGATCTTTGATCTCGAAGCTGATATCAAGACAGGTTGGCAGGCGCGTTGTGCTCCAACCAAATTGATCCGCACCCCGTTTGATCGTGATGTGACTGATCATGCCGAGAGGAACCGCGAACATGCCACGACAATACGCCCGACAGACAAAAGGTGCAGTATAGGCGGACTGTCCAATGGCGCGTGGTAATCCACCGGCAAGTAATAATGCCAAGGGTATATAGAGATTTTGCAGAATGGAATAGGGGTCTCCATAGGGCGATCGCAGACTGACGTTGAAGGTATAGTTTTTCGACGTACTACTACTCTTCCAGACATCGGGAAAGTCAATAAGACCATTACCAGCCAGAATGTTTTCAAAGGTTGCTGCAAGACCCATGGTATCAGCGGCACCACTGAGAATACCACCCACGCCTTTGATGACGGCATCGAGTCCAGCGATACCGGTATTACCTTGAGCCAGATTGAAATTCATATCACGGGCTGATTGCGCTTTGGCATTGATCTGTTGCGCAATACTCGATTCACCGGTTTCATTGGTAAACGATTCGCTGGTATCGACACCTTTCTCGATGCGAAAACCAACATACAAACTGGCATCGTAAAATGTAGCCTTAAACTGACTGATGGTGGTGCTCAGAAAATTACCAGCAAGTGTTGAGACATCAACGATCGGTGAGGTGTCGGTAGACGTTGCCAATAGTACTGTATCACTATTGGGGACACTTGTTGGATTAAAGTCTGCCGACATGTATTTGTATTTCTTCAACATGATTCTGTAGATATCAAAGCCATAGTCTTGAAACATCTCTGGAAGACCAACGGTGGAAGCCCCATTGTTGGTGGCAAGGGATGCTGCGGCTTGTTCATCTGCCGATAGATTCTGTCCAGTATTGCCGGTCACCGCCTGGGATGAACCGGTCGGTGCCAACACCGTATCGTAACTGAGACCCATGTTGACTGTTAAATGAATCATCATCGAGTTCACCGCCCGATAATAGAGTGGCATCGCTGATTGAAAATCATAGTATTTCGTGATCGGAGTGCTGCCGATATTGTTTAAGATATTGTTGATAAAGATCAGCGGAAGCACCGGTAACGTCACAAACGTACCGATGGCTTCACCGACTAAGTAGGTCAGGTTCCCTGCCGTATTATTGACACCGTTGTTCATCAACCTGGCAAGATCACCTAAGATCGCATTGCTGTAGAAACTTGCCAGATTGTTGAATTGCGGCACACCAAACGTCATATACATGACCTGTTGTTGGTCATCATAGGTTTCGCTATAGACCCGACCCATCCCACTCAACCCACTGGTATCTTTTGGATTTGTCGATAGAAACGGATGTTCGGCAACATCATCGGTTTCATTGAATTGCGGATAACAGTTGATCGCGTCATTACCGCCGAGCGATGAATCGCGGGCTTTACCGCGGGAGAAATATGATGGAATTCCATTCCAGAGATCACCGATATCGGCTAAGATCTGTTGCATCGCCTCTGAGCTCACCGGAGAGCCGAACGCCGCTGTTCCGCCATCCGGGTTACCCGTCGGACCATCATTCATCGTGTTATAAAGTAGAATGTCACGCCATGAACTGAAATCACCCTGCGGACCCAATTGTACCGAAAAGATGCTTTGGATGAACCCATCGGTGTCTCTTGTCATGACGGTGACTCCAAGTTATTCATAAAACATAGCGAACAGAATCGATCATATCGCATAACGCGGTTCGCGTTTCTTGCTGACATCAAGACCGATGTCTGTTTTGTCTTTCTTATCCGGTGGTTTTGGTGCATTGATCGTTGGCGCAATCACGGTATGGCCACCAGGATTAGACGCGGCTGTTTTAAGATTGGCATTCATATCGGCAAAAATACCGTTATCACCATGAGCATCCTTCATATGACTATGCAGATCACGAAGGGTATTGTGAATCCCACCCAACGTGGTCAATGCCATTTGTGCTGCATTGGCTGAGACTTTGCTATTCGCCAACAGTTCCGGATGAGCCAGAATCTGCGGTGGTGGCATTTGTGTACGTTGGGTGCTTTCCATCTGTAGACGAGCATAGTCGGTACTGCGACGATTGAAGTCAGCTGCAACCACATTGGAATCACGGATCGGATTGATCACACTTTGGTCTGGACCCGTGGTGGATGGATGAAACGCGGCTTGTTGTATAGACGGATTATAGCCTGGCGAAGCCCCGATGGGCGTGCGTTGCATGGTTGGTTGCGGTGTTGACGTTGGTGTCACATCTGGAGACGGTGAAGCGGCACCTGTTGTACTTACTGGTGTTGTTGCACCTGCAGCTTGTTGCACTTGATCGCTGGATCCGCTAACCGTTGGTGATGAACCGGGTGTTCCATCGGCTGGAGGCGGTGTAGTACTGGAGGCAACTTGTGTTGATCCAGCAGTTACTGGATCTTTTGCACGAGATGCAATAACAGAACCTACCTTATCATGGTAATTTGGATCCGTCGCATATCCTGATTTTTGCAAGGCAGCGAGACCTTCCTCATGTGTCTTCGCATTGATCAGACCTTTGTAGCGAGGATTTTTTGCTAGGAAATCAATATAACCGGATGCAGAATCAGCTTTGCCATCAAACGCTGCAAAGTTTTGATTCATCGAAACAGTCTTACCATTGATAACTTCAGTTGTACCAGCAGATACACCACCTTTACCAACACCGCCGCCAGTTTTAATTCCGAAGTAATTATTACCGACAACATGCTTTCCATAGCCAGTTTCGATGGATGACTGAGCAGCGCCAATATCGGCAACGACACCAGGATTGGGTAACCCCTTTTTTACAGCGGCATCGTATAGATCTTTTCGTGTAGAGGCATAAAACTCTGCACTACTTTGGTTCGTTTTTTGTGGTACACCAGGAGACTTAGCACCAATGCCAGGTGTCAGCGACATCCGTGTTGCCGCTGTCGTCTCTGCCATGGTTCGCGATGTCACTGGTGCAGTAACACCATTATTATTGGCAGGCGGTCGCATACCAAGACGACTGGGTATATTACCATCGGGTGATGCTGCGATACCACCTGGCGATGGCGGCGATGTGTCAGCAGGATCCACCGCTGTGGCTCTGGTTGTTTGTGCCATCGTCATCGACGTTGGGGCACCTGGGATGTTGCTATTGGCAGGTGGTCTAACACCAACACCCGTTGATGCAGCCGTACCAGGAGTTGCTTGTGCAGTTGTTGGTGATGAAGGTGTGTTGGTGGTGATCACACTGAACGCTTTGGCGTTATTGACGGGTGACCCAGAGAGACCGATATCCCGAATCGAGGCGGGATGTCCAGCCCATTGATCATAGACCCGAATACCACCAGGTTTGGTAAGGCTCGGTCCGAGATAGATCGCCGCATGGGATGTGCCATTGGTATGATTGCCATATTTGCCATCGCTATCAAAGCAAGCGATCGGCGTTCCTGGCTTGAGGTTAGGATTACCTAGAACCGCATCACCTTTCTGCCAGGTGGAGGTATGACCCAAACCAGCAGCTTGTTGTACCAGAGCCACACATTGACCGCTGCCGACAGAGCCTTTTGGCAGGTTGTCAATCGAAGCCATTTGTGTTGTTGCTTGTGAGGCAGATAATCCTGAAACAACACCTGAGACCCGACTGGTGGATTGTCCACCATCGGTTATCGATGTTGGGGCACCTTGGATATTACTGTTCGCGGGTGGTCTGACACCGACACGCCGTCCACTTGGGGTATAGCTGAGAGCTTCAGTACTAGCGACACCTGCAGATGCAGCAGACCCTGTCGGTGTTGTACGATAGATGACTGGCTGTAAGAGCGGTGAAATTGTTGCTGCCGCAGCTGACACCGCTGTGGTATTGATCGGTGTCGTGCCAGCAACAGGCGATGCTTGAGCTGGTCTGGTTTGTTCCGTTGTTGCACGATCAATGCGTCTCTGACCTGCTGGAGATGGTGTTGTCGGCACAGCCGTGATGGGTTTTTGCACTACAGGGGTCGGTGGTGTTGCTTTGGTGGGAGCAATAGGTTTTGTAGAAAATTTGTTAAAGCCTGCGAGTGAGGGGACCAAGGCCAATACTTTTTGGATCTGACTGATAACCGTTGTATTATAATCCGCGATGATCGACTTGATATCAGCCGGTGCGATCGTGTCTTCATTATCAAAATCATAGCCGTGTTTTTTCAACACTGTGAGATAGACCTGCAACGCTGGAAACATACGTTGTTCGGCCCAGTGTTGGAAGTAGAGAACTTGATCTGGCTTGGTGGCATCGAGACCAAAACTCTTGGCAAAAGACTGCAGTTCAGCACCAGTCAGTTTCTTATCACGATTGCGGATCACGTTGTAGATACGATTTTCCAAGGCGAGCATTGCCGTAACATTGTCTGTACCGTAGGCGTTCATTCGCGTGGTAAAGAGAATACGACGCGAAGATGATGATAGATCTTGTTGGGATTGCTTGCCTGTGCTGTTGTGGAGATCACGTGCTGCCAAGGCAAGATCAATGACAACAGAGGCGGCTGTGCCATAGACCGGTATGATCGAGGCAACACCAGAAGCTAATTCAGCACCAGCTCCGAGCCAATCTCCATGCCAAGCACGATCAGCGGCAAATCCTGCCCCAGCAAGCGCACCAAGGATAGGAATTTTCTTGACACCAAATTTTAACAGATCTTTGGTACCAACTTTAAGTGCTTCTTCGCCAGCCACCTTTGCTGTGGTTTTGACGGCCGCTCCTGTTGCCGTTTTAGCAACATCTATGGCAGCTGCTTTCTCAGCCGCCCTGGCAGCTGTTGTTGCAGCGGTTCTCGCTGCCGTTGTCCCTGCTGCACGCAGACCTACGGCTTCAGCCGCATGACCACCCGCACGCGCAAGACCCCGTTTGGCGAGACCGAGTCCTCCTTTTGCCAAACCCCTGAATTTGCGACCAGCAAACCCCAAGGCACCCATTTCAGCATATTCTTCCAATGTATCAACAAGACCACCATGGCCTTCTTCATCACCCTCTTTCTTCGATTTACCAAACCCAAGCAAAGATGCCAAGAATCCGGCTTTACCCTTGGTACCACCAGATTCATCTTCACGAATATGACGGAGTTTTTCTCGTGCTGAGCGGAGTTTCTTCACATGATCGGCATAACTACCAGCCCGTGGTGCGGTTTTCTCACACTCACAGAGACGGTGATCGAGGAGATCGTAGATATGATCGAGTCGTACCGAGATCAGATCATAGATATCTTTCTTGGTGGGAGCACCTTTGGTTGATGATCCGCCAAAGCCGAAAAGACTACCAATACCTTTGCCGATTCCCCCAAGGGTTTTAAGACCCATGCCGAACATCCCGGCATACATCGAGGTGATACTATTGGCAATCCCCATCATCCCTTTCGCCATCGCGCCTGGGGCTTTACCCGACAGAATGCCGATCAATGATTTCGAGATAAAACTTCCCACACCAAAGATCGCCTTGGGGATGATCTTAAAGAGTGAGCCATACATATCCAACATCGGCTTTGCCAAGTTCTTAATGCCGAACTTGGCAAGATCAAAGGCACCCCCCAACAGCGAAAATTGTGTCTTGCGTCGACCCAAGGCAACACCAAACGCATCGACCAGACCTATCTTGATATCGTCTTCGCTGATCAAGGTTTGACCGGTCTTGGGATCAATCACCGGTTCATCGATATCGGCAACATTGCGTACAGGTTTACCATTACCGAAAACAACACCATTACGGAATTGTTTTGTCGTCACCAACGGTTTACCAAGTTTGACATCATTCTTCAGATAGACATCAGTAAAAGGATTGTTCTCACGCCGACCAAAGACGGTATTGGTCAGACCTGTAACCGTCTTACCGGCAAGACGGAGTCCAGATCCGTAGAGTCCGAGTGTGCCGGTGACCATGCCGACCCCAGCACCCATCACACGCGATAGGATACCGCGACTCGCTGTGGTTCTGGGTTGTCCTCTGCGAAACAACCTATTCAACAGACTGCGTTGGTTGGTTGATCCAGGTGATGCGTCATGACCCCCTCCCAGTGAGGACATATTCGCTAATCTCTGGTCAATACTCTCTAATAAAGCATTGGTGCGGTCAACATGTGTGACGTAGGTTGCTTTAAAATCATCGGATGTCATTGACGGTCGTTGTCCGCCATCAATTCGACCGAAGCGATCTTGAATTGTCTGTCTGATTGTCGTGGCACCCGCTCGGAACCGATCGGCAATCGCTGCTGTATCACCAGAGAGTCTTCTCTGTATGGTATCGGCAACACCACCGATACGATCGCGTGTTGTTGTCACTGTCGGATGCTCGGTAATCAATTTTTGCAGACGACCGATGATGAGCGCACGATCAAGTGCGGATAGTGTTGGTAGCCGATCAACCACCTGGGTCAGACGTTGACGGAGAGCGCTGGTGTTCAGTTTGGAGAGAGCGTCGAAGTCCGGTATTGTGTTCTTTACGCGTTCAAGGATGGAACCAATATCAGCCTCAGACAAGTGTGATTGAACAGCATGACTCAAGGCATCTTGCTGCCGTTGCATGCGATACCGCAGACCAAAAGCTTGATCATGGATATGATCTGTGATAACATGCGGATCAATTGTTGGTATGCGGGCACGCACATCCGCAAAGAAGTCTCTGGTATGACCCATTGCAGACTGTAACTGGGGATGCTCAGTAAGCAGTCGGTCAACGATGGCTTGGCGATCAACCGTCGTCAAACCAGCAAGTTGAGCAACCGCGGATTGAATTCTTTGTCGGAGTGCCCCAGTTGTTGCGTGTGTTATGGTGCTGAGATCAGGAAGCGATTGTCTGACATGATCAACCGCAGCTTTCAGATCGATTTCAGAGAGTCGTGATCGTGTGGCTGTCGAAAAACGCGATAGTCGTTCACCGGCCAACCCCACAGGACGGAATACATTCCGTCCTATCCCAGGTGGTGCTGTTGATAGTGCCGATGGCGGTACATTCGTTGAGGTACGTGTCGTTCTGGCCGCATCCGGTGTTTGATGGCCACTTGCGGTCGTCTCTTTACCAGCGACACGACGGAGGAGATTCGCCAAAAAGTTACGCTGCATTTGGCTTTTTTGCCAAAGCAAATCGGGATGGTAACGATCTGAGATGTGATGGCGTTGATCGAACTGGGCAAGATGGGCACTGACGTGCGCGGCGGCTGGACCCAATGCTTCGAGCAGGGCGTTGGCACGGGCTTGTGCGGCATCTAACACCCGACCGCCGACTTGGCTACGTCGAATGACCGCACCGGCTTTGTCGGTAAAGGCCGAGACACCCGCTGAAACATCGGGTCGTTGTCCAGAGGCAAGTATATTAGCGGCACCCGGGATTACCGTATTGCGCACAAAGCCAGCCGTCTGACCCACAGCATATTTCACCAATTGGGCTTTGGCTTCTTTTTCGGCGGCAATACGCAAGCCGCGGAACAAGCCAACAGATTTGGCGATATCGGGTATTTTGGTATTGATCTTGATCGCTTCGAGTTTGTTCTCCACCATCTCGGAGAACGCCCGTGTTAGGGTAATAAGGTTTTTCGCGGTATAGAGTTGACGATAGCTCAATGCCAGATTCTGCTTCATATAGGTCGCAGCGGTGCCTTTATGAAAGCCGAGGAGATCTTGACTGACATGCAGTTGTTTCTGCCGAATCAGATTGCCTTCTTGCAGTCTGGCATTAAGACTGCGTTCGAGGATCACGGCATTGATTGTGCTTTGTTGATCTGGTCCGTTTGTACCAGGAAGACCACGTCGTTGCAACAGCATATGAAGCTGGCGAGAAATACCATTGCGGGCGGTGATATAGGGGGATATCCCTGTCGATACATCACTGCGGAGTTGTGCGGCGGCACTTAACACAGCGGAACTGCGCATCGGTACGGAGCGGTGTCGGAGAGCAGCTGATACGCTACTATCAACCATCGCACCAAATTGTTCAGCATCCAGATGTACCCGTCGCATCACACCGGCGACAACCCCATCAACAGTATGATTGTCGGATTTGATCGGCTGTAAGCGAATTGGCGCCGTTGTTGGTGTTTTATTCGCTTCGGTGTTGGGACCAGAGAGTTCGGGTGTATCAACCATATCTTAAGCGTCCTTCTTCTCGTTGTCTGACTGGTCTACGCTTGGCTTCTCTGGTAGCATGGCAGAGAACAACCGGGGATGCACAAAACTGAACAGAGTGAGAACATCACAATGCGATTTGACGATGAGTTCTTCTTTTTTGGTATCGATCATTGGATTGACAGTGGGACCAAATAATTTCGGTGCATATAATCGCTTGCGAATGAATTTCAACGCACTATAGGCATCGCGGATATCTTTCGCCTTGAACAAATCAACAAAATAATAAGTGTAGATTTCATCATACGAACTGATATCATGCAATCGTACTTTGGTCATATCAAGATAAATTACACGCACTGTGGTGCGTAACAAATTAGCAAAATACAGTCCAACAAAATGGCGATTGATCTCGCTTAATCGGATCGGATAGGTATTGATCGTGAGCTCAATCGGATCGCGCTTGCCGATCACCGCAGAGTGATTGACGTTGACCGCGATCTGTCCCCGCATGGTGTTGATATAAGGTGTCAAAGGCGCATGATGAAAAATATAGGATGACCAATAAGGATCATGCAATCGCGTTTGGATCTCGTCGTTGCTGACACCAAAACGTGGGAAATAATGTGCGATATCATCAAATTGGCGATTTTGATAATCTGGCAAAGCATCCAGCATGGATTGATAGATCTCATGACGTCTTGTTGCGGTCTGGATATCTCTGTTCTCATGTTGGAAAGAGGCCAAGGCACCGATATTGTAATCTTTGAATAATGCCAAATCGGCATAGAGCTGATCCGGGGTAATGAGATTTGAGGTCACCATCTCCTCGTTAAACCGCTTGAGTTCTTCAAGGTCGATATCGATGGATTTTTGCTGTTCAAGACGATCTGCCATGTTGAGCGCCATAATCGATCCCCATCCTGGTCATACTATGACATCTGATGATTTTTAAGGAGGTTATGCTTGGTATTCGAACCGATTCAATGTGTGTTGGTAAAAGCCTATGGGGATGGTCGGTTCCGTCATGACGGACAACATCTGACACTCGATGAATTGCCGATTGGTGCGATGTGGGTGGCATCCTGGAAACACCGCAAAGGCTATGATGATCGTGCCATTTGCGTGATGCTACCAGGTCGTCATATCTGGTCAATCGATGCGCGTTGTAAGAATTGTACCCGCATGGAAGATACCACACATCGTTGTTGGATCCGACATGGTGAACCGCCGAATGTCACCGTTGATAAAAATGGCAATACCTGTTCGGCAGGTACTGGATCGATCGTCGTACCAGGATGGCATGGATTCCTTCGTAACGGTCATCTGGTCATCAAATAGTCACCTATGATGTGTATAACGAACAGTGAAGGCGTTAACCGATGATTGCTGATGATCCCTTTAATGTATCTCTGTTGGACATTGATAACTATGTACAAACCCATCGTCTGGGACAGGTCACCAGTCTATCTATCCATGAATCGTCTTCGACAGCGTTTAGTGTTGGTGGCCTGTTTTCAGAAACGATCTTCGGCCAACTCGGCTCCACTGATCGCTTAATTACCTTTGGGTATATCAAACTCAATACCAGTATCTTGCATCCGTTGATCTATAAGAATCTGGTCAAACTGGCATCCCTCTATGAAGACATCCTAACCGGTGTCAGTTATGCGATTTTTGATCATGACACAAATATGTTCACCCGGTGTCTGGATCCTGAGAATCATGAAGAGGCTGGTACTGGTTATACCTTCTTCATGGGTCACTTTGCTCTGTTGCAATTCGAACGCAACGACTCCCGCGTTCGATCAGATCGGATCGATATCATCGAGAAATATCGCAAGATCTTGTTTTGTCAGAATCTCTTGGTGCTTCCTGCTGGTCTGCGGGATCTGGAAGAAGATCAGGGCAATTTGACCACGGATGATATCAATAAACTTTATCAGACATTGTTGTCATATAGTTTTGCCATTCCGCCCACGGCGAACAGTTCGATCTATGATGGGGTGCGTGTTGCGATCCAGCGCAAAGCGGTGGAGATCTACAGCTACATCGAAAACATCCTGACGGGGAAACGTGGATTCATCCAGGGGAGTTGGGGTCATCGCCGAATTGCATTGGGTACCCGCAATGTGATCACTGCAGCCAGTTATGCCACGATGACACCGAATGATCCGCAAACCATTCAACCGGATGAAACCAAGCTTGGGTTATTCCAAAGCATGAAAGCCTTGCAACCCATTGTTGTGCATCATGTCCGCAAGACCTTCTTCGATCCCATCCTGGGACAAGATGCCAATCTTATTGCCTTGGTGGATCCTGAGACCCTGCAACTTTCCTATCATGAGATCAGTGATGCCGAGTTGAACAAATTCGATACCTCAGCAGCGATCGAAGGCTGGATCTCCCGCTTCCGCAATAGCGATATCCGCTATAACCCAGTGACCATCACCGCGGTGGATGGCATCGCCTATTACTTCTTGATGATCTATGATGAAGGCGATGAAATCTCTCTGTTCCGGGGCCTCGCTGACTTTCAATCTGTTTCAGGTCGAGAGATCGATCGTCAGAAAATCAGACCGATCACGTGGGCTGAACTCTTGTATATGGCAACGTATAACGCGGCTTCTGGTAAGCATGTGTTCATCACACGCTATCCGGTTATTCAAGATGAATCTTGTTATCCCTCCAAGATCCATCTCTGTACCACGATCCCTTCCAGAATTGTTCGACTGCGAAATACCATTGCAGATAGTGTGGTCTTGACCTATCCAGAATATCCCATACTAGGCAAGCCATTTTTAGACTCAGTACAAATTCATACGGCCAGACTACAGGGTTTGTCGGCTGATTTTGATGGTGATGAACAAAACGTCCGTCTTGATAGTAATATCAAGAATGAATTCCCTCTAATTGACGGGAAGTCCCTAACACGGAATCTACCAAGTCTACAGCGTAATCTGTAGATGGCCGACACTGAGGATGTCGGGGATGGTAACAATGGTTCTGGTGATGGATCAATAGATCCGGAAATGGGTAATCCGCAGCGAAGCGCCTTGGAAGCATCGAGAGATGGGTCTCAGGTGAACGTTCAACGATCAAGGCCTTACCAGCCTGTAGGAGTGAGTGCACTCCGAAATGGGGGACATCCTAACATCTGGGATGAAGAGATGATCTGCTCCATAGGGAAAGCCTATGGCGGGTGTCACAGCACACCGGGTTGGTCGTTACACCAACTGGACAAAAGGACCGTATCTGCCACTGCAATATTATCTGACGAAGCCAATCAAGAAATCGATACGTATCTCAATAGTCTGCAGTCTATTGTCAATACCCAACAACAGATACAAATAGGAGGAAAGGATGACCTGGTCGCCTACAGTCTCCTTGGGATGAGTCGTGCGTAACTGACTACACTAGGAAGAACTGGGAATTTCCCAGTTCTTCCTAGATAATAGTATAGTAAATAATATCAGTAGGTAACCAATGAATGAAAATTCTCAGCTGATAATCGATCTTAACATGACTCAAAAACCATCTCGAACAACGAGAAGAAAAAATGAAGAATTTAGTTTTCTTCCGGAAGATCCTTATAGTGAATACACACATGGCATCGTAATTATAAGTAAGACAAAAAATAATAGTCTCCGGCGATATGTTGTTCTAAGTTCTCCTATAGTAAACGTTCCTAAATTTAAACACCATCATACGCTTGCTCGATATGCATTTCAAGTTCATTTATGGAAGACACAAAGTTACATCATACCAAACAATTTACATGTTGACCATAAAAATAACAATGCTATGGACGATAGAATTGATAATTACCAATTGTTAACACCAGAACAAAATACCACTAAAAGTTTATTATTAAAGGGTGCCCTCATTGCTGTTCTAATATGTCCAGTGTGTCTCAGTCATTTCGAAAAGCCTGCACGATTGACGCAGTATGCTGCACATCATAAATCTCAAAAACTCATATTCTACTGTTGTCCTCGCTGTCATTTAACATCCGAAGCAACCATGCAAGGACATGAAAAATACCGTGAACTTCGCAATTGGATCTCAGACAATCAGATCTATAAACTCGTCAGAGTCTGGACCAATGGCGATACCAAATTTGAAGCCGTTCTGTCTGAGAAGATGTTAGACTTTAACCTACAGAAGACAACAGGAAATCCAGTTAATTATGGTTCTGCACGATTTGCTTCATCGAGTGAACGTAAGGTTATGATCAGAGACTACAGAACCCAGGGTCTGCAATTTGCTGAGATTGGTGAAAAGATGGGTATGTCTGCCAAGACAGTCTGGCGGTTAGCAAATGAGCCTCGTCAGAAAATTCATTTGAATCAGGAACAACTCGAAGAAACATTGGTACGGATTCGAAAATGGCGTAAAGAGGGCTATAGTCAAGAACGCATTGGAAAATTATTGGGAATCCCTCGTGTTTCTATATCTCAGTATATCAGGCGTCATTCCGAGGAATGGGATATCCCAAATGATAAACCAACGCCTAAAGGCGATTCCATTGTGACACTCGTCTGTCCTGTATGTCATTCTGAGTTTGACAGAAATATTCAACTGACTCAGTTACTAGGATCGCGTGCCGGACGAATCATGTGTTGTTGTAAAGACTGTCGGTGGGATCTCAGGATCAAGATGAACAAGATCGAGAAACGAGAGGAGATGCGTAACTGGATATCAACCAATCAGATCATTCGTGTCGACAAACTCTTATCTAACGGTCTTCGATTCTTTGATCGAGAGATATCCCATGATGAACGTATCCGAACCTTTGATGTTCTCACCTTTGATCTATATACAGGACAGACACCGTGTTCTTCAGTATGAGTCGTGCGTAACTGACTACACTAGGAAGAACTGGGAAATTCCCAGTGTATCTAGAACCTAATATATGCTTCATCCTCAACTCATAACGCTTCTTGGTCTTATCCGTGATACGACGCTTGATACCAAAGAACGCACAGAGCACTATCGTTTTACACCTGAAAGTCCCTATGATCACTACCTCAGAGGCATTGTTTTTACGCAGAAACGAAGACAGAATTTTAGACAGCGTTATGTCGTCTTAACCGCTCCAACCAAAGAGATATACACATTTCCTGCCAGACAGAGTTTGGCGAAATATGCCATACAAGTGCAGCTCTGGAAAACCCAACACTACGCTATCCCCCTCACGCATGGGATTGGTTATCGGAACAACGATCCGATGGATGATCGGATGGATAATTATCAACTTCGTACCCATCAAGAGTATGTTGATCAACAGCGGTTATGGCATAGGTATAACAAAAAAATAAGCAGAGAAGACAGATGAGAGCGGTCCAATGGACCGCTCTCATCTTGAAGATGCATCACAAGCGTGTTCTGAGACGCTCAATCCGTGGCAACATCACAGCATCACAGGCTTCCTCTGTCTGCTTGATCACTATTTTCATCACGTCTACACCAAAGAGTGCCGGCAGTACCACGTCAAGGACGAACTGACGTATCTTAAGCAGTGCCGCGATTAACACGGTCACATCACAATGATCCGCCGCATAGGCATCGGCTTCATATTCAATCTCTTGGTTAATCAGGACACCACCACACGCGTTGTCGAGATGACCAAGCCTATAGTGACCTTCTTCGTGCAGTAACACAGCTTCCAGTTCGTCAGCTGTCAGATAGTCAACAACCTCTTCCAGTACATATGTGAAATAACTGTCTGGCGTCAACCCGACGTTATGACAGACACTCGGCAGTTGCTCCAACCATTCATTGAAGAGGTCTGGTGCAGCGCATCCCAAGAGGCCGATACCGCCGCTGGCAAGCATCGTGGTGCGGACATCATTGTCTTCTGTGGTCTTGGGGATATCGATACGACGAATGAACATGGTCAATTCCTTCTCTGTGAGGGGATTTGTATTTTAACTCACAGAAATGATGTATATCTGAATTGCGATGAACCACACGAACGACGTTTGATTTATTTATATCGTCATCTGTTCGTGAACGCTCATCTCATTCCGGCAATAAAAAATGATGTGCAATAAAGAAGTGGTGTTAACACCACTTCTTATCTTGTCAGTTACACAGCTTCATCTCTATTCGTATCATTAGGATTAATTCGCTATCGCTCATTAGGATTAATTCGCTATCGCTCATTAGGGTTAACCCGTTTCATGTTGACTAAGCCAAGCAATTCACGCTCTGCTTTAGAGAGTTTTTGTAACGCTTTCTGGCGGATCGTCTCCTGGGCATCCTTATAAGGTGTTGACGCATCCAGGGTGATGGGTGTAACAGAAGCAAGTTCATAGCATTGACCATTGAGTGATAGAATCGGCACGATGGTGATCATGCCAGGACCTCCCCACCAACCTTGATGTTCAGATGCGACCACAGCATCTTGCGGCGATGTCCAGTAACCGATAAGACCAACAATCACAATGTTACGATCACCATCGGTTCGGTTGACACGATAGGCATAACACACACCATCTGGCGTAGAGGGTGGTTCAGGCAGTGGGGGTGGAAGGTTCATGGGACGATCCGATCCTTGTTACACCATTCTGTATCGTCAGGATGATGCGAAGTTAAAGCCCATTGCGACAAGATCACGACTGAATTGTTCGAGAACGATTTTAGCATCACCGAGGGTCAGATAACATCCCACTAGGCTATCATCATACCAGGCACTGAAGCGTTCAGCGGCACCGATTTGACGATACTGGATGGAAAACTTTTTATCGGCTGTGGTGATCTTGCCAGGCGTAACAATTTCCCATTTGAGCCTGCATTCTGGTGTTAGCTCTTTGATCGAATGTTCCACCGCAAATCGATAGAGATTCTCAAAGCCTTCTGGTGTCTTCCAAAATACATGCATAGGAGAGAGTAACTTGGCTATCTCTTTCTCGTCATCGGTTTGTACGACCATGGTCAAACGCCTTTTTGGTTATCTCAGGTGATCATGTACGTCTATCGAGACGTGAACAGCATTAGATTTCGAATCCCATCGCCAATAGATCGCGACGATACTCTTCAACAACAGACTTTGCCACATTGAGGGTTAGGTTGTTGCCGATCAGTGTTACGCCATAGAAGGAAATGAAGGCTTTGGGTATGGTAAGATCACAAGTGATGGTGAATTTTTTGTCAACTGTGGTGATCATACCGGGTTTCACCACAACCCATTCGAGCGCTGCAGCTGCTGTCTGTGCCTGCAGTGCTTGATTAACCGCAGCATCTACGGCCGTATGATCTGCCTGCGGATAGTTATCTTCTTGTCCGACCATGGTCAATACGTCTCCTGGGTTAATGAACAGGACTGACAATCATGCCTTGTACCATGACTGACTAGCGATATTGAGGATCGTTGTAGGATCTAACCCATGCGAGTGTGCAGCTTGGAGTAGATCACAGAGAAGGTCGGCGAAGTCTTCATTATGTTCAAGACGATAGCCACAGTCGGTCTGCAACAGAGTAATGGCTTTTTCGACAGAGCGCATACGGATCGCCCGCTTGACGTCGTCGATAATGAGAATGCCCTTATTTCGGGAAAGACCCAAGGCATTGAGATCCGCATCGACTTTTGCCTGTAATATCTCCATCAGACAATGATAGATCCGCAGACTCTCTGAATCACGCGCACGCTCGGCAAGCAATTCGATTGTTCCTCGTGTGGTAACGAAGAGTGTATCAGCATCTCGTCTAAGACCACGAAGCACAACGCACCCAGTATAGTCGGATGTCTCTGTCGTGGCGGTAATGAGGTTAGAATTGACCTCTGCCAATGCGAAAAAGGCCACTGGATTAAAGACTTGACTGATGAAATCATGCGCCAAGATACGCACTTGGGTCGCACCGAAGAGATCACTATATGTTACAGCCACACAAGTCACACTATCAGAGGTCATGTTGATATCTCCTGCTTGATTAATTGATATAGTAGAATTTACGCCTGATGATGACACGCCATGATTTATGCTCATCGCGCTGCCTCGATCCAAGTTCTGATATCTGCCTCGACCTGTGGTTGCTGTATCAGCAACTGCATGCCCGCTTTGACATAAACCATCGTCATGGGTGGTGATCCGGACCAATCCTTGTTCATGTCCGAGATCATCGAACTGACGGCCTGGTGGAACAATTTCAGGTCCATACATTCGCGGGCCCGCGTCTTAGCCATCGCCAGGTGTTCTTCACGTGTCATCATGATCTCTCTCCTCTCATATTCGCTGAACCCTTGTCAGATCATCGTGAACTGTGTGGGGATGTATAACCAAAGCTGCGTTTGATCATATCGATATCTGTGGTCAGACGATTAAAACTTTCTGTTGTCTTCTCATAGTGACTGACCTCGATTGGGGATGATGCATGGCCTTGGACTTCTATGACGGCAAGACGTTGCTTGATCTCTATCATATCCGCCTCCATTTTATCGAACCGGAGGTTGATCCGACGGAAGTGCCAGCCCAAGTAATCCAGTATACTCTTGTTGGGATCGTCTGCCATGATAGAGTCCTTATGGATGATTGTGTGTTATATACGCAGAACTATCATTGATGCAGGGGATGCTGTCCTTCACCGACATCATAGTCGTCACCGACATGACGGCCTTCATTGAAACCAAATGGGAGACGCATGTTAGGTGTACTGTAATGGCGACAATCCGTTATGGCAATACCACAACATAAGGCATGCCACCCGGTAACACAGTCCAGACATCGCGAGGCATCATCCACCTGACTTTGTCAGCGGCAATACCAAGACAGAAGAGGGCTTCCATGATGACATGCAACCCTGTCCATTCATCACCATGACGATTGACACAGGCTTGGAGGAAGGACCATCCACCACCCTTCTCTTGGTGAAAAGGATCTGGTAACTCAGCGAGTAGAGTGACGATTTCTACTGTATGCTCAGCAATCTTGACACGGTTGAAATACGTTGTGTTGATGATACCCTCGACCTTGATCGGGTTGAGATCATCCTTGTCAGCAAGACAAGATCGCATAAGTCGATTAACAGCTTGGGATGTTAGTATCATGATTAGATCCTTTCGGTATACATGATATTGTCTTACAGTTGATAGGTTATCGAAATTACTTCGCTATGCTCAGTTAGTATTACTTCGCTATGCTCAGTTAGTATTACTTCGCTATGCTCAGTTAGTATTACTTCGCTATGCTCAGTTAGTATTACTTCGCTATGCTCAGTTAGTAAATGGTTGTTGATCGTTGGTCTCGGTACGATATGTCTGCCAGGCTTTATGCAAAACCTCCTCTGGATTTAATCCCTGTTCGCGGGCAGCATGCAGGAGATTAGCGAGCAGATCACCCAGAGCTGATTCTTGATCACCATGACAGACTGTTCGGAAGGCAGCGATGGCATGTTCAGCCCATTCGGCTCTAGTTGTATTCATGTTGTCGACATCGACATAAGGATGTGTTGTTTTCGATCCCTTATGCCATGCGTCACACCAGAGACATTTATGATGAACCACCGCAGAGATATCTATCATCCGCATGGATCGCGCGATCATCAACGGATTTATCGTTGTACCCATCGATTTGAGTAGCGCTTCAGTCTGTTGATAAAACGCTAAACTCTCCGGATCTATCGCCCGTTCCATCGTAAATGATACATAATCACTCGGTTGCATCACGATGCTATTAGCGTTGTCAGTGAACGCGCGTATCATCTGAAATAGGAGGTGGTCTTCTGGGAGATCTTCTGGGATACTCCAAACCGTCTTGGCGTAATCCCAAGACGGATGTACAACCCGACTCACAAAGTTAGGCGCTAAGATCCGCATCGAGAGGACCGTATCACCTTTCTTACGATAAATCGCTGTGACGAAGAGACCGTCACCATATGTAAGCTGTTGATCAGATGACATGATAGGTTCTTTCTACGAGAGGGTTGCCTGCATCGATCCACAACAGAATCGTTACGCAGGGGTATACAACAACCAGGGCTTCCTTCGACTCCGTTGATAGACATCAAACACGCGCTGATAGAATGCTAAACTTTCTGGGTCGGTGGCTTTTTTGGTCTCGACAATCGTTGTCAGACTTG
>Ga0302326_10007754_pt1 | contig 23800 bp, 19 predicted proteins | sample Palsa_T0_3_FD_202264 | JGI IMG/M metagenome (GOLD analysis project Ga0302326, IMG submission 202264) | Peat permafrost microbial communities from Stordalen Mire near Abisko, Sweden - Palsa_T0_3 | ecosystem: Environmental > Terrestrial > Soil > Palsa > Peat permafrost | place: Sweden: Abisko... | reverse complement strand
CCCTGCGCGCCCCCGTGGTGGGGCGGTGGGTTGTCGGCGCCCCCGCCTCAGGATGACGGGTCTTTTGCGCGTAAAGAATACGAAACGGCATGATCGAGAAGTTCGACATCACGCTCAACATCAACGGTCGCGACCATCCGATCCGGGTCGAGCCGCGGCGCACGCTGGTGGATGCCATCCGCGACGACTGCGGCCAGACCGGGACTCACATCGGCTGCGAGCACGGCATCTGCGGCGCCTGCACCATCATCCTCGACGACGACGCCGTGCGCGCCTGCCTGATGTTCGCCGTCCAGGCCGACGGCCGCAAGATCCGCACCGTCGAGGGGCTCGCCGACGGCGACCGGCTGCATCCGATCCAGCAGGCGTTCATCGATCATCACGGCCTGCAATGCGGCTTCTGCACGCCGGGCTTCCTGATGCTCGCGGTCAACGTGCTGGAGCGCCAACCCGATATAAGCGACGACGAGATGCTCGACGTGCTCGCCTCCAATCTGTGCCGCTGCACCGGCTACCAGAACATCATCAAGGCGGTGCGTGCCGCCGCCGCGGAGATGCGCAAGGCGGCGACGTGAACTCCTATCCCGTCCCGCCGCGGTCGGACGAGCGCCGCGTGCTGGGCCATCCGGTGCCGCGCATCGAGGACCCGCCCCTCGTCCGAGGGCACGGCCTGTTCGCCGGCGATGTCGCCTTCACCCATCAGCTCCACATGCGAATGGTGCGGGCCGCCGTCGCCCATGGCAGGATCGTGCGGATCGATGCGGCGGCGGCGCTGCGGCTGCCGGGAGTGGCGGCGGTATGGACCAGCGCCGATATCCCGGACGTCCCGGCAATCGATTTCCGCGATGCCTCGCGCGCGGCGGAGGAGATCAAGCCGTATCGCCAGCCGGTGCTGGCGCGGGGCCGGGTGCGCTATGTCGGCGACCCCGTGGCGGCGGTGTTCGCGAACGACCCCTATGTCGCCGAGGACGCCGCCGATCTCGTCGAGGTCGAGATCGAGCCGCTGCCGGTGCTGGTCTCCGCCAGCGATCCGCCCGGCGAATTCGACGACGGCCGCAGCACCGCGCCGCTGACCGTGCGCCACAGCTTCGGCGACATCGATGCCGCGTTCGCCGCGGCCCATGCGGTGATCGAGCTCGACCTTACGATCGGCCGCCATTCCGGGGTTCCGCTGGAGACGCGCGGCGCCATCGGCTTCTACGACGGCGCCCATGACGTGCTGGAGCTGCACGGCGCCGCCAAGGTGCCGCACCGCAACAAGGACACGCTGGTGCGCATGCTCGGGCTCACGCCGGCGCAAATTCACCTGCATGAAGGCCACACCGGCGGCGGCTTCGGCGTGCGCGGCGAGCTCTACCCGGAAGACGTGCTGGTACTGGTGGCGGCCAAGCGCTTCGGCCGTCCGGTCAAATGGATCGAGGACCGCCGCGAGAACCTGATCGCAACGAACCATTCGCGCCAGCAGCGCCACAAGGTCCGCGCGGCGGTGGACCGCGACGGGCGCATGCTCGGCATCGACGACGAATTCTTCCACGACCAGGGCGCCTATGTACGCACCCATGGCGCGAGCGTTGTGGGGCGGACCATGAGCATGCTCACCGGCGCCTACAAGGTGGGCGCCTACCGCGCCGCCGGCCATTTCCGCCTGACCAACAAGACCCCGGCCGCGACCTATCGCGCGCCGGGCCGGTTCGAAGGCAGCTTCGTGCGCGAGCGCGTGATGGACGCGATCGCAGCGCGGCTCGGCATCGACCGCGTCGCGCTGCGCCGGCGCAATCTGATCCCCGCCGCCGAGATGCCCTACACCATCTCCTTCGACGAGGCGGGTGCCGAAGAGCTGCCGCTCGATTCCGGCGACTTCCCCGGCTTCTTCGACAAGGCGCTGGCGCATTTCCGCTGGGCCGAGGTCGAAGCCGGCGCAAAGGCGCGGCGCGCGGCGGGCGAACTCGCCGGCACCGGGGTCGCGTTCTTCCTGGAGGAAGCCGGCCGCGGGCCGCGCGACGGCGCGCAGATTTCCGTCGACACCAGCGGGGCGGTCGAGGTCATCACCGGCGGCGCTTCGGTCGGCCAGGGCTTCGAGACCGTAATGGCGCAGATCTGCGCGGAGGCGCTCGGCGTCGATTACCGCGGCGTGCGGGTGGTGCACGGCCAGACCGACCGCATCGCCCACGGCATCGGCGCCCACGCCGCGCGTGCGACCGTGCTGACCGGCAACGCGGTCCACGCGACCGCCGTCAAGCTGCGCGGCCTCGTGCTCTCCTATGCGGCGGAGCTTTTACAGACGCCGGCCGCGGAGCTCGACATCATCGACGGCGTGGTGAGAAAGCGCGGCAAGTCCGGCAGTCCCCTGCCCCCTGGCCCCTCGATCGCGCTCGGCGACCTCGCGCGCCGCGTCGGCCCGGCCTCGGACCTCTTGGCGGGCCGCAATCCCGGGCTCACGGCGCAGGCCTGGTTCACCACCGAGCACACGGTGTTTCCGTTCGGCGCCCATTTCGCGGTGGTGCGCATCGATGCCGGCACCGGCCGCGTCACCGTCGAGCGCCTGATGATCGCTTATGATGTCGGCCGCGCCGTCAATCCTATGATGCTGGAAGGCCAGCTCGCCGGCGGCGCCGTCCAGGGCCTCGGCGGCGCTCTCTTCGAAGAGTTCACCTACGCCGAGAACGGCGACCCGCTCGCCGTCACCTTCGCCGATTACCTGATGCCGACGTTGTCGGACGTACCGCCCATCGAGACGCTGATCACCGAGGACGCGCCGAGCCCGCGCAACCCGCTCGGCCTCAAGGGCGGCGGCGAAGCCGGCATCAACGCCGTCGGCGCAGTCATCGCCAGCGCGATCGACGACGCCATCGGTATCCCCGGCGCGGTGACGCAGCTCCCGGTGACGCCGCCGCGGATGCGCGCGATTTTGCGCAAAAGCGGCCGGTGATGGGCTCAAAAATGCGGGGGATGTCGCGCGCCACATAAAAATAGGGCGGAACACGTTGCTCCGAAGCGAGTTGGCTATCGTGTGGGTCGACCATCGTGCCCCCCAGCCCCAGCGATCCACGCACCGGCCCCAGCCCGACTGCGTACCCGTCTGGCTGGGGTCGCGTCCTGAAAACGAACCGCCCCTCATGTGCGGGAGCCTTTCAGGGCGACCCGATTCAATTCGAAAGGATAGCTCTCAAAGCGTTACGCCTTCAGGAAGGCCAGCAGGTCGGCGTTGATCGTGGCCGCTTGCGTGGTGGGCATGCCGTGCGGGAAATCCTTGTAGGTCTTCAGCATCCCGTTCTTCAGCAACTTTGCCGACAATGGTCCAGCATCGGCGTAGGGAACGATCTGATCGTCTTCGCTGTGCATCACCAGCACCGGCACGGTGATCTTCTCGAGGTCGTCGGTGAAGTCGGTCTGTGAGAAGGCGACGATGCCATCGTAATGCGCCTTGGCGCCGCCCATCATACCCTGGCGCCACCAGTTCGCGATGACGGCCTCCGAGGCTTTTGCACCCGGCCGGTTGTAGCCGTAGAAGGGCCCTTCCGGAAGTTCGCGATAGAATTGCGAGCGATTGGCCGCGAGCTGCGCCTGAAATCCGTCGAATACTTCTTTGGGAAGGCCGCCCGGATTGGCCGCTGTCTTCACCATCAGCGGCGGCACCGCGCTGATCAGGGCCGCCTTCGCCACGCGGCTCTCGCCGTGCCGGCCCAGATAGTGCGCCACCTCGCCGCCGCCGGTGGAATGGCCCACATGAATCGCGTTCTTCAGATCGAGATGCGCCGTCAAGGCCGCAAGGTCGTCGGCATAGTGATCCATGTCATGGCCGTCGCCGGTCTGGGCGGATCGGCCGTGGCCGCGGCGGTCATGGGCGATGACGCGATAGCCGTGATTGAGGAAGAACAGCATCTGCGCGTCCCAGTCATCGGCCGACAGCGGCCAGCCATGGCTGAACACGATGGGCTGACCTTTGCCCCAGTCCTTGTAGAAGATCTCAACACCGTCTTTGGTCGTGATCGTACTCATGCGACGATTTCCTTCGCTTCGGTTGTCATCCCCTCGCGGATGTCCAAATCTGCGAACCGTCGATCAAGATCATCCGATCCTCGGGTGCTGCTGTGGCTTTATACCAGCAAACCTGAAGAGGCTGTCATGGTCAAATCCGCCGCCACCGCAACGAACCGCATCGTCCGAGCGACGTCGCCACGCAATTTGGATGTAGACATCGCTCGACCCGTCATCAAAACTGAATTGAGGCGTGAGGGCGAAGGCCGCGCGTCGCGGCGGATGAAATCCTTCGAGAAGCGAGGAGCGGCGTGCCGCGTATCGACATCGGCGAGATCACGCTGAACGTGGAGGAGCAGGGCAACGGCCCGGCCTTCATCTTCGTGCCCGGTCTCGTCGGACTGCTGAACGCGTGGGGATATCAGATGGCGGAATTCTCCAAGCGCTACCGCTGCATCGCCTTCGACCATCGCGGCACCGGCGACAGCGACAAGCCGGCGGATTCCTATTCGACCCAGGCGATCGCCCGCGACGTGATCGCGCTGATGGATAGGTTCGGCATCGACAAGGCCCATGTCGCCGGCACCTCGACCGGCGGCTGCGTGCTTCAGAACCTCGCGATCGACTATCCCGACCGGCTGCGCGGCTGCATCTTCTCCAACACCTGGATCAAGGCGGACGAATACATCAACCGCGTGCAGATGACGCGCAAGCGCATCGCGCTGGCCTATGGTCCCGAGGAGTATGTGAAGGTCTCCTCGCTGTTCACCAACGGCGCCATGCAGTTCCGTTACGATCTCGACAAGGTGATGGAGCTGGAGGCGCGCGCATTGAAGACGATCGCGCCGGTGGAGGTGCTGGCCGGCCGGCTCGACATGACCATGAGCCACGACCGCACCGCGGAGCTGCACAAGATCCGCAATCCCTGCCTGGTGATCGGCACCCTCGACGATGCGACGGTGCCGTTCTATCAATCCGAGGATCTGCACAAGGCGGTCGCCGGCTCGCGTCTCATCATCGTGAAGGAGGGCGGCCACTACTCCTATCGGCGGCACTGGCAGGAATGGAACCGGCTCGCCGATACCTTCATCCGGGAGGCCGAGAGCCGAGTGTGAGCCAAGAGTGAGCAAGCAGGCGCATTTCGAGATAGTATCAGCGCGCCGCCGACGGTGACACGTAGCAATCACCAAAAAAGGCTCGAGGAGAAACGCGATGAAGCTTCCGCGCCGCCGATTCCTGCAACTGGCAGCTTGTGCCGCCGCGCTTCCGGCCGTCGCGCGCGTCGCCAGGGCGCAGGCCTATCCGGCGCGGCCGGTGCGCTGGATCGCCGGCTTTCCCCCCGGCGGCCCGACCGATACGGTGGCGCGCCTGATGGGACAATGGCTGTCGGAACGGCTCGGCCAGCCGTTCCTCATCGACAACCGACCGGGCGCGGCCGGCAACATCGCCATCGAGGCCGCCGTGAACGCGGCTCCGGACGGCTACACGCTGCTCCTGGTCAATACGGCGGGCGCGATCAACGCGACGCTTTACGACAAGCTCAATTTCAGCCTCATCCGCGATATCGCGCCGGTCGCCGGCATCATCCGCACTCCCCTGGTCATGACGGTAAACCCGTCGGTCCCGGTCAAGACGGTTCCGGAGTTCATCGCCTATGCCAAGGCCAATCCGGGCAAGATCAACATGGCGTCGGGCGGCATCGGCACCCCCCAGCATGTCGCCGGCGAATTGTTCAAGATGATGACCGGGGTCAACATGCTCCACGTGCCGTATCGCGGCGAAGCGCCGGCACTGACCGACATGCTCGGCGGACAGGTGCAGGTGATTTTCGGCACCATGCCGGGGACGATCGAATACATCAGGGCCGGCCAGTTGCGGGCGCTCGCGGTGACCACCGCGACGCGCTGGGAGGGCCTCGCCGACCTCCCGACCGTCAGCGATTTCCTGCCGGGCTTCGAGGCGAGCTACTGGGCCGGCGCCGGCGTACCCCGCAAGACCCCCGCCGAGATCATCGACACGCTCAACCGCGAGATCAACCTCGGTCTCGCCGATCCCAGGCTGAAGGCGCGGCTCGCAGACCTCGGCGGCACGACGCTTGCGGGGTCGCCCGCCGAGTTCGGGAAGTTCATGGCCGACGAAGTCGAAAAATGGGGCAAGGTGGTCAAGTACTCCGGCGCCAAGCCGGACTGATCGGCGCGTGGCCGGGCGCCGCGCCGTGTTCCGAGTCCACGGGATCGACGCCAGCGAGAAGGTCGTGGTCAGGCCGTCAAATCTCGGCGCTGTGTGAACTGCTTCATTCTCAATCTGCTCAAACGCCAGGAGGCTGCAAGGCGGAGGGCGCCATGCAGACCTATGACGACTTGGTGGAACTGGCTCGCGTTTGCCTGAAGCTGGCGCGCGAAGCGAAAAATCCGATCGTCAGTGACGAACTGAAGCACTTGGCGAGGGGATACCAGCTGCGAGCGGCCGCAATGGACAACGGTAAGCTCCCCGATATCGGAGAACGTCCCCAGCAACGGGATACCTGAGCGGGCGAGAGCCCCAGCCAGGAGCGGCGTTGTCAGGTTTCATTGCCCTTTCGGACTCCAGGGCGACGCTCATCCAATCCTTCGGTCGAACGTAGCCAAAACCCCGTAGGGTTGGAGACCGTTGCCGCCGGCTGACGGCACTCTTCGGACCGCTTTCGGAATTCGTCGGGGAAGCTTATCGCCGATTTCATTCGGCGATTTCATCGAGCACCGTCTGATCGCCGGCGGCGATACCCGTTAGGTCGAGCCGCTACGGGCACGGCATTTGGTGCTGCACTCTCGTTCCATCTCTTTTGGAGTTCGACGAGTCGCGCGTCTGTCTGCAGTTGAATTTCGGTCGGGCTTTGTTTGAAAAGCGCGAACGCAAGTGAATGGAGAACCGATTGACCTGCGCCGCGGGCGATCCGATAGCGGATCAGCATGGGCGTGGCTCCTGTCCGCGGCCTGGTGGGGCGTAAGGTGTTACTTACCGGCCGACGCCAGATCGGAATTGATGGTCGTAAAGGTCGCCTTCAACTGCGAACCGAGAGTGTTGACGACCGTAATGATGGCGACGGAAATGCCGGCCGCGATCAGACCATATTCGATGGCGGTGGCGCCGGATTCGTCTCCAAGGAACCGCTTGAGGGTGTACATTTGCATCTCCATTCTGGAACACCCTTTGTAACGGGCGCCCCTTTCGCTTTTCATAATCGCGATGGAGAATCGCGCCCCGGTGGTCTGAAGAATTCATTAAGGATTTCGGCGGCGTTTTTTGGATTTCAGTTCAAGCAAGCAGCTTCTCCGCTGCGTCTCCCGACAACCGGACACGCGCCCGCTACGTTTGCCGGCCCGACGGCCGGAAAGCGCCGCTTCCCGTCCGCGTTGGGTCACGGCGATCTGACCAGCCTGAAGACCGTCGTGAAGGCCCTGGTCTAGCCGCGAGATGCTGCAATGGACCCACCCTCCGGGGCCGCCGGCAGTTCCTTCTCGGGCACCGGCGATCGCCAGCTCGAGACCCAATCCGAGAACCGGTCGAGATAGAGATAGATCACCGGCGTCGTGAACAGCGTCAGCGCCTGGCTGACGATGAGGCCGCCGACCATGGCGTAGCCGAGCGGTTGCCTGACCTCCGAGCCCGTGCCGTGTCCGAGCATGAGCGGCACCCCGCCGAGCAGCGCCGCCATCGTCGTCATCATGATGGGGCGGAAGCGCAACAAGGCGGCGCGGCGAACCGCCTCATAGGCGGAAAGATGCAGTTCGCGCTCGCCGACGATGGCGAAGTCGACGAGCATGATGCCATTCTTCTTCACGATGCCGATCAGCAGGATGATGCCGATGAGGGCGATCAGGCTGAAGTCAAAGCCGAACATCATCAGCGCCGCGAGCGCCCCTACCCCGGCGGACGGCAGCGTCGACAGGATCGTGAGCGGGTGGATGTAGCTCTCATACAGGACGCCGAGGATCAGATAGACCACCACGAGCGCCGCCACGATCAGCATCGGCACGGTCGAGAGCGAATCCTGGAACGCCTGGGCGTTGCCCTGGAACGAGCCGTTGATCGTTGGCGGCAACTTGAGCTCGCTCTCGGCCCGCTGAATTTCTCGTGTCGCGTCGCCCAGGGCGACGCCCTGAGCCAGGTTGAAGCTGATGGTGACCGCCGGGAACTGGCCTTGGTGACTGATGGACAAGGGTTGAATCGGCGTCGTCGTCCATTTCGCAAAGGCGGAAAGCGGCACTTCGCCGCCGGTCGTCGTGGATTTCACGAAGATTTTGTCGAGCGTCGAGATGTCGCCCTGCAGATTCGGCAGGACTTCCATGATCACGAAATAGCTCGAGAGCTGGGTGAAATACTGCGAGATCTCCCGCTGCCCGAAGGCATCATAGAGCGTATCGTCGATTATTTGCGGGGTCAGGCCATAACGCGACGCCTGATCGCGATCGAAAGTCAATGTCAGCGTCGTGCCGTCCGACTGCTGATCCGAGGCGACGTCGCGAAGCCCGGGCAAGCCCTTCAACTTGTCCAGAACCCTCGGTGCCCACTGGTTGAGCTCGTCGATGTCCGACCCCTGCAGAGTGTATTGGTACTGGGTGCGCGAGATGCGTCCGCCGACACGCACGTCCTGGTTGGCCTGCAGGAAGAGCTTGCCGCCTTCCACCTTGTCGAGTTCGGGACGGAGCCGCGCGATGATCTGGTCCGCGGTCGCGGTGCGTTGGTCGCGCGGCTTGAGCGTGATGAACATCCGCCCATTGTTGGTCGCGGTGCCGCCGCCCCCGCCGGAGCCCAGTGCCATGCCCACGTGCTCGACGGCAGGATCCTTGAGCACCACGTCACCGAGCCGCTCCTGAAGGCGCGCCATGGCGGCAAAGGAAATGTTTTCCGAACCCTCCGAGATTCCGGAGATGAGGCCGGTATCCTGCTCCGGAAAGAACCCCTTCGGAATAATGACGTAGAAGTAGACGGACAGCGTCACCGTCGCCAGAAAGACGCACAGCGTGACGAAGCGGAATTGCAAGACCAGATCGAGCCCGCGCTCATAGCCTTTGAGCAGCATGTCGAAGGCGTGCTCGCTCCACTGATAGACGCGCCCATGGCTGCCCTCCTCCGGCTTCTTGAGGAAACGCGATGCCATCATCGGCGTCAGCGTCAGCGATACGGCCGCCGACACGGCGATGGTCATCGACAACGTCACCGCGAATTCGCGAAACAGGCGGCCGATGATACCGCCCATCAGCAGCAGCGGAATCAGCACCGCGATCAACGAGACGCTGATGGAAATGATGGTGAAGCCGATTTCGCTCGCGCCCTTGAGCGCGGCGGCGACAGGGGCCTCCCCTTCCTCGATGTAGCGGGTGATGTTCTCCAGCATCACGATCGCGTCGTCCACGACGAAGCCGACCGAGATGGTCAGCGCCATCAGGGAAAGATTGTCGAGGCTGTAGCCCATCGCCCACATCATCGCGCAGGCCCCGAGCAATGCGAGCGGAACCGTGACGCTGGGGATGACGGTCGCCCACAGGCTGCGCAGGAAGATGAAGATGACCATCACCACCAGCACGATGGTGAGCAGCAGCGTGAACTGCACGTCGCTCACCGCGGCCCGGATGGTCTGGGTACGGTCGCTCAACGTAAAGACCTTGATCGAGGCCGGCATGGCTGCCTCGGCGCGCGGCAATACCGCCATGATTCGATCGACGGTCGAAATGACGTTGGCGCCGGGCTGTTTGTAGATGATCAGGAATATTCCGCGTTTGCCGTCGGCCCAGCCGGCCTGCGTGGTGTCCTGAGGCCCTACCACGGCGCGCCCGATGTCGCGCACGCGCAAGGCTCCGCCGTTGCGAAAGGAAACGACGACGTCGTTCCATGCCTTGGCCTGCGTCAACTGGTCGTTGGTGTAGATCGTATAGAGGCGCTTCTCGCCGTTGAACGACCCCTTTGGATTGTTGACGGTGGTTACGGATAGCGGTGTGCGCACGTCCTCGAGCGACAATCCCTTCGCCACGAGCTTCGCCGGATCGAGCTGAACGCGGATCGCCGGTTTCTGCTGGCCGCCGACGAGCACTTGGGCGACACCGGGAACCTGGCTGATCTGCTGGGCGAGCTTGGTCTCCACATTGTCGTCGACCTCGGTCAGCGGCAGCGAATCCGAGGTCGCCGCCAGCAGGAGGATCGGCGAGTCCGCAGGGTTGACCTTCCGGTAGGTCGGCGGAGTGGGAAGGTTCTTCGGCAACTGCCCGCTCGCGGCGTTGATCGCCGACTGTATGTCGCTGGATGCGCCGTCGATATTGCGGCCGAGATCGAACTGGATCGTGATCGCGGTCGACCCGAGCGAACTCGTCGAGGTCATTTCCGCTACGCCCGGAATCTGCGCGAATTGCGTCTCGAGCGGCTGTGCCACGGAGGAAGCCATCGTATCGGGACTGGCTCCGGGCAGCAGCGCCGAAACCTGAATGGTCGGAAAATCGACCTGCGGCAATGGTGCAACCGGCAAATTCGGATACGCGACGATGCCGACGAAGAGAACACCGACCATCAACAGCGAGGTTGCGATGGGGTAGCGGATGAATGGTGCGGAAATGCTGCCGTCCATGATCAGGGTACTTTGGCAGGCGTGTTCTGCGCCGTATTTTCAGGTTTGGACGCGGGATTGGCCTGGCTCGGCTCGACCAGGGCACCTTGCTGCACCCGGTATTGCCCTGCGGTTACGACTTTTTCGCCGGGTGACACCCCCTGCAAGACGACTGCCTGGCCATTGTCCTCCTGACCGATCTTGATGCTGCGCATCTCGGCCTTGTTGTCGTTGCCGACGACGAAGGCGTAGAGGCCGCTCGGTCCGTGCTGGACCGCGTCCTCGGGCATGACGGTGACATGCTTCAGCGTTTCGACCAGCAGGCGGGTCGAGACCGACAGGCCGGGCCACAGGACGTTATCCTTGTTCTCGAACGTCGCCTTCATGCTGATGGTCCCGCTCGCCTGATCGACCTTGTTGTCGACGAGGGCGAGGTGGCCCTGAGACAGCGTTTTCGAACCATCCGAACTCAGTGCGGTCACCGGGACGGTGCCCGCGGCAAGCGCCTTGTTGATCTGCGGCACGTCGTCCTCGGGCGCCGTGAACACGACGGAGATCGGCTGCAGCTTGACGATCGTCACGATACCGGTCGTGTCCGCCGCATGAACGATGTTGCCCGGATCGATGAAGCGAAAGCCCGTTCTCCCCGACAGCGGAGACCGGATCGTCGTATAGCCGACTTGCGTCTGGGCGTTGTCGATCGCCGCCTGATCGCCCTTGATCTGCGCATTGATCTGGTCGACCGAGGCCTGCTGGGTATCAAGCTGCTGGCGCGTCGAGAATTCTTCCTTGTTGAGGGTGGTATAGCGCTTCAGGTTGAGCTGCGCATTCTTCAGATTCGCTTCGTCCTGCGCCTTTTTCGCCAGCGCCTGGTCGAGAGCCGCCTGATACGGCCGTGGATCGATCTGCGCGAGAAGTTCGCCTTCGCTGACCATCTGACCTTGTTTGAAGGCGACCTTGGTGAGTTCTCCGTCGACGCGGCTATGCACAGTCACGGTTTCGTAAGGTTGCACGGTGCCGAGTCCGTTCAGATACACCGGGAAATCGGCCGTTTGCGCCTGCGCGATCGTGACCGGGATGGCGACGGGCTTCTGTCCGCCCTTGGTGCCACCCCCGGCTGCCCACCTTATGCCGTTCCCGTAGAAGTGACTCCAGCCGAGATACCCCGCACCCGCGACTGCTACCAGGACGGCCACAAATATCCATCGGCGCCCTGAAGGTGACGAGTGAGGTGGGGTCAAACGCGTTCCCATGATTTGCAGGTGCCAATCGCCGCTCCATTTCTGCTAACCTCGGGTACGAAGAAAAGTTCCATGTCGGGCAGGACCGGCCAGGCACCGGCATCGCGGTCATGAGCGCTCATCGCCACTTTCGGGTGGCGTGATCGGCGCACCGCCGCCCGCCTCCCGCCGGCAAATCTCAGGCACCCGCCGGCGCGTCGGCCGCCCGGGTCGCGGGCGTGAAGAAAATGAACATGTTGGCGGCCACGATGGTGGCGGCCAGGAAATAGAACGTCGCGATGATGCCGTAGTGGTCGGCGAGCACGCCGCCGATCAGGGGACCGATGGCTGCGCCCACGGCCTGGGCACCGAACATGATGCCGATGCTGGTGCCCCCCATGCGCGCGGGCGTCGCGTCGAGCAGCCATGCCTGCAGCACGGCGCGGATCGCGAACAGGAAAAAGCCCAGGAACGCCACCAGCAGCACGAAGGCCGGCGAGCGCCCGGCGACTGCCATGAACAGCAGCACCACGCCCGACATCATCATGCTGGACATGATGATGCTGCGGCGGCCCATGCGATCGGACAGATGGCCGGCGATCGGCGCCGCCGCGAAGCCGGCGGCCTGCAGGGCGAACAGGCAGCCGCCCACCCAGGCCGGCGAATAATGAAGATCGTCCGACAGGAACACCGGCAGGAAGGTGAGGAGCGTCATCGCCGTCATCGCCCGCACCGCGGAACCGAGCGACAGCATCAGCACCGTGCGGTTCGAAAACAGGGTGCGCACCGCCAGCACGGCATTGACGGCGTCGAACCGCGCCGCCGCCTGCTCCGCGTCGAGGTGCCTTTGGTCGTCGATCCGGCCCAGCGAGAGCAGCAGCACGGCGGATGCGACGAGGCCCGGGATGACGTTCATCACCACCACGTCGCGCCAGCTGAATATGGTGAGCATCGCGCCGACCACGAGGGGCGCGATCGCATCGCCCAGATTGCCGCCCATGGCATGGATCGATACCGCCAGCCCGCGCCGCCGCGGGAACTTCTGCGCCAGCAGCGGTATGGCGGCCGGGTGCCAGAGGTTGTTGCCGATGCCGACCAGCGTGGCGCAGACCAGCAGCATCCAGTAGTGGTGGGAAAAACCCATCACCAGGTAAGGCAGGCCGATCCAGGACAGGGCGACCGCCATCAGCAAGCCCTTGCGCCCCACGGCATCGACCACCATGCCGCCCGGCACGTTGGCGACCGCGCCGGCGGCGAACTGGCAGGTCAGGATCGATCCGATCTGGGCGAAGCTCAGGTCCAGATCCCTGCCGATCAGCGGCAGCAGCAGATAGAACGTGGCCGGATACCAGTGCGTCATCATGTGACCGGCGGAGATCAGCCACACCTCGCGAAACGCGTTGGGGGGCGATGCTTCCGCCGCAAAGGTCGTCATGATTCCTCCCCCGGTCGCATGGCCTGTCAGCCCCGGCTCATAACGCCGGCGCCCGGTCGGGACAAGTAGCGCCGGCGCGGCCCGGCGTTGCGATTCCGGCAGGGCCTCAAATCCGGTGCTCGTCGCCGCGTTTGCGGCCCTGGAACACCGGCAGGAACAGCTCGTCCAGCGACATCCGCCGCGGCGTGAGCCCCTGCTCGTGGGAGAAGCCGGCGAGCATTTCCAGGGTCTTGCGGTTGCGGTCGGTGAGGCCGTATTCCCAGGGGTCGGAGCCCAGGATCGCCACCTGCTCCTCCAGCGCCTCCTGGTACCAGGCAAGCGGCACGATGCGCGGGTTCTTCATGCGCTCCATGGCGATCGCTTTCGAGGCGTTGAAGGCGTGGTACATGTTGATGGGCACCCAAGGGTAGCGCTCGACGATCTCCTGCTTGATGCCCATCACATGCATGATCGGGAAGATGCCGGTCTTCTTGTAGAACGCGATCTCCTCCTGCTTGTAGTTGGGCCACAGCCGGGCGACCCGCGGATCTCCGGCCGCGAACGGCTTGATGATGCTGGAATGGATGACGGCGTCGAGCTCGCCCTCCGCCAGCATGGTCTCCACCGATTTCTCGTTGGGAAGCCGCGTCAGCCTAAGGCCGGGCGGCGGAACGAAGTCGACGTCCTCGTCGAGCTCGGCGACCCATTCCACCGAGGTGTGCGGCACCCCGTATTCTTTTTCCAAGAGCCCGCGCATCCAGTGGATCGCCGTCACCAGGAACGACTTGATGCCGATGCGGCGGCCGATCAGGTCGGTCGGCTTGGCGATGCCCTTGGCCGTGTTGACGAAGACGAAGCCGTGGCGGAAGCGGCGATGCAGGAACACCGGGATCGCCCGGACCGGGAGATCATGGCCGCGGGCGACGATATAGGACGACGCCGAGGTCTCCGCCATGTCGAAATCGCGGTTGCGCAGGAAGCGCCAGTGGCGGGTCGTCGAATCCATGTCGGTGAGCACGGTGAGGTCGATGCCGTCCGGCGTCACGGTCCCCTCCTTGAGCGCGCGGGTGATCTCGTAATCGCCGCAGGCGAGGGTGATGGGAATGTTCTTTGCCACAGTTTCCTCCGAATGAATTCGTCCGGCCCTATTGGTGTCATTGCCCGGCTTGACCGGGCAATCCAGTACTCCCGGTCGGTGTTTACTGGATCGCCCGGTCAAGCCGGGCGATGACAGCGAAGGGTATGGTCAAGCGTGGCAGCCGGCTCAAACGCGCCGCGCCAGGATCTCCTTGAGCCGCAGCGGCGTGACCGGCAGTGCGGTGATGGCGCCGGGCATTCCGATGGCGGCATCGACCGCGGAGGCGATCGCGGCGCCGACGCCGGTGATGCCGCTCTCGCCGGCGCCCTTGATCCCGAGCGGGTTGAGATCGGTCGGGAAATCCTCCGTGAGGATGATCTCGACCCGCGGTGTGTCGTGGGCAGTCGGCATCAGGTAATCGGCGAGTGTCACCGCAAGAGGATCGCCGCGCTCGCTGTAGCGGAACTCCTCCATCAGCGCCCCGCCCAGCCCTTGGGTGAACCCGCCGACGATCTGGCCCTTGACCAGCATCGGGTTGATGGCGCGGCCGATGTCGTAGCCGATGACGTAACGCTCCACGGTGACGCCGCCGGTGTCGCCGTCGACATTCACTACCGCGATGTGGCTGCCGTAGGGATAGACCTGCCGTTCGACGTTGAACCAGCCCTCGGCCGCCAAGCCGGGCTCGCGGCCGTTGAGCATCTTCGAGGTCGGCAGCAGCGCGGTGGCGACGGCGGCGAGCGATATGGACGCACCGGAATGATCCTTGCGTCTGACGACGCCGCCGACGATGTCGAGATCGTCAGGCGCGGCCTGCATCAGCTGCGCCGCCATGTCGAGCGCCTTGTTGCGCAGCTTGAGCGCCGCGACCCGGGTCGCCGAGGCGGTCATGACAGTCGCCCTGGAGGCGTGGGCGCCGATGCCGAATTCGATGCGGTCGGTCTGGCCGTGGGTCACGCTCACGCGGGCGATATCGACGCCGATCATCTCGGCGGCGACTTGCGCCATCACGGTCTCGAAGCCCTGCCCGATCGACGCGCCGCCGGTGATGACCTCGACGGCGCCGGAGGTGTCGACCGCGATCTTGACTCCGTCCGACGGCCCCAGCCCGCTCTTCTCCACGAACATCGAGATGCCGGCGCCGACCATTTCGCCGGCCGCGCGCCGGCGCGCGAGATCGGCCTGCATCTTGTCCCACGACACCGCGGACAGCATCGTTTCGAGAAGCCCCATGTAATCGCCGGTATCGAAATGGATCTCCTCGCCGAGCGCCTCGAGCGGGCGCGCATAAGGCATCTCCGCCGCGGTGATGGCATTGCGGCGGCGCACTTCGATGGGGTCGATGCCGAGCTTCGCCGCGATCGCATCGATCAGGCGCTCGCGGATGAAGGTGGTCTCGTAGCGGCCCGGTGCCCGGTAGGTCGCAGCCGGCGTCTTGTTGGTGAGGCGGAAGTGCCCGAGCGAGCGGTACGCCGGCACCCGGTACGGCCCCGGCAGCACCCCGCAGATCATCATCGGGACGCGGATGGCGTGGGTGCGCACATAGGCGCCCTGGTCGTGCCAGAACTCGTCGTCGAGGGCGAGGATGCGGCCCTCGCCATCGAGCGCGGCGCGGATCTTGTGGCGCTGCTGGCGCGAATGGTTGGCGCAGACGAGATGCTCGCGGCGGTCCTCGATCCATTTCACCGGGCGCGCCAGCCGCATCGCGGCGACGCAGACCAGCACATCCTCGGGATAGAGCTCGCCGCGAATGCCGAAGCCGCCGCCCACATGGGCCTCGTGGACATGGATCGACGACGGACTGCGCTTGAGCATGTGGGCGAGCAGGTCGCGGTTGCGGTGCGGCACCTTGGCGGCGCCGTGCAGTTCCAGGATATCGCGGGAGGCGTCATGGCGACCGATGGCGCCGCGGGTCTCCAGCGGCACGCCGCTGTGGCGCCCGACGGAAAGGTCGAGCTCGACCACGATGTCGGCGCGGGCGAATACGGCGTCGACGTCGCCGTAACCTTGGCGGACGATGGTCGGCTCGGTGGTGCGGCCGGCCGAGAATTCGCCGGGCTCCGCATCGGCGGCGAGCAGCACAGGCAGTTCGGCGATGTCGATGACCACGAGGTCGGCGGCATCCTCGGCGACGTAAGGATCGACGGCGAACACCGCCGCCACGGGCTCGCCGACATAGCGCACGCGATCGATCGCGAGCACCGGCTGGCGGTACGGCTCCAGCCGCTCGATGCGGCCTTCGCGGAAATCGATCGGCGGCACGTCGGAGATGTCGGCGGCGGTCCATACCGCAACGACTCCCGGCAGCGCGCGGGCTTGCGCGGTGTCGATGGCGACGATCTTGCCATGGGCGACCTGCGCGCGGGCGAGCCGCATGTGCAGCTGGTGCGGAAACGAGATGTCGCCGGCGAACCGGCCGCGCCCCGTCACCAGCGGCGGGTCCTCGAGCCGCGGCACCGGCTGGCCGATGTACTTGTTGCCTGTGATTTTAGCGAGGTCGATCTGGTCGGTGGGAGTTTTCATGGGCGGAACGCCGTCATCGACACCGCGCCCGCCGTCACCTCCCCCACCGTCACCTCCCCCACCGTCATGGCCGGGCTTGTCCCGGCCATCTCGATTCCCAAGGCACTGTGCCCGCCACATCGAGATTGCCGGGACAAGCCCGGCAATGACGGAGAGTGTGTGATGTGTGCGATGCCCCGGCTCATGACCCAGACGAAGCCGCCTGCTCCAGCGCGCGGCGGGTCACGGTGGCGACGAGTTCGCGGCGGTAGACGGCATCGGTCTGCGCGTCGGTCAGGGGATCGATGGCCGCGGCGGCGGCATCGGCCGCGGCCGTGAACGCGGCCGCACCGGGCGGGCGGCCGTCGAGCAGCGCTTCCGCCGCCGCGATCCGGCGCGGATGGGCTTCGGCGCCGCCGACGCCGATGCGCGCCGAGGCGATGACGCCGTTGTCGATCTCGAAGGTGACGAGCGCCATGCCCATGGCGAAATCGCCGGCGCGGCGGTTGAACTCGTAGAAGCCCCAGCGTGTCGTTGCGGGCAACAGCGGCAGCCGCACCTCGGCGAGCAGCTCTTCGGGGGCGAGCGCCGTCGTCATGATGCCCTGGAAAAAATCCGCCGCGGCGATGACGCGGGAACCGGCGGCGCTGCGCGCCACCATCTCGGCGCCGAGCGTCGCCGCGACCAGGCACCATTCCGACGAGGGGTCCGCATGGGCGATGCTGCCGCAGAAGGTGCCGCGGGTGCGGATGGGATAATGGGCGATGTGGCGCATGACAGCCGCCAGCAGATTGCCCAGCGGCCCCGCCACCACCGGACGATGGAACGCCTGGTGGCGCACGCCGGCGCCGATCGCAAGCCTTCCGTTCTCGCTCGCGAGACGCCTGAGGTCGGCGATCCCGTTGATGTCGACGAGATGATGCGGCCGCGCCAGGCGGAACGCCATGGTCGGCACCAGGCTCTGGCCGCCGGCCAGCACCCGCCCGTCGTCCGGCGCGTATTGCGCCAGCATCGCCACCGCTTCCTCGATCGTCTTTGGTGCGTGATATCGGAACGCGGCGGGCTTCATCGGCGCGGGCTACCCTGTCTGCCGAACACACTATCTGCCGAACTCATCACTTGCCGAACGCATAGTCTCCCGTGCCCGGCAAGGCGCGTCCCATTTTTGAGACTGCGCGTTTTTTTTGGATTGATACATGATATCTGTTGTAAGTAAAGGAACCGGCGCAGCCGCAGCGCCACGCGCAAACAATGGTTCGGACGAAGCAGTTCTGCAGATGAAGCCGCCTCCGTTCAGCTATCACGATCCCAAGACCGTCTCCGAAGTGATCGGCCTGTTGTCGACGCTGGAGAACGCCAAGCTCCTGGCCGGCGGCCAGTCGCTGATGCCGATGCTCAATTTCCGTTTCGTGCAGCCGGACCACATCATCGACCTCAACCGGGTCGAGGGCCTGTCCTACATCCGCGACACCGCCGACGGCATGGAGGTCGGCGCGATGACGCGCCAGCGCGATCTCGAATTCTCCGCGCTGGTGGAAAAGAAGTTTCCGCTGATGCACGAGGCGATCCAGAGCATCGGGCATCGCCAGACCCGCAATCGCGGCACCATCGGCGGCTCGCTGTGTCATCTCGACCCGTCGGCAGAACTGGTGTCCTGCGCCATGACCCTCGACGCGACCGTGGTGGTGACGGGGCCGAAGGGCCAGCGCGACGTCGCGTTCGCGGATTTCCCGGTGGCCTATCTTACCTCGGCGGTGGAGCCCGACGAGGTGCTCACCGCGATCCGCTTCACCGCCTGGCCGGCCAAGCACGGCTATGCCTTCATCGAATTCGCCCGGCGGCACGGCGACTTCGCCATCGTCTCGGCGGCGGTGCTGCTCACGGTGGACGGCGCCGCCAAGATCACCCGCGCGGCGGTGACGCTGGGCGGCATGGGCGTCGCGCCGGTGCGGGCGGTCGAATTGGAAACGGCGCTGATCGGCAAGGCGCCGGACGAGGCGTTCCTGCGCGAGGCCTGCGAGAGCTGCCGCGGCTTCGAGGCGCTCGACGACGTGCACGCGCCGGCATCCTACCGCCAGCATCTCGCCACCGTGATGTCGCGGCGCGCGCTGGAAAAGGCGTATGCCCGCGCCACCGGCAAGGCATAGGGCGCGGTCATGGGCCAGACGCGCAAGATCGCCTTGACGGTCAACGGCAAGCGCTACGAGGAAGAGGTCGAGGTGCGCGTCACCCTCGCCGACTTCATCCGCCACCAGCTCGGCCTCACCGGCACCCATCTCGGCTGCGAGCACGGCGTGTGCGGCGCCTGCACCATCCTCATGGACGGGCTGTCCGCACGCTCCTGCCTGATGCTCGCGGTGCAAGCCGACGGCCACGAGATCCTCACCGTCGAGGGCATCGCGCCGAGCCCCGACAAGCTGCACCCGCTGCAGCAGGCGTTCCACGAGAATCACGGCCTGCAATGCGGCTTCTGCACGCCGGGGATGCTGACGACCCTGATCGAATTTTTGCGCGACAATCCCGACCCGACCGAGCAGGAGGTCCGTATCGCCATCTCCGGGAACCTGTGCCGCTGTACCGGCTACCAGAACATCGTCATTTCGGCGCTGGATGCCGCCAAGCGTTTGCAGGCCGAAGCGGAGCAGAAGGCTTGAGCGGCGAGATGATCGGAAAGCTACTCGGCGAGCGGCACGGCCCCTGTGGCAGTCATCGCGCGAGGTTCCGGGCCGTCCCCTCTCCCACTTGCGGGGGAGGGTCAGGGAGGGGGCTGTTCGGCCTCCCGATCGCCGGGGCGACGTTTTCTACGCTTCGGAGTTGCCTTTCATCCGTTCGAAAAGTCCGCGCGCGTGGCTGCGCCCCCTCCCCGACCCTCCCCCGCAAGCGGGAGAGGGAGTGGCTGCACGCGGGGGGAGGTGCTTGCGTTCAATCTACGGGTCGAGTGGCAACAGCGGCCTGTATCCTCGTGCGAGCCGTGCTCGCGGCGCTCATCCTCGCTGCGATCACACGAACCGCCGCTGCCGACGACACCATCAAGGTCGCGCTCGGCCAGCGCGGCAATTGGGAAACCGCCGCTTCCGATCTCGGCCAGGAAGCCGGCCTGTTCCGCAAGCGCGGGCTCGCGCTCGAACTGCTCTATACCAATGGCAGTGCCGAGACCTTGCAGGCGGTGATCTCGGGGAGCGTCGACATCGGCGTCGGTCTCGGCACCGCCGCGGTGATGGCGGCCTATGCGAAGGGAGCGCCGTTGCGCGCCATCGGCAATGCCAGTTCCGGCTCCAGCGAATTCTGGTACGTGTCGGCGGATTCGCAGATCAAGACCATGGCCGATGCCGGCGGCAGGACCATCGCCTATTCCACCACCGGGTCATCGAGCCACCTCATCGCGCTCTCGTTCATCAGGGCCAACGGCCTGTTTGCGCGAAGCGTCGCCACCGGAGGCCCGGCGGCGACCTTCACCCAGGTGATGTCGGGCCAGATCGATGTCGGCTGGTCGTCGCCGCCGTTCGGGCTCGATGCCGTCGCCGACGGCAGGATCAGGATCGTCGCCCGCGGCAACGACCTGCCGGAATTCCGCGACCAGACCATCCGCCTGATCGTCGCCAATGCCGGATTCCTGGAACGCCGCAAGGACGCCGCCGCCCGTTACGTCCAGGGCTACCGCGATGCACTGGACTGGATGTATTCCGATCCCACCGCGCTCGACGCCTATGCGCAATTCGCCAATACCTCGGCCGCCGATGCGCGCGAGGTGCGCGACCTGTACTATCCGCGTGACCATCTGCAGGTCGACCACATCGCCGGCCTCGACGCCGTGATGAGGGACGGCATCGCCTTCAGATACATCGCCCAGCCGCTCACCAAGGAGCAGCTCGGCGGCCTGATCCAGATTCCAGCGCCGATCAAGTGAGGGCGCCGGCCGCAGCCTGATCATGGCCATTCGCTTCGACGATATCGGCAACCGCCTCAAGGCGTTCCGCCTGGGCTCGGCGCTCAGCGCCGACGAGATCGCAAGCCGGCTCGATATTTCGCGCACCGCGCTCTACCGCTTCGAGAAGGGGGAACTCGCGAAGATCGAAACCCTGGAGAAGCTCGCCGACCTGCTCGGCGTCTCGGTGCCGACATTGCTCGGCGTCGGCGTCGAATATATCGGCTCGGCGGTCGCCTATTTCGAGCGCATGCGCCAGATCGAGGAGACCTCCGAGCACATCATCGTGCTGGCGGGGCCGATCTCCTACCTCCTGGCATCGGACGGATTCGACCGGGCGCTCGCGGAAGTCCTGCGCGAAAACATTCCCGACGCCGCGGACGGGCGCAAGCGGGCACTGGCCCAGGTCGACGAGGTGATGGCGGTGCTGCGCCAGCGCAAAGAGACCTACCGGCGCCGCCAGCCCGGCATCGTCAACCTGATCTCGGCGGCGGAGATGCAGCATTTCCTGCGCGACGGCCTGGTCGGACGGATCGACCTGCCCGACAAGGTGCGGCGCGAGCGCCGCGCGCTCGCCCGCGCCGAGGCCGAGCATTTCGTCGCGCTGATGGAGGACGAGCCGATCGGCGTCCAGATCGGCATCGTGCCCGACACGCTGCCCCATGCCAGCTTCCAGATTTTCCGCCAGCCCGACCGCCAGGTGCTGGCGCTGTCGCCGTTCCGGCTCGGCGAGGAGCCCAACATCCGCGTCGGCGTCGCCATGATCACCTCGGCGCCGGAGGCGCTCGCGCTGCACGACAAAATGGCGAAGGATCTTTGGCGCCGCGCCCTCAAGGGCGCCGCCGCCGTGGCCCTGATGCGCGAGATGATCGGGTAGGACTCCGTCATTCCGGGGCGCGCGTCTTCGCGCGAACCCGGAATCCAGGCCGAGGGGCGAGGCCGTCCGGATTCCGGGTTCGCCGCTTTCGCCCTGCCCGATCGCCCTTCCGCCGCCACCGCCGCGGGTGTAGCCTGTGTCCAACAAATAAAATCCGCAGGGAGGACATCATGGCGCGACGCGACCGTTCGATTCGGACTTTGCTGATTCGGAATGCGTTCCTGGCCGGCAGCATGCTGACGGCAGGGCCGGTGCTGGCGGCGGATGTGACGCCGCAGCGGCTCGTCAGTGCCGACAAGGAGCCGCAGAACTGGCTGATGAACCATCGCACCTATGATGGCCAGCGCTTCTCGCCGCTCGACAGGATCAACAAGGGCAACGTCAAGGGACTGAAGCTCGCCTACACGGTCGCGCTCGGCGGCGGCGCCGCCAACCAGTATGTCATGGCGACCCCGCTCGCGGAGGACGGCTTCCTCTACATCACGGACTCGGCCGGGGTGCTCTACAAGATCGACGGCACCTCCGGCGACGTCGGCCGCATCGTGTGGCGGATGGACCCCGGGCAGCAGCACCAGCAGCGCAACCGGGGCGCCGCGCTGTGGGGCAATCTCGTCATCACCGCCGCCGACGACCCGCCGCGGATCGTCGCCACCAACAAGGACACCGGCCGCGTGGTGTGGGAAACCGGCTTTCCCGACACCCCCGATGTGGCGATGACCTCGGCGCCGCTCGCCATCAAGGACAAGATCATCGTCGGCGCCGCCAATGGCGACCAGGGCGTGCGCGACTGGATGGCAGGCCTCGACGCCGCGACCGGCAAGGTGCTGTGGCGCAAGTTCACCGTTCCCGCCCCCGGCGAGCCCGGCAGCGAGACCTGGAAGGACAAGAACAACGCATGGCAGACCGGCGGCGGCGCGGTGTGGGTGACGGGCACCTATGATGCCGCCACCAACCAGACCATCTGGGGCACCGGAAATCCGGTGCCGATGTTCGATCCGACCTACCGTCCCGGCGACAATCTCTACACCAACAGCGTCATCTCCTGGGATCCCGACACCGGCAAGATGAACTGGTACTTCCAGTTCACCCCGGGAGACATGTGGGATTACGACGAGGTCGGCACCCACATCCTGATCGACGGCAATGTCGGGGGCCAGGTGCGCAAGCTGATCACCCATTCCGCGCGCAACGGCTTCGTCTATACGATGGACCGGTTCAACGGCCAGACCGTGATGGCGAAGCCCTATGTCGAGGTCAACTGGACCAAGGGCATCGACCAGAAGACCGGCAAGCCGGTGGACTACGATCCCAAGAAGGACATCCAGACCTACGCCGGCGTCGCCAACCAGAACCCGGGCGAACCGACCAAGCGGGTCTGTCCGGGTCACGCCGGCGGCAATAATTTCTGGCCGTCTACCTACAGCCCGAAGACCAGGCTCCTCTACATACCCACGCTCTCCAACTGCGAGAACGTCTCCATCGACACCACCAAGCACAGCAAGGAAAAGGGCTGGAACGGCGGCGGCTTCAAGACCAACGAGCGCTACGAGAGCAACCTCACCGCCGTCGATCCCGTCACCGGCGAGATCAAAAAGAGCATCCACCTGCGCTATCCCAATTACGGCGGCGCGCTGTCGACCGGCGGCGGCCTCGTCTTCAACGCGCTGCTCGACGGCACCATCGCCGCCTTCGACGACACCACCCTCGACGAGCTGTGGAAGTTCAACGCGGGCTCGGGCTTCCACGCGCCGCCGATGACCTTCGAGGTGAACGGCAAGCAGTATGTGGCCATCGCGTCGGGGGCGGGCCCGGCGGCGAAGTCGCGGCTCGTCAATACGCCGGAGCTCAAGGAGCAGCGCAATGCCACGGTGCTCTATGTGTTCGGCCTGTGAGGCTTCGTTTTGCCCACCCAACGAGTGATTTCCAATCGAATTTCGCTCTAGCCGCCACATGAAACGAAAACGGGAGGATACGATGACAACACACGATCGATCACTGCGCACTGCACTTCTCGCCGGCAGCATGCTGGCGGCATGGCCGGTGCTGGCGGCGGATGTGACGCCGGAGCGGCTGCTCAATCCCGAGCCGCAGAACTGGCTGATGAACCACCGCACCTATGACGGCCAGCGCTTTTCGCCGCTCGACACCATCAACAAGACCAACGTCAAGGGCCTCAAGCTCGCCTATGCGGTCGCGCTGGGCGGCGGGGCGGGCAATGAATACACGGTG
>Ga0302326_10007752_pt1 | contig 23801 bp, 26 predicted proteins | sample Palsa_T0_3_FD_202264 | JGI IMG/M metagenome (GOLD analysis project Ga0302326, IMG submission 202264) | Peat permafrost microbial communities from Stordalen Mire near Abisko, Sweden - Palsa_T0_3 | ecosystem: Environmental > Terrestrial > Soil > Palsa > Peat permafrost | place: Sweden: Abisko... | reverse complement strand
CTGCGGCTCAACGTGAGTGTCAACGGCACTATCGCCTCCGGCGGCGCGGCTCGAGCGAAGGGCGTGCATTGTGCCGTCGGCGTGCAGACGAGTACAGTCCGGACATGGACGGCATCCGGATTATCGTTGTGGGACTGCTGGTGGCCATCGTCCTGAGTCTGGCGAGCGCGCTCTACTACCTTTCAACCGGCAAGGGCGACTCGGGAAAAATGCTGCGCGCGTTGACCGTGCGTGTTGCGCTCTCGCTGGCGTTGTTCGCGTTACTCATGATTGCGTGGCGGTTGGGCCTGATTACTCCGCGTGGCCTTCAGCGCTAGCGCCGCCGTTAGCGGCGGCTCGGCGCGCAACTACGGCGTGCTCTGCGCCGTCCTGGGTGCGTTCGGCTTTTCCTTCAAATCGGTATTGATACGCTCCGCTTATCGCTATGGCGTCGATGCCGCGACGCTGTTGTGCCTGCGCATGGGTTATTCGTTGCCGTTGTTGTTGCTCATGGCGCTCGCGCTCGAGCACGTGCCGCCCACGGCGCTGTCGCGCCGGGACTGGTTCGAGCTCTCAGTGCTCGGACTGTTCGGCTACTACCTTTCCAGCTATCTGGACTTCATGGGTCTGCGCTACATAACGGCCGCGCTCGAGCGCGTGGTCCTGTTCATCTACCCGACGCTGGTGGTGCTGCTCTCGGCGCTGTTTCTCGGCGTGCCGCTCACGCGCAAGATCGTGCTGGTGCTGCTCGTGTCGTACGCCGGCGTGCTGCTGTCTGTGGTTGGCAATCTGCGCTCCGGCCTGCACGCGACCGCCGTCGGTGTCGCGCTCGTGCTCGGCAGCGCGCTGAGCTTCGCAATCTATCTGCTGCGCAGCGGTCAGACCGTGCAGCGGCTGGGCTCCACCATCGTCACGATCTATGCCACGGGCATCGCTTGTATCGCCTGCGTGCTGCAGTTTGTCTGCCTGCGGCCGCTCTCGGCCCTGCGCCTGCCCTGGCAGGTGCACGCGCTGGGCGTGGCTCTGGCACTGTTCTCAACGGTACTGCCGATCTGGCTGGTCACCGAGGCGATCCGGCGCCTGGGCGCCTCGACCGCAGCGATGATCGCGACGCTCGGCCCGGTGCTCACGATCCTGCTGGCCAATCTGTTTCTGCACGAGCCGCTCAATCTGCTGCAGTTCGCCGGCGCGGCGCTCGTTATTTTGTCGGTCATGTACCTGACCGACCGCAAGCGCGCGCTCGCGCCGTCCTAGATCCAGTAGACGAACACGAACAGCACGAGCCAGACGACGTCGACGAAATGCCAGTACCAGCTCACGGCCTCGAAGGCGAAGTGATGGGTCGGCGTGAAATGCCCCTTCAGTGCACGCAGCCAGATGACGACCAGCATGATCGCCCCGATGGTCACGTGCAGGCCATGGAAACCCGTCAGCATGAAGAACGTCGAGCCGTAGATGCCGGTGGAGAGCCGCAGTCCCATTTCGTGCCAGGCCTCACCGTACTCGTGCAGCTGCAGGCCGACGAACGTGAAGCCCAGCAGAAAGGTGCAGGCGAGCCAGAACTTGAGCACTCCGCGGTGCCCGGCGCGCAGCGCATGATGCGCGATCGTGACCGTGAGACTGCTGGTGACGAGCACAATGGTGTTGATCGCGGGCAGGCCGAATGCCGGGACGACCTCGAAGGTGCCATCGGCGCGCGGACCCAGGTGCGCCGGACCGTTGGTCGGCCAACCGGGATCGTAGCTCTGCCACAGGAACAGCCGGTTGACCATCTTGACGCCCTCGCCCCCGATCCAGGGCACCGACAGGGAGCGGGCGTAGAACAGTGCACCGAAGAATGCGGCGAAGAACATGACCTCGGAGAAAATGAACCACATCATCCCCATCCGGAACGAGCGGTCGACCTCGGTGTTGTAGATGCCCTGCTGGTTTTCATCGATAACGGTGCTGAACCAGCCGAAGAACATACCGGCCAGCAACAGCGCGCCCGGCACGAACGCATAGCCGGGCAGCCAGTCGTTGAGAAAGCACACCGCCCCCGTCATCAGGCTGAACAGGGCAACGCAACCGAGAATCGGCCAGTAGCTGCCGTGCGGAATGTAGTACTTGCTCGAATCCGTGTGCGTGCTCGCGGTCATGGTCTGTCCTGGGTGAGGCCCGTGGCGCGCGCGACGGCCGTGCGATCAGGGCGCTTGCGTACATCGTAAAACGTATAGGCCAGAGTCAGGCGATCCAGATAATCCGGCAGCTGCGGATCGACGAAGAAGCGCACCCGCAGCACGCGCTGCTCATCGCGCTTGAATGACTGCGGCGTAAAACAGAAGCACTCGGTCTTATGAAACCATTCCGCGGCCTTCGACGGCACCAGCGCGGGCACGGCCTGCGCGGTTGTGTCGTATCCGGTCAGATTGTGCGCAAAGAACTCGGCCTGGTAGAGCTGACCCGGGTGCACGTCAATCGAGGGCAGCACGGGGCGAAATTCCCAGTTGCCGATCGTGGGCAGGTTGCCCATGAAATCAATGTGCACCAGACGCGTCTGCTCGGCGCTGCGCGTGCCCAGTGCCGCCGCGCGCGTGAGACTTTTCTGATTGCCCAGTCCGGTGATCGTGCACAGCACGTCATAGAGCGGCACGAGCGCGAAGCCAAAGGCGAAGCTGCCGGCCACGAACAACCATAATTTGAACACCAGGTTGCGGTGCCCGCCGTCGCCGCTGGTGCTCATGCGTGTCCGTGTCGCAAGGCGAACACGATATAGCTGACATAGAGCGAGAACGACAGCAGCCCCAGCAACAGTGCGGTGCGTCGCACCTGGGAGCGACGACGCGGAGCCACGCTCAGGTGATCCTCAGTCATGCACGGGATGAGGCGGCACGTGCGCGTCGATGGCGCCCAGGCTCGGCGGCTCGGTCCAGCTGTGATAGGGCGGTGGCGAGGACAGCTCCCACTCCAGGCCCATAGCACCTTCCCAGACGCGTGACGTCGCCTTCTCGCCGCCATGCACGCATTGCCAGATGATGAGCGGAAACAGAAATTGCGACAGACCGAAGGCGAAGCCGCCGATAGAAGAGACCATGTTCCAGTCGGCAAACTGCGTTGAATAGTCGGGAATGCGGCGCGGCATGCCCGCGAGCCCGAGGAAATGCTGCGGGAAGAACAGCACGTTCACGAAGATGGTCGAGAGCCAGAAGTGCCACTTGGCCAGCGTCATGTTGTACATGTGGCCGGTCCATTTGGGCAGCCAGTAGTACACCGCACCCATGATCGCGAATATCGCACCGGGCACCAGCACGTAGTGAAAGTGCGCCACGACGAAGTACGTGTCCTGGTATTGGAAATCGGCCGGTGCAATCGCCAGCATCAGGCCCGAAAAGCCGCCGATTGAGAACATGATCAGAAATGCGATCGCCCAGAGCATCGGCGGCTCGTAGCTGATGGAGCCGCGAAACATCGTGGTCGACCAGTTGAATACCTTCACCCCGGTCGGCACCGCGATCAGCATGGTCGAGAGCATGAAGAACAATTCACTCGCGAGCGGCATGCCCACCGTGAACATGTGATGCGCCCAGACGATGAACGACAGGAATGCGATCGAAGCGGTCGCGTACACCATCGTGTCGTAGCCGAACAGCGGCTTGCGCGAGAAGGTCGGGATGATCTCCGAGACGATGCCGAAGGCCGGCAGAATCATGATGTAGACCTCGGGGTGCCCGAAGAACCAGAAGATGTGCTGGAACATCACCGGGTCACCGCCGCCGGCCGCATTGAAGAAGCTCGTGCCGAAGAAATGATCGGTCAAGAGCATCGTGACCGCGCCGGCCAGCACCGGCATCACCGCGATCAGCAGGTACGCCGTGATCAGCCAGGTCCAGACGAACAACGGCATGCGCAACAGCGTCATGCCCGGCGCGCGCATGTTCAGGATGGTCACGATGATGTTGATGGCCCCCATGATCGAGGAGGCGCCCATCAGGTGCACCGCGAAGATCGCCATCGGCAGGGCATCTCCGGTCTGCAAGGACAGCGGCGGATACAGCGTCCAGCCGCCGGCGAGCGCCCCGCCTGGCACGAACAAGGTCCCGAGCAGCAATGTAAAGGCGAACGGCAGGAGCCAGAAGCTGAAATTATTCATACGCGGGAGCGCCATATCGGGCGCGCCCACCTGCAGCGGGACCATCCAGTTCGCGAGCCCCACGAATGCCGGCATCACGGCCCCGAAGATCATGACCAGCGCATGCATCGTGGTCATCGAGTTGAACAGCGCCGGATCGAGGAATTGCAGTCCGGGCTTGAACAACTCGGCCCGGATCAGCATCGCGAAGGAGCCGCCGACGAAGAACATTATGCAGCTGAATATGAGATACAGCGTGCCGATGTCCTTGTGGTTGGTCGTCATTACCCAGCGCCGCCAGAAGCCGGTCTCTTTGTGATCGCCGCCGTCGTGCAGATCGTGCGCGGCGCTGTGTACGGGCTCGTGTGCCATGGACTGATATCTCGCTTAAATAGGACGCCTAATTCAAGCCGGCCCTCGCCGTGCCGAGCGCGGTCGCGGCCGATGCTGTGGTTGCGGAAGCTGTCGTCGCGGGCGGGGTCGTCGGCTGCGGCGGCGGCACGGCCTGCGTGCGCAGCCACTGCTCGAAATCGCTCTTGCTCCTGACGTCGAGCACGATCGGCATGAAGCCATGGTCGCGGCCGCACAGTTCGGCGCACTGCCCGCGGTATATGCCGATCTTGTCCGCATCGATGTCGAACCAGGCCTCATTGACGAAACCGGGGATCGCATCCTTCTTGATTGCGAGCGCCGGCACCCACCAGGAATGAATGACATCCTGCGCGGTTATCAGCAGGCGCACTTTGACGCCCGCCGGGACCACGAGCGGGTGATCGACACTGAGCAGATAGTTGGGCACCGTGTTCGGGTCGATGCCGGACTGCAGCTGACGTGCGCGATCGCTGGCGCGATCCAGCGTTGAGAGCACGTGCACGCCGGAGCCGACGTATTCGTAGCCCCATTTCCACTGATAGCCGGTCACTCGTATCGCGAGCTGCGAGCCGCCCGAATTTTCCGTCTCGATGAGCGTGCGCGCGGCCGGCACCGCCATGCTGATCAGGATCAGCACCGGCAGGATCGTCCAGATTACTTCTATGCGCGTACTGTGCAGGAACTGGGTATCGGCCACCGCGCCCCTGGATTTGCGGAAGCGCACCATCGAGTAAATCATGTAGCCGAACACCACCGCGGCGATGCCCACGCACCACCAGAACATCAGCATGTGCAGGCCGTAGATCTGTCGCGACAGTGGGCTGATGCCCGGCGTCATGTTGAGTGTCCAGGCCGCCTGCACGGCCGGCGCGGCCAACGCCAGTACGAATGCGGCGCTCAATGTGGCGCACCAGCGCGCGATCCGGCTCGGCGTTCTGCTCATCATTCTGGCCTCAATGTCGTGGGCGCATCGGCTAGTGGCGGCGACTCATTCATGCGGCCGACCGAGCGCAGCAGTCGCCCGGCTAATGCCCGCCGCTCCTCTTCGGTCAGGAAACCGCCGACCTCGTAGGAGCGGCCATGCGACTCAATCATCAGTCGGCTGGGATGCAACGGCGTGTCAGCGCGGCGCAGTGTAACCCGCGCCCAATGCCGCGGGAATACAAACTGTTCGCGCTGCGCACCGTTGCGCGTCTCCAGCGCGACGCGCTCCTCGGTCACGGTAATTATTTGCGAATGATGCCAGCGGCGCAGAGTCATGGCCAGCGCCCAGCCGAGCAAGAGCATCTCGAGGCCTGCGAACGGCAGTATCGGCCACAGACCGTGCAGCGCCATGATCCCGGCAATCGTGAATGACACCAGGCAAATGCTGGCGAAAAACCAGCCCGCGGCGGCCGGCCGCAGCGAGCAATGCGGCGCGATCACGATCCTCAGCATGGGCCTGCGGCGCTTTGAAGCAATGTGAGCGCGGCGCTGCGCAGGCGCGCTGCGTCCGACGTGCACTCGATCGCATAGGGCAGCGCTGCCAGATGCGGCGCGCTCAGACGCGAGCGCAGTGTTTCCAGGTTTTCGGGCAGCGCTTGCATAGCCGGCTCGATTACGCTGGCGATCCAACCCGCGAGCCTCAGTCCGGCCCGCTCGATCGCATGCGCAGTCAATAGTGCATGATTCAGGCAGCCCAGACGCATCCCGACAACCATCACGACAGGCAGTGCGAGCTTGTGCGCAACGTCAGCCATGCTCGCATCCGGGCCGATCGGGCACAACCAGCCGCCAGCGCCTTCCACGACGACGCAGGCGCAGCGTTCGCTCAGTCCGGCGTACGCGGTCGCGATGCGATTCAGATCGACCTGGATCCCGGTTTGCTGCGCCGCAATGTTCGGTGAAACCGGTGACTCGAAGCAGTAGGGATTGATATCCGTCGGGCGCGGCTGCCGGCTCTCGTCGTCATAGCTTTCAGCAGCGATCTTGGCGACATCGTCGTTTATCATGCCGGAATCTGTCGATATCGTGCCGGCTGCGACGGGCTTCATGCCGATCGCTGCGATGCCGAGGCCGCGCAAAGCTCGCAGCAGCCCCACGGTAACGCGGGTCTTGCCGCAGCCCGTATCGGTGCCGGCGATGAAAAAGCCGCACCCGCGCCGGCTCATCGACGGCCTTTGCGCAGCGAGCTCAGCGGCAATGCATACTCAGCTGGCCTGTCGTCGCCCCCGTGAGCGCGCCTGCGCGTGGCGTCCTGTGCGCCAAAAGCGGCCCCGAAAATGACCTCATAAGTGGCGGGCAGGCCCTGCGGCGCGCGCAGCGCCTCATAGGCGCTGAGCACGGCCTGCATGCGCGCGCGTCCGGTCAGCCCACGCGTGCGAGCGCGCAGCGCGTTACGCGCGCCGAGCCGCTTGAGCTCACCCATCAACGCCCGGGCGTCGGGGTAGTAGAGACGATACTGCTCCTGATCCATGACCGGCTCGGCCAGACCGGCGTGCATGAGTGCCGCGGCGAGCTCTGGCATATCAGCGAAGCGGCTCACGTGCGTGTCACGCGCATCGGCCGCCGCCCAGGCGCTGCGCAGCTCGTGCAGCGTTTCGACGCCGAAGCTCGAGAACAGGAACAGTCCGCCGGGGCGCAGCACGCGCGCGATCTGCTGAAAAACGCGCTCGGGCCGATCGCACCACTGCAGCATCAGATTGCAGAACACGAGCTCGACACTGTGCTCGGCCAGGGGCAGCGCGTAGGCGTCGCCGCAGATGCGCGCGATGGCCGCCGCGCGCCATGGCCAGCGCGCGTGCGGCATGCGCTGGAGCATGCCCTCGGCGAAATCAATCGCGAGCACCTGCGCGCCACGAAAGCGACGCTGCAGTTGCCGCGCGCCCTGACAGGTGCCGGCGCCCAGATCCAGGATGCGTCGCGGCGCGAGCGTGAAGTATTGCAGCCGGTCGAGCAATTCAGCGCGCACACGCTGCTGCAGCTGCGCGGCTGCATCGTAATGCGGCGCGGCACGACTGAATGAGCGCAGCAGCGCGCGACGATCCAGCTCGAACGCGCTCATGGCGCAGTCGGGCCGGCCGCCTGTCGGCCTCGCGCCGCGCGTCGCGCGCCGCGCTCGCGCGCCCCGTGCTGCAGAGCGAGCAGTGCTGCGAGCACGTCCTGGCCATGCGAGAGGAATGGCGCGTGGCCCGCGCGCGGCAATGCGAGCAATTGCGCGTGCGGCAACATGTCGACCAGCGCCTGCGCAGCGCCGCACGGTGTCACGCGATCGTATTGCCCGGCAATCACCAATGTCGGCACGCGCAGCGCGCGTGCCAGCTCGCGCAGGTCGTTGTGCTGCAATAACGTCAATCCGGCGGCCAGGGCCACCGCTTGCGGCTCGCCATGCTCGAGCAGCGCCTGTTGCAGGGTCGCGAGCACGATGTCCGCGCGCGCGCTGCCGCGCACCTGCAGCGACAGGAAATCCGTGAGCGTGCGGCGCGGATTGCTCGCGAGCTGTCGCGCGAACTGCTGCAGGAGTGCGGGTGGCAAGCCGTGCGGCCAATCCTCGCTGTGCACGAAGCGCGGCGTGCAGGCGATCAGCGCCAGCTGACGCACCGGTAGCGCACCGGCGGCAGCGAGCTGCAATGCCAGCTGTCCGCCCATCGACCAGCCCACCAACAGCGCGTCGCGCGGCAAGTGCGCGGCGAGCTCAGTCAATTGCTGCGCGCTCGTCAGGCCGCTGATCCAGGGGCTGCGCCCATGTCCGGGCAGATCCAGTGCCGTGACGGTGTAGCGCTGCGCGAGCTGCGTGCGCAGCGCGTCGAATACGCGCAGGTTCATGCCCCAGCCGTGCAACAGCCCCAGTGGCGGACCGCGACCGCAGGTCTCACTGTATAGAGCGCTCATGCCGCGGTTCGCTGCGCGAACTGCGCGGCGAGCGCCTGCAGCAGCGCATCGACGTCTGCCTCGCTGTGCGCAGCCGACAGCGTCACGCGCAGGCGTGCACTGCCGCGCGGCACCGTCGGCGGCCGGATCGCGCCGACCCAGAAGCCGCATTTCTCGAGCGCCTCGCTGAGCCTGAGCGCTCGCGCCGACTCGCCGATCAACAGCGGTTGAATCGGTGTCGAGCTCGCCATGAGCGGCAGGCCATGACTGGCCGCACCGGCGCGAAAACGCTGCACCAGACTGCGCAAGCGCTCACGCCGCCAGGGCTCGTGCTGCACCAGGCGCAATGCCGCGCGCGTGGCCGCGGCTATCGCGGGCGGCAGTGCGGTCGTATAGACGTAGCTGCGCGCGCGCTGAATCAGCGTGTCGATCAATGCCGCATCACCTGCCACGAACGCACCGAAGCTCCCCAGTGCCTTGCCGAGGGTACCCACCAGTATGGGCACGGCGCTCGCATCCACTGCGCAGTGCTCCAGGCTACCGCGGCCGAGCGCGCCGAGTACGCCGAGCCCATGGGCGTCATCTACCATGAGCCAGGCGCCGTGCTGCTGCGCGAGCGCCGCGAGTTCGCGCAGCGGCGCGATGTCGCCATCCATGCTGAAGACCCCATCGGTGACGATCAGCGCAGTATCCGGATGGCGCTCGAGTATGGCCCGCGCGCTGAGCGCATCCAGGTGCGCATAGCGGCGCAGGCGCGCGCCCGCGAGGCGCGCGCCGTCGAGCAACGAGGCGTGATTAAGCCGGTCCGCAAGCACGCCATCGTGGCGCGCGCTCAGCGCGCTGATCACGCCGAGGTTCGCCATGTAGCCGCTCGAGAACAGCAGCGCGCGCTCGCGGCCCGTGAAGGCGGCGAGCTCGGCCTCGAGCGCGTGATGCTCACGAGAGTGGCCGGTCAACAGGTGCGCGGCGCCGGCGCCGAAGCCGTCGCGCCGCATGCACGCAGCCGCCGCCTCGATCAGCGATGGGTGCGTGCGCAGGCCCAGATAATCGTTATTGCAGAAATTCAGCAGCTCGCGGCCGTCGACGCGCACGCGCGAGGGTCGAGCCGGATCCGGGATTGCCTCGACGAGCCGACGGCGGCGGCGCTCGTGGCGCGCCTCGAGCGCCTCGAGCTCGCTGCGCAGTCGAGCCGAATCAAGCCGCACCCAGACCCGCCGCAGCCACCTCGGGCCGCATGCCCAGACGCGCCAGCAGCGCGCGGTCGCGCGTGACGTCGGGATTGCCCGTCGTCAGAAGCTTCTCGCCATAGAAGATCGAGTTCGCGCCGGCCAGGAAGGCGAGCGCCTGCAGTTCATCACTCATTGAAGCGCGGCCGGCCGAGAGACGCACCTGGGCTTTGGGCATCATGATGCGCGCCACTGCGATGGTTCGTACAAATTCGAACGGGTCCGTATCCGGCGCATTCGCCAGCGGTGTACCGGGCACACGCACCAGTTGATTGATCGGCACGCTCTCGGGATGTGCGGGGAGGTTCGCGAGCGTCACGAGCATCTGCGCCCGATCGCGCTGCGATTCGCCCATGCCGACGATACCGCCGCAGCACACGTTCAGGCCGGCGGCGCGCACGGCCTCGAGCGTGTCGAGCCGATCCTGGTAGCCGCGCGTCGAGATGATCTGCGAGTAGTACGCCTCGGAGGTGTCGAGATTGTGGTTGTAATAGTCCAGCCCCGCCCCCTTGAGTGCGCGCGCCTGTGCCGGGTCGAGCATACCGAGGGTGGCGCAGGTCTCCAGTCCGAGCGCACTGACCTCGCGCACCATGCGCACGATCTGCTCGAGCTCGCGTCGCTTCGGCGAACGATACGCCGCGCCCATGCAGAAACGCGTGGCGCCGGCAGAGCGCGCCGCGCGCGCGCGCTCGAGCACCTGCTCCAGCGGCATCAGCGATTCGGCGCCGACACCGGTGTCGTAGCGCACGCTTTGCGGACAGTACGCGCAGTCTTCCGGGCAGGCGCCGGTCTTGATCGACAGCAGCGTACTCATCTGTACCGTGTTCGGGGTGTGCCAGGCGCGGTGTGCACGCTGCGCATCCAGGATCAGATCGGCGAAGGGCAGCGCGAACAGTGCTTCGGCCTGCGCCAGCGACCAGTTATGACGCGGCAGATCAGGGCCACGCGCCGGCTGCGCCGCATTGCTTGCCGCCGCGAAAGCGAGCGGGCTCGAGCCATCGTGCATCGCCGTTCCTGCCTGTGACCAGTCCGCTGCGAATATTCCGCACGGCTTCCAGCCTTGTCAACCAAACTCACGCCGCAAAGTTGACAATCGTACGGTTTCTGACCTTTTCGATTTGTCCTGCGGGTCTGTGCGGACAACGCATACAAGGGGCAACCGTAAGGCCCCACGGCCAACCGCCTGCTAGCCGCGCGCGCTCAGGCGCAAACCCATTAGCAGGGCGAGCACTGCGAGGGCTGCCGGCAGGGCGAGCGCGCGCAGCCCATACGCGTTCTCAGCGGCAGCGCCGAGCGCACAGCCGAGCATGAATCCGACGATGACCGGCAGAATGCGCATGGCCTTGCGGTGCGCCTCTGCGCGCGCGCCGGCGCGTAGCGGCAGCAGCCACTGGCCGAGCGCGAGTACGAAGTTCGTTACATTGGTCGTCATCACGCCCGTTACCGGCGTGCCCAAGAGCGAGGTCTGCACGAGCGCGGATTGCACGGCCATTGCAGCCACGCCGAACATGCCGGCCAGCACCCCGCGCGGCGCATCCAGATGAAAGGGCGAGCCCGCCGCGACGCACAGCGCGTCGAAGCTGATCAACAGCAGCAGCTCCAAGGCCAGCAAGGGCGCAAGTGTCGGCAGATGCCGATGCTGCAGCACAGTCGTCAGCACGCTCGTCCCCAGCAACACCAGCATGAAGATCGGCACGGCCAACAGCAGCGCCGTGATCGCCGGATTACCCGTGGTGATGTGCGCCGCCACGATCACGAGGTTACCGGTGATCTGCGCGGTGAACAGGCCGTGCAATCCGAGGTAGCCGATCGTGTCGGTCGACCCAGCGATCACGCTGAGCACGGCGGACAGCAGGCTCACGTCGCGCTGACTCATGGGCATATGGACTTGCCTTGCGCGCCGCGGGGTTGCGGCTCAGCCGCGCGTGGCGTATTGCAGCAGGATGCCGGCGAAGATCGCGGCGCCGAAGTAGTTGTTGTTCTGAAATGCCTGCAGACACGCCTCGCGCGAGCGCTTGCGAATCAGCCACTGCTGCGCGCCAAACAGCAGCGCGCCGACTGCAAGCCCACAATCGTAGGGCAGCCCGAAATGCAGCGAGCGGCCCACGAGCCATAGCGCCAGCAAGACCATGAGCTGCATCGCGCCGATCATGATTCGATCCATGTCGCCGAACAGAATCGCGCTCGACTGCACGCCGATGCGCACGTCGTCGTCGCGATCGACCATGGCGTACTGCGTGTCGTAGACGCCCGCCCAGAGCACCGTCGCAATCAACAGCAGCCAGCCTACGCGCGGCACCGTGCCCAGAGTTGCCGCGAACGCGAGCGGCACGCCCCAGCCGAAGCACAATCCCAGATACAGCTGCGGCATGGCAAACAGGCGCTTGAGCAGCGGATAGGTCAGCGCCAGTGCCGCACCCACGAACGCGAGCTGCACGCTGAATGCGTTGAGGCAGAGCGCCAGGCACAAGGCCACCGCCAGCAACACGCCCAGCAGCACCAGTGCCTCGTACGGGGAGATCGTGCGCGAGGCCAGCGGCCGCGCGCGCGTGCGCTGCACGTACGGATCGATGTTGCGGTCGGCCAAGTCGTTGGCGATGCAGCCCGCGCTGCGCATGACGATGGTGCCCAGAACGAATATGGCCAGCAGCCGACGCTGCGGATGCCCGTCGGCCGCGATCCATACGGCCCAGAGCGTGGGCCACAGCAGCAGCCAGATTCCGATCGGGCGATCCAGGCGCACGAGTCTCGCCAGCAACAGCGCGCGTCGCAGCAAGCGCGGTCGGCGCTCCACTGCCTCGGCACGCCGCCATGCCGTCTCAGCCGACACGGCCATACTGTTCGCGCTCGCCGATCCAGCGCCGGCGCAGCGCCGTCACGCGCTCCGGCATGCTCGCCAGCATCGTAGCTGCCGCCGAGCGCACCTCTTCGAGCAGATCGGCGTCGCGCGACAGATCGGCGATGCGCAATTGCGCCAGCCCGGTCTGGCGTCGGCCGAGCAGTTCCCCGGGACCGCGCAGCTCCAGGTCGCGGCGCGCGATGCGAAAGCCGTCATCGCTCTCGCGGATTGCGGCCAGCCGTGCCCGCGCCAGCGGCGAGAGCGGCTCGCGGTACAGCAATACGCAGCTGCTCTCGTGCACGCCGCGGCCGACGCGGCCACGCAATTGATGCAGCTGCGCGAGACCCATGCGCTCGGCGTTCTCGATGACCATGAGGCTCGCATTAGGCACATCGACACCGACCTCGATCACCGTCGTGGCCACCAGCAATTGCGTCTGGCCGCCAACGAAGCGCTGCATGATCTGCTCTTTGACTCTCGGGGCCATACGCCCGTGCAATAGCTCGACCTGCCGCGCGGGCAACGCCTCGGCCAGCGCTTCGGCGGTCTGCTCGGCCGCCTGACAATTGAGCTCTTCGGACTCCTCGATCAATGGGCAGACCCAAAACGCCTGCCGGCCGCTGCCACAGGCCCGATCGATACGCTCAACCACCTGCGCGCGCTTGCGTTCGCCGACCACCACCGTGCGCACCGGGGTACGGCCCGGCGGCAGCTCATCGACGATCGAGACATCCAAATCGGCATACAGGGTCATAGCCAGTGTGCGGGGGATCGGCGTCGCACTCATGATCAATTGATGCGGTACGCGTGCGTCGAGCGACTCGCCCTTGGCCGCGAGCTGCAGGCGCTGCTGCACACCGAAGCGATGCTGCTCGTCGATGATTGCCAGCGCCAGATTCGCGAAGCGCACGCCTGCCTGGAACAGGGCGTGCGTGCCCACGCACAGGCGCGCCTCGCCGCTGGCCGCGGCCGCCAGCGCCGCACGCCGCGCGCGCGCGCTCTGCGAGCCGGTCAGCAGGCTAACCGGAATGCCGAGCGGCCCGAACCAGCGCGCGAGCGAGCGCGCATGCTGTTCGGCCAACAGCTCGGTCGGTGCCATGAACGCAGCCTGCGCGCCGCTGCCGATGGTGCGCGCCGCGGCAGCGGCCGCGATCACGGTCTTGCCGCAGCCCACGTCGCCCTGCACCAGTCGCGCCATCGGCGCGCTTTGGCTCAGATCGCGATCGATCTCATCGAGCACGCGCCGTTGTGCGCCCGTGAGGCGAAATGGCAAGGCAGCGAGCAATCGCGCCTCGAGCGCGGCAGGGTCCGGCAGGCAGCGCGAGCGCTCACGGCGCGAGCTGCGACGCAATTGCATCAGCGAGAGCTGATGGGCCAGCAGTTCCTCGAAAGCCAGCCGGCGCTGTGCCGGATGGCGGCCCGTCGCCAGCTCGCTGAGCTGCGTTCCCAGCGGCGGCCGATGCATGGTCTCGAGCGCAGCGCGCAGGCAGGGCAGCTGCAAACGCTCGAGCACGCTGGCCGGCAACAGCTCGACGACGCCGTCCTGTTCCAGAGCGCGCAGCGCTCGATCGACCAGCATGCGCAAGCGGCCTTGGGCGAGGCCCTCGGTGCTGGGATAAATCGGCGTGAGCGTCTGCGGCAATGCTTCGTTGAGCGCCGCGATATGCCGGTATTCCGGATGCACGAGCTCCAGGCCGAACGGACCACGCCGCAGCTCGCCATGGCAGCGCAGCAGCGCGCCGCGCGCGAGTGCCAGCCGCTGCGCATTGGAAAAATAAAAGAAACGCAGCGTCAACGAGCCCGAGCCGTCAGCCAGCCTGACCAGCAACATGCGACGCCGACGCACGACAATCTCGGCGAGCAATACTTCGCCTTCGATCACCGCGTGCATGCCCTCCTGCAGTGCGCCGATCGGCTGCACGTGCGTGCGATCCTCGTAGCGCAATGGCAGCAGGAACAGAATGTCACTCGGCTGCTCGACGCCGAGGCGCGCGAGGCGCATGCGCAGCGCCCCGGAGGCGGCGCCGCGCCTGACGGCAGGCCCCGGCGCCGCGCGCGCGGGCGTGGCCGCGCGCATCAGGCGAGACTGAGCACGCACTCCATCTCGACTCTGGCGCCGCGCGGCAGTGCCGCGACCCCGACGGCCGCGCGCGCCGGATACGGTTCGCTGAAATAGGTCGACATGATCTCGTTGAGTCTGGGGAAATTCGCCATGTCGGTCAGAAAGACAGTGACTTTCACGACGTCGGCGAGCGAGCCGCCTGCGGCCTGTGCGATGGCCTTAAGGTTTTCGAACACGCGGCGGATCTCGGCGTCGATGTCGCCGCTGATCAGCTGTCCGCTGCCAGGGTCGAGCGGAATCTGACCCGAGATATAGACAATGTCGCCGGCACGCACGGCCTGTGAATAGGTGCCGATGGCTTTGGGTGCGGCGGCGGTCTGGATGCTTTGTCGATGCAAGTGGCTAGCCCTCCTCGTTATGGCGCCTGCGCTTCCTCGGTTCTGTCGTCCTCGAGCGTGTCCGCTCGCTCGCGACGGCGCGCATTGCCGGGCAATGAGCGCTCGACCCGCAGCACGTCCGGCATGCGCCGCACGACGCGCATGATGCCGGCCAGTTGCGCGCGGTCCGCGACCTCGACCACGAACACGATGACCGAAGTCTCCGCATCGCGCTGCTCGATCGAGACGTGACTGACGTTGGTCTGCGTGCCGGCGATGGCGGCCGACAAAGCTGCCAGCACGCCCATGCGGTTCAGGGTCACGATCCGGATTTCCGCCAGGAACATGCGACCGGGCTTATGTTGCCAGCTCACCGAGAGCCATTTGTCCGGGTGCTTGCGGTAATCGTCCACATTGGCGCAGATCTCGCGGTGAATTACGATGCCGCGACCCGTGCTCATGAAGGCGAAGATCGGATCGTTTGGGACTGGGTAGCAGCAATGCGCATAGCTGACCAGCAGTCCCTCGGTGCCTGCGACCGCCAGGGGCGAGGCGCTGCCGTCGGCGGCATCAACCTGCTCGCCCGGTAGCAGCCGCCGTGCGACCAGTGGCGCCAGGCGCTCCCCGAGCCCGACCTTTTCATACAGGTCATCGGCGTCCTTGAGGCCAAATTCGGCCACCGCCGATGCCAGCGCCTGCGGCTGGACCGCGTCGAGCTCGAGCTTGAACTCAGCCAGCGCCTGCGAGAGCAGGCGGCGTCCCAGCTCGACGGCTTCGCTGCGATGCAGGCTCTTCAGATAATGCCGCACTGCCGAGCGCGCCTTGGCGGTCGCGACGAAATTAACCCAGGAGGGATTCGGGCTCGCGCCCTTGGCGGTGATGATCTGCACGGTCTGGCCATTGCGCAGCACCGTACGCAATGGCGTGAGGCGCCGATCAATCTTGGCCGCGACGCAGCGATTACCAATATCGGTGTGCACGGCGTAGGCGAAGTCCACCACGGTCGCGCCGCGCGGCAGGCGCAAAATCTCGCCGCGCGGAGTAAAGACGTAGACCTTGTCGGGAAACAGGTCGACCTTGACACTCTCGATGAACTCCCCGGGGTTGCCTCCGACCTCCAGGTCCACGAGGTTGGAGAGCCACTTGCGCGCACGCTCCTGTTGCGCCGAACCCTCGCGGTCGTCCTGCTTGTACTTCCAGTGCGCCGCGATGCCCGATTCGGCGATCTGATCCATGTCCTTGGTACGGATCTGCACCTCGATCGGCACGCCGTTGGGACCAAACAGGCTCGTATGCAGCGATTGATAGCCGTTCACGCGCGGGATCGCGACGTAATCCTTGAACCGGCCGGGCATGGGCTTGTAGACGCTGTGCACGATACCGAGCGCGCGGTACACGGTGTCGACGGAATCGACAATGATGCGCAGCCCGTAGACATCGACGATCTCGGCCAAAGTGGTGCGCTTGCGCAGCATCTTGCGGTAGATGCTGTACAGATGCTTCTCGCGCGACTCCACCTCGCCGGCGACGCTCGCCGTCTTCAGTGCGCTCTCCAGCTGCTGGCGGATCTTGGTCAGAAATTCCTTCTGATTGCCGCGCGCGCGCTTGAGTGCCCGCTCGATCACGCGGTAGCGCTGCGGATAGAGCGTGCGGAAACCCAGATCCTCGAGCTCGAGTTTCATCGCGTACAGCCCGAGCCGCTCGGCCACTGGCGCGTAGATGTCGAGCGTCTCGCGCGCGATCTGGCGGCGCTTGGCCGGCGCCAGGGACTCGATAGTGCGCAGGTTGTGCGTGCGATCGGCGAGCTTGACCAGAATCACGCGCAGATCGCGCACCATCGCCAGCAGCATCTTGCGGAAGTTCTCCGCCTGCGCTTCCTCGCGGTTCTTGAAGCGGATCTGGTCGAGCTTGGTCACGCCGTCGACGATCTCGGCCACGTCGTGGCCGAAGCGCTGCTCGATATCCGACTTTGCGATCGGGGTGTCCTCGATCACATCGTGCAGGATCGCCCCGACGATCGTGTCGGCATCCAAATGCAGATCGGCGAGGATCTCGGCTGCCGCCACCGGATGTGTGATGTACGGTTCGCCGGAGACGCGCGTCTGTCCCTGGTGGGCGGCAGCGCCAAACTCAGTCGCGGCGCGTATGCGTTCGACCTGCTCGGGCGGCAGGTAGGTCGCGACCTTTACCAGCAGCTCTTTGACACCCGGAGTACCGCGCTTCGCGCCGGGCAGCAACCCCAAGAGCGAAGACGCATAGTCCACAGCCGCCTCGTATACCGAACCTCGGCTTCGATCAGAGCTCGCGATCGATCAAGCCGAATTGCGGGGCGCGGAAGCTCGCTTCGTGCTCGGGCTCGGCCACCAGGGCGTCCTGACGCGGCTCGGGCTCGCGCAACATCTCGGGCGTGATGTTGCCGGCCGCGATCTCGCGCAGCGCCAGCACGGTCGGTTTATCGTTCTCGATCGCTACCGTGGGCTCAGCGCCATTGGCCAGCCGCCGGGCGCGCTGGCTCGCCAGCAAAACCAGCTGGAACAGATTGTCGACGTTCTTGAGGCAGTCTTCGACGGTCACTCGGGCCATAGCAAATATCCATAAAATACCGGGGATTGGCGCTCAGTGTACTGCATCGGCGTCGCAGCGCGCCAGCGCCGCAGCCCGCCCCGACCCGTTCACGCCAGCAGGGTCTTGATCAGGCTGCGAATCTCTACTCGCTGCGTGCGCAGCGGCGCGCCGGCCCCGTCCAGGATCGCTCCGAGCTCACGCGTGGCGCGCTCGAACTGGTCATTCACCACTGCGTATTCGAACTCATCGTAATGCGATATGTCGGTCGCGGCGTCCGCGAGTCGCCGCGCGATGGTTTCAGGGTTGTCGGTGCGGCGCTCGCGCAGCCGCTGCTCCAGCGTCGCGCGCGACGGCGGCAGAATGAAGATGCTGGTGCAATCAGGCCGCGCGCGTCGGACCTGGCGCGCGCCCTGCCAGTCGATCTCGAGCAAGACGTCGTTGCCGGCTGCGAGCTTGTCTTCGATCTGTGCCCGACCCGTGCCGTACTCATTGCCGAAGACGGTCGCGTGTTCGAGGAAGGCGCCTTCATCGACCAGTTGCCTGAAGCGCTCCGGGGCGACGAAATAATAGTCGCGCCCCTCGAGCTCCAGCGGCCGCGGCTTGCGGGTCGTGTGCGAGACCGACACCACCAGGTTCGGCCGCGCCGCCAGCAGCGAGCGCACCAGGCTGGTCTTGCCGGCCCCGGACGGTGCGGAAATGACGAAAAGTTTTCCCACTCAATCAGTTCACGGCTACTCGATGTTCTGCACCTGTTCGCGCATCTGCTCGATGAGCACCTTCATCTCCACCGCCACGCGCGTGGTTTCCAGATCCTGCGATTTCGACGACAGCGTGTTGGCCTCGCGATTGAATTCCTGCAACAGAAAATCCAGCCGACGACCGGCCGGCTCTGCGCCGCCGAGCGTGCGGCGAGTCTCCTCGATGTGGCCGCTAAGGCGGTCGAGCTCCTCGCTGACATCGAAGCGCTGCAGCATCAGCAGAATCTCCTGCTCGATGCGATCCTGATCCGCCTGCGCGCCCAGATCGCGCAAGCGTTCGAGAAAACGCTCGCGTGTCTGCGCCTGTGCCGCCGGCAATCTCGCGCGTACCGCCGCGATCAGGGCGTGCAGCGTGGCGCAGCGCTGCTCGATCAATTCCGCGAGCCGCGCGCCTTCGCGCGCGCGGGCGCGCGCGAGCTCATCGAGCGCATCGGCGAACAATTCGCGCACCGCCCGCAGTAGGCCCTCGGCGTCGGTGGCGTCCTCGCGCACGATACCGGGCCAGCGCAGCAGCTCAATCAGATCTATCTGCGCGCGGCCGGGCAGCGCTGCCTCGAGCTCCTGCAGGCGTCCCAACAGGCGCTCGAGGGCTGCCTGGTCGATGTCGAGACTGGCGGCCGCATTGGACTGCGCACGCTGCTGCAATGTGCAGTCGACTTTGCCGCGTTTGAGCTCGCGCGCGATCGCCTGGCGCAATTCGGGCTCGAGCGCGCGGCAATTGTCGGGCAACCGCAGCGTCGCATCGAGGAAGCGGTGATTGACGCTGCGCAGCTCGCAGACGAGGGTGCCGAAGGGGCCGGAGCGCTCGCGCCGCGCAAATCCCGTCATGCTTGCGATCATGGGACGGTCGATGGTGTATAAAGCGCGGCGAAGTCTAGCGGAAAGCCTCGGAGCTCGCTTGCGGGTCGAACATGCTGAACTGAGCCTCCAGGGCACTCGCGAGAGCAATCAGGATCGCATTGCCGTGGCGCTGTCCGAGCAGGCCGCGTTATTGGTCGCCTGCGATGGCATGGGCGGGCACGCGGACGGCGAGGCCGCAGCCGACATTGCGCAGCGCAGCGTCACTGAGCGCTTCCTGCAGACTCCGCTGCCATTGCTCGATCCACTGGGATTTCTGCACCTCGCGCTCGGGGTCGCACACGAAGGGGTCGTGGCCTACGGCGCGCGCGTACCGCTCGAATTGCGGCCGCGTGCAACCTGCGCGGTGTGCATCGTGCAGCAGTCCTCGGCGTACTGGGCGCACGTGGGCGACAGCCGGATCTATCTGCTGCGTGCCGGAAGGGTGCAGCAGCGTACCCGCGATCACAGTCACGTCGAGCTGCTGGTGCGCGAAGGGGTCATCAGTGCCGGACAGGTACAGCATCACCCGATGCGCAACTTCGTTGAATCCTGCCTCGGCGGAGAATCGATGCTGCCGGAGATGGGTATCAGCACACGCCATGCGCTGCTCGCCGGTGACGTGCTGCTGCTGTGCACCGATGGTTTCTGGGCCAATCTCGATGATGCGGTGATTGCGAGCGCGTTCGTGACACTGGGCTTGTCGCTGCGCGATACGCTGGCGGCGCTCGCGACTCAGGCGCTGCTCAACGCCGGCGGCGCGAGCGACAATACCTCAGCCATCGCGCTGCGCTTCCTCGATTAGGAGAGATCCGCTGGACAAGATTCTGCGCCACAACGGCCGCGCCGCCGACGCACTGCGCCCGGTGCGCTTTACGCGCCACTACACGAGCCACGCCGAGGGCTCGGTATTGGTCGAGTACGGCGAGACGCGTGTGTTGTGCACGGCGAGCGTTGAGGAGGGCGTGCCGCCGTTCCTGCGCGGCAAGTCACAGGGCTGGGTCACGGCTGAATACGGCATGCTGCCGCGGGCTACCCACACGCGCAGCCCACGCGAAGCGGCGCGCGGCAAGCAGAGTGGGCGCTCGCAGGAAATACAGCGCCTGATCGGGCGCTCGTTGCGTGCCGCGCTTGATCTGGCCGCACTCGGTGAGCGCACTGTGACCATCGATTGCGACGTATTGCAGGCCGATGGCGGCACGCGCACCGCCTCGGTCACGGGCGCCTACGTGGCGCTGGCCGACGCCTGCGAGACCTTGCGCACACGCCGGCAGTTGAGCGCATCACCACTGCACGGGCAGGTCGCGGCGGTATCGGTCGGCATCGTGCGCGGGGTGGCGATGCTGGACCTCGATTATGCCGAGGACTCCGAGGCTGAGACCGACATGAACGTGGTCATGAACAACGGCGGCGCGTTCATCGAGGTGCAAGGCACGGCGGAAGGGCATGCGTTCCGGCGCCATGAGCTCGATACCCTGCTCAACCTGGCCGCGGCCGGCATCGGCGAGCTGTGCGCGCTGCAGGCGCAGGCACTCGGTGTCTGATTTGCCACGCGCGCTCAGTGCGGTGCTGGCCAGCCGGGTCGTGCTGGCGAGCGCCAACGCGGGCAAGCAGCGCGAATTCGCCGAGCTGCTGGGAGCGCTCGGCATCGAGCTGATCCTGCAAAGCACGCTGGGCATTGCGAGCATCGCCGAGACCGGCAGCACCTATGAGGCCAACGCATTGCTCAAGGCGCGCCACGCCGCCGATCTGAGCGGCCTGCCGGCGCTCGCGGATGATTCGGGCCTCGAAGTCGATGCGCTCGGCGGTGCGCCCGGCGTGCATTCGGCGCGCTATGCAGGCGAGGGCGCCAGCGAGCACGAGAATAATGCGCGACTGCTCGCGCAGCTCCTGAGCGTGCCGCAGGCGGCACGCACGGCGCGCTATCGCTGCGTGCTCGCACTCGTGCGCACAGCGGATGATCCGGCGCCTTTGCTCGCGTATGGCAGCTGGCCGGGCTCGATCGCGCCCGCGCCGCGCGGCGCGGGCGGCTTCGGCTACGACCCTCTCTTTATACCCGAGAGGCCGTTCATGGCCGGCCGCGAGCCTCAGACGGCCGCACAAATGCCGCTCGAGCTCAAGAACCGGCTGAGCCATCGCGCCATGGCCATGCGCTCGCTGATGCAAGCGCTGCAACCGTTGCGGCCAGGACCTGTGCGGTGAGCCGATGAGCCTGGGATCCAGCCTGCCGCCACTGGCGCTCTACGTGCACTTCCCCTGGTGCGTGCGCAAGTGCCCCTATTGCGACTTCAATTCACACAGCCTGCGCGACGCGCTGCCCGAGGCGGCTTACATCGAGGCGCTGCGAACGGACCTGGTCGCGCAGCTCGCGCAGCTCGCGCAGGACGCTACGCCGCGACGTGAGATCGGCAGCATTTTCTTCGGCGGGGGCACGCCGAGCCTGTTCTCGCCGGCCTCGCTCGCCGGGCTGCTGGACGCGTTGCGGATCGAATTGCCGATCGCCGCCAGCGCGGAGATCACGCTCGAGGCCAATCCCGGCACGATCGAGCGCGGGCGCTTCACTGACTACCGCGCTGCAGGCATCAACCGCATCTCGCTGGGCGCTCAAAGCTTTGACGATGAGTCGCTGCGACGCCTCGGCCGCATCCACGCCGCCTCAGATACCCGGCGCGCGGTCGAGGAGCTGCGCGCGGCCGGCATCGAGAACTTTAACCTTGACCTCATGTACGCCTTGCCGGGGCAGAGCGTGGCAGGTGCCGTGGCGGACATCGAGCAGGCGCTGCGGCTTGAGCCCGCGCATATTTCGCACTACCAGCTCACGCTCGAGCCGGGCACGCTGTTTGGCGCGCGCCCACCCGATGGTCTGCCGGATCCGGATCAGGCTGCACAGATGCAGCTGGCCTGCCAGCAGCGACTTGCCGCGGCAAGTTACGGGCAATACGAAGTCTCGGCCTATGCGCGCGCGGGCCGCCGCTGCCGCCACAATCTCAATTATTGGCAGTTTGGCGACTACCTGGGCATCGGCGCGGGCGCGCACGGCAAGTCGAGCGCCATTGAAGGCGCGGCGCTGCGCATCGAGCGCAGCTGGCGCGAGCGCGAACCGCGCCGCTATCTGTCGAGTGCGAGCGCGGCGCCGCCCCGCCGCACGGTGCCGGCCGCTGATCTGCCGTTTGAATTTCTGATGAATACTTTGCGGCTGACGGAAGGGTTCGATGAGCTCGATTTTGAGCAACGCACCGGCTTGCCGATCGAGGCGCTCGCGGCCGCGCTGCTACGCTTGCGCCAGCGCGGCCTGCTCGAGAGCCGCGGCGCGCACTGGCGTGCGAGCGCGCTGGGCTTCAGCTTTCTCAATGATCTGCTGACCGAATTCCTGCCCGAGCCGGCTGCAGCGCCAGCCGCGTTTGTCGGAATTTGCTGACAATCGCGCAATTTGCCGCTGCGAGCGCTCGGGCGCGGCGGTGGTTTTATTCACAACAATGCCGAGCCGCTTTCGCAAATTAGTCGATTACGTCTCATTTCGTCCGGGACGAGCGAGGATGAGATTGTAAGTGCTTGATTTATTAGAGCGAAATAGTCTGGTCATTTTTTGTACAAACCAGTCATTACGCGCTCTTAGCGCCTGCGAAGCACCTGTGGGTCAGGGCTACGCACAGAGTTATGCACAGAAACTGTGGATAATCCGGTCGATCAGCGTCCTACAACCTTCGGGCCCTTGTCGAGGCGCAGGAGTGGGACTAGACTGCGCGGCCTTTTTCCGTCCCCACCGCGCAGCGAGGGCTTTAGCTCATGAAAGCCGAGATTCATCCGCCATACGCCGAAATCAATGTGACCTGCAGCTGCGGCAACACATTCAAGACACGCTCGACCGTCGGACATGATCTGCAGGTCGAGGTGTGCTCGAACTGCCACCCGTTCTATACCGGCAAGCAGAAGATCGTCGACACTGCCGGCCGCGTCGATAAATTTCGCAAGAAATACCCGGGCGTCACCGGCTCGCGCTGAGCGCGCGATGCGCTGCCCACGCAGCGCCTTGATTCCGCGCTCAGGGCGTGCAAATCTTTGTTGCGGCGTCGCGACTTGCGGCGTCTGCGCCTGCAAGGAATCCAGCGCATGACTGCCCAGCATTTCGATCTGCTCAATCCCGACTCGGGCGTTAAGTCCGAATTGCAAGTGCGATCCGGCACCATCGGGCCGGATGTGCTGGATATCGGTCAGCTGACGCGCGAGCAGGGTGTCTTTACCTTCGACCCCGGCTATCTCGCCACGGCCAGCTGCGAGAGCAAGATCACTTATATCGACGGGGATGCCGGCGTATTGCTCTACCGTGGCTATCCGGTCGAGCAGCTCGCGGAAAAAGGCAATTTCATGGAAGTGGCCTATCTGCTGATCTACGGCGAGCTGCCTTCGGCCAAGGGGTTGCAGGAGTTCTCCACCAGCATCAGCCGCCACAACATCATTAACGAATCGCTGCTGCGCTTCTACAACGGCTTCTACTACAACGCGCATCCGATGGCGATGGTTTCGGCCGTGGTCGCATCGATGTCCGCGTTCTATCACGACTCGACCGATATCCACGATCCACGCCAGCGCGAGATCTTCGCGCATCGGATCATTGCCAAGATGCCGACCATCGCGGCCGCGGCCCACAAGCACTCGCTGGGCCAGCCGTTCATGTATCCGCGCAACGAGCTCGATTACTGCAGCAACCTGTTGCAGATGCTCTTCGCCGTGCCCTGCGAGAGCTACGACGTCAATCCGGTCGCCGCCAAGGCGCTCGATCTGCTGTTCATCCTGCACGCCGATCACGAGCAGAACGCGAGCACCTCAAC
>Ga0302326_10007750_pt1 | contig 23807 bp, 21 predicted proteins | sample Palsa_T0_3_FD_202264 | JGI IMG/M metagenome (GOLD analysis project Ga0302326, IMG submission 202264) | Peat permafrost microbial communities from Stordalen Mire near Abisko, Sweden - Palsa_T0_3 | ecosystem: Environmental > Terrestrial > Soil > Palsa > Peat permafrost | place: Sweden: Abisko... | reverse complement strand
GTCGCCGGAGCAATCACCACTGACGTTGCCACCGCCGTGTGCTCGTCGGTCCCGGCTGGACGCGCCCGATGCCTCGCCGAGGTCCGCACCGACTCCCAGGCGAAGCAGGCCCGGCCGACAATCCTCGGCGCGGCACGACCGAGCAGCGTCGGCCCACAAGGTGGTCTCGGCGACAACGGGGCGTACAGCCCGTCCTACCTCCAGTCGGCCTACGGCGTGTACGGCGACGCAGCTCCGGTGGGTACCACGATCGGCATCGTCGACGCCTTCGACGACCCCACAGCTGCCTCGGATCTAGCGAACTACCGGTCTGATTTCGGACTGTCGGCGTGCGGGTCCGGATGCTTCACCAAGGTTGACGAGAACGGTGGCACCAACTATCCGGCTTCGGACAATGCCTGGGCCTTCGAGATCTCGATCGATCTGGACATGGCCAGTGCCATGTGCCCCAGCTGCGACATTCTCCTCGTCGAGGCGGCCAGCGACCAGTTATCGGACCTCGGCGCGGCGGAGAACACTGCCGCGAACTTGGGAGCGGCGGTGATCAGCAACAGCTATGGCAGCGCCGAATACGCGACCGAGACCTCCGACGACGCCAGTTACTTCACCCATCCCGGCGTCGTCGAGCTCGCGGCGTCAGGCGACAGCGGGTACGGCGTGTCCTTTCCCGCCGCGTCTCCGCACGTTGTCGCCGTCGGCGGAACGACGCTCATCCAGACGTCCGACACCGGCGTGCGCGCCGCGACCGAGAGCGCGTGGGTGCACGCGGGCAGCGGCTGCAGCCTCTATGAGCCCAAGCCGGCGTGGCAGACCGACACGGGGTGCGCCACGCGCACGGTCGCCGACCTCTCGGCCGATGCCGACCCGGACACGGGGGTCTGGGTGTACGACACAACAGGCCAGAGTGGCTTCCTCATCGCTGGTGGCACCAGCGCTGCCGCGCCGATCGTCGCCGGCGTTTACGCTCTCGCGGGAAAGCCGCCCATGGGCTCACAACCGGCGGCCTACCCTTACACCGGCGTGAGCGGCATCACCTCGAGAGTCATAAATGACATCGTGGGTGGGAGCAACGGGTCGTGCCCCAGCTACTACCTGTGCAACGCAAGCCCAGGGTATGACGGCCCAACAGGGCTCGGGACGCCGAACGGGCTCGCGGCCTTCTCACCCTACGCCCTCGTCTCTGGCGGCGACCCCGACGGGCCCGACCAGTTCGTCACGTTCGACGCCCAGGCCAACACGCCGGGCGAGCAGGACACCGTCACCTTCAGCGCCTCCAGCAACACCTCCCCCGACTGCGCCTCGATCGCCCTCGACTTGCTGGGCGGCGCGTTCTGCGCCATCGCCTTTCCCAACGACGGCTCGTTTACGATCGTCGCGACCTTTTCCAACGGGAGCCAGACGGCCACCGCCGAGTCACTCACAGAAACTGTTCAGGGAGCAGTCCCGAGCCCATTCGACTTTGCCCAGGATGGGTAGCATCCCACTCGCTAAGGCCCGACCGACACGGTGATCGTGATCGTGCCACCAGCCTCGAGCACCACACCGGCGGAGGGATCCTCGGCGACCACCAGCCCGGTGCCGCCCGTCGCGGTGGGCTGATCGGCGACCACGGCAGCGAACCCTTTGGCGGCGAGGAGGGTCTCAGCGGCGGCGGGCGTGAGGCCGACGGCGTTAGGGATGGTACGGGATGCTGGCGACCCCCTGGTCGCCAGGCCCAGCAGGAGCATGAGGACCACAATCGCCGCAGCGCCAAGAGATATCACCCACACTCGGATGGTCCTACGGCGCGCTGGCGGCGGGCTCGAGCCGCCCCGTTTGTATCGAGCGGAATCCGGCGGCCATGACTGCGTCTCCATGGTCCACCCCTGGCCGTCCCACAGCCGGACCGACGTCGCATCTGCCGGGTCGGCGTACCACCCAGCGGTCGGCCTCATCGTCCCCAACACTAAGGGGATAAGGACCTGTTCGCCCGCGCCTTGGCTGACAGACGAGCGGCTGTCATGGTTGGTCCGTGGACGATACGAGTTCCGCAAGCGCCTTGGACTGGCTCACCCAGTGGTGGGACGACGACGTCGCCATGTTGTGGAACCCGGCCGGATCGTACGGCGGGCTGTTCCCGGAGCGGACCTTTCACATGGTGCCGCCGACGGTCTGGTACGCCCTCGCCCTCCTTCACCGCCAGGCGAGCGACGACGTCGAATGCGCCGTCAAGGCCATCGACGCCGTCATCGCCTGCCAGCTCGACGAGCCGGGCGCGCCGTGGCATGGGACGTACGCCCGTTTCTGCGAGTTCCCCGCGCCGGCGCCCGGCTCCGTCGAGTATCTCGGCTACGACCCCAATTGGCGCCAATTCGTCGGCACCGGTTTCTGCCTCGCACTCCTGACGGCCGGGGACATCCTCCCCAGACGCACGGTCGACGCCATGGTCGAGTCGATCAGCCTGGCCGTCGATGCCGAGCCGCCGGAACGGGTGAGCCCGGCCTACTCCAACATTGCCCTCATGCAGGCCTGGCTCGACGGGTTCGCCGGCGACATCCTCGACCGACCCGATGTCGTGAGCCGGGGCGCACACCTGGCCGCCCAGATCGTCGACCGGTTCGACACCCACGGCACGTTCGACGAGTGGAACTCCCCCACGTACTACGGCATCGACCTCTACGCCCTCTCGCTCTGGCGCCAACACTCGCCGTCGCCCCGCCTGCGCCACTGGGGTGAACGGCTCGAGGCCGAACTCTGGTCGGACGTCGCACCCTGGTATCACGCCGACCTCGGCAACGTCGCCGGTCCCTACACCCGGGCCTACGGCATGGACATGCGCCGTTACGTGGCGGCCCTCGGACCTGTGGATCGGACAAGCGGGGGGCCGGCGCCGGTGCCGGACCTAGCCGGTCCCTTCTCCCACTCGCACGATCTGGCCATCGCCCCCGTCGCCGCCATCCTGGGAACCGAGGTGCCGCCCGAGGCCCGACGTCACCTCACGAGCTTCACCGGCGAGCGGACGTTGGAACGCCACATCTCCGACGACCCCGAGCGGATCGCCTCCGCCTGGCTCGCACCGACGGTGATGATCGGCGCCGAGCGCGGCGCCCGCCGGTGGAAGGGTTGGGGTCAGTACCACCCGGCGACCATCCACTGGCAGGACCCGAGCGGGCGGACGCGTTGGATCCGGCTGGTCCACTCCGGACGGGTCGACGCCAGCGCCACCGCACACACGCTGACCGCCGAATGTCGGCCGCGCTCAAAGCCGGGAGCTCAGCCGGCCTTCCTCGTCTCGGCCTGCGACGACGTCCAAGCCGACCGCTGGTCACTACCCGGCCTGACGGTCGACGTGAAGACCAACGCCACGTTCGTCGGGCGCGCGCCCTCCGGCGACATCGACGAGATCCGCTACGACCTTCCCCCGACCGGCAGCGTCGTGTTCGAGCTCACCTTGAGCAGCTGATCGTCAGGCCAGCTCGTGGGGTGCCACCACAAACCCGAGACGAGCCGCACCCCGATGCAGACGTTGGTCCAACGTCACCAGTCGGCACCCGAGGAGCGACGCCAGGGCGACATACTCAGCGTCGTAGGTCTTGGCCCAACCCAGGTCGTCTGCGATCCGCCACGCCTCGACCCCGAGTCGAGCGGGGCTTCGACGGCTGACGGCGCACTCCTCGAGTCGGGCACGCGTGGACCGGGCATCCTCCTCGGTGATCTCGCCTCGCCAGGCAAGCTCATGGAGTACTGAGCGGGCTTCCGACCACATGAGGGCGGGGGCGACAAGGTCGCCGTCGGCCAGCAGGTCGAATCCGCCGTCGATCGCACACGCTCGTAAGACGACCGAGGCGTCGACGACCAGCATCACCGACTGCGACGGGACCGGGCTATGGCGGCCACCCAATCCGGCTGACCGCGTCCCGAGTCAAATCGTCGCCATTCCTCGGGCACCGGCAACGCTGCCGCCTCGAGAGTGCGATCGAGATCCTGCTCATCGATGACATGCTGCGTACCCACTTTGTGGGCCGGCAGCTTCCCCGATCGGATCCAGCGCCTGATGGTCTCCGGATCGCGTGCGACCCGGCGCGCCGCCTCCGGTACGGTCAGCATGTTGCAGGATACTACTACAACATCAGTTCGACCGGCTCGTGGAGCCCCCGCTCGAGGGCGAGGTAGGAACTAGCCCGCTCGCGGCTGCGGGCGATCAACCGCGACGTGTGGCTGAAGTCGGTGATGTCGATGCCGGCCGTCGACGCGCCTGGAACGGTGATCACCCGCTGATCGGCGCGGGCGAGCGCGGCGGCGTCGGGCAGCCGGGCGTAGCGGCTGATGGCGAAGCTGCGGACGAGGACGTCGAGCGCGGTGAGCCGACCTGCCGGCTCCTCCTCCGGTCCGGCCACCTCGCCGAGCACGTAGACCATGCTGGCGTCGAGGTCGACGGCGTGCTGCACGGGGGCGGGCTCGAGCACACCTCCGTCCACGTGACGATGACCGCCCAGCACCGCCGGCGGGAACAGGCCGGGGAGGCAGGCGCTGGCGTAGAGGATCTCCGCCGCGGGGCCGCTGGCCCACCACTTGGCCACGCAGTTGTCGAGGTCGGTCGTCACCACGTGCACCGGGATCACCGTGGATGACAGTTCGGCGAGCGGGCAGAACCGCGAGATGAGCGACCGGAGGGCGCGGGGCGTGTAGATGTGGTCGTGACGACGGGCCAGCCGGTAAAGCGCTCGGCCCCGGTTATGGCCGAAGACGTCAGCACGGCTGATCCCTTCCCATACCGCAGCCAACTCCTCGGCCCGCTGAAGCGTCGGATCCATGGCGACGAACGCGGCGTTGAGCGCACCGACCGACGAGCCAACGACGACGTTGGGGGTAGATGCCGGCGGACAGGAGTGCGAGCAGGATGTGGCCGCTCCTCCCTTTACTTTTTCAAGATATCCGGCGCTCCCGCTGTTAGACCGGAGTCGGACCACTCGGTCAGGGCACAGTCGCAGCGGCGCGGTCTGGGCGGCAGCGCGAGTGGTGCCATCAGTGGTGTCGCAGGAGCGGTATGGGCTATCAAGATTTGACGACCTAGTTGCCGACCTAGTTGACGACCTAATCGACGTACTAAGGCAAATGTTGACAGTCGAGGGTGGAATCAGAAACATGCTCTGAGCAGGACTTTCAGACATCCAGATACAGAGATGAACGACGGCACATTCTGTGTGGACGGTTTGGAAATCGTGTGTGGCGCAAGTCACCGTGGGTTCAAATCCCACCCTCTCCGCTCCAAAACGGGTGACTCTACACAGTCGCTTCTCCCAATGGTGGGGGGTCTACCCATAGGTTTGCGAGGCGTGCGCCTGTACCGTCGTCACCTGTGATGCGTCACACGTGATGAGGGGGGAGGTCCGCGGTCGGCTGCTGTGCCGGGGCGAACCTCACGGATGAGGAGCACAAACCGATGAAGAGATGGGCGACCTTGCTCGCGTGCGCGGTCCTCACGGCAGCCTGTGGGACGACCGTGCCCCGGACCGGCCTGAGCAGCAGCGCAGGGGGCGCGGACGGCTTGGGTGGTGCCGGCCTGGGCGGCCTCGGCACCGTCACCACACCGGTGACAAGCGGCGTCGGCGCCGCGACTCCAGGGGCCGGCACAGGCACCGGCATCGGCACGGGCGTGGGGTCCGGGACGGCCACCGTGACCGCGCAGGGCGGGACGTCCACCACGCTCGGGACTGGGTCGACCCAGGATGCGACGATCGCCGCCCAAAGTGGCCCGAGTGGCACGCCCATCCCGGCGGGCGGGGACATCAAGGTGGCGTTCTTCTACGTCGACGGCGGCAACCAGGTGCTGAGCAGCGTGTTCCCGGGCACGTCGGTCTCCTTCGGCAACGGCCAGGACGAGGCGCAGTCGCTCGTCAACTACGTCAACGCCCACGGCGGGATCAACGGGCGGGACCTGAAGCCGTATTACATCCCGATCGAGGCGACCAACTCGGGCAACACAGCGCTCCAGGAGGCCTGCCTCGGAGCCGTCGAGGATGACCACCCGTTCGTGATCCTGTCGATCTTCAATGTGTCGGAGGGACTCGCCGCCTGCGCCTCGCAGACACACACCCTCTTCCTCGATGTCGCACTGGGCGCCGGCGACAACACCATCTACAACACCGCCCCCAACTATCTGTTCACGCCGACGCAGATCAGCCGAGACGCTGAGCAGCAGTTGATCCTCGGCCTCGCCCACGCCGAGGGACGGATCACCCCCAAGACTCGCATCGGCATCCTGTCGGAGTCGGACGATCCCATGTACGGCCACGTCGTCACCAACAGCATCGAGCCCCTGCTCAAATCCTGGGGGATCCCCTACGACGCCCAAAGCCTGGAGAATGGGGCGGATACGTCCGGCATGTCGTCGGCCGTCCTCAAGTTCAAGACCACCAACGTCTCTGCGGTGGTCTTCAGCCTCGGATCGGGCGGCATCCCCGAAGTGCTGTTCATGGACGCCGCGGCAGAGCAGGCCTTCATCCCCGCCTATTTGATGGGCGACTCGACCGACACGTCCTTCGTTGGTAGCTCCGGTTCGGCGTCCGAAGTGGAGCGCATCTGGGGAGCCGGCACGATGCCACTCGCCAACGTTGCCACCGGCCAGTACGCGACGACCCCCAACGAGCAGGCGTGCATCACGCTGATGAACGCTTCGTTCGACGCCGGCTACCGCGATCGCGGGACGAGCCTCACCGCGACCCTGTACTGCGACCTGGTCGATGTCTTCGTCGCCGTCGGCAAGGCGGTGCAAGGTCCGCTCGACACGGCGAGCTGGGTCGCCGCCTATCGCGGATTCGGCACGCGCTACAGCCCGGTCACGACCTTCGCCACCGACTTCTCCGGCGCGGCCAACTACGGCGCATCCGAGTACCGCGAGCTGAGCTGGCAAGCGGCCTGTGCGTGCGTCACCTACACGTCGCCGATCCGCCCGATCGGCTGAGCGCTCAGCGGGAAATGGGCCACGGCTTCGCCGCTCGTCGACGACGCGCTATCCGAGCGCGCGGACGGTTTGGACGGTCGTCGCCGCCCGCCGTATTGCGGCCCAGTCGTAGCGCATCGGGACCAACTCCACCGCCGTCCAGGTGGCCAACTGATCGAGGTGATGAGGGCTGTCGGCATCGCCCGAGACGCCGGGTGGTACGACCCAGCCGCTGCCTTCCCAATCGCCGAGGTCGAACACATAACGGGCGACCGACGCGGCGCGTGCCACGAAGTCGACGGTGCCCACCGGCGCCGTGCAGTGCACGGTGTCGCCATCGCCGCCAACCGACGGTGAGGGTGGCATCGGGAGGTCCAACTCGGGCAGGAGGACGTTGAGCGGATGGAGCCAGCCGATCGTGTGCAACCGGCCCCAGGTCCACGTCGAGAGATCGTCGCCCAGCGTGTCGCGAAGCCACTTGACCGCATCGGCAAGCGCGTCGGCGACCAGCGGGGTGACGGCACCGCCCACGTCAGCGGCGTCCACGCCTTCGGCGAGGAGGGAGCCGAGCGCCTGCCACTCGAAGCCCGACCACTCCGCGGCCAGGGGGGCTGCGCGCAACACGTCGAGCCCCTGTGAGGCGTCGGTCAGACCGAGGGCGGCGCTGAGGCGCCGCGTCAACGCCGCCCGAAGTGCCATGTAGACGGCGGCCCCCACCGAGCCGGAGCCCATCGTGGCGTCCCAACTCTGCAAGGCCTCCCACGCCGCCGCTTCGACGGCGTCCTGCGGGGCGAGGGACGGTAGGGCGGCCACGATCCGTCGGGCGACGAGTGACACCTCGTCGGCGTGAATCCGCTCCATGGCGGCGCGGTCGAGCCCGTGTCCCTCGACAAGGTGGGACCGCACCCGACCGGCCCGCGACGGCCCGGAGAAGTCGATCCCGATGTAGGGCGCGGGCGGTGCAGCCGGCCGATTGTTGGCAGTGACGAGCACGCCGCTGGGCGGGTCCGCCTGGCGCGGAAGTTCGGCGAACGGGACGAAGCCTTGCCAATCGTGGCGCGAGTCCCAACCGGGTACCGCGGCCCAGCCGTTGGCCGCGTCACGACGGGCGAGCCGACCGCGAAACAGGTAGCGGATGGCACCGTCGGTGTCGGCGGCCAACAGGTTGTTGCACGGCACGACCCAGTCGCTCATGGCGTCGCAGAGCTCGTCCGCCGACCGGGCGCGCAGCATGGGCAGCAGTGAGTCAAACGACGCATCCGGTGCGGCCGTCGCCGTCCAGGCGAAGGCCAAGCCGACGTCGCCCTGCTCGGCGATCAGCGAGCCGTGCCGGCTCGATCTGATCTCGACGGCGACCGGGTCCTCGCCTCTGACGTACACCGTCTCCTCCGAGCGGCTCCCTTGCTCCCAACCCCCCTCGTACCGGAAGGAGGCGCGGTCGTCCGGGTGACTCTGCTCCACAAACAGGTCCTGGTCGTCGGCGCACCCATGGGTGATGCACCACGCCACGTGCGAGTTGTGCCCGAAGTGAGGCAGGCCCGGCACGCCGGGGAATGACAAGCCGATGGCGTCGAAGCCCGGGGCCGCCAGATGGTTTTGGTGATAGGGGGTCGGGACTTCGAGTTGGCGATGCGGATCGCCGGCCAGCAACGGCAGGCCGGAGGCCGTCCTGGACCCGGCGACCACCCAGTTGTTGCTCCCCCCGTCGAGGTCACCCGGCAGGCCGGCGTCGCCGGGCACGCCGGCGTCGACCGGCACGCCGGCGAGCGCACCCAGCAACGAGAGACGGATTTCCTCGTCGAGACCGAGACCGAGACCGAGACCGAGACCGGACCCAAGGTCGAGACCGCGCTCGTCGGCGAGATACCGACTCCCGTCCGGCACGATCAACAGCTCCTCACCCAGGTTTGGTCGGAGCCGGCGCACCAGGTTGGCGTCCACGTGCTTTAGCAACCCGGTGCGGATGGCCTTGCGCGCCCGGGTGCCCATGGCCACGTGTCGCACCGAGAAGACCAACAGGCACTGCCAGGGCTCCCACGGCGCCATCTCGATGTCGAGACGGCGAAACTCGAGGGGCAGGGTGTCGACTCCCGACACGTAGGCGTTGACCCCATGGGCGTAGGCCGTCAACATCTCCTGGGCATCAGCCCCAAGACGACCGAAGTTGTCGCGGGCGTGCCGGGCCAGACCGATGCGACGCATGAAGACATCGGCCGCCAAACCCGGCCGCCCGACCAGCTCCGCCAACCGACCCTCGCCCCGTCGACGATCCCACTCCATCTGCCAGAGCCGATCAGCCGCCGCCGCGAAACCCTGACCGAAGAACGCGTCGGGCCACGCCTCGGCGAGCACGTGCGGGATGCCCCACTCGTCCCGCACGATCTCCACGGCCCCGACGGTCACGCCCAAGGGTACCTGCCGCCCCTCGCATAGCCTGCGCTGCTCATGGACCCCATCGAGACGGACGACCTCGACACCGACCCCGCACTCACCTCGTTCCTCGAGGAGCAGGCGCGCAAACACCGGGCGCCGGGTCTGAGCGCCGGCGTGATCCACGGTGAGAGGACGTACGGCGTCACCCTCGGGGTGACCAGCACCAAGGATCCGTTGCCGGTCGACGCCGACACGATGTTCATGATCGGCTCGACGAGCAAGACGATCACCGGCACCGCCATCATGCGCCTCGCCGATGAAGGCAAGGTCGCCCTCACCGACCGAGTCATCGATCACCTGACCGACTTCGAGCTCGGCGATGCCGAGGTAGCCAAGCAAGTGACGGTCGGCCAATTGCTCAACCACACCGCGGGCTGGCGCGGTGACGGCGTGCCGGCGACAGGGTGGGGCGACGATGCCCTGGCGCGAGCCGTCGCCGAGGTCGCGGACGTCCCGCAGGAATTCGGCCCCGGCCAATACGTCTCCTACAACAACGCCGCCCTTCTCGTCGCCGGTCGGGTAGTCGAGACGCTCCACGGCAGCACCTATGAGGAGGCCGTCACCGAACTGGTACTCACCCCGCTGGGCATGACGAGCACGTTTTACGGGCCTTGGCAGACCGCCCAACGACGGGCGGCGGTGGGCCACATTCTTCGAGAAGACAGCGAGGAGGCCTTCCTTGATTGGCCGCTCTCGCGAGGCATCCATCCGGCTGGTGGCGCGTTGAGCTCGCTACGCGACCAGCTCACCTATGCGCGGTATCACCTCGACGGCGCCACCGCGGGGACGGCTCCTCTGGCCGAGGCGACCAGGCTGGCCATGCAGCAACCCACGGCGAGCGCCCGCAGCACGATCACGGGTGTCGGCGTGACCTGGCTGCTGTCCCAACATGGCGACGTCCGGCTCGTGACCCACGGCGGCAACGTCTCAAACCTTCAGACCTCGAGCTTCGCCATCGCCCCCGACCACGGCCTGGCCGTCACGGTCATGACCAACAGCCGGGCCGGCTCGGCCATCGGCGCCGCTGCTCTCGACTGGTGCGTCCAGCACTATCTCGGGCAGCCGGCGCGGCCACCGCTGGAGAAACTGCCGCTGACCGCCGAGCTCAAAGCCGACTACGTGGGCCGCTACGACGTGGGGGCGTGGGAGCTCGCCGTCACCGAGGCCGACGACAAGCTGTTCGTCCAGATGGTGCTCCCCGATGGCGCCTCCGATGACATGAAGGCCGCGTTCGCCAACCCGCCGGCCGAGGTCGTGCTCGTCGGTACCGACCAGGTTGCCGGCGTCGCCGATCCGGTGGCGCCGACCGGAGATTTCATCCGGGACGCCGACGGCTCGGTGAGGTGGTTCCGCTCCGGCATGCGCATGGCGCGGCGCCTCTGACGCGGCGCGTCTCTGCCGGGCAGGCACCCGAGATCAAGGCGCGTCACCCAGTCAGCGCAGGGATCTCCGGGATCATCTTGCCGGGGTTGAGGATCCCCGCCGGATCGAGAGCGGCCTTCACAGCGGCCATGGCCCGCAGCTCGCCCTCATCGTGCTCCCCACGCATGAACTCGAGCTTCCCGTAGCCGATGCCGTGCTCACCGGTGCAGGTGCCGCCCATCCCCTGCGCCCGGGCGATGACCCGAGCATTGAGCTCTTTGGCGCGATCCAGCTCGTCAGGGTGGTCGGGGTCAAACAGCACGAGGACGTGGAAGTTGCCGTCTCCGACGTGTCCAACGATCGGTGCGGTCAGCTTGAGCGCGTCGATATCGGCGCGAGTTTCGAGCACGCAATCGGCGAGCCGGGAGATGGGCACGCAGACATCGGTCGGGATGGCGAGGCAGCCCGGCCGCAGCGCCTTGGCTGCGTAGTAGGCCTGGTGGCGGGCCGTCCACAGGCGCTCCCGCTCAGCCTGGTCGGTGCTCCAACTCCAGTCGCGCCCGCCGTTGCCCAAGGCGAGGCTCTCGACGGTGCTCGCTTGATCGGCGACGGCGACGGCCGAGCCATGGAACTCGACCAGCAGGAGGGGCGCCACCGGTAGGTCCAATCCGCTGAACCGATTGCACGCGTCGACCTGCACCTCGTCAAGAAATTCGAGGCGGGCGACGGGCACGCCGAGCTGGATCGCCTCGATCACCGTGCGTACGGCGCCGCCGATCCCGTCAAACGAACACACCGCCCCGCCGATCACCTCAGGCATGCCGTAGAGCCGCAGGCTCACCTCGGTGATGACGGCCAACGTTCCCTCGGAGCCGACCAGCAGTCTGGTCAGGTCATAGCCGGCCGAGGATTTGCGGGCCCGATTGCCGGTCCTGATCACGGACCCATCGGCGAGCACGGCCGTGAGGCCCAACACGTTGTCCTTCATGGTGCCGTAGCGCACGGCGTTGGTACCGGAGGCCCGGGTCGCGGTCATGCCACCGATGGTGGCGTCGGCCCCGGGGTCGATCGGGAAGAAGAGCCCGTCTCGCAACAGAGCTTTGTTGAGGACGGTCCGAGTGATGCCTGCTTGGACGCGGGCGTCAAGATCCTCGACGTTGACTTCCAGGACGCGCGTCATCCGCGACAGGTCGATACAAACACCACCGTGAATGGCACCGATGTTGCCCTCCAGCGAGGTGCCCACTCCGAAGGGGATGAGCGGGATCCCGTAGCGGGCGCACGCCTCCACGGTGGCAACCACATCCGCCTCGGATTCGGCGAACACGACGGCGTCAGGAGCGGCGGCGGGGTGCCATCCCTCGTCTCGCCCGTGTTGATCGCGGATGGCGACCGCCTGGGTGACGCGGTCGCCCATCAGACCCTGGAGCTCGTTGACGATGTCGCTATCGAGTATGGACATGGCGGCGCTCCTCGCAGTTGCAAGAGCGAAAGTAGGAGGATCGACGCCGGAGGGCAACAGTCATGTTGCCCATGGGCGGGGTCCATGTATGTGGCTCGACGCCATAGCGGCTCCGAGGGAGCGAGCGTAACGTGGGCGCATGCCTGCCCGCGTTGTCGAGTCCCAACAGGTCGCTGGTCTCCACGTCACCCAATGGCGAGGGACAGGCACCAGCGTTCGCGGGTTTCCCGGACTGGGAAGCGGCGGCAAGCATCACGGCGCCCGACCCTTCCTTTCGCCGAAGGTGGTCGAGGAGTGGGGGGGCCGGCTACCGACCCTGACCGCCGAGCGCATGCTCTACGCACCCGAGGTCGAGCAGGCCGTCGGCCGGTGAGAGCGGCGGTCATCGCTGCGCCGGGCGATATCGAAGTCACCACAGTCGACGATCCGACGCCGGGTCCCGATGAGGTCATCGTCGAGATCGCCGCCGTCGGATTGTGCGGCACCGACCTCCACATTCTCGCCGGCGAGCACGGCACGCTCCCTGTCATACCGGGCCACGAGATGACAGGCACCATCGTTGGTCTCGGTCGCGATGTCACCGGCTTCAGCGCCGGCGATCGGGTCACGATCGATCCCAATCTTGCTTGTCGCCGCTGCCGCCAATGCCGCCGCGGTCAGACCAACCTGTGCGTCGCCATGACGACGCTCGGCGTGACGGTCGCGGGAGGTGCCGCCGACTACATGGCTGCGCCGGTCGTCAGTTGCGTCGCCCTGCCACCATCCGTCGACCTCCAAGCGGCCACGCTCATCGAGCCGCTCTCGTGCGCCATCCACGGCTACGACCTCCTCACCTCGCGACTGGCCGAGTCGGTCCTCATCTACGGCGCGGGCACGATGGGGCTGATGATGCTGCAACTCGCCAAACGCACGGGCGCTGTCACCGTGGACGTCGTCGACATCAATCCCGACAAGCTGGCGCGAGCGACCAACCTCGGCTGCACATCGGCGTTGTCGTCAGCTGCTGAATGTGGCCGCGCCGCCGGTTGGGATGTGGTGATCGACGCAACGGGTAATGCGGCCGCCATCCAAGACGGGCTCGGGCATATCGCGAACGGCGGGACCTTCCTCCAGTTCGGCGTGGCCAGCCCGGCCGCCCGGGTCTCGGTCTCGCCCTATGACATCTACCGCAGGGAGCTCACCGTCGTGGGGTCGATGGCCGTGCTCAACTCATTCGAGCGGGCGGCCGAGCTCTTTGCCGCCGGCGTCATCGACCCCGACATCTTCATCACCCGGCGGGCCCCGCTCGAGGAGTACGCCGATGCCCTCGCAGCCTTTGGCCGTGGTGAAGGCCTCAAGACCCAGGTCGTGCCGGGAGGCGTCCGATGAGCGTTGACACCGGTGTGCGCATGGTGGCTGTCGACGGCGGCGACCTCGCCGTCGAAATCACGGCGACAGGGTCGGGCCCACCCGTCCTGGCCATTCATGGGATCAGCAGCCAACGGCGGCTGTGGCACTGGTTGCACGCCGAGGCCCCGGACCTCACCCTCGTCGCTCCCGACTTGCGGGGCCGCGCTGACAGCTTGGACGTGGCCGGTCGGTCGTCCATCGCCCAGCACGCCGATGACATGGTCGACGTGCTCGACGCCCTCGGACTCGAAGCGGTCGTCGTCTGCGGCATGTCGATGGGCGGGTTCATCGCCGTCGACCTCGCTCAGCGCTACCCATCGCGGGTCCAGAGCCTGGTCCTTGTAGACGGCGGGTTCCCGCTGGCGACGCCCCCCGGACTGACGCGAGAGGCGCTGCCGGCGATCTTCGCCGACCGACTCGGGAGGCTCAAGCACTCGTGGGAGTCGCTCGACGAGTATCTCGCCTTCTTCACGACCACGACCGCCCCGTTGCTCGACCCGTCGGATCCGCTCCTCCGCGACTATCTCGAGCACGACCTCCGCGGCGGCTACGTGCGACTCTCGGGTGAAGCCCTCCTGAGCGACGCCGAGGACGTCTTCTTCGGTTACAACGCCTGGGAGTCCCTGACGGTGCCGGTCCGCTTCCTTCACGCCGAGTGGAGCACCGGCGCGGGGACGTCGCCGGGCTACCCGACTGAGGCAGTCGAGCGATATCGGTCCAAGACGGTCGCCGTCCGGTTTGTGCCGGGAGTCGACCATGCCGGCAGCATCATGACGCCGACCGGGGCGGCGGCCACCGCCGACCTGATCCACGACGCCCTCGCCTAGAGAGCGGTCCCTCAGAGGGCCTCGGCCAGTCGGTGAAGTCGGAGCGCCACGTGGAGGTCAAAGGCGCTGTCGCGCTCTCGCCAGTCCTCGCCGAGCACGGCGTCGATGCGGGTCAGCCGCTGATACAGCGTGTTGGGATGGATGCAGAGTGCCGCCGCCGTAGCCGTGTGCTGACGACCGCTCGCCAGATACTCCTCGAGCGTGGGGGCCAAGTCGGTGCCGCGGGCGCGGTCGTAGTCGAGCAACGGTCCCACCGTTCGGCGGACGAACTCGGCCGCCTCGTCCCTCCCACCGGGCCCGAGGAGGAAGCGGTACACGCCGAGCGCCTCGCTGTTGGCGACGATCCGATGCTTCCCCAGGGCGGCCAGGGCCCGCAGACAGAGTCGAGCTGCCTCGTACGCCTCAGGCAGCGCGGCCGCTCCGCAGACGGGCGGGCTGAGTCCGACGGTGGCGTGCGCGGCCAGGGGCTGGAGGTCGACGGTGTTCGGTACGAGGAGCAGCGTGCGACCGGCTCGATCGACGACGAGGCCCTCGTGTTGCCGAGCCATGTCGACGCTCGCGTTGCGGGAGGCGGGGTCATCAGACTCGACGAGCGCTAGCACGTGCGGCTTCGAGAGGTCGACGTGAGCAGCGGCGGCCCGGCGTTCGAGCACCTCGGGCTCACCACCATCGATCAGCGCGGTCAGAAGGTCACTGCGACTGCGGGCCATGGCATTGTCGAGGGCCCGTTGTTGGACGAGCGTCAAGGCGATACCCATGGCGCCTCGCTCCAACAGGCGGACCTCCGCGTCGTCGATGGGACCTGACGTCCGCACGACAAGACAACCGAGATACGCCTCTGCGGCGACGACCGGACACAGCAGCGTGCCTCCGTCGTCGTCATGGTCGTACACCACCAAGGTCCGACGATCCGACGTGACAAACAGCGTCGCCGGTGATGGGCCGGCCACATGCGAGCTCACCAGATCCGGTCCGGCTAGCGAGTGGTCGGCGGAGTCGATCAGTTGCACCGGCACTTCCAGGACGAGCGCGAGGGCTTGGACGACCTCGGTCGGTCCGCCCCCGCGGACGACCGCCTCCATGAGTCGGTCGTGCAGGACGATGGCGCGGTCGACGGCCGCCGCGCTGGCGCGTAGCTGCTCGTTGGCCGCGCGCGACTCGACCGACGAGGCGCGCTCGGCGTCGAACAGTCGTGCGTTTTCAATGGCGATCGCCGCATGGCTCGCCAAGCCGGCCAGAAGGGAGACTTCGCTGTCGAGGAACGGGCGATGCGACCGCTCGGCGGCGAACAGGACCCCCAACGTGGTGCCCCTGGCGCGCAGCGGCACGCCGAGGATGCTTCGGAGTTGCTCGTCGCCGGCCAACTCGTCCGCTTCTGCTTGGTGGACGATCGTCGGGTCGCCCAGGTAGTCGCTGGTCCATGCCGCCTTGCCGGTGGTCACGATCCGACCGGCGAGACCAGCCGTCATCGACAGGCGGATGTCGCGAGACGCCGCGCCGCTCATGCCCTCGAAGAAGCGGATGCGCAGACCGTCATCCTCCACCAACGCGAGGTAGGCCACGTCGGTGCGGAGGAGTTGTCGCGCGTGGACGGCAATGTCGGACAGCAGCTCCGGCAGGTCGCGCACAGACGTAAGGCGGGCAGCGACCTCGGAGAGGACGGTGAGCTCGGCAGCACGCTGAGCCCGCTCGCGGAGTTGGGCCTGGAGTTGCAGGACGCGCCGGGCTTCCGACTCCACCTCTTGGGGGTCGAGGCCGCTATCGAGAAGGGCCTGCCGATGGCGGTCGAGGCCGTCCACCCCGGAGTCGTCCAGCAGCAATTGGAGCCAGGTCGGGCTCGTGGTCACGCGCTGAGTCTCCCACCGCGTCCGTCGCCTCGGACGCGCCCAGGCTGCGGCGCCGCGGCTTCAGGCCGGCCAGCGGACCAGACGGGGTAGGTCGTGCGTCCACACCTGGCCCGTGTCCAGGCCCGACGGATAGATGAAGTGGGCCAGATTGTCGGGGGTGAAGGCGATGACCCACGCGGCGTGATCGACGCTGTAGTTGCCATTGCCGAGCGGCTCGACTTCGGCCGGGGGCATCCCGACGCTGGCCTCGGCGGCGTCGATCTGGGCGTCGGTCCCAGTCAGCCCGATGAACGTCGGGCTGAAGGCGTCCAACCAACTCCGCAAGACCTGACGCGTGTCGCGCTTCGGGTCGGTCGTGACGAACACCACTTTGATGTGCGATCGGACAGCGGCCGGCACATGCTCGAGCCCGATGGCGATGTTGGCCATGTGGGTCGGGCAGATGTCGGGGCAGTGCGTGTATCCGAAGTACAGCAGGGTGACGTACCCGGCCGTCTGCGTATCGAGATCAAACGGATGACCCGAGGTGTCGGTGAGTGTGAAGTCGGGCTTGGGCATGCCGGGGCTCTGCATGACCGCATCGATGCCCCGCGAGGGTCCGTCCCCGCCCGATCCGATGGTGCGCACGGCGACAAAGGTGAGCCCGGCGATCACGATCACGGCCATCATCACGGCGAGGGCGGGGCCACCAGGACCGAGAGTCCGGAACGACGTCGGTGGCGCCGGGTCGTCATGGACGACGACGGGCGGCTTCAAGGAGAGCATCGTGCTTATTGTCGCCCAAGACAGTCGCCTAGTTCCGCGCACCTAGAGTGCGCCGGCGTGACCGACGATGAAGCCATGGGCGTCGCCCTCGACGAGGCCCGCGCCGCCGCGGGCCACGGTGACGTGCCGGTCGGTGCCATCGTGATCGGCGCCGACGGCACGATCCTCGCCCGCCGCCACAACCAGCGGGAGCTCGACAACGATCCAACGGCGCACGCGGAGATCCTGGCCCTGCGTGATGCTGCGAAGGTCCTGGGAACGTGGCGGCTCAGCGGGGCCAGCCTCGTGGTCACCCTCGAGCCTTGTCCCATGTGCGCCGGAGCGGCTGTCGCCGCCCGCGCCGGACGTATCGTCTTCGGGGCGGCCGACCCCAAGACCGGCGCCACCGGCTCTCTCTACAACTTGTGCGCGGACCCTCGGCTCAACCATGAGCTCAGCGTTACCCATGGCGTCCGCGCCGCCGAGGCGTCAGAGTTGCTGACGTCATTCTTCGTCGACCGACGGTCACAGATCGAGTAGGCGGTGGCTCCGCCGGCACCGATAGGCTTGGTCCCGGAGGGATGCGAGAGCGGCCGAATCGGACGGTCTCGAAAACCGTTGTGGCGCAAGTCACCGTGGGTTCAAATCCCACTCCCTCCGCCGGTCAGAGGGGATTCCACCCGAGGCCCGCAATCGAAGCCCCAGGGTATCCCTCAAAACTGCACGGGGGTGCCCTGGGGCCATGCGGGGGACGCTGCGAGAGCGGCAACCAGGGGAGACCTCCTCTGCGTCCGGGGTGGCTGGCAAGAGCAGCGGAGAGAGGGGGTCGACCCCAAGCTCACAACCAGTGAGCCAAGGCCGATCCCCCTCTCCGCCTGGCACCCTCAATTGTATTGCCGACCGGCGGGAGCGAGCGCTGTTCGTAGTGCTGCGACCCGGTTGGCGTTCAACGAGTACCACACCCATTTGCCGCGGCGACCACCTTGGATAAGACCGGCGTCGGTAAGCACCTTCAAGTGGTGACTGACGGGTTGGCTGGCTTTTGCCGAGCGGTTCAACGAAGTCGTAGACGCAGACTTCTCCAGTCTCGGCCGAGGCCAGCATGTTGAGCACTCGTAGGCGGGCCGGATCGGCGAGGGCTGCGAAGCCCTTCGCGAGGTCCGCAGCGTCGGTCTCGCTCAGCTCGGCTGTCAGCACCGTCGGGCAGCACGTCTCGCTGTCGATGACCGCTATGGGTTGACGTCGCCCCATCCATCCCTCGCATTGACAAGTCTCGATGCATCCTCGATGATCGTATCGATAACCATCGATGCTACTGGAGCGTCCTATGTCGCGGGTACAGCTTGCGCTGAACGTCGCCGATCTCGAAGCCGCAGTCGACTTCTACACCAAGCTCTTCGCAGCCGAGCCGGCCAAGCGCAGGCCCGGCTACGCCAACTTCGCCCTGAGCGAGCCGCCCCTGAAACTGGTCCTGATCGAAGGTCACGGCACACCCGGCACGATGAACCATCTCGGTGTCGAGGTCGAAACGGCGGATGAAGTCGCTGCTGCTCTCGACCGTCTTGTGGCGGCAGGTCTGGCCACGACGACTGAAGATGACGTGGCCTGCTGCTACGCCCGCCAAGACAAGGTCTGGGTCGACGATCCCGACGGTGCCCCCTGGGAGATTTACACCGCCCTCGCAGAGGTCGAGATGACGGCCGGCGAACTGCACACCGTCGACGCAATTGACGGCGCTGTCGCTGCCGGCGGTCAGCGGGGCGACCGACGGCGAGGAGTATCAAGCTTCGCGCCCGCGCCGAGCCGTGGCTCATGAACATGGTTCCCCTCCGTCGCATCCCCATTGCGGTAACCCCAACCAGTAGCACCTCAAGCGGTGACGGAGTGGTACGTCGCCCCGGTTACAGGGTGGCCATGTAGGCCGCCATCTTGTCGAAGCTACTGAGCATCCCGGCCTGCGCCTCGGCCGTGCGGAACATCTCGGGCACGTTGGTCTGCAGGGCGATGGTTTCGGTCTTGCCGTCACCAAGGTCATTGAAAGTGATGGAGGTGGTCATGCCGCCCTCGACGTCGGCCTCGGTCCATACCAGCTTTTCGGGAGGGATCACTTCGACGAACACCCCCTTCATGGGGTATTCCGCCCCGGTGGCATCATCCACCATGACGGTCTCGAAGCGGCCGCCGGCGTAGAGCTCAACCGTGATGTTGTCCAGCGGCGTGGAAACGCCGATGGGTCCCCAGAAGTGGGCCAGGTGCTGGGGCGTGGTCATGCACTCGAAGACCAATTCGCGTGGCGCATCCCACACGCGGGTGTAGACCAGCTCTCCAAGATTGGAGTCTGTGCTTGTCATGATGGATTCTCCTTTGCCTTTTTTTGGATGGCTCGCAGGTGCACCTCGAGCTTGTCGAAACGCTCGGTCCAGATCTGCCGGTGCTGTTCGATCCATTCGACGGCGCCATCCAGCGGCGCCGTCTCCAGGTGGCAGGGTCGGAACTGGGCATCACGCCCCTGGCTGATCAGTCCGGCGTTCTCGAGCACCTTGAGGTGCTTCGACACCCCTTGGAGGGTGATCTCAAAGGGTTCCGCCAGCTCCGTGACGGTGGCGTCACCTTCGGCCAACCGGGCCAGGATCGACCGCCGGGTGGGATCGGCCAGGGCCGCAAACGTCATGCTCAATGGGTCTTCGAGGGTCAGCATTCAACTATCCAGTTGATAAATCATATGGTTGATTATGGAGGATTGAGTGGCCGGCGTCAAGTGGGTATTTGCCGGGCGAGGCATGATGCAGCGGATGAACCAGTTGAAGGTGGTCCAAGACGTCGGCGCCGTCCCGAAAGGCGGCTGACTTGCCACTGCCGCCAGCCATCGAAATTGCCCGCACGGCCCAGCTGCGTCCCATTGCCGAGATCGCAGCCCAGATGGGCATCGGACCGGAACTCCTCGAACCCTATGGCTCCCATGTGGCCAAGATCAGCCTCGACGCCACGGAGGCGCTGGCCGACCGACCCAAGGCTCGGTATGTGGTGGTGACCGCCATCACGCCGACCCCCTTGGGGGAGGGAAAGACCACCACCACCATCGGGCTGGGTCAGGCGCTGGCCCGGATCGGCCACCAGGCGACCATCGCCATCCGGCAGGCCTCCATGGGTCCGACCTTTGGCATCAAGGGTGGGGCCGCCGGGGGCGGCTACAGCCAGGTCGTCCCGTTCGAGAACCTCAACCTGCACCTCACCGGTGACCTGCATGCCGTGACGGCCGCCAACAATCTGCTGGCCGCCATGGTCGACAACCACCTCCAGCACGGGAACGCACGCAACATCGATGCGCACGGGATCACCTGGCGACGCGTGCTCGATGTCAACGACCGGACGCTGCGCCAGATCGTGTCCGGCCTCGGTACCCGTGAGGACGGCACGCCCCGTCAGACCGGCTTCGACATTACGGCCGCCTCCGAAGTCATGGCCATCCTGGCGCTGTCCACGTCGTTGCAGGACATGCGAGCCCGGTTCGCCCGCATCGCCATCGGCTACACGCGCCAGGGTGAGCCGGTGACGGCCGAGCAGCTGCTGGCCGCCGGTGCCATGACGGTGATCATGCGCGATGCCATCAAACCCAACCTCTTGCAGACCATGGAGAACACACCGGTGCTCGTGCACGCCGGGCCATTCGGCAACATCGCCCACGGGAATTCATCGGTGGTGGCCGATCTCATCGGCATTCACGCCGGAGAGTACCTGATCACCGAAGCCGGATTCGGCTCTGACATGGGGGCCGAGCGCTTCTTCAACATCAAGTGCCGCACCTCGGGGCTGGTTCCCGATGCTGGCGTGGTGGTCACCACCGTCCGGGCCCTCAAGCTGCACTCGGGACTCCACAAGGTGACGGCGGGACGGCCCCTGCCGCCGGCGATGCTCGAGGAAAATCCCGAAGAAGTGCATCTGGGTGCGGCCAACCTGCTCAAGCATCTCGACATCGTGCGCCGGCACGGCGTCACTCCGGTGGTCGCCATCAATGCCTTCGACGAGGACTACCCCTCCGAGCACGCCGCCATTGTTGAGATTGCCGCCTCGGTCGGGGTGCGGGCGGCAGTGTGCACCCATTTTGTCAACGGGGGGAAGGGCGCCGTGGAGTTGGCCGAAGCCATCGTGGAGGCGTGCGAAGAGCCCAACCAGTTCTCCATGCTCTACGAGTCGGCTGCCACCATCCGCCAGAAGATCGAGACGATCGCCACCGAGGTGTACGGCGCCGACGGTGTCGATTACGCGCCGCTGGCGGTCGACCAGATCGACCGCTACGAGCGGGCCGGCTTCGGCAACCTGCCGGTGTGCATCGCCAAGACCCACCTTTCCATCTCTTCGGACCCCAAGCTCAAGGGTGCGCCCACCGGTTGGCGGCTCCCGGTCCGGGAAGCCCGGGCCAACGTGGGCGCCGGATTCGTCTACCTGGTCAGCGGCGACATGCGGACCATGCCCGGTCTGTCGTCGAGCCCGGCGGCCGAGCGAATCGATATCGACGCCGACGGCAACGTCGTCGGGCTGTACTGAGAGAAGGGAATCACCATGGGTTGCCTGCTGGCGCTGTTCGCCTGGATCTGCCCCGCTTCGTCCTGGCCCTGCCGTACCTCTTGACCACCCGGCTGACCATCGCGTTCGCCTCGGGCTGGACCGGTCTGATCGGATTCTTCATATTGCCCTACGCCACCCTCTTCTAAGCTAAGCGCTGGTGTACGCCCCGGGCGAGCCCAAACAGGGCCGGGGATGGTCGCGCCTGCAACGGAGCTAGGGGCGGGGCTGAAAGGTCAGGCGCAGGTCGGGCTGGGGTCCGAAGCGGGATCGCTGGCCCCGCTGGCCTGGAATTTCTGCCACCCGGCGATGCCGATCATGGCCGCATTGTCGGTGGCCAGGGACTGCCGCGGAATGAGCAGCCGGCTGCCGAAGCTGTCCGCCAATTCCTGGGCCCGCTTCCGCAGCACCGGGCTGGCGGCCACGCCGCCCACGATGGCGACCGCCGGGTCACCGAACTCGGTCAGCGCCCGGCTGATTTTGGCGCAGAGCGGGGCAAAGGCGGTCGCGCCCATCGTCACGAGGCAGACGGCACGACGTCGCTCTCATTGCTCCACGCGATGAGAACGGCCGTGACGGGTTCGTCGATGCCCTTGAGCGCAAGGGTGCGCTGACCAGCGACGATCACCGTGCGCTCGCAGCTGGCGACCAGATCGGCGCTCGCCAGGACCTCGCCGGCTTCGGCGGCGGCAGAGATGCGGGCGGCGCGGGTGACGGCCGAGCCGAAGTAGTCGTCGTCGCGGGCGGTGGCCTCGCCGGCGTGGAGCCCGATGCGGATGGTGGGAGCGTAGCCGTGGTCGGCGCGGTGGCGAGCAAGCGCCCGCTGGATCGCGGTGGCGCAGGCGATGCCGTCGTCGGGCTGACCGAAGGCCACGAAAAACCCATCACCACCGTGCTTCACCTCCTCGCCGCGCCATCGGGCGAACTCAGCCCGCAGGATGCGGTCGTGCCAGCGCAGCAGCTGCTCCCAGGTGTCGTCACCCATCGCCTCGGCAAGCCGCGTCGAGTCCACGATGTCGGAGAAGAGGAAGGTGCGCACAGCTCGCGTCGCAGGCTCGGGCCTTGGCGTCGCGATATCGAGGTCGACGACGGCGGCGATCTCCTCCACGGCTCGTGCCGCCGCCTTGATCTCGAGGCGGGCCCCAGCGTCGTCGCCGTCGGCGGTCAGCGCGCGAGCCAGCTGCACTCGTGCCTCAGCGGCTTCATACGGAGCGTCGACCTCGCACCAGGTGCGGACGCCCTCTCGGAGCGAGGCGATAGCGGCCTCGATGTCGCCCTGGTGCAGCGCCAGCTCGCCGCGTGCCACTGCGGCTGCAGCCGCTGGCCCGGGCGTCCCCAGCCGGCGTGCGAGGTCCTCGAGCTCGATGACGCTCTCGTTAGCCGCGGACTCGTCGCCGACCGCCAGGCACGCTCGCACGTGCAGCGGAAGCACGAATACTCGCCGCTCTCGACCGAGCATGCTCCGGTCGGCAAGTGCCCGGGCGAGGCTCCGCACCGCCGCGGGCGCGTCGCCCTGCGCGAGCAGCAGGCGGCCTCGCCCCGGCTGGCCGTCGTCACCGAATGCCACGGCCTGCGCGAGCGCGTCCTCGGCGCCGGCCAGGTCACCGCGACGAACCCGGATATCCACCAGCTCGCTATAGCCCCACGCGGCGCTGAAGCGGTTGACCGCCCGTAGCTCCTCGCACGCCAGCAGCACCCGTTCCTCAGCCTGGGCCAGCTGCCCGTGGAGGCGATCGATCTCTCCCTGGTGGAAGCGACACAGCCCGCCGTAGCCAGTGATGGACTCGCGCTCGCAGTAGCGAGTCGACATGTTGGTCCACTCCGTGGCGCGTCCCCAGTCGCAGAGCGCCCGACAAACCGAGATCACCGCGCAGTACACGTGGCCGACGTGAATCGGTTCGACCCCCGGCCGCATTGCCAGCGCGGCCGCCTCGTCCACGAGCGGCAGCACCTCAGCCCGGTCGCCCTCGGAGACCGCGATGTGAGCCAGCCCCTGCACCGCCATCGCCTCCATACCGGGACTCCCCACTCGACGAGCAATCGCCCGCGCCTCGTGCAGCGACGCCCTCGCTCCGTCGACATCGCCCGCCGCCAGCTGTGTGAACGACAGCATCCACATCGCAAGCGCGTGCTCCGGCGACTCGGGCTCTCCCTCGAGGAGCTCCATACCCCGGAGAAAGCAGGTGGCCCCCACCGACTCGTCGAGCATCTGCACGTGCTGGCGCGCCTGCTCCAGGACCTTGCGCGCGGCCGCGGCG
>Ga0302326_10007748_pt1 | contig 23809 bp, 21 predicted proteins | sample Palsa_T0_3_FD_202264 | JGI IMG/M metagenome (GOLD analysis project Ga0302326, IMG submission 202264) | Peat permafrost microbial communities from Stordalen Mire near Abisko, Sweden - Palsa_T0_3 | ecosystem: Environmental > Terrestrial > Soil > Palsa > Peat permafrost | place: Sweden: Abisko... | reverse complement strand
TCTCGAGCGGGATCCGGGCGAAAACGTAAACCTCGCTCTTAGCTCGGGCCACGAAGCGATAAAGGCAGACTTGCTGGCGCGGCTGCGAAGATGGATGGACGAAACAAGGGATCCACTGCTGGCAGGTATACCAATGTCCCCCATGCATGAAAGGGCGCTGGCAGCACTGGAAGGCCTGACCACCTAAGGCCCCCGCCGGCGAGCCAAGTTCGTCTTTCACGTGACTTATCTCGTCTTTGCTCTCCTCAATAATAGTGCGGTTATTCGAAGGTCACGTCCCTGACGCACCTGAATCCAACATTACCGGCTGCGCTGTCCGCCGTGTTACTACTTCGAGCGTCGGTGCGGTACCGGTTACAGTAGCTCGCATGGCAAAGGTAGCTACCGCCACGCATGACACGTCGATCACCCACCAGCGGCCCCTTGGGATTTTCGCGCGGGGAAACACGATAATAGCTCGGATCGAACCAATCCCAGCACCACTCCCAGATGTTGCCGGTCATTTGGAACAATCCGAACTCATTGGGTTTAAAGCTCTTCGCCGGGGCTAGCCCGTAATAACCGTCGGCCTCGGTATTGTGCGTTGGGAACGTACCTTGCCATACGTTCATCATGTGCCGACCGTCTGGCTCGAGCTCGTCCCCCCAAGGAAAACGCTGCTGCACAAGCCCACCGCGGGCGGCACATTCCCATTCGGCTTCGGTCGGTAGGCGCTTGCCGGCCCAAACCGCGTAGGCGCATGCGTCGTTCCATGAAACGTGTGCGACAGGATGCTTCCAGCGCTGCTTGATGTTGGAGCCGGGGCCCTCCGGATGACGCCAGTTGGCGCGGTCGACTCGGCACCACCACTCACTACCCTGCACCACCAAACGCACGGATGCGGCCCGCTGCTTCGCATTCAGAAGGCCGTAAAATACAAATGACCATCCAAAGTGTTCCGATTCGGTCTTGAAGCCGGTTGCGTTCACGAAGGCATTGAACTGCTCGTTTGTGACACACGTGACGTCCATGTAAAAGGGATCTAACAGGACTGCATGAGCTGGCCCCTCGCCGTCTGCCGTGAACCCGTAGTTGCCATCCGTGCCCATCAGAAATTCGCCGCCGGGGATTAGGTGCATGCCATCGGTCGGGCCGGCAGTGACCCGCTGAAATTCGCCTGGCGCTGGGGCCGGGGACAGGCGCGCGGGCGCACTTGGGGAGCAGCAGGCAGCTCGCTTGCCATCCTTTTGCATGCTGGCGGGACTCTCGAACTTTGGAGGTCACGTCCGCCAGCCTAAATCGACTGCATTCCCAAGACCGCTTGGATATTCCGTACATACCTTCGGGCTGAGGCAGCAGAAAACTCACGGTGAGCTCGAGCGATTTCCCGCCGGATTGGCAGCGTTGAAAGAAACGGCACCGCTGACCTGAATTCCCCCTCCTTGACCGCCGCAACCCCCGCTTGGCCCGCGGCTTGCCGGCCGACATCAGGAAATGCGGATAACTTCGTGTTCGCCGAAGGCCGGACGTTACTCCCTAAGAGGTTCTCCAGAATAGAGCTAAAGGACAAACCTATCAAATACCTTCGCCCGGTGCCACTCGAGTGCCTCGGGATGTGGCTGGTATTGTGAATCTTTTGGAAGAAGAATCGGACGGCGATCGAGCTCCAATCGGGGAAAGGCCGCAATGTTGGCCGATCGTGCTTTGGGATGAATCAGGATCTCGAACTGGTCCGTAATCGTGAAAATCCCTCTGTCGAAGGCCCAGTGCGCCGACTGGGAGAGCGCAATGCCGTTCCGCGGGTCATCAGTGCCTAATTCCTTATTTCCAATGCGGTTACACCGAACAGACAGGTTTACCCCGAACGGATCTTTCTCCTAACAAAGCTACAATTTGGGCTCAAATTTCTCAAGGAAATGCTTGGTTCTGGCCCATCCGAGACGAATTGAACGATTTTTGGGTTTAAATCTCTTTACCGCATAAGTATGCAGTAGAATGATCGTGTTCACCATGAAATTCACTTGAATCAAACTCTAAAATTGCAGTAGACTCTTCGTGTTCGTTTGAAATTGAACAAAAAAGAAGCCGCTCGGTTCAGCACCTTGCGGCCCTTTTACAAGCTAGCCAAAGGCCAACCTGTTTGTGACATCTCAGAAATTGGTCGGTGGCCGGCGCAAAAGCAAGAGGGAAGCTAAGCTTCACCTCCTGCAAGGAGCCCACGGACCGCTCCTGCTGTGAAAACCGATCATCAAAATGCCTAGTCCAACAAAACTCATCGTCATCGACTTGTTCGAGACGATTCGTTGCCCCGAATGCGGGCACACGTTCCCTCTTAGTGAGGGAATTTCGGAATCGACCGTGAAGGCCTTCAGCGACGCCTACACGTCCCGAATCCAGGAAGAAAGCCGCAAGCTCGCCAGCGTCATCGCCGTCGAGGAAACCCGCGCCGTAAACGCCAAGGTCGAGGCCCTCAACCAGCAGCTTCGCGCTGCCAATGAGGGAATTGTCAAGGCCAAGTCCGAAGCCGAGTCCAAGGCGGCAGTGGAGCTCCGGCGCGCATCGGAGGCAGCCAAAGAGCAGATCGCAACCGCCCAAAGGCAACTGGCCGAGAAGGAGGCTGCGCTCAAGCAGACCCAGGAGTTGGTCGCAAAGGCTCAGCGAGAGGCGAAGGCCGTCGCCACCGAGGAGTTCGCCGCGCATCGCAAAATGCTCGAGGAGCAGGTCGCCCAGCAAAAGGCGGCTCTTGAAACGCATCGCTCAAATGAGGTTGCCCTCCTCAAGGAGAAGGCCGCACTCGACCTGGCAAGGGCTGAGCTCGAAATTCGGGTGCAGCGCAAGCTTGAGGAAGAGCGGCAGAAGATCCGTGAAGAAGTCACGCGGTTCGAATCGGAGAAGAGCCAGCTCAACCTCGCCGAGCTTCGCAAGAAGCTTGATGACGCCCAGCGCGCAAACGACGAGCTTACGCGGAAGTTATCCCAGGGTTCCCAGCAGACGCAGGGCGAGGTCCTTGAGATGGAAATCGAAGCTCGCCTTCGCGAGACCTATCGCACTGACGCCATTGAGCCCGTACCCAACGGAGTGCGTGGCGCCGATGTCGTGCAGCGCGTGGTCACCCCCACCGGGCAACCGGCTGGAACCATCGTCTGGGAGGCCAAGCGTGCTGCCAAATGGAGCAACGACTGGGTTACGAAGCTCAAGAAGGATGCCGAGTCGATCGACCCGACGCTTTGCATTCTGGTGACCACCACGATGCCGAAGTCGATCACCGGAGCCTTTGGGCGTATCGATGGCGTCTATGTGATTTCCGAGCACTTGTTCGGAGCATTCGCCGAGGTCGCCCGCAGCTTCGTCCTCCGACAGCACCAGCTGGCGCTGTCGAAGGAGGCAACCAGCGACCAGATGACCCGTGTCTTCGAGTACGTTGTTAACGGCGCCTTGGGGGATAGGCTCAATGCCATCCATCAGGAAGCCTCCCGCCTCGGTGACGACCTCACCAAAGAGCGGAACTACATGCAGACGTCATGGAAGCGCCGTGAGATCCACCTGCGCCAACTGACGGCCACCCTCAACGACGTGCGGGGTGAGCTTCTGGCCATTTGCGACCAGGCTTTCACCAAGCTCGCAGCCCCGGTCGAAGTCACCGGTGACGAGGCCAAAATCGCCGATTCGACTCCGTTACCGTTGATCGACAGCGGTGACAGCACCGACGGCAATAAGGGGAGTGATGGCGAAGGACCTTCACGAGATACCCGCAAGACGGCCTAATAACAGACACCGGGCGGGCGAGCCCACGGGCTCGCCCGCCTTTCCTCCAATGAAAACTCTCCTATCAAACGTTGCTGAAATTCTTGCCGGCTACCAGTTCCGAGGTCGCATACCGGTCTATGACCCGGGAACGGTTGGCGTGATTCAGGGGAAGGACGTCCGCTCCGACCACACGATCGACCCTAGTACTATCGTTCGGATCAAGGATGATGGGGGCTTTGATCGCTTTTATGTCCAAAAGGACGATGTGCTGCTGATGAACCGGGGTTCCAGAAATTACGCAGCCATTGTTGAGACCGCTTTGACCCGTACCGTCACGCTCAGCAGCTTTATTACGCTGCGGCCTGCGCAAGACCGCGTGCATCCCCGCTACCTCTTCTGGGCGCTAAATGATGCACACGTTCAGGATCGCCTGGTCTCCCTGGCCCGGGGTTCCAGCATACCCAACTTGTCCCGCTCTGCCCTAGCCAGCCTCGAGCTGCCCATACCTCCCCTATCCGAGCAAATAGCCATCACCCAACTTTCCGACGCCCTCGCCTGCGAAGAAAAACTAACCCACGATCTTTTTAATGCGCGCCGCCGAGCGCTCTCCCTTCGAGTTTTTGGAGTCGTGCGCCGCGAACGGACACACGTGGTCGCTGACGAATAGCCTTTAACCAACCCTCACCATGTCAAAACCCGCCTCAGTTTCCCAAGAAGAGATTAACGCAATCGCCTGGAAAGCCTGCGACACCTTCCGTGGTGTCGTTGATCCTTCCGAATACAAGAACTACATCCTCACGATCCTGTTCTTGAAGTACCTGACGGATGTCTGGCTCGACCACTACGATGAGCTGAAAAAGCGCCACGGCGGCGACGAGACACTTATCAAACGCAAGCTCGACCGCGAGCGATTCATCCTCCCAAAGGACAACAATTTCGATTCCCTGTATGCGGCAAGGGAAAAACCGAACATCGGCGAATTGATCAACATCGCCCTGGAAAAGATTGAGGATGCCAACAAGGCCAAGCTTGCCGGTATCTTCCGCAACATCGATTTCAACTCCGAATCTGCCCTTGGGCAGACGAAGGACCGCAATCGGCGCCTCAAGCTTCTATTGGAGGACTTTCATGATGAGCGGATGAACCTTCGACCATCGCGCATCGGCAACCTCGATGTGATTGGCAATACCTACGAGTACCTCATCGGACGATTTGCCGCTGATTCCGGCAAGAAAGGTGGTGAATTTTATACCCCTCCTGAGGTTGCCGAGCTTCTAGCCGAGTTGGTTCATCCCAAAGAAGGCGATCGCATTTGCGATCCTACCTGCGGATCCGCTTCGCTCCTGATCAAGGTTGCCAGGCAAATCGGGTCGCAAAATTTTGCGCTTTACGGTCAGGAGAGTAACGGTAGCACCTGGGCTCTTGCCCGAATGAATATGGCGCTGCATGGGATCGACAACGCACGCATCGAGTGGGGTGACACCATCAATAACCCGCTCCTCATCGAGGACGGTGCCTTGATGCGTTTCGATGTGGTGGTGGCCAATCCTCCCTTCTCGCTGGACAAGTGGGGCCAGGAGAACGCCCTCAAGGACCCATTCAACCGTTTCAAGAGAGGCATCCCCCCAAAGGGACGGGGCGACTATGCCTTTATCAGCCATATGATACAAACGGCCCGCGAAGGTACCGGTCGCATTGGCGTGATCGCCCCCCACGGGGTATTGTTCCGCGGAGGTCAGGAAGGGGTCATTCGTCAGTCCCTGATCGAAGAAAACCTTCTAGAGGCAGTCATAGGTCTTCCTGAGCGTCTTTTCTACGGTACCGGTATTCCGGCAGCGATTTTGCTCTTCAACAAGGGCAAGAAAACCAAGGACGTTCTCTTCATCGATGCCAGCCGTGAATTCGCTGAAGGGACCAATCAGAATAGTCTCCGCGCCTCGGACATCGCGAGGATCGTCGCGACCCACGGCGCTTTCAAGTCGGTCGATAAATATGCCTTCAGGGCTACGCCCGAGGAGCTCCGCAATAACGATTTCAATCTCAACATCCCGCGTTACGTCGATACGCAAGAGCCTGAACAGGAGATAGATCTACCTAAAGTGCGTCAACAGATCCTCAAATTAGAGGAGGAGCTCATCGAAAATCGCAAGAAGATGGACAAATATCTTAAAGAGTTAGGATTGACTTAAATCTAATTAAAATACGTATTAAGCGTATATTTGATATCTTTATGACAAAAACCATCGATATAAGCCGGCTCGACGAAGCCCTAGGGCTTCTCTCGGAACGGCTACGCCTCGATGGCGCTGCCCCCCAGGAGATCGTGATTTGCGGCGGTTCGTCGCTCATCGCCCGTGGCTATGTATCACGCGCCACCCGGGACGTGGATGTGCTGGCTTGGCGTTTGAGCGGTGATGCCGGCTTCGTTAGTTCCCGCCCGCTTTCAGAGACCCTGGTTCTTGCTTCCAAGAGGGTTGCAGCCGACCTCGGTTTGCCAGCGAACTGGTTCAACGACGGTCCGGCCGACCTTTTTGAAATGGGTCTGCCTGCAGGCTTCGAGGATCGCCTCACCTCCCGTCACTACGGGTCACATCTCATCGGCTGGTTTATTGATCGAATCGACCAGATCCATTTCAAGCTCTATGCCGCAGCCGATCAGGGTCCGGGGCAACACGTCGACGATCTACTTGCCCTTAAGCCTACTGCTGACGAGTTGTTTGCCGCATCTCGCTGGGCCTTCACCCACGACGTGTCGCCTGGCTTCCGCTCCATCGTTCGGGACATGTTGAGACAACTAGGCCATGAGGAAATTACCAAAGACCTCTAAGGCGATCTTTCCTCCGGAAACACAGTGGTTAGATCAACCCACTGGCACTCCGCCATCAAATGGCGTCCCGTCGGCCACGGTCATTCACTTCCGTGAACTAATTCTTAATTTTCTCTGGCGTCAGTGGTCTGCGCTTGGTGTTGCCGGTGACGCACGCACTAGCGACTCTTGGTTCATCGATCCAGAAGCTCTGCTGCTATTTACCACCACGCAGGCTCGCTTTGATCCGCGGCTCTTTGACGAGATGCTCGATTGGCTCTGGGGCAACGCGCATTCGATAAATGTCCAACGACTGAAGAACCTACAAAACGGCGTAGCCCTAGGACACCCGCGGATTGTAGCCGCGATAGCAAGTTGGCTAAGCAAGCGGTCCTCCCTCAATAAATGGGCTCTCCTGGCACAACGCGAAGATCCAGGATTGCCAGAGCCCCTGTTCATCCAGAAGGACCTTAAGCCTTTCCCTATGTTCGGCGCAGAAGATGAGACCTTTCTGCATTACCGCTGGCGCCGCAATCCTATAAAACGGAGAGAACTCAGCCAGCCACCCAATCCTCATCAATCGGCTACGCTTTTATCCAAGCTGCGAGCACTTTTCGGAGTCACAGCACGGTGTGAGGTCTTGCTGTGGTTGCTTACGCACGAGAGTGGCCGGCCGGCCGATATTGCCCGCGCAACATCGTGGTTTCCGAAGACGGTCGAAAATACCCTAAACGAGATGGCAGCGTCAGGTTTGATCCGCTCAGCGCGTAATGGTCGTGAAAAACATTACTGGATCAAACATGAGGAATGGGGCTTTTTACGATCCTGGACCAAACCAGATGGATTCCCGCAATGGATCGAATGGCCCCGCCTTTTCTCGGCGCTCGAAAGGATAATGTTTCAACTATCTCGCGCGGATCTGTCGCCTATCTTGCTGGCTTCGGAATTGCGGCGGGTCATGGAAGATTTAGTGCCCGTGCTGGCTGACGGCCAACTGCTTTCTCAATTCGCAGCATCTCGCGAACACACCGGCACTCGATATACTGAGGTACTGTTGGAAGATTTTAGCCGCCTGCTCGGATAATCTTATCATGCGTACAATTTCCGCGAGTCAAAAACTTAAGCTGACCGCAGCAGGAGACATTCCCGTTGACTGGCAATGCATTTCGCTTTCTCAGGTCGCTAAAATAACTTCAGGCGGAACACCTTCAAAAGAGAATAGCGCATTCTGGGGTGGAGATATTCCGTGGATCAGCGCTAAGGATCTGAAACGGCTGCACGTTAGTGATTCGATAGAAAGACTCACCACTTCCGGAGCTAAACATTGTAAACTAGTTCCACCTGGCACGATTCTGATTCTTGTCCGTGGAATGACCCTCTTAAGAGAGGTACCGATAGCGATCGCCAGCGTCCCTCTTGCATTCAACCAAGACACAAAAGCTCTGCAACTATCCTCCACGGCAGATCCCGTTTTCGTCGCCTATCAACTACTGAAAGGGCAACCACGTTTGCTTGCCTCTGTCGACCGCGCGGGCCACGGAACCGGCCGACTCCCTACGGAGCTTCTCGAAACCTTCCCATTGGCGTTACCCCCGCTTGATGAACAACGTGCGATTGCTGAGATCCTCAACGAGTGGGAAATCGCAATATCACGAACCGAGAGCCTTGTATCTGAAAAAATACACCAAAGGCGTGGTTTGATGCAGCTCCTGTTGACCGGCAAACAACGCTTCAGTGGTTTCGGCGATAGGCCCTGGCGAAAGCTAGCAATAGGTGAGCTCGTGAGGTCAGAAGACCGTTATGCCCCATTCAATGACGACAAGCTATATAGACTCGCCAGTATCCGTCGCCGTTCAGGAGGCCTTTTTGCGCGTGAAGCGCTTTACGGACGAGAAATCAAGACAAAGGTGCTAAAGGAAATTCGAGAAGGCGATTTTATCATCTCACGAATGCAGGTGGTGCATGGTGCATTAGGAGTGGTTCCCTCAGATTTCGACAGATTTTACGTAAGTGACTCTTATGAGGTGTTAGTTCTCCGCGATCCAGCAAGTCTAGACATGGGGTTCTTTAACTATCTTTCGCAAACGCCGGCGTTTTACCGACTAGCCCTCGTCTCAAGCCACGGAGTCCATATCGAGAAGATGACGTTTGGACTCGACGATTTCTTGAATGAGAAAGTCCTCGTTCCGCCCACTATCGAAGAACAACGTCATATCTCCGCATTGCTAAAGGAGTCCGACGATGAAATCTCCCTGCTAGAAAAACGTTCTGATGCACTGAAAGAGCAGAAATCTGGGCTAATGAATCGACTTCTGTCCGGAAAGATCCGCCTAAAGCGATAATGAGATGAGCGAATTGCCGAAATCCCAGGAGGAACATCTATCCAAGGTTCCAGCGCTTCAGGTGCTGACAAACCTAGGCTGGAAATACATTTCAATGGAAGAGGTTGACTTGCAACGCCGTGGTCGACGTAGAAACGTGATTCTCGAGGAGATTCTAGAAAAACAGCTTCGCCAGCTAAACCGCATAAAATATCGCGATCACGAATATCCATTCACCGATGGAACTTTCGCCGACGCGATTAGTGCGTTAAAGCAACCAGGAAACGAGGGGTTGGTTCGAGAGAATGAAAAACTCTATGATCTCATTTCTCTCGGTAAATCCTTTGAACAGACGATCGAAGGGAATACGCGAAGTTACTCACTTAGCTATGTTGATTGGGATCACCCCGAAAATAACCTTTTTCACGTAGCAGAGGAGTTCTCTGTTGAGCGCACCGCTACCACGGACACTCAGCGGCCAGACATTGTTCTCTTCGTCAACGGTCTGCCGTTAGCCGTGATCGAATGCAAGAAGCCCGGCCGGGGACGGGCGGTAGAGGTGACTATAGGACAGCAACTCAGAAACCAGCATCCCGAGGGGATACCTGAACTGTTCCGCTTTTCCCAAATACTCCTAGCGCTCGCAACGAATGAGGCACGTTATGCCACAGTTGCCACGAGAAGGGAGTATTGGGCCGAATGGCACGAGGAAAACGAAAATGTCCGTGCGTTGACTAATTTAGTCGGTCGTTGGCGGAATTCCGATGACCATAAAGCTGTCTTTGCGAACCGACCCGCATCAGTAAAGGCGTTCTTTGACTCGCTCGAGTTTGCTCCGAGGGAGGTCACCGCACAGGATAGACTACTTTGCCATCTTTGCTCGCCGGCTCGCTTATTGGAATTAACTCGACTGTTTGTGCTCTTCGATGCGGGCGAGAAAAAGATCGCCCGCTACCAACAGTACTTTGCCGTTAAACATATAATGCGGCGGATACGGGAACAAGATAGCCAAGGGCGACGTGGTGGCGGCATTGTCTGGCATACTCAGGGAAGCGGGAAATCGCTCACCATGGTTATGCTCGCCAAGAGCCTCGCGCTGGCACCTGACATCATTGACCCCCGTATTATGTTGGTCACCGACCGTATAGACCTTGACGAGCAGATTTGGGGAACATTTCGCAGTTGCGGGGCCCATCCAGTAATGGCCCGCTCTGGAGCCGAACTCCTTGAGCTTCTGGAAGAGGGCAAAGCCAACATAATCACCACTATTATTAACAAGTTTGACGCGGCCCTAAGCCGGCGTGAACGCGTGCCCCGGTCGAACAACATTTTCGTTTTGGTCGATGAGGCACATAGAACTCAGGCAGGCCGCATTCGAGGCTTTAGCGAGTTTCATGGTGCCATGAGACGTATGATGCCCGACGCTTGCTACATCGGCTTTACTGGCACCCCGCTCATGAAGCGGGATCGTGCCACCGCTCAACAGTTCGGCGGCCTCATTCACACATATACGATCGATAATGCGGTCGCCGATAAGGCGGTCGTCCCTCTACTCTACGAAGGCCGCCACGCCCTCCAAGAGGTGAACAAGGAAGCTATAGACCAATGGTTTGACCGAGTATGCGAAGACCTTCCAGAGCGCCAACAGGCAGATTTGAAGCGCAAATTCAGTGCTACAGGCATTGTGAGCCAGGCAGAGCAGCGGTTATTGGCGATTGCCTGGGACATCTCCGAGCATTTCGCATCCACTTGGCAAGGCACCCCATTCAAGGGCCAGCTCGTCACGCCAAACAAAGTGACAGCTATCAAGTTCAAGAAATACTTCGACGAAATTGGGAAAGTTTCCACTGAGGTCTTGATTTCCGCGCCCGGCGAGCCTGAGGGTGACCACGACGACGCCTACGGAACCACGCCAAATCTTGAAGTGCAATTTTGGGACGAGATGAAGGCGCGGTTCGGCAACGAGAGAAACTATAACCAGCAACTCATCAATTCCTTCAAGAACGACGATAAGCCGGAGATCATCATTGTCGTATCAAAGCTTATCACTGGATTTGACGCGCCACGAAACACGGTTCTCTATCTGGACCGGCGACTCGAAGGCCATACCCTGCTCCAAGCTATTGCGAGGGTCAATCGGGTTTACCCCGGAAAAGACTTTGGGTTCATCATCGACTACGAGGGTGTACTTAAGAATCTCGATACCGCTCTTACAAGCTATCGCGCTCTCGCTGACTTTGACGACGATGACCTAGGTTTGACGCTGGTAAGCGTGAACGAGGAACTCAAGAAGCTCCCCACTGTTCATCATGAGCTCCTCGAAATATTTGCCGGTCTTTCGAACCGCTATGACAACGAGGCGTACGAGAGGCACCTCTCCGACGATTCGCGCAGGGAGGATTTCTACCAGAAGTTATCACGCTTTTCGCGCACGCTTTCTATAGCGCTCTCAACTGTTAGCTTCGCGGAGGTTACGCCGCCTAAGCAGCTCAAGGGGTACAAGGACGACCTTAAGTATTTCCAGAATCTCAGAACCGCTGTTCAGCATCGCTATTCCGACAAGGTGGACTACGCGGATTACGAAAAGAAGATCCGCAAGCTCATAGACACGCACATCGCCTCCGGAGAGGTGAAGCGGATGACGGATATTGTGAGCATCTTCGACCAGGAAGCCTTTTCACGTGAAGTGGAGAAGCTCGAAACACCATCCTCAAAGGCCGACACCATCGCACACCGCACGTTGAGGGCCATTTCCGAACGGATGGGTGAAGATCCTGTTTTTTATCAGAGGTTCTCCGATCTGATTCGGGAGGCAATACAGCAGTTCCACCTTCAGCGGATGGCAGACTCGGACTATCTTAAGCGGGTCACCGAGCTGAGCGAGTCGGTACGATTAAGGAAGGGATTTGATGTCCCGGAAAAGCTTTCAGCTCGGCCGGTGGCCAGGGCATTCTTTGGAGTGGTCGAGGAAGCCCTTGGAGTTGGACCTGCCTCTCAACAGGAATTGCACGAGCGAATAGCCTCCGTTGCCCTGCTAATGGACAACGAGGCTCAGGAAACGGCTCGATTCGTGGCATGGAGCGATAACGTCGACATGCAGAACAAGTTCATGAACCGGGTCGAGGATCACCTGCTCGAGCTCAGAAAGAATGAACGGGTCAACGTCGGATTTGAGGCGATCGATACGATACTCGAACGGTCCCTAGCCATCGCAAAGAAGAACTATAGTCGGGACTGACTTCCATATGCATTCGGTTCGCTATGGGGAGTCTTCCATCAGCTATACGCTCGTCCGGCGGTCAAGGCGGACGTTGGGGATAACAGTTCATCCGGATCGCTCGGTCGTTGTCAGCGCACCCGAAGACGCGGTGCTCGAGAGCATTCAGGCATTGGTGCTAAAGCGCGCACGCTGGATTCTCCGCCAGCAAGTCGATCTTGCCCGATATGAGCCTCGCGCAACCCCGCGGCAATACGTGAGCGGCGAAAGCTATCGTTACCTTGGCAGGCAATACCAGCTCAAGGTTATAGGTAACTGTTCCGAGCGAGTGAGGTTAGCTCGGCCTCGGCTGGAAGTTTACCTCACCGGCCGGCCGGCCACCGCTGCCGTCCGGAGGCTGCTGCTGGGATGGTTTCGGGCTCGGGCCAGGGCGATGTTTAGTGAACGCTGGGCCGGATGTCTTGCAAAAATGGAGCGGCACAATGTCACATCGGTTCCATTTTTTCTCCTCGCGATGACGAACCGATGGGGCAGCTGCACAGCATCTCGGCGGATCCTTCTCAATCCCGAGCTCGTCAAGGCTCCCACCGAATGCATCGACTATGTCATGCTTCACGAGCTCTGTCACCTGCGCTACCCTGCCCACGACTGGAGGTTCTACCGGCTCCTTTCACGTGTTTGCCCCGACTGGCCACGGCTAAAGAGCCGGTTGAATGCGGTTGAGATATAAGTGATTAGATCGCCGGTATGGGCCTCCCCGAGGAGTCCGATGACCTTTGGGTGCCCACGTTGCAGACCATAGTTTGCACTCGGCCGATACTGTGAATCAAAACCGCACCGTTACGGGGAATTCGGTGCGTGCCCGAGTAACCGACATAAAGGGCGGTTCAAACGGGTTATCGGCTCAGAGTCTCCGCTAGATTTGAACTGATAAGCGCCTCTTGGGCGTCGTCTCTAGCGGTTCTCTTGCTGCTTTTGTTCGACGCGATCCAAGAGCGAATCAAATCTACGTTCGATATGGTCCGTACAACACGCTCGGACAACATCCTTGTCTTTCCGTAAACTTTTAAGGTCTTCCCTGATCACATCAGCAGATTCCGACACAATCTCCCCAATCAACGGTTCGGCCGTGTTACTATAAAACACATGCCGAACATTACCGTATATCGTTCTACCTCCCTGTTCGCCTAAATAAGTCAAAACAAGCCACTTTAATATTTCATTTCGGACCGGCTGAGGCACGTGTTTTAATCCACCAACGTCCTTAAAAGAGCGAAGCAGCTCGCCGTGGCCATTGAACGCTCGCCAGTGTGTCCCAACCTTTTTCATTCCCTCCAACACAGCGGTGAAGAAATCGCGAAGGTGAGCTTGTTTAAGATAGGGTAAGACTCCGGCGGCATAGGCAACACGAACAACAAGCCTTGAAGGACCGCTTCGCGTGATCTTTTCTTGGAGATGGCTTGCCAGCACCAATGCAACGGCATTCTGGGTCAACGACGACAAGCTGGAAAAAAATGCAAATGCATTTTGGCGAACAAGCTCAGCTTGCTTTTCATCGATTGCTATCGCCACCAAAAATTTCAAGATCTCCTCTTGGCGTGGCTGAGGAGCATGCTCGAAATCTTGCAGCAAGCTGGGTGTAGGAGCAGCGGGGACCGGTTGCTCAATGAGTTCCTTTACGTCGGTTACCCTTAACAGGTGGATCGGATCCTTGGAGAGCACGACTGAAATGCATGTCTGAAAAATATAAATGCAGTCTTCTGGTCCTGCCTCATATTCGTCGTCTTCGTGCTCCAAGTCCCTGCGGATTTCGTAACACCTAGAAAGGCGCCTCCAATCAGGGCGACTAAGCAGGCCGATTCTATGAGCCAAATCGATCAACTTCGAAGTCGGATAGTCCTCAATGTCCTCGGCTCGCTCGATCGGCGGCAGCTTATTTTGTTTCGCTGCTTCCCGCGCTATGTCTATTCCCGCCACGACAATCTTTTCCTTGAGATCGTGCATCGCCGCATTGAAGAGACGCTGGCAAGCACTGCTCGGATCGACTGCAAGCAGACGCCTCACACGATCAATCAATTCTTTAGCCTGCCAAGCGGGTCTAATTTGCAGTAGTAGGCGAGGAGCATCCGATGCCTTGATTAGCTCCACGTTGGGATGGGGAACTAGCTCGCTCACGGTGGCAGTCCTCTTGGGCATTTCGTATCTACCTTAACTTAGGAAATAATAGATCTCCGTATCCCCAGATCAGTGTACCAAAAACGATGAACAAGAGTCCCCATTTTCGAGCATCAACATCCCATCTCTCAGCCTCTGCCCTCGACGTAAATGGATCCCAAGCACGGAATGGTAGCTGATCGGCTCGTCCGGTGTCTCGCGAATAGTCGTCATCTCGACCACGAAGATATGATCGAAATGTCATGAACCCGCCAAGAAGCGTCAAAATTGAACCCGATCTCGCAAACAGCATCGGTTCTCCCATTTTCAAGGCCAGAAAAGCGGACACCATCACATCAAAAACCCCGCACCAATAATGGAGCCGCCAATCAATCTTTAACCACCGAACAATTTCACCGAGGACTTCTCTGCATCGAGTGTAAAGTGGACGTTGGTTCATAACAAAGTATCGATAAAAAATTCCCAACGCATTATGTAACTAGGCGGCAAATCCGTTGGAATTTCCAGCTGAACAATATTGGCACCTTCATAGCGATCCTCAATTTCACGTAATTTCGCTTTATTCGACACCTCTTCGAACCCCAACGGGGCACCGGGATAAATGATTGCAACTGGAGGCGTGCGTATGCGACGTCGCAGGGAGAAAGTTGCACTCGGCGATTAAACATTTAAGATGGCGACCCTCAAAGTGATTCCACCAATGTAGCTTTCGCTTTTCCGTTGTCCAAAAGGTCGCCCATGTCCGAAACGCGGCCCTTCCACTTATGTCGGAACCAACACAGAATCCGGAGCCAAGTAATGTTCTGTATCGCGTGAAGCGGGGACTGTGTGGATACATCAGCTACCTGGCTGCGTGCGAGATGGGTCAGGCATTTAGCGAATATTTGCTATATGAACCAATCCTACGTGTCTTGAAGGCGCGCCGTTTTGAAGTCGAATGCGAATATGAGTGTCCGGGGATTGAGCAACCCAGGCGTGGCGATAAGAAGAGGTTGGATTTTTTTGTTGCCGGCTCCGAGATTGTGTTCGCGATGGAAGTCAAATGGGTGAAAACTAAAACTATAGATGTTACGCGAGATCTGGAGAAACTTGGGGCATTCCATGAATCAACGCCAGGCGCGATGGCTTTCCTCTGCGTATTCGGACGCAAGTCCTTCATCGAAGGACTCGATCTAAGCGAGCACCCATTGAGGGAAAAAGGGAACGCCGTATATGCAGATCTCAGGCGAACCAAGTATGGTTGCCGCATTTTCCAAATGACGGAGTAATCCAGCCCCTGAGCGTTCCTCCTCTTTCTTTGTGGCCTTGGTCCCACTCTAAGTGCGACGTTGGGCGTTGTACATTCAATCCTCAGAATCGAACAAAAGTTCCGGATATTGCTCAGGATCCGGCACGAACTCGCGGCCGGCAGCTACCGAGCTGCGGATCCCCTGCTCGCAGCGTGCAAGAAGCGCGATGCCGGCTGCCTTTGCGATCGCAACTAGGCTGTTTTTCTCCTCAGGCAGGAGGCGGGTGGCCAAGGGCGTGCAGAAAAAGACAATCCACGGGAGGTCGCCCTTGGGCATGGCGCCTGGAGCTGAGAATGAAATTAGCGGCGGATTTTTTGATACGGCACGAAGGTAAAATTTAAAAATGTGCCGGTACGCCTCAGGCGCCGTGGCAAGTTCACAAGCCGCTACGCCTTCGAAGAGGAAATTATTTGCAGGGACTACTCCGTTTCCTAGAGGGACGTTGGAGCAGAGAAAAAAATAAGCCGTGCCGTTTTGAACACTCGAGAGATCCACGAACAGTCCGAAGGGAGTCCCATCGACCTCCAAAGAATGCCCGAGTTCGTGGGAGGCAGGAATAACCTGAGCGATCTTATTCGCCGACGGATGGACGAGGTTCCTAGGGACCTGTTCCACGGAATCGTAGCGAAGGTCGCGGAAGGCGAATGTCGGCTGGGGGTGTTTGTGAAACATGGATGTGGGGCCGGGTTAGATGGGTTCTCGGAAAGGGGTGTAATAACCAGAGCGGCCCTCAAGAAAGGTCTGGATCGTTCCAGGGCGATGGGCGGCGAGTATTGTGCCAAGGCCACTGATGCGTTCATACCCGACTGCCCAGCGGGAGTGCCCCCGGGTCGCGGCCGGTTTCGGGCCCGCGGGAGAAACAAACATCCCTTGTGCGGCCCCAGGGTCGACCCCAAGGTGCACGGTCAACTCGATGGCCCTGTCGATGACGGACTGGAACAGTCCTTTGTATTCGCACACCACTGACCAGAGATTTCCGTCGGTAATTATGTTCGTGTGTTGGACATTTCCCGGGAGCGTCACTGCCTGGAGGACGTATCGATTTGTTGGCTCGTAGGGGCGGTTCGATAGCGACGCCATCATCGCCAGCGGATACTTCTTCGCTGCGTGACCGCAGATACGAAGCCAGGCCTTATGGCTTTGCTCGGTCCGCGGTAGCAGACGCGTCATGCTGTCCGCTACACAGAGCTCTTCCGGCAGGTCCGGACGGAGCTGGAGATGAGCTGGGCGACGTACCAGGAAGTACGGTTTGACGGGGCTATTTGGGCCAAGATCCTTGTTCATCCTATAAGATGGCGTCCTTCGAAAAAGGGCCACGTGTAGACGCGGTAAGGCGGTCGCCTTGGAGCGGCGCGCTAGCCTGCGCGCCCAGGCTGTCGGACCCCGCTGGCGACCTTGCCGCCGATCTAATTCAGTGCCTCGGTCGGGCCGTGAAAACCAACCTTGGAACAGTCCCCAGGCCGCACAAGTAGCGCCTAGGACCCCCGGCTCTCAACGGCCATCGCTATGCGCTTCAACCCGTCCCTGGCGCTTCCCTTTCCGATCACAAAAATCGTGGTAGACCGAGGTCATTAGGCACCAAAGCAGGGAGGTTTCGAGCTGCGCCTTGAGGGCATCGCCTGGGTCATCCAGGCCGGCGAGCGCGTCGTGCAATCGGCCCTGGTTTGGACGACGTTGGCGGCCTCCTGCTTAAGGAATTCGGGCCGCTTTCAACCCGACTGAGAGACCAAAGGCTGGGCACAATCTGGTCATGGTCGAACGCAGCAAATTCAAGCGTCGAGTCTGGCCAAATCCTCATGGTACAATGGCCCTCGAGCCCTGCACTCATGACCAGAAACGGTTGAAAATTGGGCAACGAAGGCGTGTCGGGGCGTGACCACTGACCAAAAACCGCATGAAAATGGGCAACGAAGGCGCTTTTTTGCCACGACCATAAATCGCGATGTCCTAACTTGACCAGTTGGGAGGCAAAATAGCCAAACGAAGGCCGCGATCACGATAGGCGTTGGCCAGATATTGGAAAAAAATGCCAAACGAAGGGGGTGGTCGGGCGCAAACGAAAACCCGATCTTGTAAGCGAGGACGTAGTCTTTCACGAAATGGTTGAAAAAGTGCCAACGAAAGCCCTCCAAAGTCTGACCAGTGACCAGAATCGGGTGAAAAACCGCCAACGAAGGAGCCTCTCAGCCAGTTTCGACTGAGTGTCTCTTTCGCTCATGACCAGAAATGGTTGAAAATTGGGCAACGAAGGCGCTCAAAGGTCCGACCGTTGACCAGAAACATGCGTAAAATGCCAAACGAAGGGGCTGGTCGGGCGCAAAGCAAAAGTCGATCTTGTAAGGGCAGCCGATCCAGGAAAACGCCAACCACGCCAAATGCCGCCCTGCCGCCCCCGCCGTCACCAAGATGGCCTCACAAGCTTCACCTTCCTCAGTGCACCACGATCCCATCCTACCCGGCTCCTGCTCATCCCTTGGGCCTTAACCTGACCCATACCGATCCTCGTAAGCAGAGATCGAACCAGCCTTCACAAGCCCGCAGATTTGTCAGGACGAGCCAATAGACCCAACACAGCACCCGCTCAACATTGGCTTGGCGTCCAAACATCGAAAACGGCTTCGGCCCTACCCTTTTGCGTCAGGCCGAGGACCGTGCAAACGGTGCAAGCATCGGCAAACAACCGCAGCCGGACGGGCCAACCCGGTGGCCTTCGCAGGCCCATTGCTTGGGCCGGTCGAGCCCGCATCGATGGGTCTCCGCGGCCGCACGGTCGAACCCAGTCAGGCACCGACCTGGCCGTCTATTTTGAGGAGGAACGTGGCTCAGTTCTCCCCGGTTCGGGCGGCCAATCCGGGTCCGGACGGCAGCCTTCCGGTCGCCTTTAGGTATGCGGGGGAGCGCGGGATTTTGGGTGGGTTTGGTGCATGAGATAAGATGGGGGAGCTGGGCCAAAAGGCCGCGAAACGAAGGTTACATTTTACCAGTATTGAAACCGTCACCGAACCGGTCCGAGGTGCCGGCCGAGGCAACCAAAGGCATGGCGAGAGGGACGGCCGGAGTCTGGTCCAGACCGAGCACAAGTGCGTCCAACTCGTCCCGGTTTGAGTCCAAATAGGCAGCTGTGACCAAGCAGGATCGATGTCCCAAAATTCGTTGTACCTGAAGTAAGTTGAAGCCCGACTTGCGCCAAATGGCCTGGGCAAAATGCTTCCTGGCCGAGTGGCATCCGAGGCGCTGGCAGTCGAATCCAAGCTCTCGCGAGAGGTCCTTCAAAAGACGGTGGGCTTGGACCCTCGTGATGGGCCTGTCAGTGCCCACCCTTGACATGAATACCGGGCCCACCGGCACGGCATTTAGGCTCCCCAAGTAGTCCGCAATGGCGCTTCGGACACGCTCGTTCAAAGGGACCCGGCGGGACCGAATTGCCTTCCGGCGAACGCCGGCGCCCCCTTTCAATTGAGCCCGTTCGATCGTGACGGAGTCGGAGATCTCGCCGAATGGCGTGAGTATCTGGGACCAGGTTAAACCTAGGATCTCAGAGACCCGGAACCCCGTTCCCAGGGCTACTTGGAGGAAGGCCCTATCGCGAAAGTGGCGGCGCTCCAGAAGCGCCGCGTCCATGAGCCGGACCTCCTCATCCGTAAAGGCGCGGGTGGTCATTTCTTCCAGCAAGATGGCGGCTTGCCGCAGAAGACCACCGTACCGAAAGCCAGAAGGCCGCCTAACTAAATTGTGGTAACAAAGTACCCCTAATCTTTGAATTTGCAGAGGAGAAGACTTGCTCACTCGGCGAGTCCGGTATGCATGAAAAGGGCAAGCGATAGGGCCTACCAGTGAAGCTTCTCTTCCCTCAACACTCCGACTAGGTCCGGTTCCAACTTGGGGTTCCATGAAATCCACACAATCTTCCCCTCTTGAAAATCGGCGTCTCTCCGACGTTTTCGGGCTCGATTGTGATCGCCTACGTCTACCTCAATTACGAAGCGACGGCCATTGGGGTCCCATCCAAATAAGTCTGGTCTCCGCTCAGTGTCATTAACCTCGAAGAATTCGGCGGCGGGCTTCCAATGCCGGATGCCAGCTTTGAACAACTGAGCCCCGGCTTCAAATTCGTAGACGCTCTCGTAGAGCATTCCTCGATTATCTGCCAGATGCCACGCCATCTCATCGATCTGGAAAAACGGCACAATACCCGGTTCGCTGACTTGCACTACAAGTGCCATAAAAAGTAGCGAAGAAGTTTCTCGATGGGTCTTTGGGTATTGTAGCATCTGCCAGCGATTAAAGGCCTTTTTTGATTCATCGGCTGCCGCCTTCTCTTCAACCCGAAGCTGCTTTCGCACATCTGGAGCCACGGCCAATAATCCAAGGATCGTATCGGGTGCTTCGGATGTGATTTCTAGCATTATTTCATCCGGAAAGAGCTCATGCTGTGAACCAATCAGTAGCGCCTTTCCTGTTAGATTGCCCGCAGTCCCACCAGTCATCTCACGGGCATCTCGAATCAACCTTTGAAAGTTCGAAGTAGCCGACGCAAATACTGTCTTCGTTCTGAAACGTCTAGCTAGGATTGGCCGCTTCCAGCACTCGCCGTTCATGCGGGCTAAAATCTCATGCGGGCTGTTGCAATAGGGGCGTCCAGGCGCCCATTCGGTCAGTCCCGACACATCCGCCATATGGGCCAGCAATCCCCCGAGGGTTTTCGACGAAATGGGTTCTCTCACCTTTGTGAGTGCCCTCATATGCTCGCTATCCTCAAAAATCTGCCTGCCCTCTTCATTAGATTTTAGGACTAATCTAATGGGAATCTCGTCAATAAAGGCACCTCCAGTTCTTCCCTCATTCCCACTCAACGGTGCCCTATGCGGCTCCCAACTGCGATCCTTTCGGCCACATGTGTGGTGGCTACCTCGCACTCGCTCCAAGACTATTCTACGGCAAGAATCCGTGGGACGTCGGAGCTTCAAACGCCTCCCGCACGGACAAATCAGGACTAACGTTTTGTCGTCGCCACGAGCTTTAAGGAAGACTTTTAGCTCCCTCTGAAAGTCTTTGTCTGTTTCGTCTTCGGGCCACGAAAACCCCTTGACCGAGCCGATCGCCTCATATTGACCGCGTGACGATTTCGACGGCCTTCCGTATCTAAGCGTAAGCGGATTCACATCTGGTAAGAGAAGCAATTCCAGGACGCAGGCAACAGTCCGACTGCCCATTTCGTAGAGAGAGCTTCGGGACTCCAATCCGCCCACGGAGTGATGCCTCTACACTCATTTCCAGCCTATGCTGCTATTCAATCTCCACATCAGAATCAGCAGCGACATCACCAACCTCTTGGTCACCTATACAACTAGCAATCGCGTCACCAATCTCGGATCCTCGTTTGTTCAGTTCGTCACCATAGGCAAGATAGTCGAGGTCCCTTGCAAGAGAACGCAACTCGCCCGAATGTTTGGTAACCAGCTTTGAACAGGAAATGGAAATCAAGCGGGCAATCAAATCAGGATCCTTCTTCAGCTCGGCAACAGTTAACGGCTTCTCGCCCGGAAATGCTTTGTACCACGATGGCTTAAGGCGCGACGCGATTCTTGTGGCGTCGCGCGAGGTCGATTTGGTCCTCATCTCCTTAAAGGTTTGATAAAAATGGGGTGGTTGCAGATGATTTTTCCACTTCGCATTCCATTTCGCCCATAGCCATTCACAGAAACTGGGCCCAAGAAGTATCGCGAACCTGGTCAGATGTAGAATCTTGGGATGCTTCGGGACAATGAAGGAATCGGAGAGCTCCCGCGCTATCGTCTCCGTCGGTAATTTTAGCGACCAATAAAGATACGGCGCGTATGAATCGAGGCCGCTATGCAAAAGCAGTTCGAAGTCGGATTGATTATATGCAACGAATCCACGTTCGGCATAGATACGAAAATACTGCTCGATTCCTAGTGCGAAGCGCTTCTGACCCCGTGCAAGAATGCGATTCGCATCGACGACGTTATTGATCTCGTCGAATAGAGCGTCCGATACTTGTTCGTGGAGAAATGCACCCTTGGACTTCGATCGGTCGCGCGAGATAAAAACGCGTTTTGCCTGGGGATTGTTGGTGAGACGAACCTGTTGGGCCTGCGGCGTGATCGAATGCTTTTCTCGGGAAGCGCGCAGTAACACCACTTCAGATCCGCGTGGCGCCTGTGTCACTTTCTTTATTCCGGATAGCCACGACTTTCGATGCGATCTAATTTGCCGTTCAAAGGCACCTCGGAGATCAGATGAATTGGCGGGCTCGCTTTTTGCTCCATGTCTAAAATAAAGGGTGCCCCGGGCAAAGGCATCGGTCTTGTTTCCAGATTCGTTGTCGTATTTGCCAGCTCTTTCGAAAACCAAGGGCAAGCTCGAAGCATGGATGACAAAGGCAACTAAAGCATGAGAGTCTTTCGATAACGATTGGATTTCGAATTCTAGGTCCACCGCACCTGTAAAACTCGTAATTTTGTCTGCAATTTCTGCGGGATCAAGTGCGACAATTGGACTGACATCAAAGCCAGTCGGCTTGCCGTTGTCGTCCAAACCAAAAACTAGAATTCCACCACCTGAATTTGCGATGGCTACAATATCCTTGATGACCTCGCACCATTGCGGGCGCGAAGTTGGATCGAATGACCTCTTAAATTCAATATGCTTAGACTCGCGCGGAGCGGCCAAGGCCTTCTTGATTAGGTCACCCATAGATACGGGCATAATACCATTTATAGGCGCTAGGCCACGTTCTATTGTTGATTTTATATCGCGGATTGCTGGGCTTGTGGAACCCGTGGACCTCGCATTTGCGACTAAGAGAATACGGCAAGTCTGCGAGAGTGCCTCGGCCGCGCGGCGTTACCTCGGGGAGACCGTCGCAGAACGACTGAGAGTACGCCTTGCTGACTTGGAAGCGACCGAGAGGTTCGCTGATCTGGTTCCATCTAAGACCAGGGTCCTGAGCACCCGGCCGCCGGGACAACTTGCGTTAATTTTGAGCGACGGCTATTGGTTGGTGTTGGCAGCCGCTGATGATCCGGCAAGAATCGACAGCAAGGGCGGTATTCGCTGGGAGAGTGTTGTTCGCGTGCAAATCCTTCGAATCGAAAAAATATGAGCGAAAGCACATTGTTCAACCCGCTCTGGGCATCGCCGCCGGGCGACACGATCCTCGACCTTCTGCGTGAACGGAAACGGTCGCTCAAGGAATTTGCAGCCGACATGGGAATGAAACGTGAATTCGTGGAACAGCTAATTTCCGGAAAGGCTCGAATTACACACTCGGTTGCCAAGCACTTGGCCGCAGTGCTGGGGGGTTCGCCTGCCTTTTGGGTTAAGCGAGAGCATTCCTATCGAATCCACTCCGAACAATGCCAGGCGGCGGACTCGCGGGAGGAATGTCTTCTTTGGTTTAGGTCGCTTCCGCTAAAAGATATGGTCACATATGGGTGGATACCCGTCTTGCCGCGAGATGAGGACCGGGCGATCGAGGCATGCCTCAAGTTCTTCGATGAACCCAGCATTTCCTCCTGGAAGAAGGCCTATGGCGACGACGCTCCAATTGCTGCATTTCGAACCTCAAGGTCATTTGCCTCGGATGCCGCCGCAGTTGCAGCATGGCTAAGACAGGGAGAGATCCTCGCTTCGTCAATCTCGTGCTCCCCGTGGAGCCCAGAAACATTCAAGGCAGCGATGCCAGGCCTACGCACACTTACCAAAATGAAGGACCCCGAACAGTTCCTGCCAACGCTCACGCAGATTTGCGCGGAAGCCGGCGTTGCTGTTGTGGTGGCGCGCTCGCCTAATGGCTGCCGTGCGAGCGGAGCCACACGCTTTGTCGCTCCGGATAAGGCGCTTTTGATGTTGAGCTTCCGTTATCTCTCGGACGACCACTTCTGGTTCACATTTTTCCACGAAGCTGGACACCTGTTGTTGAACGATTGCGCAGAAACCTTTCTCGAAGGCCTCGACGTAGAGGATTCTCAAATTGAAGAGGCAGCTAATGCGTTTGCCGCGAGAACCTTGATTCCTGCAAATTTCGAAGGTGAAATGCTTCGTTTGCCGCTTAATGGCAGAGAAGTTATTCGCTTTGCAGGTCGGGTCGGCATCTCACCAGGAATTGTCGTCGGTCAGTTACAGCACCGCGGCCATTTTACTCGGCGACAGTTGAACGATTTGAAACGGAAGTATAAATGGGGCGGATGATCAACCCGCGAAACGTGCATATCTTTCTGGGCTCTTCTGCCAGTTGCATAGGGCATCTTCC
>Ga0302326_10007747_pt1 | contig 23812 bp, 62 predicted proteins | sample Palsa_T0_3_FD_202264 | JGI IMG/M metagenome (GOLD analysis project Ga0302326, IMG submission 202264) | Peat permafrost microbial communities from Stordalen Mire near Abisko, Sweden - Palsa_T0_3 | ecosystem: Environmental > Terrestrial > Soil > Palsa > Peat permafrost | place: Sweden: Abisko... | reverse complement strand
TAATCTTTGTGTTTCACGAAGAATCTTTACAGCGGGTTTTAAAGGCTTTGTCATATCATTCTCCTTCGTCTTCGTATATAAAATATTCCCATTTATTATTTAGTTTATAATCATTCGGTGCTAATCGGCTCAATGCTAAATCTACACAGGCAGGGCAATAGTCTAATTGTACTAGCCTAGGCTTATCTTCAAACTCTTCTTTACAATGTAAACAAGTCTTCAGTACCACTGTCATAGTATTAATTCCTTAGATTTACTCTTACTATAGAACCATCAGGAGCTTGAATTGAAAGTATTCCATCTTCATCACATAAAGGCGCTGCTACTCTAGCTAGAGCTAACGACTTTCTGATAACATGAGGATTAGTCTTAACTCCAAAAGATTTTTTCAGTTCAGAAATAGCTTCGTCGGTCTCTCCGCTTACTTCATATAGTGAACTCATACTACTCTCCTGCTTCTAACTCTGATACAATGTCCAATGCGCGTTTAATCGCGTCAGCGCTGAAACCTTTCTTCTTCAATCTCTTTTTTACCAGTTCTAATCTCACTGATTTGGAATCAATGAGTACAACTACATCTTCTCCTTCCTTAACTTCTTTGATTTTTCCTGCAAACTCTACAGTTACGCGTTCAGTATTTTTGATTTCGTCGTACCGATAGTCCGTTAAAACCTCTTCGCCTAGCTTTAATTTAGTGTAGACGTTTGCGTCTCTCTCACCTAAATTCTTTATTAGCTTTGCGATTTCCACTTCAGAGGTACAGGTGAGCTGCTGTAAACGATATGGGAGCTGGATTGGGACTCGTAGGATTTTAGGCTTTGCAAGGTTCCCTTTGAAATGACCAAAATATCGTTTGGCTGTATCTCCGTATTTGAGTTGAAGAGGTGCTCCAATGTATGTATAATTAGAGCCTTTTTGGTATGTGTGGAGGTCACCAATGATCCATTCATGCTTGGAACTGATTTCTGTTTCACCTTTAATGACATAACCATTATCCCCTTTTGCACCAGCCTTGGCAAAATGCCCAAAGCATAACATTGGTTCCTTGCTCTTCACCTTGTGGTGCGGCCACGGTAGGAAAGCTGTAGGCATACCTTTGAACTTTGTTATGGTAGGTTCCGTGAAGAACTCGCAGTTCTTTAGCAGGCCAAATTTCTGCATCTTCTGGTAGTACTGAAGAGTATTATATTCCGCTGACAGATAATCGTGGTTGCCGAAATAAATCTTCCAGCTCAGTCTAGACTTACTAAACATCTCCATCATAAAGAATCGTGACTCTTCACTCACGCCAACGCCGTCGTGAATATCTCCAAGTTGAACGGCAGTATCGATGCCATGTTTCAAGGCATAGTCTTCAACTTGTTGAAAAATGCTCGTCAAGTACGAAAAAGAGGCTGCTACCCCCTTCGGATAGCAGCCTTCATGGAGGTCGCCTAATATTATAAATTCAGCCATATTATTTGTTAACTTTCATTAGTCTTTAGAGGGGAGACCTAGGAACCCAATCCTTCTCTTGAGCAACGTGGACAGATGTCGTACCATCTCCGGGTCCAAACAAGAACCTTTCTTCGTTAGGGAATACTCGGTTGTAGCTTGAGTTTCCTACAAACTTTTCAGCAATTTCAAATGCTTTAGCTTTAGTTAAGCCTGTTAGTGTTTTACCATCTGAAATGTACTCTAAATAGTATGTATCCTTTTTGATAAAGGGCATTATAAATACCTCACAAAAGACTGTGCAGATTTCCAACCTAATTCGGTGGGCATGAATCGTGCTACAGGTGAAAACAAGTCTTCAGAAAAATGCGGATCCAGTTTGCTATTCTTGGCCTTCAATAAGTCTGTGCTATTCTTGAAGCCCAAGAAAACCATTATCTTCCTACCTTCAAAGTTTGTGCAGTTTGGATAATGCACCTCTAAGATAAGAAAGTTTTTTATAGCCTTCTCTCGTAGAATGAAGAATTTGTTAGGGTCTGGATTGCTATTTGGAACTGCATAAGGTGAACTAGTGCAGCTCCGTTTCATGAAGCTAAGCCCCATCGTCTGTTTCCAATTTAGCTTCCGTTAAATTCTTTTCTAATTCCGCTGCTATTAGTGCTTCATCTAGAAACCTCTTGGAGATTTGATATACGAATGAGCTTAGCAGCGTTTGAATCCTAAGCTGGTCAGTTTTAGCCAGACCTTCTAAGTCAGGCATTGCTGCGATCTTTCCATCTGGCTGCTTATAGAAAGAGATCTGACCCATGAATTCTCCGACTACTGCCGGCTGATCTATCGTTGGCTGTTCTTCAGACATCGTCTTTCTCCTTAGGTTGTTCATCATACCATTTACCAGTCATGGCTACTCTATACATTTCATGAGCTACTGTATAGCAGCCTCTTTGCACGTTATCTTCAATGTCTTCACTATATTGCGACTCGGGGCATTTTTCGCATCTAGCTCTCAAGCCTTGATTAGCCTTCAAGTAATTACAAATATCGTGTACACGTTCATCTTTGTTTTCTGGCTTGATAAATTCCAATTTCTTATTCCTCTATATTCGCGTCTGAGCCTAGCATAAAGTTTTCGATCAGTGATCTTACGGAGGCTACAGCCAAAGTATTTAGAAGCTCTAGTCGGCTATTGATATATTCTATATCTCTTTTACGCATAGGTGCCTCAGCTATTAGCCGGGTTTCCTTTTCTGTAGGCTTAGCAGCTACAGGTAATGTCCAAAGACGGAAAGTATCACTTTCTTCATCATAAGTTAGCTGACCTTCTTCTACTCTCTTTTGTAGCAAGTTATACGTTAGTTCCTCGCCACCTACTTTACCCCACTTAGCTAAACTTTTGTGTATATCATTTGCAGAGAAGCCTTTTCCAAAATTATTAAAGGCTGGAATGATTTCCGTTATTCTAGCGTCCAAACGATTAACTAGGTCGAGCGTATAGCCGTACTTTAGTTCTTTAGTAACCTTAACCATTTAATTCGCTCCAATCATAAGAAAAGGGTTGGACCCTATTGAATCCAACCCTTGTTGTATTATTTTATTTTGCAGGATACTTGTTTAGTTCACCGAAAGCCCAACCTGAAACAGTTCGAGCCATATTCTTTTTCTTTGTCCAATGAGCCTTAGCATAAGTTTCTAGGAAAGTCTTCCAAGCAAGACCAAGTGCATCTGAGGTATGCACAGGCTGAGTAGGAACAGCCTTTCCTACGTAGGAGCCTTTTTTAAAGCCATAGTTATTATCTACTTTCTTCTCTGGCTCCTTCGGCAAAGGTAAAATAGTAGCAGCGACCTTCTCGCTATCGTCAAGATAAGACGAACTCGAATTAAGCTCAACTTTTGGATAAGGCTGATAGATCATCGAGTCTAAAGAGCCATGTAGCGTTCCGTATCGGATACGCTTTTGAAGATTCGCGTACACTGTGAGAGAGTGCACCTTAGGGACGATAGCTTTAACTTCGTCGAAGATCTGAGACTTGATAAAGGACGTGTGCTCACATCTCTTAATTACTAGCTCAATTGCGTCTTCAATGCTCATAGAAACCTTCACAGGTGCCTTTTTCTTGTAGGCCGGTCGGCTACTGGTATTCTTTGTCTTCCGTGTCTCGCTCAGCAATGCTAGCACATTGGAGAGTGGAACCTTTTTGGTTGCACTGCGATTAACAGTGTTCAAAATCTTTGCCAAAGTTCCGTTGTTATGCCAAACATGAATATACCTTTGGAGTGTAAGTTTGGTTGGCATTCCAGACTGTGTCCACAGTGCCCATCCAGAGTTATCTTGAGCAATATACAAAATAGTCTCCAACACCTTACGAGTATTGCGAGGATGATATAGATTGCCGGTGAAATGGGCTGATGCTTTATCCCACAAAGCATCAGTGAACACGAAACGTTGTGCAGTAGAAGAGGAAGGCTGATTCATTAGTTTATCTTTCTAGTGAGTGAGTTTAAGTTTCGTCTTAGGCTTTAGGCATACCCGATAGCGCTTCGAATACATCCATCGATGATATATCTTTACCTTCACTATCGCAGGCTGTGATAGTGCCATTGATAGGGTCGAAAGTAATACCCTTCCCTACAGGTCCTTTGTAGTTCGAGCTAGGGACGAAATCATAGATGTGGATTGCTTGGTCTCCTACGTCATCCCAGCCTGAACCTTTACCGATCTTACGACCGAGAATAGTAAAGTCTACCAACTCTTCCATTTATGCAATTCCATACATGAGATGCGATTGTGAGCTTAGCCGTACCCAATAGCCTTTCTTTAGCAAGTCATCAGCAACTTTGATAGAATGCTGATAGTTTGCGACAGTTTCAGCTACATTGATAGAAGTCCCACCCCAGCCTTTATTACGCTCTTCTTTGGTGGAATTTTCGTAATACACTGTCATAGGTGACAAGTACAGTGTACGTGGACCTGTTTTCTCTACGCCATCTTTGCAGTTAACAAGAATCTCTTCAGGTACCTGCATATACTCGGGCTGAGTAGCGGAAATCAGAAACCTGTAAAAGTTAATGTTTTCTGGCTTCAGTGCAAGAGACTTGAAAGGTTTATCAACTCTATCCCATGCTTTTGGACTGCAAACTACAGTGAACGGGAGCCAATCAACAGCCTTCTTGTGTTCTGGCTTGAAATCAAAGTCTCCGTTGGTTTCGATCTGAATGTGATTAGGTAGATATTCGTGCAACTCGAATAGCTTCATCAAAGCGTCTTGCTGCATCAAAGGCTCACCGCCTGTTACAACTAATAGCTCTGTTGCTTCGGTTCTTAAAGTATTGATAGCGATTGCAACGTCCTTAATAGACATTAGCTTCGAATCTCGCATTTCAAAGGCCGTATCACAGAACAAGCATCCGAAAGACTTGCCGCCGCGGTTGCAACCTCCCAAACGCAAGAATATAGCTGAACGTCCACCGAAAGGCATCTCACCTTGCCATGTGGCAAAGATCGAATGGACTAGTAGTTTACCTTTTAGGTCGTACCTTTGTGCCAGAGCTGCTGGTCCAATATTTTCATCAGGCGAAAACTTCATCTATCGTGCCTCCATTATACCAGAAGCCCTAGTTTTGGGCTCCTGCGTTACTTTTACCACCTTCTTAAAAGTGACTTTTGACTTTGGTTCTTGTGGTTTTGTTTCAATTTTTACTTGAATAGAATTGCCTTTGAGAAGTGGAAAGCGCGTCTTCTCATAGCAAAGCTTATGATGCTCTTTGCAGTACGCTGAATTGTCAGCTGTTACTTCGTTACAATATACATGGGTTATCTTCATGCCCCACATAGGAAACTGGCAGTTCGCCACGTTAGCCTTCTTAGTGTTCATGAGCTTTAAACCTCGAAATAGTCTTCTTAGACTTGTCATTAACGCCACGCAAAAAGTTCAGCATGTCGTAGTATCTCTTCTCGAAGACGGACATTTCATTGTCCATCCATAAGCCGTTAGATCCGGCAACATAGTATAAACACTTACCTTCTATCCAATCTGACACCTGTTTAATAGTACCTTCGTAGACGACATCTTTCTTTTTATCGACTACTGTAGCCATGCTTGACTCGGACCAATTACGCGGGGACGGCTTAATAGAAATATGGTAGTGCATTTGGGTTACTCCTTTAATATAAATAGTCGTAGCGCTCTATGCGCTAGCTTTCTCCTCGAAACCGATATTTACGTCTAGTCTATCCTTCAGAACAATGTAGTGATCTAGATGATTGAAGACAACTCTATCTGCTAGTTCCATCCATATAGTCTGTTGCAAGTGATGATATTGTACTGCGTTAATACCTTCCTTTGAAATCAAGTTGAAGCCAAAATTATTTAGATGGCCCAAGTTGAGATGAACAACAAGTCTTTTGTTCTTAGCTTTGCAGTCATTAGCGAGCTGCTTGAATGTCAAATCTACAACAGGTACGTGATATATAGTGGGTATGTACACTACGTCATTCATTTACCAGTACCCTTTAATTGCTCATTATACGTTTTAATCCAACCATTAACATTATTGTCTTGTATGCCATAACTTACAAGATACTCGGCAATCTCCAGTGCTTGCTTCTTTAGTATTTCTCGCCATTCGGCTTCGTGAATGGTGATAGGTGACGTTCCTTTAGAAGAAGGAACTGAAAGTGTAGCAGGGCTATTCATACGCCCATGCCCGTTAATTCCCGCGAGAATATCTAGAATGAGATTAAAGTCTTCAGCTTTTTCTTGTAGCCTCTTTAGTATGTAAAGACTAATAGGCTTTGTCTCTATACCATTAGAAAGTGTCATTTCTTGTTCTCTTCTTTAATGCGACCCCAAGTGAAAATAAAAGTCTCCAATGTAGAGTCTTCTACTCCAGCTTCTTTCAATTCATTAGCCAGTTTGACGCCCTTCTCTGCAATAAATTCGCGCCATTCTAGATGCGTCACCTCTAATTCAATAGGCGTAGAATAGTGAGCCGTCATTGTTATCTTAGAGCTTCTTTCGAAGCCGTACTCGGCTATCATAGCACGAATACGCATGAACTCTTCAATTTTCTTGTACGTGCGTGTAGCTTCCCACAGGTTAGGCATTATCAGATTCCTTTATTTCTTTAATAAGCTCATCACCCATAGACTCTAGTAAGGCTCTCCACTGAGCTTCGCTCACCGTAAATTCTACTCCTCCTGAAGTAGTAGGAATGACTATTCGAGCTTTGCTATTTGCGTTGCCATAAGGAGCAATTCCTGCCAGTATTCTAGCTATCAAAAGTACTTTGTATGTCTTCCTATCTCTTTCTTCATTAGTCATTATTTGGATCCTTTAGTGTAATTAGAAAGTGACTCTGCAAACTTGCGTATCCAAATCCTCTTTGTCTTGATAGGTACGTTATCCTTCTCAAGACAGAAGCCTATCGTGAAACTCTTTTGGAACTGTTCATAAGTTTGCTCGAAGCAGCACCATCTCTCAAGAGGCAACCAAAAGGAAATCTGTTGTGCAGCTACTTGAGGATCATACATGAACGTTGGCCCATAGCTTACAGCGGATCCACCTTTAGCGCTCATATACCACAACCAAAGCATCTCATCATTCGGTTTAGGGTCTGACTTATCAGTATGAAAGAGCATCAGATGAGGTTTGTTATTCGAATATTCAACCTTACCTGACTTTTCTAAGTTTAGCTCATGATACAAAGGCTTGTCAGGTACAATGAACTTGAACTTTGGGATAACGAACATCTTTTGGAGCTTAGATTCTGACAAGCTCTTCATCGCTGGCATGGTTCGGAATTGCCAAGTAGCAAACATTATAAACCTATTCTTTCAAGTCTTTTTCACTAATAAAGCCTACTAGTGGAAACGTTAATAGTGGCTCCAAAGCTTTCGCTTGAGCCACTGCGATATCAATCCAAGGCTGACCCGCTTGTTGCTGGCGCCTGTACTCTTTGAATGTTGTGGGCCAGTGAGTACGAGACTCCATATCCCAATTACCGTAGCACTCTTTCATGCGCCTTTCATGAATGATGCCACCTACATAATACAGCTCTTCTTCAGTCATTGCTCAGTCCTTTTTAACGTCTCCAGGTCTAGACCCGGCGTCATATAGATGAATAGTCACAGGCATAGTCTTCATTCTTGCCCAATGACAAGCTTTTTCGATAGTTGTATCGTACAACTCTTCTACTGAGAAATAGTCATGGTGCTGACGAACGAATTTACTCTCGAATTTCGTTGCACCTTTACAGTTATTATCATGACAAGAAGGTTCAAAGATTACGTCTACGTCTACGTTACAGGCATTTGTTCTACGGTCGATTATATTGCCAATCATGCTTTCTACTCCTCAGTACTTTGTTTCATCCATCTTTATAACGAGCTTGACAGGTATCAGATATTCTAAGTTAAGCCAAACTGCGTTATCTTGATCCACTTCGATCTGACACTTTTTTGACTTTTCATCAAAGTGTGAGACCTTGTAAATGTGACCTACTATAATAGTATTAAAGTCATTCGAGTGTATCGGATTTAGGATAACGTAAGATGGTCCAGAATCCTTCTTTGCCATAGTATTGCTCTTTCACATTAGTTTTACCAGAAAGAAATTCGAATCTTTATAGTACAACAGGTTTTCTACTTTGAATGCACCCAGAGCTGCTAAACAACTATCACAAGGCGCAGAATCTGCATAACCTGCTTTGATAGCTCGCATAACTACAGCAAGGTGTAGTCTCTCTTTGGGATTCTTTACTTTCGCTAAAGCTGATATCTCTGCGTGCAAATGAATCTTGTTTATGTTGTCAGTATTGTATTTAAACTGTAGAGGGTGCGTCTTGTGTGACGACTCCCCTCTATACAGCCTACTAGACGAAACCAACGTGCAGCCTACTTTATATCTTGCCGTCGAATTTCTAGCTGAAAGAAGCGCTAGCTCAACAGCTGCTAGTTGCTTTGGTGTAAAGTCTTCACGCTTTATAATGTGAGACTCTATCTTTTCTATATTGTGATAACTGCACGGTGTACTCACGTTAGTCCTTCAAAAATTTTTAGGCCAAGCCAGCTTTCTAGCCTCGTTTTTATCCATCATGAGAAAGCACCTGGGCCGAGTATCGTCGTAGTCTTTAATGGCTTCAAAGACGTACATATATTCGTCCGTATCTGCTACTACCAAAGCAGCGTCAAACATTCCATTCTCAACAACTGAGATTAGGATCTTGTCTTCTGGAATGGCTGTCCAGGAAGGCATAGTGCATTTCACAGCTCCATGCTTTTCAATCAATTGCTGAGCCTTATTCAGATTATTCAAGCCTTGAAGATACGTACCCATTTTACAAGCTCCAACGTTTTCTAAAGTCGTTTACGAATTCACCCCAAATCTCCATTGTAATATTGGGATGTTTCTTGTTAGCAATTGTAGCTAGACGCCTATCAGTCCATCCAATCAAGTGCCATTCTTCTGGCAAAAATGATTCCCACCAATCTTTATCGGAATACATTTGAGCCAAGTTTTTGTCTAGAGTGTTGGCGTCTAGATCGTCATCGTCCATTACTTGTCTCCAATAAGAGCGCGTAGATGCTCTATTACACCTTCTTTACTGAGATCATAGTCCATGTTTTCTATACTGGAGATCATACCTCTGGCTCTATCCTTTATATAGTCAACGGTTTGTTCAGCCGAACATTCTCTCCATAGCCCTAGTGGATTACTTCTTATGTGTAATACACCTTTTATCCAAGTGTGCTCTTGGTACACTACTTCACCTTATCTTCTAAATAGTCAACAACGTCCTTAACGTAGATCCATTTGTCTTCATCGTGCTCTGGAATCCTAATTTCCAGGTCATCTTCAAGAGATATAGCAAGGTCGGATTTGTCGGTATCGTCAAGTTTAAGATCAGCTTTCAAACTTGCGGAAGGAGTAATCTTACTAGGCTCAACTTCAAACTCTTCAATGAGCAATCTGTTGATTGCGTTTTCAATTCCGGTGCGTGTCATGATTTATGCCTCTTCAGGGAAGTGTTCAGATATCAAAGCGTCAACGCTATCACTAACCTTCGCTAATTTGTCTTCTAGAACAAGAAACTTTTCTCGTATGAGCTTCTTGGCTTCATTAGCTACGAATCTATCAATCTCTTTATCCCACCTTTCCATTGTCTTGACGAAAGGAAACTCCACACCATTGATAGTAAGAGTTACCTTCAACGTTGAAGGAGTATGAACTTCAGTCAATAGGGCATTTTGCTCTTTGTTGTTAGCTATGGTCATAAGCAAAGTACTGTAGGCCATAGAATTCTTTTTACGCTCTTCCGAAAAGTTTATTGTCTCAACCATTAGCCTTCTCCTTTATTACGCTGGCCTACTTCGATACCTGCTAATGCAGCTCTAAATACATTCATGGTAGACTCTTCGGCTTGCTGCACCTGGATAAATATATCGTCTGAATGAGCCTCTCTAATGAGCTTGCTCATTTCTTTTATATCTTTTGCCCATAGCTCAAGTTTATTGGCTACAATAGTATTACCCACGTCGTGAAAAGAATCTGCTAGACATTCCATTTCGTGAGAAACTCTCCGAGAGATACCCGTGCTAATGTCTACAGCGTCAATAAGTTTCATTTTGCTCATTGTATTAATCCCAACCGTTAGATTTTGCTTTTTGAACGAACATGTTTTCCCAGCCGTCATAAGGAGGATCTTCAACCTTCAGTCCTACTGACTCAGCCAGCTTTCTGATTTTCTCTTTAACTTCTTTTTGTTTATTTTCTTCATCTATTTCAGACATAAAACCCATAGTCTATCTCCTAAATTGAGAAGCGCAATCAATACAGAACTGAACCCCAGGAACAGCTCGGCGTCTAGCTTCTGGAATATCCTCTCCGCAATTAGAATTCTTACAGACCAAAGCAGACTCTCTTGTCTGCTGTCTAGCTAGTACGCTTCTAACTATGTCCACCGCACCTTCAGCGAAGGCCAAAGCAGTCTCAGAATACGAGTCGCTAGTAAAGTATCCGCCAGCCATATTAACCCTTTACCTTTGAATGTTCCGAATGAATGTATTCTGCTACGCCTCTGATTGTAGTTAGCTGATGATCTAGCCACGTTACAGTAATCATGTCGTCAGGCATCGCCACATCGAACATCCACTCTAGCTTCATAATCAATTCAAGTTCATCTAAAGCATCGAATGCCAAATCGTCTATGAAATGAGCATCAGGTGACACAGAGTCACCTGCAGTTATATCCAATACGAACTTTTCGATTTCTGCTTGAATCTTTTCTTTAGTCAGCATACGTATTTAACCTTTAGATAGAATTTAGAAAGTCACAAAGAGTTTCTGGATCTAAGTTAGCAAGTTCATATTCTTTAACTAATCCATATCCCCACCCTTCATCGTCCTTATGCTTATTAGCTGCGTCCTTTGTAGGAAACCACCGCCAGTTTTCCATATGTGAAATAACTGTTTCGTACCTATAAAGTTTCATGTTCATCCCCTATAGCCCACTTTGCGCATACTTCACTAGGAAGACAATGACCTCCTGACATGGAACAAGCAAAGCCGTCGCTTGACGTTCCGTAACGTGAAGCTGTTACTGTAATCCTGAGAGGACAGTCTTCAGCATCCCAACCAGGATGCTCAGAATGACATGGTAGTATATCTGCGTTTTTGCTCATGAGGACACTACTCCCGAAATCCACATGATTATGAAATAGAGGACAACTGCTAGGCCAAGCCACTTTACGAAAGGAGGAATTGGAACAAAGCCCACGTCGGAGCTTCCGCAGCAAGGGCACTTGTGAGAAAGGTGACGGCCTCGTGGATACCATGTATCACCACAAGAGTTGCACATGTTTTGTGATCGTTTGGTAGGTTGGTATCTCATACTACACCCTTAGTAATCTTGCGAGCGCGCTTTTGCTCTGATTGCTTCTTTCGTTTTGCCAATTTGGCTGGGGAAACTTTCCTCTTCCTTATAGGCGCACGCGAGCCAATGGAGGGTCTCGACCCATACATTGTGCCTCGACTAGACTTGTACATCAGGCTCAAAACAGCTGCCCTTTCAAGGCTTCTGTCAACATCTCCACGAACAACAAAAGGGGCGATTCTTTTTTCTGAGAAGATAAAGTCCATAAGCTCTTCTGATAATTTATCAGGCATAGTCTGTCCTTTAAAGCGATTTGAAATAAGCTGCTGCGTCTTTTTGTGCGATTACTTTGATGCCGTAATCGGTAGCCTTCTTTGTCTTAGTTGAACCTGGTGTTGAAGTGAATAGTACGCTCACAGCCTTTGTGATTCCTGTTCCAACTTCTCCGCCTTTAGCGATCCACTGTGCTTCCTCTTCCTTAGAACGATACCCTGACCATACTGCTAGTTTACCACCTTTACCTTGCGCTTTAATACCGCCGATGGGTAAGTCCTTATAGAACTCCCTGAACGCTGCTAGGTTTTCAAAGATTTGATCTGCTAGTATCGGCCCGATACCGGGAATCTTCAAACTCAAAATTCTATACATGTTGTCATCAATAGGAGCGCCGAGTACGCCCTTCTCTTTGAACTTTGAGATAATGAGTTTAGCTCGTCGCGTTCCTAACCCTGAGGTTTCGGTAGAAAACATGCTGCTTGCGTGCATTATCTCTGCAAGCTCAACCTTCTCCAAACGCTTCTTTATATTGGTAATTATAGTCTTAGCTGACTTTGGCCCAAGCCCATCGATCTTTGCCAGCTTTTCCTCGGGAATACGCATGATCTTTGGTACTGTATTATAGCCTTTAGATACCAGCTTCTTTACAGTTCCAATAGCTAACTGATCGACTTTGAACCTCGCAAAGAAGTCCACCACCCGTTCTGTTTGGAAGCCAACGCAGTTTGTGTTATCGCACCATAAATCTGTATTAGTTTTAGTCCACTTCAGCTTGTTCTTACAGTGAATGCAATCTGTAGGTAGGTTAGCTTTAACAGCTTTCTTTACGCCGACTAGACGAGGAATAACGTCACCCGAACGAATGATGCTCGCAATTGCATCCGTACCAACGCCTAGGTCCTTAACCGTCTTTGCATTATGCGCAGTAATTCTAGTAACCTCTACGCCGTTGAAAATGGCTGGCTTTGCCAAGATAACAACTGGCTTGTATAACCCACGTCCTGATAACGTCCATTCTATCTTCTTTACCCTACGGTGCAAAGTTTCATGATCTGCAATCTCTGGCTTGATTGCGATAGAATAGTTTGGAGTATCTCCGTCACCCAGCTTCTCACGCAGCTTGGTAGGTGAAATCTCAAGTACTACGCCGTCTTGATCGATATCGATCTGCTTGCGCCATGTCGTCAAGTAGAACGTGGCAAGCGTTTCCGTGAGTTCTTTCTTCTCAAAGTTAAACTTACCAAGAGGCTTATAACCAACATGAGTACTAGGATATCTTGGAACTTGACCGGCTTGGTGAGCCTTGTACGTCTCTTCATTGCAGCGTCCTAGATTAGTAATAGTCACGAATTGAAATGTCGCCGCGAAATTCCATTGATCGAGCCTGCTTGCGAATTTGTGCTCTTTGCAATTAACGCCGTAAACAATGGCTGTCATCTTGCTGAGTAGCTCAGGCTTAGCTACCTTGTTATTCAACATGCCTACGACGAAATTGCGAGGAGCTTTGTAGTCGCCTTCTGGCAAAGAGTCGAACAATGAACGATGTATAATAAATTCTACATTGAATTCTGCGTTTATTTTCTTCGATAGCTTGTGTGGGATACCGTTAATGTACTTTGCAGTATGAGTAACGTCTCTACCTACTTGACCATCGCCTCGCGTGTAGATCTTATGCAGCTTACCTTTGATATATTGAATCTTGCCCGATAGCCCATCCAACTTTGGAGACATGAGATATTCACAATCCCACGTAGCCCATTCTTTGACAGTAGATGGTCTGATCTTCGACAGAGAGAGCATGGGAGTGGGTAGCTTAACCTTCTCACCAGCTGCGTCTCTCGTGCTAAGTAGCTTAAAGTAAGAATGATTAGGTTTTACTTTGTATGCTCTATCACGCAAAGCATCGTACTTTGCATCTGTAACCTTTGGTTTGCCTTTTGCATACGCAGCATCGTATTCTTTAAGCTTAGTCAACATATCATAGAATAGCATTATCGGCTCCTGTAATCTTAGTCTTATTTTACTAAAGTTGTCTACCACAATTTAAAAGAGCTTTTAGTTCTTCTTTGGACAGCTTACTTGCAGCAACTTTGGCTATATCTTGTTCTGTATCAATCACCTTCCAACCCATCTTCTCAATTACTTTTATCAAAGTTTTCTTGCTAAAGTCTCTACAGCCGGTAGGAATCAAGCGATAAATATAGTTAGGAGAGCTCATTCCGTGAAATAGATAATGATCTTCACCTTCGTAAGTTTTAGAATTCTGGATTGTAGCTTCTTTAATCAAAACATTTTTATGTGGCATTCCTTTCGTATTTCTATCGTATGGAAGTCCCGGATTAAATACCGCTTTCCATTCTCCATTCTTGAGCTTCATAAGAGTGCATGTCTTCGAGTTGTCAGCTTCTACTTTTTTCATCATTTATTCCTTTACCATTAAGAAAGGTTGTGTGTGATGCCTAAACCCGCCAGGCTTTAGAATTAATCTGTTATTGCTTCTCTCAGAGTTATATTGAATCATGTTTCTGTAGAATGAAAGAAGCTCTATATCCTCAAGTGCTAGGTCGAACATTAGCTGTTCTATGCCTTCAAGTCTTTTGTGTTGATCTTCTTCTGGAAGCCAACGAATAGAAATTCCTGATCCAGCTTTCATCAAAGCATCGCAAGTTAAAATCTCTGCTATATGCTGAGAGATAGAAGGGTTGCTATCAAAATCCACATAGTCGAAGCGCTGAGCTAATCGACTCTTCGCTATGTCATACAGCGTATCAATAGTTATCATCTCACAATCCTATTATCTTGAAACCTCTGCAAGCGTCTCTTTCATGTGCGTCTCGATAACTGAGATCAAATCATTAATGTTAATGTCATTCCATTCTTTGGATTCACAAAAGTCTCCATGAAAGTGAATACGACAATTATCACTCTCCATCTCATACCGTCTGGCCGTATACCAGAGATACGAAGTACGCCCATTCACCTTGTACGGAAAAACGCGAGTAATTTGAAGAACAATTTCATTCATAGCTATCTCCTACCACTGGATCTCGAAGGTCTCGAAAACGCTCTGCTTTCCCATGCCGATATGTGGTCCCAATTGGTTCATCAGTATCCACAGCTGGAAAGTCGTATATCCTTCTGCGTCTACTTCAGGAGGTACAAATTCAGGAATAAGATCTTCAGGATACAGCCTAAAACAGTCTGCATAGTGATTAAGGCGAAGAGCCTCTACTCCAACTGGAGTCAGCTTAACTTTAACTTGTTGATTAAGATTTAATTTCATTTTGATTCTTCTTTCAAGCCAACTCGTGCCAACCGGATTACTTCTTCCATCTCCAACGCGAAGGCTCTACCTTCTGCGGAAGAAGTAAACATCTCAGAATCTTTCACCCATAGCTCAAGTTTAATGAGATAAGGGTTATTAACTTTATTAGGTTTGAGTTCCATTTGAATTTCCTTTATTCGCAACGTGCGCTAAGTAACACTGAATCTTTAGTGGCTGATAGTGTGCGTCCTTGATCCATAACGTTAGCCATTTGTTGGCAAACTTTCACAGGAATAGGTGTAGACGTAGAAACAATTTGATGCCCGTGAATTAGCCACAAAAGAACAAGTACTCGCATATTCTGAATCCTTTAGATTTTTGGTCCATTAAACGTGGATCAAGGTGGAAACACTTTCGCATTTCCACCTCGTTTAGGTTAGCTCAACTTCGTCAGAAGCAGCTCAGTTGTTCAAGCTATGGTTGACTTTGCACTGCAAAGCATACGGTGCGTCTTCTTTCAACTGCAAAGCGTCTTTCTTGTCGCGATTCGTGACCTTCTCACAGAAGGAAGAATACTGAGATACAACAGCCACATGATGTACTGGATGCGTTACTTGCATGTACACAACTTTGGCCGGTGGAATCCCAGCGCCATCAGCTGCAACAACCTGAACTGACTGGTTAACGCTATCATCGCCAACAGTGCGAACGATATCCGGAGTCGGTTGTGCCGGCTTAGCAGCCTGGTCGTAAACTGCGTCGGTCTTGCCGTAGAAGGCTGGGCAAGGAGCGCCTTGTTCCATTCGAGCGTCACGGAAAGACTTCAAACCGCAAAGCATAAGCAGTGAAGTAGACGGGCTACCGAGATTCCAAACCTGTCGAGCCTGTTCGAGCAAGCGACAGCTCTGATCGATATAAGCTGTACCCGCCATGAACCCGCCGCCCAAGAAAGAACCGCCGACGCCAACAGGCACAGCGCAATCAACAGTAGGGGTCGTGATGATTGTTCCCAAAGCAGGGACGGTAGATACCGATGAATTCTTATAGCCGGGGGCGTAATTCTGCGTCAAGTTAGCAGCAGCTCCAGTTTCGGCGGTAGCTGCATTTGACCCGGTAACAGTACCGGCATTTTGTGCCATTGCCATCCCGGACATGCCGAAGGTAAGTGCAATGGCTAAAATCGAACGCTTCATCATGATCTCCAAGTTATAATTAAGTTTAAAAAGTGAGGGGCTACTTAACCCCTCACGCAGTCTAGCTTAGTTTAGATTAGCCGTTGTTGTTGTCAACAGCGGTGGTTGTGGTTGTGGTGCCAGCAGGCTGCGTAAACGTAAAGCTGCCCGTGTTGTAGTCATTATTAATGGTGCCCGAAATGGCACCTTCAGAGAAGCCATCCACAGTGCTTGTGAAAGTACCGCCGTTTGTAGCAGCGCCAGAAGTGGCATAGCTGGACGTAGTGGTGTCGCCAGTAAGACCCAAAGCGCCGGACACCTGACCGCCTGAAATAGTGGCAAGGCCAGTTCCGCCGATCTCGCTGGACGTAACGCTGCCGCCTACAGAGGCAGTAGCAAGACCATTAGCTGGCCCAACGTTGCTGATTGTGCCGCCAGCCTCGGAACCGAACTGGCCGCTTGCAGTGAAGGTCGAGCCATTACCAAATGCGGTGCTACCAGAGATAGCAGGCGTAGGAGCAGTAACCGTAGTTGTGGTATAAACGCCTGAAGCGAAGGCAGCAACCGGGGCGAGAGCGATAACGGTAGCGAGAAGAAGTTTACGCATTTGTGTGTACACCTTATATTGAGTTAAGTTTAGTTAGGCACGCAACTACCTTCGTGGTAGCTATCCTAGCGACAGCTGATCGCCTAGAATTGGTTTTCCTAAAAAGGAACAAACAAATAACTTTTTCAAATGCAGCAAGTATTGTCGCCTTATACTCACCATTTACCAGTTTAAAAATGACACTAGAATTATGATCGTAATAGAAATTTACTAGAGAAATTAGACCGGGGAAAATTACTTCCCCGGCCCATAGTTGATTACTTAGCTTTCTTGGCGACCTTATCAGCCTTCTTAGCTACCTTCTCGGTCTTCTTTTCGACCTTCTTGGCAACCTTGGCAGCCTTGGCAGCCTTCTTCTCTCCCTTGGCTTCCTTCTTTGCCGACTTCTTTTCGGTCTTGGCGGCCTTTTTGTCGGTCTTCTTTTCAGTCTTCTTAGCGGCCTTCTTTTCCTTCTTCTCAGCCTTCGCTACGATAGCGTTGGTCTTCTTGAAGAAGGTGGTAACTTCCTTCTCGCTCATGGCCGGGAAAGCCTTGGTGAGGAGTGCAACTGCGGTGTCGATGCTGGTATCTTTGTTCTTAGCCATGATATTTAGATCTTTCATATAAAGTAGTAATTGTTTGTGACCCGTACGCCACCAAATTGGTTTGCATGGTTTCCGTAGTTCATTTTATCATAAATTGCCAAAACTTGTCAATAGTTATTTACTGAACATATTTTGACGTTTCTACTTGCCTATTGCTAGGTCTATTTTTTGGACATCCGTTCACGCTTTTCTCTAAGCGCCGCCTCTTTGATGCCTAGTTTCTTTTCTTTGGACGCTGTCTTACAATCCTTCTTTACCAGTTTAGATTTTGCCTCTTCAACTGGCGTTTGGTTATCTACTTTGTGTTTAGTTCGAGCGTTTGCCAATGAGACTTCAAAGTCAGTTAAAGCCTCCTGGGGAGCCAGATAAGCCATCGTTTCACGCAGTTTGTTTGTGATGAACGTCTTCGTCTTATCGCCCATCGAACTCATTAGCAGTAGGCTCTCCAAGTTGATAACTCGAAGTGACAACGCCTGTACTTGGCCCTGAAGATCCAGTAGCAGCTTAGATTGGTCTAGCATAAACTTTTCGGTGGGGTTCATAATATTATCTTTCAGTTCTGATAAAGAAATTGGTTTAGGTTGGCAGGCTGTCCTGGCAGTGGTGGAACAACTGGCGCGGGTAGTATCGGTCCGGGATGCCATTGCCACGTCGGGTCTGGAAGTGTTTGCCCAGCAAGCTCATAAAACCAATAGTGGACGGTTCGTATAACGTAAATGATTGTATCGAACGATAGATTCGCGATCCAGCTGCCATTCAGTCTCCCATACCAAACCGTCCAGAATGGCGACAAGTCTAAACCTCCTGGCCCATACGTTACAGCCTTCAATGCCAGAAGAGCTAAGCCGCTCCCAAAGAAGCCTAAGATGACCCACCAAAACCAAAAACGAAGTGACAAGTAAACCAAAATTATTTTTGAGTCTTTTTGGCGCCCTGAATACCAAGGCCCGACGCCATGTCCAGGAAACATGAAATTACGCCAAAGAATGAACTTGCCAGGAGCCGTGAAGACGTACCAGAAAGGAAGGAAAGCAACTAGCCACATAGTCTGTATCCTTATTTCAGTTTGAGTTTAACGTATAGCCAGTTTGAATAGATGAACCACGTACATGCAAAGCAGTATGATTAGCTTGAACCAAAGGATAGGCCAGAAAACGATATCAGCTATAACCTTTTCCAAGTTATCATCATATGCGGTCTTCATTCCAAAGTTCGCAATAGCGACCACAACCATAGCCACGAACGTTATAGCCATTCCCATTATGTAGAATACGACGCCGTGAAGCACATGAATTATCATTGTTCGCCCTTAGCAAGTGAACGTTACGTCGTGGCCGGTGTACTTGCTAACCCAAACAACTTCGTACCCTTGTAGACCGTTATACGCAAAGTGTTTCCGGCAATGCCGTTTGAACGCTTTAAATGTTTTGCAAGGAGCCCAACTCTGATAGCCATGAGGGCTGAACTCTTCTGGCGTCCCCCACCTTTTCTCTTTACTACTCCACCACAACGTGTCTTGCTTGCTCCTATCAATGGGGTATACATGTACACCATGGCCGTACCTGTGAACCCTTGAGTTCAGCTCGGCTTCAAAAATGAATTGATCGTTTTTCATGCTATCCTCTTTAGTCATTAAACATTACTGAGATAAACGTCATCAAGGATCTATAGAAAACCCTCAAGAACAGGCAGAGCCAAAACACCGGCCAGAAGAGACCCGAAAATACGTAGAATGAAAACTCTGCATCGAAAGGTTCTTTTAAAACTCCCAGCCTCGTCAATGCTATAGAGCAGATCATCGTAAGTATTGCGCTGAACGTATACCCGTAAATGTTATCCGGTGCTAGAATGTAAGACATTTCAGTTCCTTTCCATTTTCTGATATTCGATCATCTTGTATTGAATTGGCTCACACTTTGCTTGTTTAGACATTCGCCTGTATAGCGGAGCCAACAACATTGCCAGTAGCAAGTAAGAGCCTACAGTCAACCACATCCACGGTGCATAACCTAGATCGAACATTAGAGTTATCCTTGTATCTTCAACTGGTTAACCTCTGTGATAGCCTCTCGAATATTGAGCTCTTCCGGCCATCCACCGTTACCTATATCCCAAATATCTGCCTTGTGATATAAAGGATCTTGCGTGATCCTAAATTTCTTGTACGCTTTAAGACGTGCATCATCGTAAGCATTTAAATGGTACTTGCAGTACTTTACATGCTCATCGTTTAGATAAATGTCCTCAGGAGACACCATAGGAGAGTCGTCAAAGTCTAAACCTTGCTGCGTAGAAGCTCTCAGGCGAATCAAATGGAACAGCATAACATTCTTTAGAGCCAACAAGTCCATATCGTCTAATTCTGCCATTTTATTCCCCCATTAGCCGAATGACTGAGTTGCACCATTCACCAGCTTTAACTTCCGTAGCCGGTGCAATGGGCTCCGCTCTAAGCTCTACCTTATGGTAAGTAACGTTGAGATATTTTGAGAATACAGCCATGTCTTCTTCGTAGACCCAATCTGCGACCTGCAAACTATCGGTAGACAAATGGTATTGCTCATGTGTCATCTGAAACTTGATATATCGTAACTTATCTTCCTCGGTGGCGTGGTCTCTCCACCACTGATCCATCATCTGTCTCTTGAAACACCAAACGTACCGCCCATCCCCTTTAGCGTGAGAGACGTACTTTGCAACGTATATTTGCTTTTCCATTTTAAAGTCCTAAGCTAGGGCCAGGAGCCGGCATACACGCAGCAGCTATTTTCTGAAAATCAATGGGCTTATTATTGAATATGGCGTTCTCCGTAGCCATGTTTTCGCAATAAGGGTCCGGCTTAGGTGGAAGCACAGGATTAGCCGCCATATAGCCCCATGCTATCAAACCAATAAACGCGAACGCTGCAATAGTCTCTTTCATAGCGCCTATCCTTTACAGAGGATGAAAGTCACACTGAGCGTCTAGTCTACCGAGGATCCAAGATCCGTTTGTTTGCGCTGCCCCGCACAAGAAAGGCTCATTGTTGATGACTGCTCGGCTATCAGGGAAAAATTCACGAAGCACGCTGTACTCTGGGTTCATGAAATTCTCAACCTTTCTAAACCAAATCTTCTCACCCGTGCGAACATGCACGCCTTTGATGTCTCGTGTAATGATCTGTTTAATAGCTTCTGGTAGTTCCACGTCTGTATTCCTTCTCAAAAGTTGCCGGTAAGTTTAGCTTAATCTAATTGCGATTTTTCACCCATTGAAACTAAAACGCTATCAAGCAGTATAAGCATTTCTTTTAGAATGGAAAATCTGGTGTGAAGTCTAAAGGCTTGCATGACGTTATGCTCATCCAGGCCGAATAGCGAATATCCTTTCTCGCCGTCTAGAGCCTTGTAGAAACCCTCATAAGGATTAATGTTTAAAGTTCTGTGCATATCTACAAAAGATTTTTGATAATTAATCGTCGATAAAATGCTTTGTACTGTAGCGTTATCTTTGTACTCATTTGAGTTCGCCAAAGCCAACAGCTTACCAAACCCGTTTAGTTCCGATTTATTTGTCATGTCAGTTTTCCTCTATATAACAGAAGATGCTGTAGGCTTCGTTTACAAGCTGTTCGAGGTCATCTCCTACGATACACCAAGGCCCATTGCTACCGTCCAAGGTAGGTAGCTCATAGTCACCTTCGTCGAACTCTTCAACTACCATAAACTTGCCAGCGTAATTCGTATTTAGACGAGCGTCTCTGTCTCCGAATTTCCAGCCTAGATTAGAAAGCTCTTTCTTCTTTTGTTCTAGAATAATATCCATCAGTTTACTTCCTTCTTTTTCAATCTACGCTTCGTCACGAAGTAATAGGTTTTACCGTTTCTACCAAGTACTCCTCTCATTTGAAGCTCTGCACAAATATCTGATAAATACTGTGACCTCGTTCTATCCGCCATATGCGCAAAGCATTTGATTGTGCCTTTACCCGCGATGTCTTTGATTAAAAAATATTCCTCCTTGTCCTTAATCTGTTCAAGTTCCTTCGTTACTTTGGAACCATACTTTTGATAAATGGAAGCTCGGTAGGTGGAATGCTCTTTGGGGATAGTCATAGTGTAGTCCTTAGCCTTAGGCGGTTTGAGTTTGTTCGTCGATGAAGCTGAAAGCTGCAAGCAAGTCTTTGGCGGTGTTATCGTGTACTATAAACAAATGCTCTACAGCTACTTTGTCATTATACACTGCGACGCTTCCACACAAATGATTTAGAATCAATATAGTGTGGCCTTTGTATGGAATGTTTACGCTTCCAGTGATAGGCTCAACGCCATACTGTTTGCGAATCTCGATTACGTCTGACATCATTTAGCCTTTAACTGCGTCAATTAATTTCTTGCCAGGATTATTCTTTAGCCACGCTTCGCAAACGCTTATGGCCTCTCTCACTACGTCGTCCTTATAGCTAGAAGGAGAAAAGTAAATCCTGATTGCCGTTTCAATAAGCATTGTTATTCCTTTCCGAAAGATTTAAACATTTCATCAGCGCTTTTAAACGCTTTATCGAAATGTTTAAAAGTTTTATTGAATTGAGCTTTCTGATCCGGCGTTAGGTTTTTGTAGTCTATTGTCGCTTCCCTCTTAACGGTCTTCGTTGTGTAGTGATTCCAGTGTAGCTTGAGGTCATTTCTTTTTACCTCATAGTTGCTAACTCTAATGCTAAACCATGCCCACTTGCAAAATTTTAACACTTTTCGAGTTTCAAAGCCTTTATCCGTCCTACGATAGAAAGGTTGGCCTAATGTGAATCCCAGCATTTCTATTCTCCTAGCTGGATTGTTAACTTCGGCTCTCCCGGCTCTTTAGGTCTTCCTTCAGCGTCAAAGTAGACCAAATCGCCGTATATACTATTTAGAATATAGCACTGGCCGGGATCATTCAACGGCGATTCAGGCCTCCGTACTTTGTTCTTGTCTATCTCGTTTCCGCAATATTCTTGGCATTTCCAGCCGTACACTTTGAGCTTCATGCGCTTCATAGTGCGGCACATCATGCAGTACGGCTCGTATCCCGATTCGTGCGAGTACTGTGGGTCATTTTCATATGACATCAATTTACCTTTCACATAAAGAAAAAGGGGAGTATTGCTACTCCCCTTTCGGTTAATCAGGTATGCGCTTGTGTAGCGTGCCCCGGCTTCTTTTTGATGTTCACAGTATTCAGCGGCCCAGCCGTCTTGCAAACTTCTTCATATTTGACTCCCGGCAGCTGACCCAAGTAAGCCTTGAGGTTAACAGCCTTCGGTGTACGCTCTACAGCCTCCGCCGCTTCGACCCATGATCCACCTCGTGACAGAATCTCTGCGGCCGTATCAAAGTCTTTATTCGTCCAGCGCGCACACGAATTAGCTTCGATTTTCGAGTTCTCTTTTTTCCAGCCTGAGCCTTTCTTAATAGAACCTTTTTCGCCACGAGGAACAACGTTATTCCCTTTCGACTCAGGCTCCGCGGTCCTCAGCGCCGCTGCGGCTGAACTCGTTACTGTCTTCTTCGGTACAGCCACAGCCGGTTCATTGCGGCCCGAGTAAGTGAACGTCGTATTTTTTGATTCGCCGCTTGTTCCTGCGGTCTTTTCATTGCCGCCAATGCCGAAATTCGGTGCGGGCGAAACCATGTCATTATATTGTGCAATCAGCGACTTGAACAGTTCGTCGCTGAGGATGATAGAGTCACCTTGGTAGTTTCCACCACTCATGTAAATCTCTACCCCCGTTGGCGTTTTGGTAGTTACCAACGCCACGTCATTAATCTGAGCAACCACGCGATGCACCAGCTCAACACGTACAATAGACATTGTATTCTCCATATCAAAAGTAGCTTTACCCTTGCGTCATTACAAGGCGCGGTGAGTAGAAGTTACTCTACTCACCTGGTCCTATAACGAGTTACGAGCGCTTCGTCTTCACTTTGTCAGCCGGGCGCTTGCTGGTAGCAATCGGCTGCACATTTCCTTTTGCGTTTTTGTTCACGTTCGGCTTGTTGCCTTTCGTTTTGGTTTTGGTTTCCGTAAAGTCCAGATCGTCATCGTCATCGCTCGCGGTTTTCTTGCCGGCCTTAGCAAGCGGCTTCTTGGTCGGCTTTGCTTCTGGCTCGGCTTCCGGCTCAGCGTCCTCAAGTTCCTCGATCTTCTTTTCGACAATCGCCTGCATGTCGATATCGTGCTCTTCGTTAAGTTTCTCCGCGTAGCTCATCCACTTGTCGTCATCCAGCAGCGCCTGGAAAGTTTCGACGGTGGCACCCTGCTCTTCCAGCTCGCTAAAGAACTTCTTCGCGTAGCCTCGAAGCGTCTTACCTTCCGGCAGCCCGTTCTTAATCAAGCCACGCATACGCTTCTGTTCTTCTTTTACCACCTCGTCGTTATCGATTTCATCATCAGCGTTGTTGTCATCGCTGTTGTTATCGTCGTCATCGTTGTTATCCTCAGCGTTGTTGTCATCATCGCCATCAGCCGATTCGCCAAGTTCCTCCAGTTTCTTTTCCACCAGCTGCTTGAAGTTCAGCTTATGCTCGGTGCGAAGTGTTTCCGCCAGTTTCAGCCACTTTTCGTTATCCAGAACAGCCTTCAGCT
>Ga0302326_10007744_pt1 | contig 23817 bp, 19 predicted proteins | sample Palsa_T0_3_FD_202264 | JGI IMG/M metagenome (GOLD analysis project Ga0302326, IMG submission 202264) | Peat permafrost microbial communities from Stordalen Mire near Abisko, Sweden - Palsa_T0_3 | ecosystem: Environmental > Terrestrial > Soil > Palsa > Peat permafrost | place: Sweden: Abisko... | reverse complement strand
GGCGATGGCACCATTCGTGCCGATGTTTCGCGCACCGGACGCGGTGCCCAGGATTGTGTTCACTAGTCCGGCCGTCAGCACCACTTCCATCGCGAGTGCTTTCGGGTAGGTCACGCCGCTTCCCGGCAACGTCGCGCCGAGGGCGCCAACCGTTCCGAACATGACTCGGAGGAAAACAACCGCGCTAATGCCTCCGACGACCTGTCCCACGACGTAGCCTGGGACTCTCTTCCACGGAAAGTTGCGCCGGAATGCAAAAGCTAACGTGACCGCTGGATTCAAATGTGCACCACTCACGGAGCCCATAAAGTAAATGATAGCCATCACCATAATTCCCGGCGCAACCACGATCATGGCTATGGTGACCCGGCCGTTGCTCATCGCTGCAACGACGCCACCACCGGCAGCAACCAGCACCAATAGAAATGTGCCCCAGATCTCCGCGAATACGCGTCGCCACTCATGGGAAGAATCCAAAAAATCGGGCGCTATTTGCCGATGGATCATCAGTTGCTTCTGCGCCGCCTCTGGCCCATCACGCTCAATCGACTCCATGCCCACCTCCAGTTCAGTCCTTCGTGCGAAGTGCTCGCGAACCACCACCGCCATCGCAAGAAAAATGCTCAGGTCTTCCGGTGTTGGACAACTTCCACGGGCATGTGGCTCAGCTTTGCGAAAACCCGGCTCCGACGCAGTAAGGGCCACCAGTCGTAAAGATAGATCTGCATCGGTCGCCACATGGCGACCCATCCCGCGATCGTAAGACTCTCGCGCAGGACGCTAGCCCAGGTGCCGGCCTCACCATGCAGCAGAGTCTGGATGACAACGAGACAGGCTGCCAGGAACACCGAACCGATGAACAGGCTCGTGCGGCCCTGTTTCATCAAGCGACTGAACTCCAATTTGGTCAGTGTGGCGCGATGGGCGAAGTAGTTGTGCACTGCTTCCGGGACCAGTTCCTTGGGGTCCTCCGTCGGCCACTCCTCTAGGTAAATGCGCAGCTTCACCGGTGCGGCGGGCGGAAACTCCTGCGCCCAACTTACGATGAATTCCGCTGCGTTGTCGTCCAGGTCCTTCTCGATGAAGGGTGAGGGGTCCATCGAGTTGAAGAGTTGGTTTAGGCTATGCAGATTCAACTCGATCGTGTGCGAGGCTGCGGGATCAGGCCGAGGATGGCGCCGCGAGGGAAAGCGCATCAGTGTCTCCATTGGTCTTTTGGGCAGTACCGCTAAGGTCAGGTTTGATCCAGCAAAAAGCTTATCCTAACTGGGTGTTTTTCGCGGTTCGCATCAGTTTATGCAGTTTTGCTCGTCGAAATCTCCCTATTAACTTTCCTTCGCGTAACTTCCGCTTCCTATACTTGCGGTGGAGTAGCCCTCCCTCGAAAGTCAAGAATCACGGCATTGCATGGAAAGGAGAACCACTTGATACGAAGATTGCTTGCTGTTGCTCTATCCACAGGACTGGTCGGCGCCACGGTTCCGGCTCCAGTTCACGCCAATGATGCACTTCCGACCACCAACATCAAGCATGTTCTATTGATCAGCGTCGACGGCCTGCACGCCCTCGACCTGGCCAACTACGTCAATTCGCACGGAGATTCAACCCTCCCCGCCTTAAGCAGCCACGGCTACACTTATACCAACGCCTCCAGCTCCACGCCTTCCGATTCCTTCCCCGGACTTTCGGCTCTGGTCACAGGCGGCTCACCGACCGACGCAGGCTTTTGGTATGACGTGACGTACAACCGCAGGACCTCGCCACAAGCCGCCTCCAACAACGATATCGGCAGCGTGGGCGGAAATTGCCCGGGCACCATCGGCGGCGTCGTCGAATACGACCAGGGAATCGATGCGGATTTGACCAAGCTGGACGGCGGAGGAAAGATCAATCCGGCATAGCTGCCCCGCGATCCAAACAATCCAGGTTCTGCCGTTCCTGTTCGGCGAAGACAAGTAGTGCCTTACGGACGGTAGGTCCGAACGACCAACGACACGCTGTATACAAAGAGGGCGTCCAAAGGTTGGGACGTCCTCTTTGTTGCGGAGTTTTTTTCTTGGCGGAACTTGACGCGAGATGCTCGGCGCGGGTTCCAGTGAAAGTGGCATGGATCGGCCCTATTGTTGGAACGCCATGCGGCGCAGGAGAGATTGAAATCGCAGGCACGAGCGCAAAATGTAGCCAGCTTCATGGGCATGATTATGGTTCTCGGAATCGTGGCCAAGAATGGCATCCTGATTCTGGACGCCGAACACCGCTTCGTCGAACTGGGTTTTTCCTCGCGCGAAGCCATGATTCAGGCCGGGCGCCGGCGGCTGCGGCCCATTGCTATGACCGCCCTCGCCACCATTGCAGGAATGTTGCCGCTGGCGTTTGCGTTGGGGGCCGGCTCACAAATGCTGCAACCGCTGGCCATTGCAGTGATCGGAGGAATCCTCAGCTCCATGCTGCTCTCGTTGGTCTTCACCCCAGCGATTCACTATTATCTTCAACCGCGCGGGATGGAGTCGGAGGCGGCGGTCGAATCCGGCTCTTTAACGCTGGATTCTGGAACCACATAGCCAGATTCTCAGGGCCACGCCTTGATCACCTTGCCGATAATGCCGCCAAATCCGGTAGCGACGATGCTTCGATGATGTTGTGCTCCGGCGGCGCGATTTTGCTTTTGCACGCCTGCACCAGGATTTTCAGTGCAAGTTCCATGGTAACCGACGTAACCACGGCCGCCGTCAAGGCTCGGCTTTCGATCAGCGGTTTAACGTGGTTGCTGATACCGATGCCGATGAACGGCTTTTCCTGCCAGCGCGCTTTCTCTTCCGGCGCGGCCGCAGTTTGAAAGGCCTTTCGCGCCCCCAGCGCCAGTTCGTGCGTTTGGCCGGCAACCAAGTGAAATCTCTCCGCTTGAGAAGTCGCCAGCTTCAGCCAGGCCGCGACACTTTGCTCCGCGCTCGCTTCGCTCCACTTGCTTCGCAGCGCGGTAATTTGCAGCTTCGGCGATATTGCGCTTTGCATTCCCTGCCGTCGCTGTACTGCTACGGAACTCATGCTGGGCCCTTCAACGAGCAGAACGGAGCCTCCACCCGGGAGCAGGGCGGCCAATTGCTGGCCTTGCAGCCGGCCTATCTCGCGCTGGCCTTGCGTCACCGTGAAGATTGGCAGTTGGGATGTTTTGCGAAGGCGCGACACGTAGTCAACGTCGCTGTTGCTGATGACCCAGCCGATACCCGCCGCAACCGCGGCCTCCGCGACACGCGGAAGTCCGGTGGCCGTCACCGGTTCCACCAGAAACGCGTCGGGTTTGGCTGCTGAACGCGATTGAACAATCTCCAGCAACTGTTGGCTCTGGGTTATCGAGTCGTCGTTCGCGTACATAATCTGCACGTCGCAACCGAACTTCTCGCCCGCCGACGTTGCCGCGATGCCTTGTTGGTGTTGGTACGCGTTATCGTTGGGCAGCGACACCACTACCCGCAATTTGCTCATCAATGTCATCCCACGTCGCGCGTGGCCAGTATATTTCTTTTGCTTCGCATTGCCGCAATGCCAGGTTAGAGTATGACTAAACGATAACTAAGTTGGCAGCGCTATGCGGTCTCGGCAGGTGCGACCAACGCGCTTGGCTGAGAGCCACGCTCCGTCGCTGCTGAAGTTTTGCTGCGCGCGCGGAGCAAAGGTTGCAGGTCGCAGGCTTCTTCCCAGGTGCGCATTTGCAGCGAACGCGCGAATTTCCCCACGCCATCGGTTTCCGCACACAAAAGTGCCAATTCAATGATTTCTTCTTCGCTGAACTGCTTCTTTAAATCCTCGTACACCGCGTCTGAATCGATCGCCTCGTCGCCTTGCTTGAATTTAGTGGCGAAACGCAGCGCCGCTTTTTCTTTATCATCAAACATGTCGCTATTTTCGAAATCCATGGTGGCGAGGATTTTATCCTCGGTAAGCCCTTGGCTTTTGGCGATATTGGAACGCACCGTCGAACAGTACCCGCAGAAGTGTTTGGTGGAGATCAACACGCGCACGCATTCCTTCAACGGCCCGGGAAGAATTCCGCCGTTCAGCAATTCGTTCCACGTCCGCAGCCAGTTGCGTCCGGCCTCCGTTCGCGCATAGATTCTGGCGCACAAGGGATCGGGGGCGCCATTGGCCCGCGCGCTTTCGATCAGCAATCGTTGCGTTCCGGTACATTCGGAGTCTTCAAGCGGTTTCAGTCGCGGCATGCTTCCTCCAGTTTGTCGGGCAAGTCAGTCCTGCTCATGAAGCCAGATTCCTTCGCAACGTTTTGGCATCCAGTTCTTTTTCCCAGCGCGCCACCACCAGCGCCGCCACTCCGTTGCCGATCATATTCACCAGCGCCCGCGCCGTACTCATAAACCGGTCGATCCCGAGCAGCAACGCCATGCCCGCCACCGGAATTGTCGGCACCACCGTCAGCGTCCCCACCAACGCGATGAAAGACGCCCCTTGCACCCCGCTCGCTCCCTTCGACGTGAGCGTAGCCACGGCAAATATCGTCAATTGCTGCAACAACGTGAGATGCGTATTCGTGGCTTGCGCCACGAACAGCGCCGCCAACGTCATGTACAAACTCGTACCATCGGTGTTAAACGTGTAGCCCGTCGGAACCACCAGCCCCACTAGCGCTTTCGAACAGCCCAGCTCTTCCATTTTCTCCATCAACGTAGGCAGCGCCGCTTCCGAGGACGTCACCCCAATCACCAGAAGAATCTCTTCCTTGATGTAGCGCAGATATTTCAAAATGCTGAAGCCCGCGAGCCAACACACAAAACCAAGCACCAGCAGCACGAACAATATGCACGTCACATAAAAGATGCCGATCAATTTAACCAAGGGGCCCAGCGCACTCAGCCCATACTTGCCCACCGTGAACGCCATCGCACCGAACGTGCCGACCGCCGCAAACTTCATAATAATTTTTATGATGCCGAACACCGCATTCTTTAGAACCTCGATCAGCTCCACCAGGGGTTTGCACTTCGCGCCGGCAGCCGACAGCGCAAATCCGAACAAAATGGAAATGAGCAGCACCTGCAGGATGTCGCCCTTCGCGAACGCCTCCACCACCGTCGTCGGCACAATGTGCAAAAAAAAATCGGCGATACTCTGCGCCTTGGCCTGGCCCGCGTATTCCGCAATCGACTTCGCGTCCAGCGTGGCAGGATTAACATTCCAGCCGCTCCCCGGCTGCACGACATTGCCCACCACCAGCCCGATGAGCAGCGCCAACGTCGATACCGCTTCGAAATACAGCAGCGCCTTCCCGCCGACGCGCCCAACCTTCTTCAAATCTTCCATGCCCGCGATGCCCGTCACCACGGTGCAAAAAATTATTACCGCGATGATCATGGTGATCAGCCGGATGAAGCCGTCCCCGAGCGGCTTCATCGCCACCGCTCGCGCCGGGCTCAAATATCCAAAAAGAATTGCCGCCGCTATCGCGAACAGCACCTGAAACGACATGCGCGCGTAGAACGGAACCTTTCGCGCTTCCGCAGTTTGTGCTTGGCTCATCGTGTGGCGATTCCGCATTGCGCGGCCCAATGCGCGGCCACAATAGCGTTACAGCCCACGGCGCGCTTCACAAGATCCAGCTCGCGGGCTTGACCATTGCCGTCGCCAGCGTATTCAGGAATTGCGCGGCGCGCGCTCCGTCCACCACGCGATGGTCGCTGGACAACGTCACCGTAATCATCGGTCGTATCGCCATTTGCCCTTCGCTAACTACCACCCGCTCGACAATCTTCCCGACCGCCAGAATCGCAGCCTGTGGCGGCGTGATAATCGCCGTGAACGCGTCCACCTCAAACATCCCGAGATTGCTCACCGTAAAAGTTCCTCCGCTGATGTCCGCGAGCCGCAGTTTTCCCGCGCGCGCTCGTTCCGTAAGTTCGCGCCTCTCCACAGCGATTTCCGCGAGTGGCAGCTTATTGGCATTGCGGATCACCGCGGCCACCACACCGTCGTCCACTGCCATGGCCACGCTGATATTCACTTCCGCATTCTCCCGGATCCCATCGCCAGTCCAGCTCGCGTTAAGCCGCGGATGTTTTTGCAGCGCTCGCGCGACCAGCCCGACTAACACATCGTTGATCGATGCTTGCCCCGCCCCCCCGCTCTTGCGCAGTTCCAGCAGCCCGCTGGCGTCGATCTCGCGTGTAACAAAAAAATGCGGCACGCTCCTCCAGCTCTGCGTCGTCCGCTCCGCCATGATCCGCGCGATCGCGCTCAACGTTTCCCCGCTGGCCTTCAACGCGTTTGCCCCGCCCTCCGGCGCAATCCCCGTTTGCGTACCCGCAGCCGCACCACCTCCCGCGATATACGCCTGCACATCTTCCGTGCTGATGTTTCCATCGGGGCCCGTCGCCCGCAGCAAGGAAATGTCCACGCCATGCTCTTTCGCCAGCCGCCGCGCCTTGGGAGAAATCTTCGGCCCCGCATCCCCGCCCGCGCCGCTTACTTTCGTCGGCTCCGCCGATACCGCAGCCGCGCTCACTGCTGCACTGGACGCCCGCGCTGAAGGAGCCGCTACCGCAGCAGCCAAAGCCTCCGCAGGCAGTCCTTCCCCCGGTTGCAAAATCCACGCAATTACTGCGCCCACCGCCACCACGTCGCCTTCCCGCGATTTCACGCCCGCCAGTATCCCATCCGCCGCGGCTTCTACTTCCACCACTGCCTTGTCCGTCTCAATTTCCAGCAACGGCTCACCCTTCACCGTCGCCTGTCCTTCTTTCTTCCGCCACGCCAGGAGCTTTCCCGTCTCCTGCGCCATTTCCAGTGCGGGCATTACCACGCTGATCGCCATAAAGTTTTCCCAAGTACACGCCCCAGCGCGCCCTCAGTCCCTCGCCCCCACTTTTTCTTGCCGCGCCGTTTTTTCTTTCTTGGCGCTGGCCGCCACCATCTTGCGCACCGTTTCGCTGGGCTCCGCTTCGTTTTCCCGCGCCGTCGGCAACGGTCCCTCCACCGTGTGGTAATGCGCGCCCGCCACCATTAACTTGTCCGCCGGGAACCGCGTGATGATTTCGTGTCCCGTCTCCGTCACCACAATCTCTTCTTCGATCCGCGCCGCGCTCCACCCGTCCGTTGATGGCCAATATGTCTCCAGCGCAAACACCATCCCAGGCTTGATTTCATGCGAGTGCTCCAGCGAAACCATCCGGCTGATCACCGGCTTTTCCCAAATCGCCAGCCCAATCCCGTGACCAAATTGCAGTGCGAACGCCGCCTCCTCGTCCGGAAACCCGAATTCCTCCGCCTTCGGCCACACCGCGGCGATTTCCGCCGTCGTCCGCCCCGGCTTCACCAGTGATATCGCCGCATCCAGATAGTCGCGGCACCGCTTGTAGGCATCAATCATGGCGAACGAAGCGTACCCAATCGAAAAGCAGCGGTAATAACAAGTTCGGTAGCCCATGTACGAATGCAGAATGTCGTAGTACACCGGATCCCCTGGCCGCAGCACGCGATCCGAGAAAACGTGCGGGTGCGGATTGCAGCGCTCCCCGGAAATCGCGTTCACCGCCTCCACATACTCCGAACCCAGGTCGTACAGCACCTTGCTCGCCAGTCCCACCGCCTGCGCTTCGCTCATCCCCGGCTTCATCGCCCGATACAGTTCGTCGTACGCCGCATCCACCATCATCGCCGAATGATTCAGCAGCGAAATCTCATCCTGCGTCTTGATCACTCGCGCGTCCGACATCAACTGCTGCCCATCCACCACCGTGATGCCTTCGCGCTGCAATGCAAACAGAATCGGCGGCTCCACCACATCGATGCCCAGCGGCTGGTTGTGCAGCCCGCGCATCTCCAACTCCACCTTGATCTTCTTCGCCACGTTCTCCGCCCGCCCCATCTCCGGCGACATCGCCCCGCGCAGTAGCGGAATCCCGGAACGCGATCTTTCCGGCCCCAGCCACGGGCAATTCTCCGCGTGGTGCCGCGCCGCCGATCCGAAATCCCACAAAATCGGCTCATCTTTCTGCGGCAACAGCGCAAACCGGCTGATCTTGTCCTGTGCCCAGGATCCGATGTGCGTCGCCGTCAGATACCGCACGTTGTTCATGTCGAAGCACAGCAGCGCTCCCATCTCCGATTTCGCCAGCAGCGCTTTCGCCCGCACCAGCCGTTCCTGGCGTAAACGGTCGAAATCGATGCGATTCTCCCAATCCACAGCCATTGGGCCGTACGTCTTTAACGCCACAGTGGGCCTCCGCGTTTTTTTGCTGTTGTCGCTGAATCTCGCAACGCTAGCTCTTCCCGCACAGTTTCTTTGCTGCCGCAAACACTCCGGGCCCTGTCGGCACCGTCACGTCTTCCAGCGGCGGGGAGAAGGGAATCGGAACATGCATTGCCCCCAGGCGTTTCACCGGCGCTTCCAAATCGAAAAACGCCCCCTCCGCGATCACCGAGGCAATCTCCGCCGTCACCCCATACCGTTCATAGCCTTCATCGATTACCATCACCCGCGATGTCTTCTTCGCCGATTCGATCAGCGCCTTTTCATCCAACGGCCACATCGTTCGCGGATCGATCACCTCCGCGCTGATCCCCACCGCCTCCAGCAACTCCGCCGCCTCCAGCGCCACCTGCACCATGCTGCTCGTCGCCACCAGCGTGATGTCTTCGCCCTCGCGCTTCACGTCCGCCACCCCGAAGGGAATCGTGTACTCCTCCGCGGGCACTGGCCCCTTCAGCTTGTACATCATCTTGTCTTCAAAAAAGACCACCGGGTTCTCGTCGCGGATCGCGCTCTTCAGCAACCCTTTCGCGTCCCACGGCGTCGATGGCATCACCACTTTCAATCCCGGCACGTGGCTGAACCACGCATGCAGCGACTGCGAATGCTGCGCCGCCGACCGCCGCGAAGCGCCTAGCGTCGTGCGCAGCACCATCGGCACCTTCCATTTTCCCCCGGACATGTAATGCACCTTGGCCGCTTGATTCACCATCTGGTCCATCGTCAACGTCAGGAAATCGCCAAACATGATGTCCACCACCGGGCGCATCCCGGTCATCGCCGCGCCCACTCCCACGCCCGTGAATCCCGCTTCCGAAATCGGCGTATCGATCACCCGCTCCACGCCAAACTCTTGCACCAGTCCGCTCAGCACCTTGAATGGCGTGCCCGCTTCCGCCACGTCCTCGCCCAGTATGCAAACGCGTTTGTCGCGCCGCATCTCTTCCGCCAGCGCCTCATTCACCGCTTGCGCAAAGGTCAGTTCTCGCGTGGCACTGGCCGTCTTTGTCGTGCTTTCAGGCATACACATCCTGCGCAACCTTATCTATTGCCGGATACGGCGAAGCGATCGCAAACTCCACCGCGGCTTTCATTTCTGCCGCCACTTCCTGGGCGATCCCGCTCAATTCCTCTGTGCTGGCGTGCCCCTGCTCGGTCAGCCACTTGGTCAACAACTTGATCGGATCCCGCGAAGTCTTCCATTCCTGTTCTTCTTGTTTGCTGCGGTAATACTCACGATTGATATCCCCTACGTGATGTCCCGTGTAGCGATACGTGTTGCACACCAAAAACGAAGGGCCTTCACCGGCCCGCGCCCGCGCGATCATTCTTTTTGCCACGTTGTTCACCGCCATCACGTCCTGACCGTCGACTGCCTCCGAAGGCACGCCGAATGCCGTACCCCGCTGCAGCAAATCTCCCGCCAGCGTCTCCGAAAAATGCGTGTACTCCGTATATAAATTGTTTTCGCAAACGTAAATGACCGGCAATTTCCACAACGCCGCAAGATTCATCACCTCATACACCACGCCCTGCCCCAGGGCTCCTTCCCCAAAAAAGCACACCGCCACTTGTCCTTTGCCCGCATGTTTCGCGGAAAATGCCGCGCCCGTCGCGATCCCCGCGCTCCCCGCTACAATCGCGTTTGCTCCCAAATTCCCCGTCGCCGGGTCCGCGATGTGCATGGACCCGCCTTTGCCCTTGCAATAACCCGCTTCCTTCCCCAGCAATTCCGCGAACATCCTGTCCGGCGACGCCCCCTTGGCCACGCAATGCCCGTGCCCGCGATGCGTGCTGGTGATGTAGTCGTCTACATTCAATGCTTCGCAAATCCCCACCGCCACCGCTTCCTCACCTATATACAGGTGCGCCAGCCCCGGCATCAGCGCCCGCGTGTACAACTCGTTCACCTGCTCCTCAAACTGCCGGATCATCTGCATCCGCCGGTACATCTCCAGCAATTTCTCCTTCTTCACCGGCGCTTCCGCGCCCGTCTGATTCGCCACCGTGCTCATCGCTTTACCCCGCACATGCTCGCCAGTACGTCGAATACCACCGCGAAATCTTCCTGCACCAGTCCCATGCCGCGCGCTGCCGTCAGGAATTCATTGCTCACCGCCGTCGTCGGCATCGGCACATCCAGCGCTCTTCCTAATTCCAGCGCCAGCAGCATGTCCTTCTGCATCATGTTTACGTTGAACCATGCTTCGTCCGGCAACTTCATCACAAACGTTCCGCGGTACTTGATCATCGGCGAGGCGATCGCGCTGTTGGTAAGCACCTCCACCGCTACCTCCCGCGCAATTCCGCTCTTTTCTGCCAGCAGCACTCCTTCGGAAAACGCCAGCATCTGCACCGCCAGGCTCAAATTCGCCGCAATCTTGATCACCAGCGCCAGCCCGTTCTCCCCCACGTACGTCACTTTCGGGCCGATATCGTGCAACAAACCCTGCACCCGTTCGAAGGTCGCTTTGTGCCCGCCCACCATCACGGAAAGTTTTCCTTCCTGCAACGTGATCACGCTCCCGGAAACCGGCGCGTCCACCATGTCGGCCCCCTTGCCGCGGACCTTTTCCGCCATTCCGCGGCTGAACGCCGGGCTCACCGTGCTCATGTCGATCAGCACTTTTCCAGAGCTCAAGCCCGCCAGCACGCCCTCCGCTCCTTCCATCACCGCTTCCACCGCCGCCGAATTCGTCACCATCACAAAGATCATGTCCGCGGCCGCCGCCACGTCGCGCGGCGATTCCGCCCACTTCATCCCTTTTTCCATCAATCGCCCTGCCTTGCCCTTCGAGCGGTTGTACCCCGTAACGCTGTGCCCCTTATCGAGCAGCCGCAACACCATTTCGCTGCCCATCACTCCCAATCCCACAAATCCCAGGTTGGCCATATCCCTTTCTCTCTCCGGCGCTCCAAATTCCGCGACTAAACCCGATTCGCCACTCATCACTCGCAAGCGCTCGCCACTTCTTGTTCTCGAAAAACATCTTCCGCCACTGCGCCATGCGCGCAGATATTCTGCGCCTCCAAACCCCCTCCGAACCACCCGCGCAACTCTCCCCTGAACAATACCAAAGCCCGGCGGGCCTTCCTTACATCTCAATCCCCGACGAATCCTCCCGCACTTGCCGCAGATGCGACCGCATCGCTTCCCGTGCTCCCACCGTGTCCCGGTGCTCCACGGCGCGCAAAATCCGCTTGTGATGGTATTGCCCGCGTTCCGGGCCGCCCTCCACGTAGTACGTCCGGATCCGGTGTTCCCGCAGCAGCCCCACGATCGAATCGATCAACGAAAGAATCAGCGGGTTCGCCGCCGCTTCCGCCAGCGCCAGATGGAAATCCAAATCTCCTTCGATAAAGGCTTCCGAGTCCCCGCGCGACGCCTCCATCACCGCAATCGCTTCCCGCATCGCTGCCAACGCTTCTTCGTCCGCCCGTTCCGCCGCCAGCGCCGCGATTTCCGGCTCCAGGATCTCGCGCACTTCCGTCAGGTGCGCCGTACTCTGCGGGTGCCCGCTGCGCAGCATGCGGTCTAGGTTTTGTCGGATGGATTCTGAAGTCCGCGTGATCACGAACGTGCCTCGCCCCGCGTAAGCCTCCACCAGCCCCTTCTCCCGCAGCGTCTTCACCGCCTCGCGTACCGCCGTTCGGCTCACGCCGAACTGCAACGCTAGCTCCCGCTCCGGCGGCAAACGATCGCCTTCCTTCAGTTGTCCGTTTTTAATCGACTCCTCGATCTGTTGCACGATCTGCTCAAACAGCCGCGAGGTTTGTACCACCTTATAGATGGACATGATCCGCTCCCTGTGTTCTCAGCCCCCGGGGACGAAGACCGAAAAAACTTACCAAATCCTGGCTCTTGACAGCTGTCGTCGCTCGCTCATCTCGTCCTTTTTAGGCTTCCGCAGGCTAGAGGCCTCTACCGGATGCCATCCTCACTCGCCTCCCGTGGTTCAATGATTGGACCATTAGACATCAGGCCTGCTCAATGTCCGATCATCAGTCCCTTAGCCCGCTTTTCCGCCCGTCACTTCACCCACACCGTCTTTATATTCGTAAATTCCCGGATCCCATACTTGCTCAATTCCCGCCCATATCCCGACATCTTCACTCCCCCAAACGGTACCCGGGGGTCCGATGCCACCATTTGATTGATGAACACCATGCCCGCTTCCAATTCGTTTATGAAGCGCTCTTGCTCCCCAGCATCGTTGGTCCACGCCGAAGCTCCCAACCCGAAGCGCGTATCGTTCGCCACGTAGATCGCTTGGTCCAGATTTTTCACGCGAAAAATGGACGCTACCGGTCCGAACAACTCTTCGCTATATGCGGGCGAATCCTTGGGTATATTCGTGAGCACCGTCGGCGGATAAAAATATCCTTTTTGGCTGCACGGTTTCCCGCCCGTAAGCACCTTGGCGCCCGCCGCAATGCTTTTCTCCACGTCCGCCTGCAGCGACGTCACCGCCTCCGCGTTGGCTAGCGGCCCGACGTCGGTGCTCGCATCGAACGGATCCCCCACCTTCAGTTCCCGCATGCGCTTCACAAACTCCCGCTCAAAGTCGTCGGCAATCTCTTCCGCCACGATAAATCGCTTCGCCGCGATGCACGATTGCCCGTTATTCAGTGTCCGCGCCTTTACCGCCGTCTGTACCGCCTCCCCAATGTTCGCGCTGGGCATCACGATGAATGGATCGCTGCCTCCCAGTTCCAGTACCACTTTTTTCACTCGCTGTGCCGCGCCCATCCCCACCTTGATTCCCGCGCCCTCACTGCCCGTCAGCGTGGCGGCTGCAATGCGTGGATCGCCCAGCAGAGCATCCACCTGGTCTGAGCCAATCAACAGCGTCTGGAAAGCACCCTGCGGTAAGCCCGCCCGCGTCAGTATCTCCTCCACCTTCAGCGCGCACTGCGGCACATTGGACGCATGCTTCAGCAAACCCACATTCCCGGCCATCAGTCCCGGCGCGATAAATCGAAACACCTGCCAGAACGGATAATTCCACGGCATCACCACCAGCACGATCCCCAGCGGCTGATAGCGCACGAAACTGCGCTGCGCGGTAGTCGCAATTACTTCATCCGCGAGAAATTTTTCTGCATTCTCCGCGTAGTACCTGCACGCCCACGCGCATTTCACCGCCTCATCCACCGCCGAACGCAACGTTTTCCCCATCTCCGTGGTCATCAGCGTGGCCAGTTCCTGCTTCTCTGCCTCCAGAATCTCCGCCGCCTTCAGCATCATCTGCGCCCGTTCGACAAAACGCAGCCGGCTGAACCGCGGAAACAACTCCGCCCCCCGCGCAACCTTCTCTTCGATCTGCGCGCCGGATAGCGCCTCAAAAACTTTCAACGTCTCCCCGGTAGCCGGATTAATCGTCGCAATCCCCATATCCCTATCTCTCCACCGCTTCTACCAACAACACGCCAACATATCCTCGCAGCAAATCGCATCGTTATACTGCATATTGCGCAAACAAACCCCCGAAACGTCTTCGCACAACGATCCGCCCAAGACGCTCTCGCAAAACGAAACGCCTCCAACCACGAAGCGCCTCACGCAAGGAACCTGTCGCGCACAACGAAACGCCTCCCGCCGCGACAGACTCAGCGTTGCGACCCGGCCCTACAGTGAAACGCCTCGCACCACGAAGCGCCTCGCGCAACGAAACACCTCCCGCCGCGACAGACCCAGGCGTTGCGACCCGGCCCTACAGTGAAACGCCCTCCCGCAATCACCCGGAGCGCCAACCTTTCGGGAAATTGGTCTGACCGTTATACCACAAGTCTCCGCGGTCCATCCAAAATATTTCTTGACACCATCAATTATCTGGTGGTAATACCATCCGACCAATGGGCGTTGGTACGAGTTAGGGCTGAGTTGGGTGGTGAAGGGCGTTTTTTTTGGGGGTGGTATGCTTCATTTAACACGACAAAATGTGGTAACGTGGCTGGTTCGGTCGGTCGGCAGGGCTCGGCGGGTCGTCAAGACGGCGCCAATCGGCGCGGTTTTGGCGGATGCTCGGGTTTGGGTGCTCCTCACTGCGGTCGGCACGGCTCGGCGGGTTCTCACGTCGGTCGGGGCTCGGCGGGTCGTCACGTCGGTCGTCAAGGCTCGGCCGGGCGCCGAGACTGGGCCTCTCAGCGGGGTTTGGGCGGCCCCCACTGCGGTCGGCACGGCTCGGCGGGTTCTCACGTCGGTCGTCAAGGCTCGGCCGGGCGCCGAGACTGGGCCTCTCAGCGGGGTTTGGGCGGATGGTGCGGCTTGGGCGCTCGCTAACGCCGCTAGGTTGGTCGCCGCGGTTCGAGCCGCCTTCCGTGTGATAGCTACGATTCGGCCTGTTGTCGGTGCTCCGGTTATTTTATTGGGCGTTCTGCTTTTTGGCGTGGGGGCTTATGGGCAGGGGATCACCGGGCGGATTCTGGGTACGGTGCATGATCAGAGTGATGCGGCGGTGGCCGGTGCGAAGGTTACAGTTACCGATACGCAGCGGAATCTGGTGCGGACAACGGTCACGGATGAAGCTGGTGAGTACGCGGTGCCGGATTTGCAGCCCAGCACTTACAACGTATTGGTGGAGCAGAAGGGATTCAATGGTTTTCGGGCCGGCGATGTGCTGGTAGAAGTCGGCAAGGATGTGCGCGTCGATTGCACGTTGAAGACGGGTGACGCTTCGATTGTGGTGGCGGTGACCGAAGATATTCCGCTGGTGGACAGCACGTCTTCGTCGGAAGGCGGGACGCTCAGCAACAAAGAAATTAACGATCTGCCGCTGAACGGGCGGAACTACGAAAATTTGCTGCAATTGCGGCCGGGCGTAGTGCGCTACCCCGGCGGCGGATTTTCGACAACGAGCAGCAACGGGTTGCGCGCGGAGGATAATGCGTACCTGATCGACGGACTGTTCAACAGCGAACCCTTTTCCGGACAGAGCATCATTAACGGCGCGGGGATCGCGGGGGATTCGGCGACGATATTGCCAATTGACGCCATTCAGGAATTCAACGTGATCCAAAATCCTCCGGCGGAATACGGGTGGAAGCCGGGGACCATCGTCAACGTCGGACTCAAATCCGGGACGAACGAACTACACGGAACGGGCTACGGATTCTTCCGCACCACGGATCTTGACGCCCGAAATTATTACGACCCCGTTGGAACGGAAAAGGCACCGACGAACTTGAAACAATTCGGAGCCACCGCCGGTGGAGCGATCAAAAAAGACAAGCTGTTCTTTTTTGGCGCTTACGAAGGGCAACGCTACAATGTTGGCAACGTTCAACAAATCACCACCCCTGCGACGGTCTCACTGCCATCGGCGTCCAACTGTTTTTTCACTGGAGTCGGGGGCGGGGATTGCACCAATAGCGCGATTGACGCCATCAACGACATTCACCAGGCTTTCTTGGCGGGAGTAATCCCCTATGACGTGAGTGCCGCCAGCCTGAAGATCGCCGGGTGCACGCTCGGTCCACCGATCTCCTGCAACGGCACGGGAATACCGACGAATCCGGGAACCAATCCGGCCGGCGCTACTACGGTTAACTACGACTTGCCCAACAGCGTCAGCGTCAACAACGGGGTTGGCAAAGTCGATTATCAGCTCAACGCGAGCAACACGCTAAGTGGCCTCTATTTCTTCGGCAACAACAGCGGAACGGTTCAGGATGCCTCCCAGCTCCAGACCAAGTGGCTCACCCAGATTCATACCCGCGCGCAAGTCGCTGGATTAAATTGGGTTTGGACTCCGGCTCCCACATGGATCAATGAAGCACGCTTTGGCTACAACCGCCTTTACCAGCCAACCTTTCCGAATGACCACGGCGTTTCCTCTTCCAGCTACGGCCTCGATACCGGGGTTACCAATCCGCTGTATGGGGGCCTGCCGCGCATCAACGTTCTCGGTTTCTTCGGATTCCCCCTCGGTGGCATTGGCGGATTCAACTGGCCGAAGGTGCAGGGCCCCGATGAGCGCTATCAGTTTGTCGACCACATTGCGCATACCATCGGGCGACACAACCTCAAGATTGGCGGCGAAGTCCACCGCGATAGCTTTACCGGGGCCGCCTACGGGGGAGCCCGTGGACGTTTCAAATTTCTCGGAGGAACCGAGTTTACCGACCCGACGGGAACGATCACGTCATCGCCGCTCGAAGACTTTTTTGCCGGCGCGCCGGCCAACGGCAGCCTGCTGATTGGCGACCCAACAAGGCACATTCACAACGAAGGCATCGCCCTCTTTGTGCAGGACGATTGGCGCGTGACCAGCCACCTCACTCTCAACTTCGGCCTGCGCTATGAGCTCAATACCGTGATCAAAGACTCGAATAACCAACTTGCGAATTTCGATCCCAATGTTGGACTTGTCCAGGTGGGGCACGGAATTAGCGGACCCTACAACATCGATCCCTACAATCTCGCACCGCGCGCCGGATTTGCCTGGGATATCTTTGGCAACAACAAGACCGTGCTCCGCGGCGGCGTAGGCATTATCTATGAGACGGTGAACTGGGAATCCTTTCTCGCTCTCAACAACAACATCGGTCTCTCGACCATTCCAACCGGCGGCATCGGGGTCGAACCCGGAACCGGCAACATTGCCACGGGCTTAGTGGTCTTTCCCGGTTCCGCGCCCTGCATGCCTGGCACGCCAGGTTGCGGCGCGTTGAACTGGGACAACTTGGGCGGCGGAACAGTATTTCCGACCGGAACAATAGATTGCAGCGTAGCCACAGGAAACCCCTGTACCATTCTCGGCATTACGCAAAATCTGAAGACTCCCTACGTCAAGACTTGGAACCTCGACGTCCAGCACGCCTTCAATTCGCACATCACCCTCGAAACCGCCTATGTCGGGAACCACGGCTCCAAGCTGGTGGGCATTCGAGACCTGAACCAGCCGACTGTCGGAGCAGGTTGGTCGGCATGCATCGCTTCTGGGTATGATCCCGGGACCTGTTCCGCTGGCGCTGACCCGAACGCCGAGCAGGCCGCGCGGCCATTCAATGCCAAGTTTCCCTTTCTCGGGCAGATCTATCAGATGGGAAATATTTACAAGTCCAACTACGACGGACTACAAGTGACACTGACCGGGCGCGACTACCATGGACTCAGCTTCCTGATGGGCTACACCTACTCCCATGCACTGGATGATGTGGGCGCCAACTGGGACTTCGGCGCGGGTTCGGGCCTGCCGATGAACAGCGCGAATCCGACGGGGGAATATGGCAGCAGCGATTATGACCAGCGGCATCGTTTTACACTGTCGCTGACGTACGCCATACCGGGAGTCAAAACCTTCGGACAGTTGCTGCAGGGTTGGGAAGTGAACACCATCGTCAGCGTCTTCGGCGCCCAGCCATGGGGACCGATTGATGCCGGCACGGACATCAGCGGCACCGGCGAACTGGTGGACCGCTGGAATTTCTTCGGCGATCCGGGTGACTTCAAGCCCACGAGATCCGCGGGAGTGCCATACTTCGCGGGCACGAGCGATGCGACCTGCTTAGCCAAAGCCACCGCGCTGGACGGCGGAGTGGTGGGCGGGAACGTTACCGCGCTGGGACTATTCGGTTGCTACCAGGTGGGCAATTCCATCATGCTGCCGCCGGCGGTGGGAACCTTCGGGAACATGGGCCGCAATATTTTCCGCGACTTCGGATTCCGCAACGCCGACTTTTCCGCCAACAAGAATTTCCGCTTCGGAGAACGGCTGAACATGCAATTCCGGGCGGAGTTCTTCAACATCTTCAACCACCCCAATTTTGCGAACCCCTTCGGCGGCCAGAACGGCTGGGGGCATAACGATCCATCGGTACCCGGGCCTGGCGGATTCGGCTGTTCCTGCGCCACGCCGGACGTGGCGGCGTCCAACCCGGTGGTGGGCTCTGGCGGAAATCGCGCAGTACAAATTGGCTTGAAATTAATTTTCTGAGTCTTGGCGGGCAGGGGCAGCCGAGTTGCAGGCATGGCGCGGCATCCCGGACGGCAGGTAAGCGCGCCGGGCCTGCGCCGGCGTGGTGTTTGCAACGTCATGTACCTCCACGGGGAGCTGGAAAATGTCAAAGGTTCACGTTTTGACCCGCAATATTTTGTGCGCGGCGACGCTGTGCGTGGTATCGCTCGGCGGTTCCGCAGTAGCGTTTGCCCAAGAGCGTCAAGAGCGCACGATCGAGGAAATCAAGGTCGAAGCGGTGAAGCGCGCGGAGAACGGGATGTATCCGATGATCGGACTGGATCCGGCGGACGTCACGGAAGCTTTCAAATACGTACAGACGCGCGACAAGGATGAATGGGCGGCGGCGTTTATGCGCGTAGGCGACAAGTACATGGCCGAAGGGCAATCGCTGCTGCAGAGCGATCCCGCCAAGGCCAACGCCGATTTCATCCGGGCCTGGAAAATTTATTCGTTCGGCCGCTGGCCGATTCCGTCCTCTCCGAAAAAACAGGAAGCTTACGGCAAAGCCATCGCGGCATTTCTGGCGCACGCGAAATTCTACGATCCCACGCTGGAAGTGGTGCACATCCCGTTCGAAGGGAAAGAAATCATTGGATACCTGCGCTTTCCAAAGAATGCCAGCGGTCCCATTCCGATGGTTATCGCGGTCAATGGGTTGGATAGCCGCAAGGAAGATTTGACGGAAAGCTTTGGGGCCATTCTGCCATACGGCATCGGATACCTGGCGGTGGATGGGCCGGGCACGGGACAGTGCCCGATCAAGGCGAGCCCAACGGCGGACCGAATGCTGTCGAAGGTGATCGATTATCTGCAATCGCGCCCGGAAGTGGATAAAAACCGCATCGCGTTTCACGGGGTAAGCTGGGGCGCGTATTGGGGCACGAAGATGGCGGTGGTGGAGCGCGACCGTTTAAAGGCGGTGAGCGTGCAGTCTCCGCCAACGGATCTTTTTTTCACCAGGAAATTCCTGACCGAGTCGCTGCTGGGCAACCGCGAGTATTTGTTCGATCAAATCCCAGCGTTGATGGGGATTTTCGACAATGTGAACACCACGGACGAGATTGCGGCGATGTTCGAGAAGATGTCGCTGGTGAAGCAAGGCATCCTGGGGAAGCCGACCACGCCGATGCTGATCATTGGCGGCGTTAAGGACACGCAGGTGCCGATCTCCGACATCTACGAACTGCTAAGCGCCGGAGACGTGCCCAAAGAGGCGTGGATCAATCCCTCGGGAGGGCATCTCGGGCGCCAGGTGCACGTGTGGCCCGACCCGAGAATCTTCAAAGAGATCCTGCTGCCATGGCTGGCGCATCACTTGGACGTGCCACCGTTACCGGAAAGTGAGAAAAAGTCCGGAGATTGAGGTGGGCACACGGCGCGGCATGCGAGGTTGTCCGGGCGAGCCGACAGTTGGGAATATAAGGCAGAAAATGCGGTTTTTGAAAGCATTTGCGGGAACTGAAACTGGGCCGTAAAGCGCGATTCACGGAATGCTCATGCAGGCGGTGAGGGAAGGACTTTTTAGAGATGCCTGTAAGTCGCAGAAACGATTGGTCGGGGCGTCCGGATTCGAACCGGAGACCTCCTGCGCCCAAGCCAGCCGGGCTATCACTTCGAAGTCCTTCCTTTTCAATCTTTGTTTTGAAAACAAACGAGTTAGAAAAATATTTGGTAGTGGCAGGATGTATCGAAATGTGGCTCCGCATGCATGGAGTCCCCTGAATTTTCACCATAGCGAAGAAGAGGCGAAGGCGACAGGTAAGTCGAAATCCAATTGTCGAATCTTAGCCCATTTACGTCGCCCTTAATTCTGTCCTCTTTGGGGTAGAATAAGTGAATGAACACTACAGAATATACTCCGGCGCAAGCTTCGGCTGTTGCGAATCTGCCGCTTCCCGCCGTTCACAAGCTTATCGAACGGCGCCTCATTCGACCGCGACGGCTCCGCACAGGCAGTTCCATCCAGCGAATGCTCAGTCGGGGACAAGTGCTGTATCTACGGCTAGAGGCTGAAGGCGTGCGGCTCTTGCCGCTCGCCGCTCGGCGTGCAATCGCCAAGAAGATTGAGTTGTCTCCCGAGGTTGACGTTGTGGTTCTTACGGAGGGTTCGGCCGTGGTCATTCAAGTGAAGTCAGTGCGGCTGGGACTCGATCTGGACCTGAGGAAACTTGAGCGCGCAGAGGACATGATTGTTTCCGACCCTGAGATTATGCGTGGTACGCCTGTGTATCGTGGGACGCGCATTCCTGTTGAACTCATTGCCGATATGTTGAGCCAAGGGACGAAACCGGAGGAGATTCTCGATGGCTACCCCGCTCTGGACCGAGAGAAGGTGGAGCTTGCTCCACTTTACGTCCAGGCCTTCCCGCGGCGAGGGCGTCCAGCTTCCCGTCCTTGGGCAAAACGTAAACCCATTCGTGCAACCCGGCATGGCCGCGCTCTTGCTGGGTGACAGTGAAGCTCTTGATCGATGAATGCCTGCACACATCTTTGGTCGAAGTAGCGCACGCGGCAGGTCACCTGGCGGATCACGTCAATTATCTCGGGCTGGGCAGTTCGAAAGATTGGCAACTCATGGCCACAATCCGTGCCCAGGACTACACATTTGTAACCAACAATCGTTCTGATTTTCTTGTTCTGCACGGACAAGAACCGTTGCACGCCGGTATGGTCGTTATTGTTCCCAACGTAACGCCCGTTCGTTAGCGAGAACTCTTCACTGCGGCGCTGAAACATATCGCCGCGCGAGATCTGACCAATACTGTCGTCGAGGTCGAATACGCACGAAGTCGGATCGAATGTTCTGAATACGCCCTACCGAAAAACGATGAATGAGATGGGAAATGACCCACATCTTTACTTGGCCCTTTGAACCATCGTTGGAAGGACAATCTCCGCGAAACAGGAATTCTTTGGCGAAATGCCCACCATGGTCGATCGTCAATTTCACGATTGGCAGCAAGGCGGGCCACAGCAACCCGTTAGCCTTGGCAGGCTTAGTTGCGTCGAGTGGATGATCAGCTTCCCAGATCGCCGTTTGAACGAAGCCGCTGGCGCGACGGACGCTACGCGTGCTTAGGGACGCTGCTCTTTACTACCAGCAGCCTCGACACAATCTTCGGATGGTTACCCCGCGAGCTGAAAGTTCTCCAAGTAATTGCGCCACTCCTAGAGAGGTCTCACGGTCGCCCGGGACAATGACTGCCCATTCCAGGTTCTCTCGAAACTCTTTCGACCTAATCTGCCATTGCCCGAAAGACAACGATTTCGCCTCGCCAATTTGGACGATGGACCAGTGCCGCACCAGCGCCAGCGCGGCCGCGTCGTCAGGTAACGGTCCGGACAGTATAAAGTGGTTGTTCCCGTGTACCAGAATACCGACCATGCGTTCTCAAGCCTCCAGCCGCGGGTCAACAACCGGGTAACCGATTGCGAAATGGTAGACGACTTGTCCTAGCTCAGACGAGAGGCCCAGATATCGGTTCACTTCGTCATCAAAAAATGCTCCGATGCCTGTTGCTCCCAGTCCAAGAGCCTCGGCAGCGAGATATATTCGTTGGCCAATTGCTCCCGCCTCGAAATGCACGTATCGGTAGCCTCGATCTCCGTACCTGCTGGCAGCATTTTCAAAATCGCCGATCATGGAGAATGCGACGCAGGCATTACCCGCCAGGTCTTGTCCCAAACTGAGAGCCGCCGCTACCAGCCGTTGGTCCCCTGCTTTGATTCTTTCCAACTCTGCATGCTCCGGCCAGAAGCGATAAACGCCCGGCTCCAAACCCTCGACGCGATGGACGTAAAGATAAAGATGGACGTAACGATCAGTAGCGAAATCGGCGAACAGACGCTGCCTTGTACCGGACAGGAGAGTCGCAAGTTGCGGCAAGGAGATCGACCCGCGCCCACCCTTGAAGTCAAGAGCAGAACGCCGTGTACGAGCGACGACACCGAAACTCTGATTTGTGGAGAAAGCGGGCGGCAGTCTGACTCCTCCGCGCCCGGATACCTTGGGCTCGCCAAGAGAGAGGATCGCGGATTCTGTGCTGAGCTTCGTGGCAGTGTGAATGCCTTCGATCAGAGGGTAAGTTTTTTGCTCCTCGGACAGTCGGTTGGGCTGGCCGCCAAACACAACCGTCTCGCCTCCATTCAGCTTGTTCACCGGAATGGATGCGCCGTGAAGCCCGACGATTAGCATGGGCCACTCATCCGCACTGAGGAGGCACGATTCCGCCACCCTGTCATCCGCGAAATGCCCAATAGCAAAGCTCTCGCTTCCGAGAGATCGAGCCGCAAGCGTGAGAGCCTGCCAGGCATGTCCGATGTCGTGTAAGCAATAGCGATAGGCCCGATCCCCGTATTTCCAGGCCTCGCGCCAAGCAATACTGGTCAGAACGAAAATGAGCGGAGCAGAGTCGTTGCCGAGTGTCGCGGCAAAATCTCCGATGGCACGTTGTTCTGCCATGTGGGATGAGGGACGGTAATGATAAAGGCCATTGGACCAATCGACCAGACCTCGCGTGCAGAAGTGAAATTCGGTCGGATGGAGATTACCGGAAGAAGGATTGACGCGCAGGGAGTAGATAGCCCCGGTGGACGGGACTCGTTTGGACGCGCTAATCGAGGCCGAATAGAACATCAACTGCGAAAGGAATTCCGCACCGTCCCTCGCCAGAGTATTTCCTGTTTTGCCCTCGAGTACTTCGAGGGCCGAAATCTGTGGAGCCGGCGGGTCGGCCGGCAAATCCACGACCCGAACGCCTTCATAATGCCGAAACGGATTGGGCATATTGGCCCAATCGAGATAGTGCTGAGTTCGTCGCAGCGACTCTGCACTATGCTTCGTCAATTCATGATATTCGAGCCAAGTCATGTAGCGCGAATCCTGCGATCACCATACCGGCAGACGAGACATTGCGGTAATCGTTGATTTCAATGGTCAGCTGAAAGAGCGTATCAAAAGATGGTTGCCGAACATGCCCGACGTAGCGGTGATTAGGAGTTCGTTTATTTCGGAGAGGGCTCGCCCACCTCCTAGGACCGCGTTTCTGGCAAACCTCCGAGTGGCCGACGGCTCGCCAACTGACCGGCCGATTCTGTGGTTATCAATGTCATCGCGATCTTTCGTCAACAATCCGATCACTGGTTGCGGTGTTGCCTTATATTCAATGAAAGGGGGACAACGATCAGTTCGGCCTATTTAGCGGATCAGCTTGCGGCAGGCGGCTATGCGGTCCGTCAGTTTCTTGGCCAGACGGTCGATAAGCGGATGGTCGAGCCCTTCTTTTGTCGTGCGCTTCGTCACTTCTGGAATATTTTCGAGGACGGCGTCCGCGATTTCGACGATGCGAGCTGTCACCGCGTCGGGATCGACGCCGACACCCTGGGCGAGTTTTTGCCACTGATATTTGCCGATATTCCTCAGGCGGTATTCATTTCCGATTTTCATTGAAGAGCGGGCCTTTGCAGTTTGAACGCTTGGAAGCTGCCCTTGCCGCCAGATTCCGTCGCTACACCAGGAAACGGTAGAAGGCTGAAGATATGGCAAAAGCTGACAACACGACGCGTGACGCCGTCAAGAAAGAAATGGCGAAGCCACGT
>Ga0302326_10007743_pt1 | contig 23818 bp, 22 predicted proteins | sample Palsa_T0_3_FD_202264 | JGI IMG/M metagenome (GOLD analysis project Ga0302326, IMG submission 202264) | Peat permafrost microbial communities from Stordalen Mire near Abisko, Sweden - Palsa_T0_3 | ecosystem: Environmental > Terrestrial > Soil > Palsa > Peat permafrost | place: Sweden: Abisko... | reverse complement strand
GCGCGATGCCGAAGTCGGTGACTTTGAGGGAATCCGACTCTGGCTCATACATGATGTTTGCGGGCTTGATATCGCGATGCACGACATTGTTGGAGTGCGCATACGCCAGCGCATCCGCGACGCGCGCGACGATGGAAAGCACCTTCGGCAACGGCAGCAGATTTTCCGGCTTAATGTAGGGCGTAAGGTCCTTACCCTTTAGAAATTCCATCGCAATGTACGCAAGGTCATGCTCCTCGCCGGTATCGTAAATAGTGACGATATGCTGGTGCGCCAGCCGGCCTGCGGTTTGCGCTTCACGGAAAAAGCGCGCTTTGACGTCTTCTAACTCGTCAGCCTCGAACTCCTGCGACAGCGCCATGGTCTTGATCGCGACGACGCGCCCAATTTTCGGGTCCTTGCCCTGATAGACCACGCCCATCGCGCCCTTGCCCAACTCCTTCTCCACCTGATAACGACCGAGCATCGGTTTCTCGCCCGCATTTAGCATCATCGTGCCGCCCGGGTGTCCCGACGCGCCGCCGAGAATCACCGTCTCCGACATTACCTTGGAGCGCTGCGCGCGTTCCTGCACATCGCGGAATTTCGGCGCCCACTCGGCGATATAGAGCAACACTGACTCGGCCTTATTGAACTGGCGCTTGCGCTCAAAGTCGAGCGCAAGGTTATAGAGTAGCTCGGCGGTGCGGTCTTCTCTCGGCAACCGCCGCATATAATCATACGCAGTGTCGAGATTGCCGCGGCCCTGCTCAGCAAGTCCGAGACTGCGGTTGGTCACGATTAGGTCGGCGTCCGCAACTTCTTTGCCGCGCTCGGTGACGAGGAAATGCTTGGTGGTTAGTGCCAGATGCCCAACCAGCAGCAGCGTCGCCGCCGCCATCAACTGTATCCATATCAACTGGGTAGTCATTAGCACGAAGTGTGTGGCTATCAGTACCGCAAAAATCGCTGCGGTACAGACCGCGGCCCTACCGGCTTTGAGCCGCGGCAGCAGCACAATCAAGTACGCGGCTACCAGCAGAAACACTAGTTTTTCGATCCAGAAGCCCCAACTGGGCACCACAAAAAAATCTTCCTTCAAAATCGACGACACATTATGCGCAAGCGACAGCACCGGCGGCGTCGAAGAAGATATTGGCGTTACCAATGCAGTACCAACGCCGGTCGCAGTGGGGCCGATCAACACGATCTTGTCTTCGTACTTAGAAGCCGGGATTTTGCCGGTATAAACGTCGAAAAAAGAATCAACGCTGAATGCCGGCTTGCTGTCTTGATCGCGATAAAAGAACGTGTACATGTGCATCTCGGGATCGGTGCGAATGCGCAGCTTGCCGAGCTGGACTGCCTGACCAAGATTGGCTTGTATATCCGCCACCGACAAATTAAGACTCTTAGCGGCAAGCATCAAGGAAAATGCCGGAAAAAACTTGTCGTAGTAGCGCACCAACAGCGGCTCGGCGCGCACTCCACCGTCCACGTCCGGTTGCGCATTCAAATGCCCAAGTCCCGCAACGCTGGTGGCAAGCTCCGGGATCGGATAAGCCGGGTTGACCCCTGGTGGGGGCAGCACGTCCGCATCAGGGTTCTTGACCGAGAGGGTATCGGCGTTAATGTAATCGGGCAGCGGCTGGTCAGGGTTGCCTTGGGGTGCTTGCGGAAACTGCTGGAACACCAACGGCAGCAGTACATTACCGGCCTTCTTGATGCTTTCCGCCAGCTTCTGGTCGGTGTTAAGGGCGTCCTCTGCTTCGCCAAGCATTGAATAAAACTGCGCACCCTGCGCGCTGGACTTGAGCTGCGACGCACCAAACGCCTCTTTCAATTGTTTGATATAAGCAAACCCGGGATCAATTTGCGGCTCAGTGAAAAACACGCTATAGCCAATGGTTTTCGCCTTGGCCCCGGCCAGCAGATCGATCATCTTCGCGTGCACGTCGCGCGGCCATGGCCAGCGTCCGATATTGGCAATGCTTTCATCGTCAATCGCGATCACCGCGATGCGGTCAGAAGGCACGCGCGAGGTGGCGCGCACGCCGAGGTCGTACGCTTTGCGTTCGAGGCTCTGGATCAAGTCGCCGCCAGACGCAATCAACATCACCAGCGCGACGACTACCCCAAGAAACCAGTCGGACTTCCAAAAAGCCGTGCTTTTCATCCCTATTCCCGCTTTTTCTATATATTCTGGCAGGTTATCAATGCTGAGCTATTGATTTTACGACATGTGCCGCGAAAGTATATGTTTTTTTTCACGATTTGTCGAAAAAGCTTCTGCAGTTACAACAGGTTAAATTCTGAACCACGAATAACACGCCGCACCGTCCCTTCTGACCGAAAGAGAGCAATTCTCATGCCGCCCTATCCCGAGGCGAAACGCTTAAAGACACCGGTTCAAACACGTCATCAACTGCCATAAATGCGCAGTCTTCTCCCGGCCCGTGTCTTGCCTATTTGATAATCAGCCCTGGCAGCGAGGAAAGATGGATGACGTGGGTGGCGACCGAGTCGAGCGACATCCCGGAGTCCGAACCCAGTCCGTGCGCGCCCATCACAATCTCATGTCGCAGCCTTTTCTGTGCGCATGCAACGATGCGTAATCGGCATAAGCACCAACACAGAGGTGATGGTGGTAGCGCAATCCGAATGGTATCGAGCAGTTTGCGCGCCTACGCCAGCGCCGCCACAACTTCATCTTGATAGTAATGGTCGAGCTTACGACGACCGATAAATTTCCTGGCGGTGCCCGACGCCACCGGTAGCTGTACATTTAATGGATGAATTCGACCCGTCGTTGTTGCGGCGACGATGCTTTCGAAAAATTTAGCGCACGCAATACATTATCCGAACCAACTGCTGGTATCAATTTTGCGGACATGACTTCCTCTCCCTCAATCATTGCTTTGCTGCTCCACCAAGTCGATAATTTTCTGCGGTGCAGTGTGCGTCGCCAGCAGTTTGCCTGCAATAACGACCATGACGGCGCCGATGACGCCGGCCATGGACAATTCGAGCGGCCCTGGCATGATGTCCTTCAACCAATGCGCATGGCTTGCAACCCAATCCGCGACAGCAGGATCCGTGATCAGCATTGCGCCGGCAATGTAACCGAGCAATGCGGCACCAAATGTGATAAACAATGGAAAGCGATCCATCACTTTGAGTATCAGCGTACTGCCGAATACGATGAGCGGAATGCCAATAGCGACCCCCAGCACCAGCAGCACTAGATTTCCGTTGGCTGCGGCGGCGACGCCGACCACGTTATCAAGGCTCATTACGAGGTCAGCAAACATGATGGTGCGGATCGCAGCACCTAGGTTTCCGCTGTCCTTGATCTTGGCACTCCCGCCTCCCGCACCGAGCGTCAGCAGCTGAATCGCGATCCATAGCAACAACAGGCCGCTGATAATTTTGAGGAACGGCAGCTTGAGCAGTTCGACTGCGACGATCATCAACACCACGCGCAGCACAATTGCAGCGACGCTGCCCCATAGCACCGCTTGTTTCTTCTGCTGCGACGGTAATGAACGTGCCGCCAACGCGATCACCACGGCGTTGTCGCCACTGAAAAGAACATTGACCCAGACGATCGCGAACAATCCGCCCCAGAATTCGGAAGTCGAAAACGTTTCCACGATCACCGGTTTCCGGGCTTCAGCGATGTCATCGCAACACTGCTTTCATTAGCTTACCCATTTCGGCTGGGTTATAGGTAATTTTGATCCCGCATTCCTCCATCGCCGCGAGCTTCTCCGTTGCCGTGCCTTTGCCACCGGAGATGATCGCACCGGCATGCCCCATCCGCTTGCCTGGTGGCGCAGTCAGGCCGGCGATGAAGCCGACCACGGGCTTCTTCATGTTGGCTTTGATCCAGTACGCGCATTCTTCCTCATCCGAACCGCCGATTTCGCCGACCATGATGACCGCTTCGGTTTGTGGGTCATCATTAAACATTTGCATCACGTCGAGATGTTTCATGCCGTTGACCGGGTCGCCGCCGGTGCCGACACAGGTCGATTGACCGAGTCCTTGTTCCATTAACTGCCCGACCGCTTCATAAGTCAGCGTACCGGATCGCGATACGACACCGATCGGCCCTTTCTTGTGAATATGGCCGGGCATGATGCCGATTTTGATTTCGTCCGGCGTAATCACGCCCGGACAGTTCGGCCCGATCAGCAGAGTGTGCTTGCCTTGCATGCGGTAGCGCGTATGCAGCATATCGCGCACCGGAATGCCCTCAGTAATGCACACCACGAGATCGAGCGTGGCCTCGACGGCTTCGTCAATGGCAGCTGCGGCAAACGGCGCAGGCACGTAAATCACCGACGCCGTCGCGCCGGTTTGTTGCTTTGCCTCTCGCACCGTCGCGAACACCGGGATGCCCTCGAATTTCTCGCCCGCCTTTTTTGGATTGACGCCAGCGACAAAGCACTGTGCGCCGTTCGCATAATGCTGACACATCCGGGTATGAAACTGGCCGGTCTTACCGGTGATGCCTTGCGTCATCACGCGGGTATTTTTGCCGATCAAGATCGCCACGCTAATGCTTCCCTTTTCCGGCAACCACCACTTTTTGCGCGGCGTCAGCCATATTGCCAGCAGAGATAATCGGCAGACCAGAATCAGCGAGGATTTTCTTGCCGAGCTCGACATGGGTGCCTTCCAGCCGCACCACCAGCGGTACTTTCAGGCTCACCGCGCACGATGCCTTGACCAGCGCGGTTGCGATCAGATCGCACTTCACAATGCCACCGAAAATATTGACCAAGATCGCCCTCAAGTGCGGATTGCGCAGCATGATTTTAAACGCTTCCGTCACCTTCTCGGTCGAGGCGCCGCCACCAACGTCGAGAAAATTGGCTGGCGTGCCACCATAAACCTTGATGATATCCATCGTCGCCATCGCCAGCCCTGCGCCGTTGACCAGACAACCGATGTCTCCGTCAAGCTGGATATAGGATAGGCCGTATAGCGACGCTTCAACCTCGGCCGGGTCTTCCTCGTCGAGGTCACGCAACGCCACGAGGTCGGGATGGCGAAACAAGGCATTCGGGTCGAAACTCATCTTGGCGTCGAGCGCGACAACTTCGCCGGTGTCAGTCACGATCAGAGGATTGGTTTCAACAAGCACCGCGTCCGATGCATCGAACGCGCGCCATAATCCCAGCAGCGCGGCGCGCGCCTGCGGTAACGATGCTACGGGAACACCGACCGCGCGTGCTATGGCATCGGCTTCGCCGTCGGGCAAACCAGCGATAGGGTCAATAAACGCTTTGTGGATTTTGCCGGGAGCCCGCACTGCAACCTCCTCGATTTCGACGCCGCCTTCGCTGCTCGCCATCAGACACACGCGCTGCTGGCTGCGATCCACCGCGAGCCCGACGTAAATTTCCTGTTGGATGGCAGCGCCTTCTTCTACCAACAACAATCGCACCGGCTGGCCTTGTGGGCTGGTCTGCGACGTTATCAGCCGCGTGCCGAGCAACTGATCCGCATAGCGCCTGATTTCGTCCGCTGATCTCGCCAGTTTGATTCCGCCGCCCTTGCCGCGACCGCCGGCATGTATTTGCGCCTTGACTACCCACGTGGTGCCGCCCAATTGCTGCGCCGCTGCGGCCGCATCATCGCTGGTCGCACATACCACACCGCGCGGTGTGGTGACGCCATGTTTACGCAGGATTTCCTTCGCTTGGTACTCGTGGATTTTCATTGATGTATATCGCGCAAAACGTCGTTCGTAGCGAGCCGGTCAGTATAACAACTCCGTTTATGTCTCGGCCGCGCACCACGCGTGGAATTCAATAAGGAGTCGCCATAAAAATGGGCGAAAAATCATTAATGTTGCATCGCAATAAATAGAATCTAAGAAGAATTTTGCCTAATAAAATTCGGGCTGTAAGGAGAATCAATGTCCCTGACTTGGATAAAAAAAAGCGCAACCCCGAGGGGTTGCGCTAAGTTTCCACCAAAGGAGGAGGTTTTGGAGGAGTTGCGCCGGTACCTGAGAAGATACCCAACGCAACGCCATTATGAACAAACGAAAAGCTCGATGCAAGTATTTATGCTGCTTTGCAATAAATTCTTACAGAAAAATGGTCTTTATTTAAAAATCAATTAGTTAAAAAGTTAGCATATGCTTACATCAGGGCTTGGACGGAGCTTTTTTGCCCCACACTCGGTTCACCGCGGCGACTGCTTTGTCGTAAGTGTCGTGTGTCTTGATTTCCTGAGCTTGCGCTGCCTCAAGTAATTTCTTTGCAGTTTCGGCACGGCGCTTGGCGTCGCTCGATTGTTGTTGCGCAGATTGATAGGCTGCGGTTGCCTGCTTGAATTCCGTTTCCAGCTGCGCCCGCGCTTTTGCAGCATCCTGCCAATCGCGGTACGCCATGCCTGCTTTCTGCTGTGTATCGAGCACTGCGTCTGGTATCTGCTGCCCTTCTTCGACCGGCGCCTGCGGGTAAGCGAAGCCGGTGCACACACTGAGGACAATTAACCACCAAAATCGTACCTTCATTTTGTTTCCCGTACGTTGTCCGTAGTTGCGCCGGGCAGCGTATAGCTCGGGCACCAGCGCATGAAAACGATCACCAGCAGCACGCTGGACAGCCCCCACCAGTGGGCGTTGCTTGGCTGGACGAACAGCAAACTCAACAACGCGAGCCCGGCCACGATATGAATGGTACGATCTATTTTTCCGACATTAGGTTTCATGCGCTATCTCCCCCGGTTGTGCGACTCCAAATCCGCCGACGCCGTACAGCAAGCCTGCGCGAGTTGAATTACCGCGTCAAGCACCTCGCTGAATTTTTGGCCGAAGGTCTGCTACGCTTACGGTTTCGCACCATAAAATACGAGCGAGGAAGCCATGGCCCAGCAGGAGGCAAAAAATCTGGACTTCAAAATGGACGCTGCTGGCGTCTATCGCGAAGACGTTTACACCGACCGCAAAGTCGGCACCATTCGCGTGTTGAAACCGGTCAAAAGTGACGGCAGCGATGATATCTCTCGCGCTACGCTTTACGTCGGTGAGGCACAAATTCTGACGCCGGTCGGCACGTTGCCGGTCACCTTTGAGATCCAGGCGGTCACTCTTGATGAGGCGATCAAAAACTACGGCGCCGCCGCCAAGGAAGGCGTCGAGCATGCGGTCAAGGAACTGCAGGAAATGCGTCGGCAGGCCGCATCCTCCATTGTGATTCCGCAAGGCGGCGCCGGCGGGCTGCCGAGCGGCGGTAAAATCCAGATACCGTAAGTTCCGTCCGATGACCATCCGCATCGGCATTGACCTCGGCGGCACCAAGACCGAAATCATTGCGCTCGATGAACACGGCGCGGCGCTGCTGCGCCGACGTGCGGCCACCCCCGAAGATGATTATGAGGAAGCGCTTGCGCTGATCGCGCGTCTCGTGCACGAAGTGGAAACAGAAATCGGTACCGCCGTGACAATCGGCATCGGCACGCCGGGCGCACCGTCACCGACCACTGGTCGCATGCGCAATTCCAATTCTCGCTGCCTGAACGGCAAGCTGTTCCAGCCGGACATCGAGCGCGTGCTCGGACGCAAAGTGCGCCTCGCCAACGACGCCAATTGCTTTTCTCTGTCGGAAGCGGTGGATGGCGCGGCGAAGGGTGCGCCGGTCGTGTTCGGCGTAATCCTCGGAACCGGCGTCGGCGGCGGCATCGTCGTCAACGGTCACGTGCTGATCGGTCCCAATGTGGCAGTCGGCGAATGGGGACACAACCCTCTGCCATGGGCGGAAGACCGCGAGCGTCCCGGCCCGCTTTGCTATTGCGGCAAACACGGCTGCATTGAAACTTTCCTGTCAGGGCCCGGCCTCGCGCGCGACCATGAAAAATATACCAATGCGTGCCTCGCTGCGAAAGAAATCGTGCAACGCGCGACGGACGGCGATCCCGCCGCGGCCGCCTCGCTGCGACGCTACGAAAATCGGCTCGCACGGTCACTATCTTCGATCATCAACGTGCTCGACCCGGACGTCATCGTGCTTGGGGGCGGACTATCTAATATCGCTCGCCTTTACGACAACGTGCCGCAATTGTGGAAACGCTGGGCATTTACCGATATGGTGCGGACCAAACTCGTGCGCAACGTGCACGGCGATTCCGGCGGCGTGCGCGGTGCTGCCTGGCTTTAGGTTTCAGTATGGTATGCCTCGCGCTCGACCGAGCGACAATGCGCCAACGGTGCGCCGTGCGCCGATCGACAATATCGTCGCGTACATCGCGCCCCAGGTTCACATGAACGACACCGACTCTGACGCAACCACGCCCAAGTTGCTCGCCAGCGCTTCGCCCGGCCATAGCGTTGAAAATCGTAGCCAACGCCCACAGCATCGTCAGCGCGCCCTCCTTCAGCACGCTGTTAATGCCGGCTAATCCTCGACGAAGCAAGCAGTTGAATGGCGTCACGCGCTGCGCCGTCCCAGCATCAGAGAAAATACGTCTGCCCAGCAGAAATCGGGGGGGTCGAGAATGGAATGGAAAGGTTACTCCCACGCCGCGCGTTGTGCCGGTAATTGGCGCGCCATTAACGTACAGATGCCTAGATACTTTGCATCCGCATTAAAATCATTCATATTGCAGCGATAGCTCGATGGCGCACGCGTAGCATACGCCAAACCCAAAATGGACACTGAGTTGCTGTTTTTATACAGTAGCTACTGTTGTAGGCACACCACAGGGGTTTTGCCAGTCGGCTACGGTTGCTGTATAACTGTAGCCGCAGGACTTTTAAGGTAAGTGATTGGTTAGTCCGTCGTGGCCGCGTTTTACGCTACCCCTCTGATTGTCGCTCTTCTCCTTCCTCGAAATTCCCGCAATCCCGGCGTAAGCCGCTTTTAAATTTTCTTAGGTTAGGAAATAGCAGACATGAGTACAGGTACCGTTAAATGGTTCAACGACGCTAAAGGCTTCGGCTTCATTACTCCCGACGATGGTGGCAAGGATCTCTTTGCTCATTTCTCGGCGATTCAGGACAGCGGCTTCAAGAGCCTGAAAGAAGGCCAGAAAGTATCGTTTGACACCGCGAGCGGCCCGAAAGGCCCGCAGGCGACTAACATCAAGCCGTTGTAAAAAGCGGTTCGATGCAAAATAAGCCCGGGCAACCGGGCTTATTTATTGGTAATATAAATTCAATGGGCTATCAATATCCCACGTTTTTACCACGTTCTATAGCATCAACCAATTTCGGTAGTCTTCTATCTTCAAGCCCCCCCCCTAGACAGCTATAGTATTTATATACGGTTTCGGCCAATAGGGGAGAGGATCACTCACCGAAACATTTCGGCGTCAGTGCCAGCCAAATACTATCGTGAACGTGACGAACCAGTGCAGCAGGCTTATGACGAAAATCAGCGCGAGTATTCCCGCATGTGCCAATTTTCCTCCCAGCGGTGATGGTTTTCCGATGATAGATATTGCACTTCATTGTGCTTGGCTTCTTTAACCGGCAACCCACGACTGTTGGTCCAAATAAACCAGCCGATAAGTGTGGTCGGGAATAATCCCCATTTAGTCCAATCCGTCATCATCACCCTCTCCCGCTTTATGGTGGAAACGAAACTTACGCCGAAACAATGCTGCTCATGCCATAAACTATTCCAAGGTTAATAGGCGCCGTCCGCGCGCCGCTGGCAGGGACAATTATGATGATTATCAAGCCCGGCGGAACGGTCCGCCGCCCCCACGCCAATATTTGATAACCAACCACGCGCCGAGCATGCCGCCCAAGTGCGCAAAGTGTGCAACGCCAGCCTGCGTCCCGGTGGCGCCAAGGAAGAATTCGAGCAATCCGTAAAGAATGACTAATGTCCGCGCACGCATCGGGATCGGCGGAATAATCAACATCACCATGCGGTTTGGAAAATAATAAGCATAGGCGAGCAGCAGGCCAAATACTCCGCCCGACGCACCGATTGTCGGATACGGCTCGCCGCCGGAGAGCGCAGCTACGATCAGTTGCGCCAGCGCAGCGGTAATCACAGACGCAAAATACAGATTCACATAACGTTTGGCGCCGACCAACACTTCAACTTGTCCGCCGAACATGTATAACGCGAACATGTTGAAGAAGATGTGGTCCCACCCGCCGTGCAGAAAGCTGTAGGTGACGATCTGCCACGGCTGAAAGCCGAGTACTGCGGACGATTGAGGTGTGCCGAACGGCCACAGCGCGAAATTCATGATGAATGAATCGCTAAGCTGGGACTCGACAAGAAACACCACGACATTGACGATAATCAGGTTGCGCGTAACGGTCGGCAGCATCAATCAGTCCTTAAAGTCGAATTGGTACAATTGGCCGCCGGAAAATAAAATCGCCGCTTGCACGCGTTTGCCCGGATGCAAACGGCGTACCACGTCGCGGTAGACAGAGAGCTGCTCGCGATACGGCGCCGCGGCGGCGGCGGCATCTTCTCTCTCCGCGGACAGCACATCGGTCTTGTAATCGATTACCCACCACTCATTGGCGAATTCGACCAAACGATCAATGCGTTGCACTTGGCCCGCCGCATCAATCACTGACACCTCATTCAACGCGCGCAGGTACCCTTGGGCATCGAAAAAGCGTACCAGTTCGGGGCGCGAGAGTAGATTGTGCGCCTGACCATAGGCCACTGTCATTTCGCGTTCGCTGAAACCGAGTTGGCCGAGTTCGCGCTGCATGGCTGCGCGCTCGCACCCGGGGTTAGCGGCAAGCCGCTCCATTAACGCGTGAAACAACGTACCATAGCGCTGGCCGCGGCTGGCGGACGCAATTTCGCGCGCGCCGGTCGGCAGCGGCCTCAGCAGTTCGGGCGGCGGTTCGGTGGCAAGTGCAGCGATTGTGGCCGCCGTTTTCCCGCTCGGATCCGTGTCGACGAACCGGACAGTTTCTAATGATTGGCCAAGCGAGTGCGCTTTTGCAGCATCCGCCGTACCTTCCAACTGGAGCGCCGCGCTGATTTTCGCGTGCCAGGAGTCAGCAGCACCACGGCCTTCGCATCCACTGACCAACAATGCCTGCTGCGCTCGCGTCATCGCGACATAAAGTAGATTCCAGTCCTCGCGCTCGGCGAGTTCAACTTCGTCCTGCACCTGTCGACGTTGTACCGTCGACAGATCTTCTCTCCTCGCTCGCAGTGAAATTTGCCGCGGCGCACTCGCGGCGACTGGCCAGTCGACCAACGTGGTGTAACTGTCTTCACGAGCGCCCGCCGCCGCGCAGTCAAGCAGCCAAACGATCGGCGCCTCGAGCCCTTTCGCGCCGTGGATGGTGTGAATGCGCACCGCGTCGCTCGCGTCGCCGACCATGCCCTGATCGGGCGCCTCTTCGTCTGGCGCACTGCGCATGTCACGCAGTTCGTCGAGAAAACGCGGCAGGCTTGGATAGCGTCCGGAGTCAGTATCGAGCGCGTGCTGCATGAACGCGCGCAAGTTGGCGGCCACCGTCGCGCGCATGGCCACTGACACTGCCGCTGAGTAGCGATGCAGCACGTCGCCTTCGAAATAAATGCGATCGAGCTGATCGTGAACTGGCCGCATATCGGCGTGCACGATCCAGTCGTCGAGCAGGCGGTGCGCGCGGAGGAGCGCCGGCGAACACGTGCCACGCGCGAGGTGCTGCAGCTTCTGCCACCAAGTCGTACCCGGCGCCGACGTCGTCTCCGCGAGCGCAATCAGATCGTCGTCGTTGCAGCCGAACAGCGGTGAGCGCAGCGCTTGCGCGAGTTTGAGATCGGCAAACGGCGACACCAGAAATTCGAGCAGCGCAGCCAAGTCAAGCGCTTCGAGCGTGTCGAGCAGCCCGCCCTGACGCGAAGTCAAGAACGGGATGCCGGCGTGGCGTAGCGCACGCTCATAGATCGCGAGATGGGTGCGGCGACGCACCAGCACCATCACGTCGCTGTAACGCGCAAGTCGTTTGCACTCGCCGTGCGCGTCATCCCATACTTCCCAGCGGCCGATCATGGCGCGCAATCCGGCGACGAGCTGCGCGGCTTCGTTTTCGTGGCGCAGGTCTTCCTCCGCGCTCAACGGCGTCGTCAGCGGATTGCGTAACGCCAGTCCGACGCCCACGGCCGGCGCGGGCATCGATGTCGGAGCCACCGCCAGCGGCAGCACTTCGACGCGGCCGGGCTTGCCGGCATGATGCGCGGTGTGTGCGCTGAACCCCTTAAAAGCAGAAGCGGATTCAAACACACGGTTGACTGTGGTTATGATCGCGGGTGCACAGCGGCGTGAATCGTTCTGGAACAAAACTCCCGCGTTGAAATGCCGGCGTAGATAGGCTCTCGCTTCGTCGAACAGTCGAGGTTCGGCGCGGCGGAAACGATAAATAGACTGCTTCGGGTCGCCGACCAGAAACACAGTCGGCCGCGTGTCGGCATTGACAGTGGCGTCGAACCATGCCTTCAATGTGAGCCACTGCAGTGGGTTGGTGTCCTGAAATTCGTCGATCAGGATATGCCGGTAACGACTGTCGAGTTTGTATTGCAGATAGGCGGCATGGTCGCTGATGGACAATAGCTCGAATGCGCGTGATTCGATATCGGCATAGTCGATCACCTGCCGCTCGCGCTTGACCTCGTCATAGGCGGCGAGCAACGCTACGCCGCAATGCATTGCAGCTTCGTTGAAACGGTATGCGCGCTGGTCCGTAATCTGTTGCACGACTTGCTGCACACGCACGGCCAGCCGTGCGTGGAGTTCGAGGAAACGAGCTTCGCCATCCGCGCCGTCGAATCGTTTTTGCTGTGCCCGACTCGATTTGCGCGCGCGCGGCGCGTGCTTATCCGTAAGCAGTGCGGTACGAATCATCTCAAACTGCGCTGTATTATCCGACGGTGCGGTGCGCAGTGCGGCGGCGAACTCCTGGTCTTTGGCGATACTCTTGCCAAGTCCTTCCGCAAATTCTTCGACCTCCGCGATAAAAGTTTGGTCCGCCAGTAACTCCGCGACAATGTCAACGTCGGGTGCTATCTCCATGTTGCGCGCAAATTCTGCGAGCGCGAACGCGACTGCGTCGCCACCTTCGCGCATGCCGGCAAACGCGCGCCATTCGCTGCGCCGGTACAGAAAATTGACCAGCAGCTTGCGCGTATTGTCAAGGCCGTAGTCGCGGAACAATAGCTCGAGGCCGCGTGCAGCGGCGCCGTCTCCTGCGTGGCGCTGCAACTGCTGTGCGAAGCGCTGCCACGCCTCATCAATCAGTGTCGAAGTGCGTTCGGCAAGCGTGACATCGCCGAGCGCGCCGGCAGCGAGCGGCGCGCGCTTCAGCAATTGCAGAAACCATGAATGAAAGGTCGCGATCGTGAGCGGCGGCTGTGCAGTCAGGAAGGCTTCGTAGAGCCCGCGTGCCCGCACTTGCAACACGTCGAGTTCGTCTTCGGGCACCGCCCGCCCGCACAGGAATTCGTACACTTGCCCGTCATCTTTCGTTGCAAGCTTCTCGAGCCAATCGCGCAGCCGCGCAGCCATTTCCTGAGAGGCTTTACGAGTGAAGGTGATAGCAAGGATCTGCGACGGGGGTACGCCAGCGAGCAGCAACCGCACAATGCGCGACACTAGCAGCCAAGTCTTACCGCTGCCCGCGCACGCCTCCACCACCACCGAGCGCGCCGGATCAAGTGCCGCGCGGTTAAAATCTTGGATTTTGAGTTCATTCATCGCCAGCATGTTTCCTACTCATTTCCAATAGTCAAGGCGGCAAATGCCGCGCGCTTCACAGTATTCGCACGTCTCTTCCGTGCCCTGCGCGCGCAGTGGCACGCTGTCGTGTAGCGCATCGAACAATGTCGCCAGCCGCGCGCGCGTCGCCTGTGCGAGCGCTGCGACCTCCTGTTCAAGCGGCACCTCCTTCACACCGTCGCGATCAATCGACAGAAACAACGCAGCGGTAACCGACCCGCCCCAGAGCAACGCATATACCGGCAACTGCACGTCTTCGCCGGGTTCGGCAAGCGCATCCTTGAGCGGCTGTGCACGCCGCGTCTTATAGTCAATTACCGCGACCTTGCTATTTTCGTTTTCATCCACGCGATCAATGCGCCCACGCAGCACCAGCGCGCGGCCAGCCGGTGTCGTGATTGTGATCTCCTTTTGTTCCTCGCTTGCCGTGAAGCGCCAACCTTCGGCCTCGCGCACGCGCTGCCAGTCAAGATAGTCGGGAATTAATGCCTGCCAGCGCGCCAGCCACGCGCGGTCGAGATAATTAGCGACGATCACCTCGCGGAATGCGTCCTCTGAAAATCTGCTCAGCGCACGCACCGCTTCCTCCGATCCGAGATCGGCAACACGAGGATATTTTTTGTGAAAGCGGGCCAGTACACCGTGCACACGTTGGCCGTAATCGGATTTCTCGATTTCCTCCTGCACTTCGTCGAGTTCGTTGAGGCCAAGCAGATGGCGCGCGTAAAACTGGTACGGACAAGCAACCAACGCATTGTAGCCGCTCGCCGAAATCCGCGAGGGAAGCAGCGCCACGGGCACGCTTGGAGCAGGCTGCGCAGTCAGCGCCGGTAACGCGGCGGGTTGCGGCGTCGGCACTTGCGCACGCGGCGCGCGCGTGGCAAGCGCTGCGTCGTCAAGCCCATGGTCCCATGCCAGCCGATGCAGCGTATCCAGTCGCTGCAAGAATGGCGACAGCAAATTTGCTTCGCCGTCCACCGTGCACTGCCATGTCATCATCAGTTCGCCGCCTGCCGAAATCAATGCGGAAAGCAGCTCTTCGATCTCACGCAGCGCGTCAGTATGGGTCGGCAGTTCCAGTTCCGCGCGCACGCCTTGGTTGAAAAAAAGCGCGATTGGGTCTGGACCGGGCAGGTGCGCAGTATCGACGCCAACGATCAACACCGCGTCGAACTGACGCAGCCGGGTCGCGGCGAGATTGGTAAACACAACCGGACTGTCGATCGCGCGGTCGCGGAAGGTCGCGTTTTCAAGCTTGCGTGCGAGCCAGCGCCGCCAGTCCGCAAACGCAAACGTCAGTGCATCGTGCCTGAGTTCATGCTCGAGTTCGTCAAGGAGTTCGAGCAACTGGCCGCCCGCAGCATCGACCTCAAAACCGGCGACGACGCCAATGGCGGCGAGCGCTTCGCGGAGCGCGGCGAGCCACCGAACCAGCGTCGCGCGGCCAAGGTCGAACGCACGACTCGCGGTAGCAACGCGCTCGAGCAACGCACGTACTTCCGCGTCGCCAACACGGTCGGCCAACTCGAAGAAAGCGTCAAATCTGGCGATTACACCGTGTTTACGCACCTGCTGCTCGAATCGCGCGACGGTTGCGCGACGTTGGTTACGCGGAAGGTCGTGGAACACGAACGGCGATTTCACCAAATCGAGCAGGTCGCGATGATAGCCATCACTGGTAACGACGTCGAGCAGACGGCTGACGACAGTCGCGGCGCTGGTGGTCGAGAATGCCCAGCCCGCCTCGTCTTGCACCAACACCTGTGCGCGCTCGAGTAGTGCGCGGACGCGGCGCGCAACGACGCGATCCTGGACGATGACCGCGACCGAACGTTTGCCCGCCAGTAACCATTCGCGCACCGCGACATCGACGACCTGCGCTTCGGCTTCGGCATTCGCGCAGCCAGCGATGCGCAGCCACCCAGCGAGCGGACTTTCGGGAACAATCTCGCGCAGCGCATGTGCACGCGCGCGCAACCCCATTGCAATTTGCGCCGGCCACGCCGCATGCAGCGTTTGCGCAAGCGGATCTCCAGCGGCGCGATCACATTCGAATACTGTAACCGGCGCACGTTTGGCGTAGCGGTCAAGAAATTCGCGTTCGGCGGGTGCCAGTCGCTCCAAGCCGACCGTATACAGCGGCAACGTCGCTTGGCGCGCCAGCACGGCAAGGCGCAGCGCATAAGCGGCCTCTGGGCCGGGCGTGCCGTCGCCCGCGAATGCATGCCAGAGTTCATGCACGACGCGTGCCTCGAACGACAACGCGGCGCCTCCGCGCGCATGGTAGGCAGCTTCAAGCCGGCGCGTGAAGTCGTCAAGTGTTTCCGGCAGCGCGACGCGCCAGCGGGTGAGTTCGTCGAACAATGCCGCTAGCTCGGCGGCGACCGCCCAACGGTCGCCATGCGCGAACCAGCGCCGTTGTTCCAGTGCACCATACAGCAACGCTTCGCGCTCGGCGGGTGCAATGACTTCGGATTCGAGCGCGATCTGCGCAGCCCACGCAGCGAACGTGGTAATGCGTGGCAGCAGTACGACCGGCGCTTCCGCTGCTGCGCGCAATGCCTTCGCGACCGCGCTGACGGCGTGAGCATCGGGAATCAGGATCACGCAGTGCGTGAGATCGGGCAGTACGGCGCGGAGGTCGGAAGCGACGTGGTGCGCTGCTCGCGTCAGTAATTCAGCTACTGGAAACGAATAACGAACGACACCAGTCTGTTGATCATCGCCCATGAGGGCTTATCCTGCAGCCGGGAGAGGAATGCCCGCGTTATTTCTCTAGCAGGTGCTTCTTTTCTTTCGTTTTCGCCCACTCATCGGCGTCGGGCGGCGCGGCTTTCTTCTCGATGATCGGCTGCCAGGCCTTGGCCAGTTCGGCGTTGAGTTTGATGAAATCAATTTGTCCCTGCGGCACATCGTCTTCGGCCAAGATCGCATCGACCGGGCATTCGGCAACGCACAACGTACAATCAATGCATTCGTCAGGGTCGATGACCAGCATGTTTGGGCCTTCGCGGAAACAGTCCACAGGGCAAACATCCACGCAGTCAGTGTATTTGCATTTGATGCAGGTTTCTGTGACAACGTAAGTCATGGTAATTCCTTGTCCAACCTCGTCTTTTGCCAGAGGCGAAAGGCGCGTATTTTAACAGAAACCCTCGCGCAGAATCACATGCTACCGTGCTTGCTTCCCATAACGCGGGGTTTTGGGTTAGGATACGCGTTCGCAAGTCGTGCGGTCGCCGGTTCCCGGCGTCATTCCCCGAATTTACAGCAGCTGGAGAGAGTTACTCATGAGTGAGCATATCCATCACGTGACCGACGATAGTTTTGAATCCGAGGTGCTACAGTCGAGTGATCCGGTACTAGTGGATTACTGGGCCGAGTGGTGTGGACCCTGCAAGCAAATCGCACCGGTGCTCGACCAAATCGCCAAGGAATACCAAGGCCGACTCAAAATCGCCAAGCTCAACATCGACGACAATCAAGACACGCCGGCCAAGTACGGCGTGCGCGGCATTCCGACGCTGATGCTGTTCAGAAACGGCAACGTCGAGGCCGCCAAGATCGGTGCTTTGTCCAAATCACAATTAACCGCCTTTATTGACAGCCATATTTGAACCGATTAATCTCCCGCCCGGTTACCCGACTAAGTTTGAACAAATCAACAGGCCGGGAACGGGCATAATCCGATACCTTTCCGTTTTTTCTACCGTTTCCGGTTTCTCCGCGCAACGTGATTAACCCCTAACCCGCAACTCTATGCATTTATCCGAACTTAAAAATCTCCACGTCACCCAACTGGTGGAGATGGCTGCCACGAACGAAATCGAAGGAGCAAACCGCCTGCGCAAGCAGGAACTAATTTTCGCGCTGCTCAGAAACCGCGCCAAGAAAGGCGAATCCATTTTTGGCGAAGGCACACTCGAAGTGCTGCCGGATGGTTTCGGTTTCCTGCGTTCACCCGACACCTCATACCTCGCAGGTACTGACGATATCTACGTCAGTCCGTCACAGATTCGCCGCTTCAATCTGCATACCGGTGATTCGATCCAGGGCGAAATCCGCACACCGAAAGACGGCGAACGCTACTTCGCGTTGGTCAAAGTAGACAAGGTCAACGACGAGCCGCCGGAAAACGCGAAAAACAAAATTCTATTCGAAAACCTGACACCATATCATCCGACCGAGAGCCTCAAGCTCGAGCGCGATATCAAGGCGGAGGAGAATCTGACTGGCCGCATCATCGACATCATCGCGCCGATCGGCAAGGGTCAACGTGGGCTGATCGTATCACCACCGAAAGCTGGCAAAACGGTGCTAATGCAGCACATTGCCCACGCGATCACCACCAACTATCCAGATGTGGTGCTGATCGTGCTGCTGATCGATGAGCGGCCGGAAGAAGTGACCGAAATGCAACGCTCGGTCAAGGGCGAAGTCGTGTCCTCGACCTTCGATGAGCCGGCACAACGCCACGTACAGGTTGCCGAAATGGTGATCGAGAAAGCCAAGCGCCTGGTCGAGCACAAGAAAGATGTGGTGATCCTGCTCGACTCGATCACGCGGCTGGCGCGCGCCTATAACACGGTGGTGCCGGCCTCCGGCAAGGTGCTAACCGGCGGTGTCGACGCCAATGCTCTACAGCGGCCGAAGCGTTTCTTCGGCGCCGCACGCAACATGGAAGAAGGTGGCAGCCTAACCATCTTGGCGACCGCGCTGATCGACACCGGCAGCCGCATGGACGATGTGATCTACGAAGAGTTCAAGGGCACCGGTAACATGGAAATCCATCTCGACCGGCGTATGTACGAAAAACGCCTATTCCCGGCGATTAACGTCAACCGCTCCGGCACGCGGCGTGAGGAGTTGCTGATCAAGCCTGAAATCCTGCAGAAAATATGGGTGTTGCGTAAGCTGCTCTATCCAATGGACGAGCTCGAGGCAACTGAATTTTTGATCGACAAATTACGTACGACCAAAAATAACGCGGACTTTTTCGACTCCATGAGAAGGGGCTAGCGAGTTCTATAAACGTTGTTCTTCGAATTACTCTGGAACGAAAAAATCTCTGCCGCACTTCAGCACCGCGCTCGTTTCGTTGGAGAGACCGGGTCGAACGACTACTTCCCATCGATTCGGCAAGGATAATCTTGCTTGCTTATGCATCGGACACCCGGACGTAAGCGTGTACCAATCCGAAGTTGCTGCCTTTTCCGAGGTCGTACCCGGCATAGACGGGCGCTCACTTTCCCTCCCACGGGCCACTTCTTCGACTCAATGCTGCAAAAAGCTAACTTGCCAGCTTTCAACCGGGAGAGGATAATCGCGCCTTTTCGCAAAACTGTAGCTGGCTAGGAGCCACCATGAAAAAGAAAATCCACCCCGAATACACGGAAATCAACGTCATCTGCAGTTGTGGCAACAAGTTCATTACGCGCTCGACCCTCGACCACGATTTGCACATTGAGGTGTGCTCCGAATGCCACCCGTTCTACACCGGCAAGCAGAAGATCGTCGATACCGCGGGCCGCGTTGAACGATTCAAGCAGAAGTACCAGCGCAAACCAACCTCCAAAGGCAAGAGCGCTGCGGTATAATCCGACCTACGCAAAAACGAAAAGGCAGCTGCGGCTGCCTTTTTTGTCGGCGCACTTGACTTTCATACCAGCGCCGCTCACGCTGCATACCGAAATGAACGTACAAAATCTACGCGAGGCGGTCGCGCTTGCATTGGTTGGGGAATGGGATCGCGCGCACGAAATTGTACAAGAAGACGAAGACAATCCAACCGCATGCTGGATCCACGCGGTGCTGCACCGGATCGAGGGCGACCTCGGTAATGCGCAATATTGGTACCGGCGAGCGCATCGCGCGTCGCCTTCGACACTGCCACCGGACGCCGAATTGAAGGAGATTCTTTCCGGCTTGCGTTAAAATCAACGCTGTAATGCAAGAATTGTCGGTACGCACCCGATCGATTCAAGATTGTTGAAATGAATGACGTTCTCTTAACACTGCCATTCACGAACTGGAAGCCGGAACTCGAACCAGAGCAGGCCTCGCAAGCTACGGCAGCGCTCGAACGCGGCGGCATTCTGTTTCTGCCACAACTTTCGTTTGATCTGACGCCGGACGAACGCCGATTTCTTGCACCGCGCTGGCTGGATGGTAAAGCGAAGAACATCAGTTACAATCCGCCAGATGCGTTAATCCACCACACTTCCGCTGTCGGTAACGATCGCGCGGCGCTCACCGTAATGATGGCACGATTTTCGCAACAATCGTACTCGTTGCTTCTCGCGTTGTGCCCGCATTACGCAACAGCGCTCGAATATGGACTCACGAGCTTCCGCCCCACCGCCATCGAGGGCCGGCCGAGTTCAGCAAAAAAGGATGACACGCGACTGCACATCGATGCGTTCGCATCGCGCCCGAACCAAGGGCGGCGCATCCTGCGCGTGTTCTGCAATATCAATCCGAGCGGAGAATCGCGCGTGTGGAACATCGGTGAACCGTTCGAAGCGGTCGCGCGCCGCTTTCGCAACCGCGTCTCGCCACAATGGCCCGGCAGCGCACGGCTGCTCGCCGCGCTCGGCATCACCAAAGGACGTCGCAGCGCCTACGACCATGTAATGCTCAGCTTGCATGACCACGCCAAACTCGACAGTGATTATCAGCGCAGCACGACTAAACAGCGCGTCGAGTTTCCGTCTGGCTCGACGTGGGTCGTTTATACTGACCGCGTGATGCACGCAGCTCTCGGCGGACAATTTCTGTGCGAGCAAACGTTTTACCTGCCGGTCGCGGCAATGCAGAAGGAGCATCACGCCCCGCTGCGCGTGCTCGAACGGTTGTGGCAACGCCAGCTGGTATGAGGTCAACCATAATTTTCTTTGACCATGATCAACTACGCGGATAGCCCGGCGGCACGGGTACCGATCCCGTTGCTGTGGGTGTGTCTACTCGCAGCGGCTTGGATACTGCCAGGCCTCGTCGGCCACGATCCGTGGAAGCCCGACGAGGCCTACACGTTCGGCATTGTTTATCACACCGTGCAGAGCGGTGATTGGGTAGTACCGGAGCTCGCTCAGGAATCGTTCATGGAAAAACCGCCGCTCTATTATCTGAGCGCGGCGGCGACCGCCTCGCTACTCTCCCCATTGCTACCGCTACACGACGCAGCCCGCCTGACTACCGGCGTTTACATGGCACTCACTTTTCTGTTCATTGGACTAACCGCGCGCGAACTATACGGTCGTGGCTACGGGCGAGTCGCAGTGCTAACGTTGCTTGGCTGTATCGGTCTCGTCGTGCGCTGCCATCAGTTGATTACCGACATTTCTCTGCTGACTGGATTTGCTGTCGGTTTTTACGGCTTGGCGCTCGCGCTGCGGCGGCCATTGCCCGGCGGATTCTGGCTCGGCACCGGTGTCGGCATCGGGTTCATGTCGAAAGGTTTGCTCGCGCCCGGCGTGTTTGGTGTTGTTGCAATTTTGCTGTTCCTGTTCCCGGCGTGGCGTACTCGCCGCTATATCGCATGTCTCGCCATCGCCGCAGTTACGTGTGCGCCATGGCTGACGATCTGGCCAGTCGCGCTTTATCTCAAATCACCCACACTGTTCAATGAATGGTTGTGGGTCAACAACTTCGGTCGATTTCTCGGCACAAACAATCTCGGGCCGCGTGCCGAACACACGTTTTACCTGAGTATCCTGCCGTGGTACGCGTTGCCCGCACTGCCGCTCGCGGCATGGGTAGTCTGGCGCACGCGCGGTCGTGGCTGGTCCGAGCCAAAAATCGCACTGCCGCTCACTGCCTTCATCGTCACTTTCACGGTGCTATCGGCGTCCGCCGATGCGCGTGAGCTCTACGCGTTACCGATGTTGCTGCCGCTGACGCTGCTGGCAACACCGGCGACCGACACATTACGGCGCGGCGCGTTTAATTTGATTTACTGGTTCAGCGTGATGAGCGGCTGTTTTTTCATAATCGTCGCGTGGTTCTACTGGACCGCGCTCGAACTTGGCATACCGGCGGATCTGCATAAACACCTGCACACATTGCAGCCCGGCTACACACCTGGTTTCAAATGGTTGCCGTTCGTCATCGGCGTGCTCTACACGTTTGCATGGATCGTATTGTTGGTGCGACTCAAACGCAGCCTGCGCAGGCCGATCATCGCATGGGCGGCGACGATTACCGTACTGTGGGGATTAGCTGCGATATTGTTCGTCGGCTGGGTCGACGCCGGCAAGAGCTACCGCTCGATGATCGCCAGTATGCAGCAGGCGCTGCCGGCGAAATACAGCTGCATCGAAAGTCGCGATCTCGGTGAGCCGCAGCGCGCGATGCTCGAATATTTCGCCGACATTATAACCTACCGCCAGGAAGTACCCACGCGTCGCCGCGACTGCGGGCTGCTACTAGTTCAAGGCAACGCGCGTGTTGAGCGTCCGCCATCTGGTGCGTGGCGAAAAATCTGGGAAAGTGCGCGCCCCGGTGATGATATCGAGCGTTATCGGCTCTATCGCCGCGTCGAATAACTGTTGCGATCTGAGCGCAATTCCGGCCGCCCAAAATGTTAAACTTGGTCTCCTGAAATTGAGTCTGCTCGGCAAGGATAATCATGATCCATGCACGACGTGAAGTAGTCGTGGTGAGCAGTGTGCGCACTGCGATTGGCGGTTACGGGGGCGCCCTGAAGGACGTGTCACCCTCGGAATTGGCAGCGCAAGTCGTGCGCGAAGCGGTCAAACGCGCACGGATTGATTCCGAGCAAGTCGGCGTGCTGGTACTCGGCAACGTGATCCATACTGAAGCGAAAGACATGTACATCGCGCGTGTCGCCTGCATCAACGGCGGACTGCCACAGGAAACTTCTGCGCTCATCGTCAACCGGCTATGCGGTAGCGGCATGCAGGCAATCATCAGCGCGGCACAGTCCATCACGCTCGGCGACACCGACGTCGCAGTCGGCGGCGGCGCCGAATCGATGAGCCGCGGTGGCTACTTGCTGCCGAGTCTGCGGTGGGGACAGCGTATGAATGAAGCAACTGCGATCGACATGATGGTCGGCGCGCTGACCGATCCGTTCGACACAACACACATGGGCATCACCGCCGAGAACATCGCAGCGCAATGGAAAATCACTCGCGAGGATCAGGACGCGTTCGCAGTCGAAAGTCACCGCCGCGCGCTCCACGCGATCAAGCAGGGGTATTTCAAAGAGCAAATCCTGCCGATTGAATTGAAGACGCGCAAAGGCACGACGGTTTTTGATGCCGATGAGCATCCACGCGCCGACGTCAGCTTGGAAAGCATGGCCAAGTTGCGCGCGGTGTTCAAAAAAGACGGCTCTGTGACCGCCGGCAACGCCTCGGGTATCAACGATGGTGCGTCGGCGGTAGTGCTGATGGAACAGGCAGCTGCCGCAAAACAAGGATTGCAACCTATGGCGCGCCTAGTCTCTTACGGAATGGCCGGCGTCGATCCAAAAATCATGGGAATTGGCCCCGTACAGGCTAGTACGCGCGCGCTTGAGAAAGCTGGGCTGAAAGTCGCTGACATGGACGTGATCGAGTCGAATGAGGCATTTGCGGTGCAAGCGCTGGCCGTAGCGTGCGATCTCAAGCTCGACCCCAGGAAGACCAATCCGAACGGTGGTGCGGTCGCGCTCGGTCACCCCGTCGGCGCGACCGGCGCAATTCTGACTGTCAAAGCGCTTTACGAATTACAGCGGATTGACGGCCGCTATGCGCTAGTCACGATGTGCATCGGCGGCGGACAGGGCATTGCGGCAATATTCGAACGCCTGCACTAGTCGTGTCGGTTGCCCCGAACAACATGTCGCCGCTCACTCTTACACCTGCCTAGCAGGCACTTAAGACTCATCAAACGGCGATGGCCGGCACGGCCATCGCCCATCTTTTTTCAGCCGACCCCCAGCGCTTCGAAAATTACTCGCTCGAGTTCGAAGGTCTGATGCTCGATTATTCGAAGAATCTCGTCAATGCCGAGACGATGCAACTACTGATCACGTTAGCGCAGGAGCGTGACGTGACTAGCCAAGCAGAACGCATGTTCCGTGGCGACAAAATCAACACTGGCGAAAAACGCGCCGCACTGCATA